>WNFM01088676.1_pt1 | contig 37978 bp, 34 predicted proteins | sample 5400271 | NCBI WGS metagenome assembly WNFM01 (sample SAMN13153352, study PRJNA577476) | soil metagenome | isolation source: 60 cm saprolite on Douglas fir-dominated hillslope | place: USA:California | collected 2013-09-17
AGTGATGGGATCGGCGTCGGGCATATCGTGAGCGAGGGTTTTGCCTTGCGCGAGTTGCGCGTAGGTCAAAACCGCACCGCTGGCGGAATTGGTGATTTTGCCGTCGCTGGCTTTTAATTTATCGGGAGTGCTGTTCCATTCTGCGGCGGCCTGGGCGAGGAGCAGATCGCGGGCGGCGGACGCGGCGCGGCGCAGGACTGGCGACATGTACGGAGTGGAGCGGCTGCCGAACGTGCCCATATCGAATGGAGTGAGCGCGGTGTCGCCCATGACCATGCGAATACTCGCGAGCGGGACGCGAAGTTCATCGGCGACGGATTGCGCCAGCGTGGTGCGGGTGTTCTGGCCGACTTCGACCTTGCCGGTGAAGACGGTGACGATGCCGTCGTCATTGATGTGCAGCCAGGATGAGATGTCTTTGGGCTGGTCCTGATCCGGGCGGCGGCGTCCGGCACCAGATTCCTGCGCGGAGGCGGAGTTTCTGGCGACGGTGAAAATGGCGATGCCTGCGCCCATTAGTTTGAAGAAGTCGCGGCGTTGCAGGTTGAACTGATGCAGCGCGGTGGAGCGGAGTTCGTAGCGTTCCGGTTCGGGAACGAATTCCCCGGAAGCGGCGCCGCGTTCGTTGCCGTCGGCTAGAGCGTTAGGAGATTCCATGCTTGGGGTAATCGGAAGTGCCGCACCTACGGCGCTTGGGTTCGGCGTGCCTTCCGCCGTCCCGGTCCTTACCGGCTGGGCTAACCTGTGCCGCGCCTCCGGCGCTGGGCTGACGGAGAAGCTGGAATTACTTGATTCGATTTGCGCGTTGGCGGGGATGTCAACAGTGCCATTGGAGTTCATGATTTTGCTCCATGGACGGTTTTGGCGGCTTGTTGAACGGCGGCGATGATTCGCGGGTGAGTACCGCAGCGGCAGATATTTCCTTGCAGGGCCTGCACGATTTCCGGTTCACTGGGATTAGGATTTTTCTGGAGCAGCGCGACGCTGCTGACGATCATACCGGAAGTACAATAGCCGCACTGGAACGCGCCTTGATCGAGAAAAGCCTGCTGCACGGGATGAAGCTGGCCATTTTGTTCGAAGCCTTCGATGGTGAAAATTGATTTTCCGTCTGCATCGCGGACGGAAAGCTGGCAGGAGCGGCGTGGCGTGCCGTTGAGCAGAATTGTGCAGGCGCCGCATTGGCCCTCGCCGCAGCCGTATTTGGTTCCGGTGAGGCCAAGCTCTTCGCGCAGTGCAAACAGCAGAGTTGTTTCGGGGTCGGATTCGAAAATGCGGCTTTTTCCGTTAATTTGGGTGTGGATTGGCCCGGCCATATGGTCCTCGACGTACCGCGTGCGGGTGCAGGCGCGGTGTTCGAATTTAGTTTGCGCTTCGCAGAAAGCGAAGACAAGAGGTTGCCAAAGCTAACATTGTGCGCGAGATTCTGACAAAGTGATGGAAGCATTCGGCGCTGCGAGCCGCCTCAGGCGGAGGTTTGCTTTTTTATGGGAGGGCGGAGTTCGAAATTGCTCATGAGGCGGTGCAGGTAGTTGGCGTGGACCCCCAGGAGTTTTGCGGCTTCGGTGACGTTTCCGGCGGCCTGGTCCAGGGCGCTCAGGATCAATTGTTTTTTTAGATTGCGGACCGCTTCGTGATATTTGGCGGGGGCGCTGGTTCCGGTTTTTGCGCTTTCGAGAATTGTTTCGGGCAAATCGTCGGCGAGGATTTTGTCGGAGGAGCCGATGACCACGGCGCGTTCTAGGGCGTTTTCTAGTTCGCGGATGTTGCCGGGCCAATGGTATTGAGTGAGACAGGCCAGAGCTTCATCGGAGATGCCGCTGACGGCGCGATTGCAATTCTTGGCGTGGCGCGCGGTGAAGTGTTCAGCCAGCGCGGGAATATCTTCGGGATGCTCGCGCAGAGCGGGAAGCGCGATGGAGATGACATTGAGGCGGTGAAAGAGGTCGGCGCGGAAGGCGCCTTCGCGCGAGCATTGTTGCAGGTCTTTATTGGTGGCGGCCAGGAAGCGAACGTTGATTTTGATGGGGCGGGTGCCGCCGACGCGCACAAATTCGCGTTCCTGTAGAACGCGGAGCAGCTTGGCTTGCAGGATCAGAGAGAGTTCGCCAATTTCGTCGAGGAAGATGGTGCCGCCCTCAGCAACTTCGAGAAATCCTTTTTTCTGACCGACCGCGCTGGTGAAGGCGCCTTTTTCGTGGCCGAAAAGTTCGCTCTCGAGAAGAGTTTCGGTTAGCGCGGCGCAATTGAGAGCGACGAAGGGCTGATTTTTTCGGGGGCTGTTCTTGTGAATGGCGCTGGCGACCAGTTCCTTGCCGGTGCCGCTTTCGCCGTGAATCAGGACGGTGGAATCGGTGGGTGCAACGCGCTCGATGAAGTGATAGACCTCGCGCATGCCAGGGCCGCGGCCAACCATGTCGTGGGTGAGGCTGAAATCGGCGCGCAGGCGCTGATTTTCTTTGCCGAGGCGATCGAACTGGCGAGCGTTTTCAATGCCGATGGCGCCAAGACTGGCGATGGCGCTGAGCAAGCGGAAATCTTCTTCGCTGAGCGCGGTTGCCGAGCGGTGAGACTCGAGATAGATGAGCCCAAGCGGTTTGTCTCTTGCCAGAGTCGGTGAAACGATCGGCACACAGAGCAGCGTTTGCTCTGAGCCGCTGCGATCGGGATCCGAGTCCAGCAAAGAAACTCCTTCTTCGATGACTCGGCGGATGATTCCGCGGCTGACGTGAACGGGTTCCTGATGCGGACCTGAGACACGATCCCAGGCGACATGGGAACTGACCTCGGTTGAACCTTCATCCATCAATAGAATGGCACCGCGCTCGGCGGGAATCACGTCCATGATCATGCCGAGCAATTGCCAGGGCAGCGATTCCGCGTCGCCGAGTGCGCCAACTCCTCGGCAGATTTGCAGCAACGCACTGAGATTGCGAGCCATGCGCGCCTGCCGGGAAAGCGCGGCGAGGGAATCGGGCTCCATGGTAAGCAGTTCGTCGGAGCGAAACTCGAGCGTGCGTGCGTTGCGCGCGTCCTGATCGAAGATATCGATCGGAGTGTTCATTGCGCTTTGCAGCTTTTCGGCTTCGAAAAGGAAGACCGAATCGGCAACGGCAATTTCATCGCCCGGTTTGAGTTCGCGGAGCGTTACCGGAATGCCGTTGACGAAAGTTCCGGAATGACTTTGCAGGTCGGTGAGAATCGAGTGCTCGCCGAGCACGTGAATGCTGCAGTGATGGGGGGAAACGGCAGGATCGTCGAGACGGATGGAGTTGCCGGGGTCGCGGCCGATGGTCAGGTCGGAGCCGAGCGGGAAGTGCGAATTTCGCAGCGGACCGCTGACCACCAGGAGTTTTGGCAGGAGTTTTGCAGCCACAGCTGGCCTCGGGGCTTGCAGCTTGGTTGGAAGCCCACGTTGAAGGCGACATTCTAGCGCCAAGGGCGAAGCGCGGCTAGCTGAAGCTCAAATTGCTATCCGGGCGGATAGAGAGGCTATCCGAATGGATAGAGTGCGAGGCGGACGGGCGAGGGCTGTGGCCTGGCCGCGCGAGGTCTGAATAAATTGATTTGTTTCTTGGATTTGCGGCGGGGCGGAGAGCCGCTGCTGCCGTGCATGAATCGAAGTCCGTTGGTCTCGGCGAGGTTCTAGCTGCAGTGGAATATCCCGATGGATAGGAAGCCGAGGATCGCGGCGCGAGATCGAGTTGCGCGACATTTTGCCAAGTTGTATCGCTGCAAGGAGTTAAAGAAATTTTCGCGAGGGTCTTCTGTGAAAGTTTGTTTTGGCACGCTGCCTGCATTACCTCTTCGCGTAACGCGGACCTATAAAAGGGGTGCGAAAATGAAAATTCAAAATATTCTTCGGGCGCAGGCAGTCATGATCGGGTTTGCAGCGATGCTGTTACTGGCGAGCTCAGCGCCGGCTCAGGAAATCACAAACACCGAGTGGCCAGATGGGAACAACGTTAGCGCGCCAGCGCAGGCCAAGCCAGCGGCCAATGATTTGAACGTTGCGGCGGTGAATACCGGTTCTGCGGCCGACACCGCCGCAATTCAAGAGGCGTCGGGTGCTCCCGCGGCGGAAGTCTGGATGGTAGCCGCCGTGCTTGCTTTCTTCGCGATGTTTGCATGGTTGCTGCGAGCAGCGACGCGGCAGGGCAATCGAAAGTTGGAGACGCGAGTTCGCCAGGTCAATAACTGGGTTGCGCTTTCCTGAGTACGCGACCGAGTTATGTAGTAGGAAGCGCGGTTAGTGGGTCCGGTCGGAGAGGGCCCACTAACCGCTGAAGTGTTTAGATGCGAACAGATTTGCAGTTTTCCTGCCTAGAATTTCTCTCCTACCTTTACCGCTAGGCTGAAACTCCTTCAGCCGCAGGCGGAAAATCCCGAAAATACTGCTTGACAACTTATACTGTATCACGCATAGTATGTGTCATATCCTATGTGGGGCACCGTACATGACGCTTGACGGCAACCTTTTCGAGAATTTGCGGCTAGAGCTGCGGCGCGGATCGCTGGTGCTGGCGGTGCTGACGCAACTACGCAACGAGCAATACGGCTACACCTTACGGAAATCGCTGGCGGAGCACGGGATGGAGATTGACGAAGGCACGCTGTATCCGCTGCTGCGGCGGCTGGAAACGCAGGGGCTGTTGGTGAGCGAGTGGCGGGAAGAAGAGAAACGCAACAAGCGTTTTTACAAACTTTCGGCTGATGGGAAATTGATTTTGAAGCAATTGCTGGCGGAGTGGAGAAGCATTGACGCTTCACTGAGCGGAATTCTGAAGGGGTGATGAGATGGAACTGATCGATCGTTATCTGAAAACCGTGGGAAGTTATCTGCCGGCGGCGCAACGAGACGACATCATCAAGGAGCTTTCGGCGAATATCCGCTCGGAAATTGAGGACAAGGAGGCGGAACTCGGACGGCCGCTGACCGAAGCGGAGCAGGAAGCGATTTTGAAGAAGAAGGGCCATCCGCTGCTGGTGGCGGGAAGCTACCGACAGGATCAGGGAAGCCTGGCGTTCGGGCGGCGGTGGATCGGGCCGGTGATTTTCCCGTTTTACATCAAGGTGCTGACGTTCAATCTGGGGATTTCGTTCACCGTGGTGACGATGGTGTTCGTGGCGCTGTTCGTGAGCGGGCAGGCGATCACGTTTTCGGATGTAGCGTTCGCGTACTCGCTGCAACTGATTGTGCAGTTCGGGATCGTCACCGGGATTTTCGCAGCGGTGGAAAAGCACCTGACGAAGAATCCGGATAAGTGGGATCCCCGGAAGCCGAATCAGTTGAAATACCCGGAATTTCTGGAGGGCAAAGCGGCGAAGGATGGGCAACGAGTGCCGAAGCTGGAGTCGATTTCGCAATTTATCGCTTCGGCGGTGTTTTTGGTGTGGTTGAAGGCGGCGCAGAAATCGCCCTTTTTGATTTTTGGTCCGGCGGCGGCGATTTTCCGGCTGGCGCCGGTCTGGCATCAGGTGCTTCTGCCGAGCATGCTGATCATTTTGCTGGGGATGGTGCAAGCGGCGATCAATTTACTGCGGCCGGATTGGGTGCGGTTACGCTCGGCGGCGCGAGTGGCTGGCGGCGCGATCACCCTGATGGTCGTGTATTTCCTGGTGAAGGCACGGGAGTGGGTGGTGCTGGCGACTCCGAGCGGGAGCGTAGGGCACGATTATCGCCACGCGATGGAGATGGTGAACCAGACGATTTTTTATTCGCTGTTGGGTGCGGGGGTGATTGTGATCGTGCTGTTACTGCGGGATGTTTGGCGACTGGTGCGTGCGGAGCACGGGCCGGTGGAGTCCCAAGCGTAAGGGTTGTTTGCTTTGCGTGATTTGATTAAGGCGCCGTCAGATCGAGAAGCGAGACTCTTCGCTTCGCTCGGGATGACGGCGCTTTTCCTTATACGGCCGATGCCACAACCATCGGCGCCTTCCCTTGATTATTTATAGAAACTATGGTATAGTTATTAACGGAGATTCATACATCTACCTTGCCGGCGCGCATCGGGCGGGTTAGTCCCATGTTAGGTGGCTTGGGTGCGTATCAAGGCGGGGCTTATTCGAAAGGACAAAGCGATGGCGATACAGGCGCAGATGATTCAGTACCAGGACCGGGATGTTGCGCTGAGCGGGCAGCTGGTTTGCGATGAGGCGCGGAGCGGGCGGCGGCCGGGAATTCTGGTTGTACATAGCGGCGCCGGGCTGGACGACCATGCGAAAGGGAGGGCGCGACGGTTTGCCGAGCGGGGGTTTGTGGTGTTTGCGTGTGACATGTATGGAGAAGGATTTGTGGGGAATCGCGAACGGATTATGGCGCGGCTGACGGAATTTCGAGCGGACCGCGCGAAGTTGTGCGAGCGGGCGCGAGCGGGGCTGGAGGTGCTGGCTGCACAGCCACTGGTGGATGGGCGGATGGCTGCGGTGGGTTATTGCTTCGGCGGAATGACGGCGCTGGAGCTGGCGAGAAGCGGGGCGGAGTTGGCGGGAGTGGTGAGCGTGCATGGAAGTCTGGATACGCCGCACCCTGCGGCTGCGGCCAGCGTGAAGGCGAAGATTCTTGTTTGCCACGGAGCGATTGATCCGCATGTGCCGATGGCGCAAGTGAATGGTTTTGTGGAAGAGCTGAACGGAGCAGGCGCGGACTGGCAGCTCAATGTTTATGGCGGAGCGATGCATGGATTTACGCATGAGACGGGTCCATATTTGCCGGGCGTGGCGTACAACGCAGCGGCGGATGCGCGATCGGCGGCGGCGATACGGGAGTTTTTGCTGGAGATATTTGGAACGGCCGAGAACAAGTAAAGAAGCGGTCTGCAGACTGGCCACTGCACAAACCTGAGGCGGCGATATTGCTTGCCGGTGAATTACTTGTTCAGCGGAAGAGGAGCTGGGCGAAGTCGGTCAAGTTGCGGCGCCAGACCATCCAGGTGTGCGTGCCGGGAGTTTCGATGTCGGTGTGGTTGACGCTTTTGGAGGCCAGCCAGCTGCGGAAATTGCGATTGATTTCGATCAGACGGTCGTCAGTACCGCAGGCGATCCAGAGCAGATGAAGCTGCTGGCTGGATTTGGCGTCGAGTGCGGGAAATTCCTTGTCGAATTCGGGCGTGAAGCCGCCGGAGCTGAACGCGCCGACGTAGGAAAATGTATTTAAGGTATTGAGACCGGTGAGCAGCGATTCAGCCCCGCCCATCGAGAGGCCAGTGATGGCGCGGGAGTCGCGGTCTTTTTTGACAAGATAAGCGGATTCGACTTGCGGGATGACTTCGCTGAGCAGGGCCTCGCGGAATTTATCAAAGTTACGGTCGGTAATGGAACGATCGCGAAACGCGCCGGAATTCGGCTCGAGAATTTTTGGTTCACCGTAGCCGAGCGGCATGACGATGAGCATGGGCTTGGCTTTGCCTCGGGCAATGAGATTGTCGAGTATGACGTTGGCGCGGCCCACCTCGGTCCAGGCGTTAGCGTTGTCACTGTAGCCGTGCAGCAGATAGAGAACGGGATAAGTTTGCTTGCCACGCGGGTCGTAGCCGGGCGGAGTGTACACGAAGAAGCCGCGATCGTCGCCGACCACCTTTGACTTATAGAAATGGTGATGGATTTCGCCGTGAGGAACGGCGGCAATTTCCCAGGTGAGACTCGGCGGGCCGGGGACGTGGACTTCGCTGGCGCGATATAGAAAGTTTGGAATGACCGCGTGATTGGAAGGATCGAAGAGGCCGACGCCATCGGCCATAAAGGTATAGCCGTAGAAATCCGGAGTGAGCGGATCGGTGGTGACGCTCCAGACACCCTGATCGTCCTTGTGCATGGGCAACGGCTTTTCGACGCCCGCGATTTCGACCGCGACGTCCTTCGCATTGGGAGCGCGGAATCGCAAGGTCACGCGATTGTCGGAGTGAACTTCGGGAGAAACGATGGGTGGCGGAGGCGTTTGCGATCTTGCAATTCGAGATGGAGCGAATACGACTAGAAACAAGAGCGCGAGAAAAGAGACCGAACGTTTCATAGGGTCACCGTAGCAGCGGCGTGATTTGCAAGGGCATCAGATACGCCGCTGCGCCGAGAGATGTTACACCGTAAATGGTGGCACGCAAACGCGCTAGCGAATCAGGCTCCAGGGATATACGCCGACGTTAATTTTCATGATGAAGTAGCTGAAGCCGCCGGGATCGGGCTTGGGCTGATGCGGCGTGTCGGGCGGAATGAGCAACCAATCGCCGGCTTTGACTTTGAAAGTTTGCGCACCGACCACCGGCTGGCCGCGGTATTCGCCGGGGATAATGCCGTCCTTGTCCTGAAGATTCTGGCGGTTGGTGATTTTCCCTCCGACGATCATCTCGCCGGTACCACCGGTGAAAATATAGAAATCGTAGGCGCCAGCGTGCTGTTCGGCGTCATCGAGAACGCTGTTGACCTTGGTCAAGCTGGGAACCGGCTTATCGCGAAATATGCGATAGAGCATGAACATACTGAAATTGCGAGTTTGCACATGTACCGGTCCGCCCCCGAACGATTGCGAGCTGCCGCTGCCGGCTTCTTTCGCCAACTTGGCGGCTTTCTCGGACATCTCGGTGTGGGCTTTGCGAATGTCATCGATGTTCCAGTAGGCGATGGGCGGAGCATCGGGCGCGAGCGCGGGTTCCCTGGGAGAATTGAAGCCGAAGGGCATAACCTCGGCTTTGTTGTCTTGAGCGTTGGCGCTGGGGATCATCGAGAAGTCATCGAAGTGCCCGTTCAGAACGGGTTGCGAAGCAGGTTTCGAAGCGTATCCGACAACGAAACCGAAAAGTGCAGCGGCGAGCAAAAGTACGGGAAGCATTCGTTTCATAAAACAATCCTCCGTTTAAGAAAAACAATTCCTGATTCCGCTATTTCTTGGCAGCAGGTTTGGCCGATTCGAACCGAATTTCCTTGAGCATTTCCGACTGCCGGTAGAGTTCGGTTTTTCCGGCCGGAAATTTGTTGGCACTCAGCATAAAGGCCAGAATGTCCGAATCCTGCTGGCGGGTGAGGCGGCCCGGCGCGCTCTGCGGCATGGTCTTGCGAATTCTATCGAACAGGTCGCCCACGGTCAGGCCATTCCAGTTCGCGAGAAAGGCGCCACCGGTCAACGGAGGCGCGGATTCACCGCCGGTGAGCAAGTCGCCATGGCATGCGGCACATTCCTTGTGGTAGATCGGCTCGCCACGCTTGGCTTGCTCTTCGGTGTACACGCCATCCCAGACGGATTTTGTTTCTTCAGGCGTCTGCACCGGAAGCAGCCACGGCGGCGAGACCAGCGCCGCGAAAGCGAGGATGGCGATGGAATTGTTGAGCATCATTTGGTCATCGCGTTCTGTCCGCAGTTTTACATTCCCCGCAGCAGCATCATTCTCATTCCCCTGTTGACGGCAGCCAGTAAGCGATATATTCGCCGGAGTACGGACCACCGCTTACGGCGACCACGATGTACTGTTTGCCGTTCAGCATGTAAGTCATCGGCGAGCCGGTTTGCGGCGCAGGCATGTAGACCGCGCCAACTTCTTTGCCGGTCGTCTTGTCGTAGGCACGCAGCATCGCGCCGCGCGGATGTTCCTTGCTGGTGGTCACATGTCCTTCACCGGCGATGACCAGTGTTTTTGTAACCAGTGTGCCGATGTTGTAGGTCTCCTGACCGGTGCGCGGGATGTTCAATCCTTTGAGAGCCTCGGAATTACGGACGACATCGGGAGTTTCACCGTGCGCGATCTGCCAGACGAATTCACCTTTATCGAGATTGATGGCGGTGATGGTGCCGTAGGGCGGCTTGACCAGCGGAAGTCCGTCAATATTCAAGGAGATGTAGCCGCTTGCAGAGCTTTTTTTCGGAGGTTTGGGAGAATCCGCGCCGGCATTTTCACCCGGCCCTTTGAGGATTTGCACTTCTTTTCCTGCGGTCCCGGCAATGTAATTGAGATCAGAAATCTCTTTCGGGGCGTGCACTAGGCCAATCGGTTCGATGCAGGAGTTGCATGCGTAGACATAAACGTTGTGAGTTTCCGGATCGTAGGAGCCGCCGGGCCAATTGGTGCCGCCGGAAGCGGTTCCCATGGTGAGGGTACCGAGCGTGCCGTCTAGAGTGCTGACGGTTGGCGGGGTGTAGACCGGGCCTAGGTGATACTTCGAGGCAATTTCTTTCGCGCGGGCGCGAAGCTCAGGCGTGAAATCGATCAAGTCATCGAGGGAGACGCCGTTGCGGCTGTAAGCCGACGGCTTGGTCGGAATTGGTTGGGTGGGCGAGTACCACTCGCCGGGAACGTTGCCGACTTCGACCGGCCGCTCAGGAATCGGCCAAATAGGCTTGCCGGTGATGCGATCGAAAACGTAAAGAAATCCTTGCTTGGTTGGCTGGGCAACGGCCTTCACTGGTTTGCCGTCGACGGTGACGTCAGCAAGGATCGGCGCCGAGGAAATATCCATGTCCCAGAGCGCGTGGTGCACCAACTGAAAGTGCCACTTGCGCTCTCCAGTCTTTAAATCCACACAAACCAATGTTTCACCAAACAAATTGTTTCCTGCGCGGTGGCCGCCATAGAAATCGCTGGTCGGCGATTCCACCGGCAAGTAAACCAGGCCGAGTTTCTCATCCACGGTGATCTGGGTCCAGACGCCGGTGTTACCGGTGTATTCCGCGGAACCGTTCAGCCAGGTGTCGTAGCCAAACTCACCTTTTTTCGGAATGGTGTGAAAAATCCAAAGACGCTTGCCGGTTCGAACGTCGAAGCCGCGGACATGGCCCTTGTTGTTGCGCATGCTTTTCGGAGTCATGCCTTCCCGAAACGCTGCGCCGATGATAACCGTATCATTGGCCACGACTGGCGCGGACTGGATACCGATTTCTCCGATGATCAAGTCCGGAAAAATCTCCTGATCGTCGTTCAACTTCAAATCCACTTCGCCATTATTTCCGAAGGAGGGGATTCGAACGCCGGTTCTTGCGTCCAAACAAATCAGGCGAAATCCCGGTGTGACATAGAGAATCCGCTCTTCCTTGCCGTCCGACCAATAGGCAAGGCCGCGCCCGGAAAGTTGCCGTGGAGCAGCGCCGCCGCGCTGCCCTTCATGCTCGCCGTGGATCCAGAGCAATTCGCCGGTAGCCGGGTCCAACGCAATCACCGCGCGCCGGGAGCCGGCGGTCGCATACAAGACGCCGTTCACCATAAGCGGTGTACCTTCGAGTTTATATTCGGGGCGGTCGCCGAAGTTGTCGGTCTTGATGCGCCAGGCAATCTCCAGATCGCTGAAGTTGCTGGCGTTGATCTGGTCCAGCGGGCGATAACGGGTTCCTGCCAAGTCAGCGCCGTAGGTCGGCCACTCCGTGTCTTTAGGCCGATACTGCGCCGAAACCATGACTGGCAGCAAGAGAATCGAAGCGACAGCACAGCGCAGAAATCCCCTGAATCGATTGGTACGACGCATCACTAGATTCTCCGTTTGTAAATCAATTCATCCGCTTGATTTGCTCGAGGGCCTCTTTAATCTTTGTTTTTTGCTCGTCGGTAACGTCGGAGTTCGGCGGACGCTGATAAAACTGCCGCGTTCCCATCTGGAGGCTGAGCGCGTATTTCATTGGTCCGTATTCATCAACACCGCCCGCGCGCAGCAGCTTCAAGACGGTATCGAGTTTTGCCACCGATTCGGTGAGATCCTTGCCGGCACGCTTTGCGGTGAACACCGAGGCGATCTGTTTCGTGAAGTTGTTGCCTTCGGCGAGAATCGCGCCCATATCGTGATCCAGAGCGTACTTCAGATTTTCGGTGGTGCCGGTGCGCATGTTCAGCTTGGGAAACTCCGCGACGAAATCGTGATAGACCTTGGGATCGCTAACGGAATCCTTTATGCCGGTGAGATTCGGATATTTTTCCATGGCATGCAGCAGTTCGTGGCTGATGGGAACACCGGTGGCAAATGGAATGTGATAGAGATTGATTGGAATTTTCACCTGTTCGAACAACATGGAAAAGTAGCGGGTCAGCCCGTCCAGGCTGGGATGCTTGTAGTAGAAGGGAGGCACGACGAGTAAGCCGTCGGCGCCATGGGCTTCCGCATGTTGCGAGAGTTCCAGCGTCTCGGGAAAATTTGCGGTGCCTGGTGAGACGATGATGTTCAAGCCGTTTCTGTTTTTGCACGCGGTCTCCGCAATTTTTTTCCGCTCCGCCACGGAGAACGAAGGAAACTCCCCGGTCGTCCCGAGAACCACCACGCCGTCGGCACCATTGCTTTTCAAGTAGGCCAGCAGGTCTTTGTACAGCTCTTCGTCGAACTTCAGGTTCTTGTCGCAAGGAGTCGATGCCGCGACCCAAAACAAGACTTTTTCCGGGGTTGCCGCGGGGACCTTGGTCGAGCGGGGCTCCGGCGCCAGCAACTCGGAAAGTTTGCCGCCGGTGGCAACTCCCAAAGCGGCGGTAGCTCCCATGGCGCCCAGAAAAGTTCTTCTCGTTGTTTGCATGATTTCCTCCTGGCACGAAGCCCGCGGAAGTCTATGCCAGCGGCGCGCAAGAAACAATCGCTGGCAGGCCTCGCTAACGGAGACCAGCCGCGGCGCAGGCGGTCCTCGACGTTGCCCCAGCGGCATGCTGGCTTTCATCCGGTTGTAACAAGACTTCGGCGAAACTATCAGGCCATAATGAAGGGCCGAGCGATTGTGAGTACCGGGCTTTAGACCAACGTTCAAACTATGCGCCGAACGACGCGCAGCCGCATATTTTTGCGGTTGGCGATGTGATCGGATTTCCGAGTCTGGCTTCGGTTTCGATGGAACAGGGGCGCATTGCGGCTTCGCGCGCGTTTAACTTAAAAATTCACAGTGACCCGGCGACTTATCCGTATGGGATTTACACCATTCCGCAAATTTCATTCATTGGGAAGACCGAAGAGCAATTGACCGAGGAAGATGTGCCGTACGAAGTCGGTGTGGCGTATTACCGCGAAATCGCGAAAGGTCAAATTACCGGGCAGACCGAAGGGCGGCTGAAGCTGCTGTTGTACACATTTACGGCGAAGAAGCGGCTGAGTTGCTGCACATTGGGCAAGCGGTATTCACGCTAAAGGGGAAAGTCAGCTACTTCGTGGATACGGTTTTTAATTATCCGACGCTGGCGGAGTGTTATAAGGCCGCCGCATTTAACGGACTGAACCGATTAAACTAGACGCCCGTAGCGCTATTTGGCCGCTCCTTATCAGCCGATCCGGCATTGCTCAAAACCCTGCAAACAGGCTACAATTAAAGTTTCAGGAGGAGTGTGTTTGTGCTAACGATTCGTCTGTCTAGGTTTGGCAAGAAGAAGAAACCGTTTTATCGCGTGGTGGTGATTGAAAGCAGCAAGGCGCGCAACGGGCGCGTCGTGGAGTTGGTCGGAACCTACGACCCGCTAAAGAAGCCTGCGGAGATTAAGTTGGACGTCGAGCGCGTGAAGTACTGGCTCGGAACGGGCGCTCAGCCGAGCGATACCGTGCGCAGCTTTATCCGTCAGCAGAAAATCGCGTAGTTCGAAACAACCACGCATCGGATTTCTGGCCGACTTCTGCGACCCCCCGACAAACTCGGGGGGTTCTGCGTGTAAGGAATTGTTCCGTCTGGTCCCGGACGAGGGGAGTCAAAGCGAACGAACCCCCAGGCAGATAAGGAGGTGCCGGCATGAAAGAGCTGGTGGAGCAAATCGCCAGGGCACTGGTGGACCATCCAGACGACGTGAAGGTGGCGACGGTCGAGGGGCCGCAGGCCACGGTCGTTGAGCTGCGGGTGCATCCCGAGGATTTGGGCAAAGTGATCGGCCGGCAAGGGCGAACGGCCAAGGCCATGCGAACGCTGCTGGGCGCCTCCGGAATGAAGGTTCACAAGCGGTTTACGCTGGAAATTCTGGAAGAGTAAGCTCCCGCCGAATGAGTGATTCTTCAGAACCGAAGTTTGTGACTGTAGCGCGAATCCTGCGCGCGCGTGGGAATAAAGGCGAAGTTGCCGCGGAACTGCTGACCGATTTTCCTCAACGGCTTCCTGAAATCAAAGAGATGTTCCTGGGTGCGGAAAACGGCGCGCGGCACAGGGTATTGCTACGGGAATTTTGGGTGGACCGCAATCACCCTGGCTTCGGTGTTTTCCACTTTGCCGGCGTTGATTCGATCAATGACGCGGAGAAATTGCGCGGGCTGGATGTGCAGATTCCGTTCGAACAGCGTGCGGTGCTTCCGTCGGGAAAATATTTTGTGACGGACTTGATTGGATGCTCGGTGTTTGAGTTAACTGCCTTGCCTGCTGCGGTTGCGTCTTCGCCGTGTTCACTTTCGGCGGCGCCGGCGGTGCTGGGGAAAGTGCGCGACGTGTATTTTCCCGGTGAAGGGCAACCAGGTACGCCTTTGCTGGCGCTGGACACTGCGAACGGGGAATTGTTGGTTCCGCTAGCCGCAGATATTTGCACGGCGATCGACGTCGGTGCCCGCCGGATCGAAGTACGGCTGCCAGCAGGGCTGCGGGATTTGTAACCGGCCATGACAACCCCTTCGTTGCTTGGTTAGACTGAAATGCAATGCGATTTGATCTAATCACTATTTTCCCGGAGTTTTTTGCCGGGCCGCTCGAACATGGCATCGTGCGCAAAGCGCGCGAAGCTGGCTTGATCCAGATTCACGTGCAGGATTTGCGTGAGTTTACGAAGGATCGGCATCGGAGCGTGGATGATCGGCCGTTTGGCGGCGGCGAAGGAATGGTGCTGAAGCCGGAGCCGCTGTTTGAGGCCGTGGAATTTTTGCTGGGCGAGTCGATAGGCGATGCGGCAGCCAAGCGAGCGCTCGAACCGAAGACTGCCATCGTGCTTATGTCGGCGGCGGGCAAACGATTTACGCAGGATACAGCGCGGCGGTATGCGCAGTTGGATCGGATGCTGTTTATTTGCGGGCGATATGAGGGCGTCGATGAGCGAGTGGCTGAGCACTTGGCGACCGAAGAAGTGTCGATCGGAGATTTTGTCCTGTCGGGCGGGGAGTTGCCAGCGGCACTGATGGTTGATGCAGTGACTCGGCTGCTGCCCGGCGCGCTTGGGAACGAAGCATCCTCGCAGAACGAGTCATTTCGTGTTCTGGAACGCGCTGAGCCGCCGAGCGTTAGCGCGACGGGGAAACCACTCTCCGCAGACCGAGGGTTGCTCGACTATCCGCACTACACTCGCCCAGCCGATTTTCGCGGCTGGCAGGTGCCGGAGGTGCTGATCGGCGGCAACCACGCGGAAGTGGCCAAATGGCGTCGCGAGCAGGCGCTTAGGAAAACCAGGCGAAACCGCCCGGACCTAAATTTCGCTATAATTGCAGTTTGTCTTAGAAGAGCTGGCCCCGCCTGAGTGGGTCTGCAGGGAATAAGGAACATGAATCCGGTAATTCGTAAGCTGCATGAAGCGCAATTGCGCAAAGATTTGCCTGAGTTTCGTCCCGGCGATTCGGTGAAAGTGAATGTGCGCCTGCAAGAAGGCGAAGGCGAAAAGGTCAAGGAACGCATCCAGGCGTTTGAAGGCGTGGTGATTTCGAAGAAGGGCCGCGCGTCGAGCGCGACCTTTACCGTGCGCCGGGTAAGCTTTGGCACCGGCGTGGAACGCATCTTCCCTTTGCACTCGCCGACCATCGCTTCGATAGAAGTTACCGGCAAGGGCAATGTTCGCCGCGCTCGCCTGTATTACCTGCGCGAACTGAGGGGCAAAGCGGCCCGCATCAAGCGCGCCAGCCGCGTGCAGCAGGAAGCTGCGGTCGCAGCAACTTCGGGCACCCCGGCGTAAGTCCGGGCGGCTCGCGAGCTGCCAACCAGGATTACGATGGAGGCCCCGCAATTTGCGGGGTCTTTTCTTTTTGTTCGACGAAAGAAGAAGTAACCCCGGCCGCAGGCGGTACACTCAAACTAACGAGTGCCCGACAGCGCTGCGTGAATTTTCATGGCTGAACTTACCGTACTCTTCGATGGCTCCTGCAATCTGTGCCGGGGCAGTGCCGCGCGCGTGCGGCGGTTTGATCGAGCCAATCGCATCGAATTTCTTGATGTGAACGATCCCGCCGCGCTACCACGATTTCCGCAAGCGAATCGTGAGGAAGCGCTGCGCTGGATGCAGGCGGTTGATTCGAGCGGAACAGTGTTCGGCGGAAGCGACGCCTGGGCTCGTATCGGCGGTCTGTTGCCTGGTTGGAAATTGATCGCGTGGATTCTGCTGATTCCCGTGATTCGCTGGTTTGCCGGGAAAGTCTATGGATGGATCGCGCGAAACCGTTATCGCTGGAATCGCGAAATGTGCGAAGACGGCACTTGCCAGGTCCACGTGGAAAGCAAGCCCGTACCGCGTAGATAGCTGGCTGAAACCTGCGCCTGTGGCGCGTTATCATCTCCAAACGATGAAGAATCTTGCGCCACGGATCGCACAGTGGTGGGTCGGGCCGGGGCCCGCGGGTCTGCCCGGGCATCTTGTTTCGCGCTGGCTGTTCCTGCGGGCGCTCGCTGCAATTTATTTTTCAGCGTTTTACTCGTTGCTATTTCAAATTCGCGGAATGCTCGGGCCCCACGGCCTGCTGCCTGCCGGTTCGTATCTGCAAGAAATTGCCAGGGCCATGGGCAGCGCGCGCTACTGGTACGCGCCGACCCTATTGTGGTTCGGGAGCGGAGACCATGCGCTGCTCAGGTTGTGCTGGGTGGGCATCGGCGCGTCACTTTTGCTGATTGCAAATTTCGCGCCGCGTCTGATGTTGGCGGTTTGTTTCGTGTGCTTTCTATCGTTTATCGCGGCGGCGCAGGATTTTGCCGGCTATCAATCGGATGGAATGCTGTTGTGCGCGGGATTCATCAGTTTTTTTCTCGCGCCGAGTGGATGGCGACCCGGTTGGGGGGAGCGCGAACCTCCACCGCGAGCGTCGCGCTTCTTGCTGCAGTTCCTGTGGTTCACGATCTATTTCGAATCGGGCATCGCGAAATATTTTGGCGGCGATAGAAGCTGGCGCGACCTGAGCGCGATGAACGAGTACTACCAGAACGGGCCACTGCCCACGTGGATTGGATGGTACGCGCACCAGTGGCCGGTGTGGTTCCATCAATCCGTTGCGTTCATTACGTTGTGTGCGGAACTGTTGGTGGTTTGGCTGGTTTTGCTGCCGCGCGGGGCGCGTATTCTATGCTTCTTTTTTATGACTTGCCTGCAGATCGCCATCATCCTTACTGCAAACTATGCTTTTTTGAATTACATGGTGCTGGCGCTCGGCATTTTTCTGCTGGACGATCGCTTGTTGATTCGAATCGTTCCGCCGAGCTGGCGACGGGAAATACAAGAGAATCTGCGGCCGCCTTCGCCAACTCTGTGGCGCAAAACCTTGCTTGAAATCTTCGGGAGCGCGCCTGAACCGCTGTCAATGACCAGCGCCTCGCCCGCAGACAAGGCCCCGACGCTGCGGTCCGCAAACCTAGCGACCGAACCGCAGTTCCTGCCAGTGCCGCGGCGGATTTTCGTTGCCATTGGTCTTTCGACAAAAATGCTGCTTCTGGCTTGGGTTTTCTACGCAATGGCGTTTCTCATGTTTCAGCAAGCGTCGCCGGGACTACCGTTGCCAGCGAAGCCGGTTACCATCCTTGAGCCGTTTCGAATCGCAAATTCGTACGGGCTATTCGGGCGAATGACCTGGGCGCGCTATGAGATTGAATTTCAGGGTTCGAATGACGGCACGAACTGGAGTGTCTATCCGTTTCGCTACAAGCCGCAGGATGTTCACGAGGCACCAGGGATTTACGCGCCCTACCAACCGCGATTCGAATGGAACTTGTGGTTCGCTTCGCTGGGAGCGTGGCGCGAAAATCCGTTCGTCGTTCGGACCGAAGAACAGTTGCTGCAGAACACGCCAGACGTTCTAGCGCTCTTTCGTTCGAATCCATTTGCGGGTTCACCGCCGAAACAGATTCGATCGGTGCTTTGGCAATACTGGTTCACGGACCGCGCGACCAAGCGAGCTACCGGGCAGTGGTGGCGGCGCGAATTCCGCGGACTCTACGCACCCACACTGGAACGTACTCCGGAGGGAAAAGTCCTGGTAGCCGAGTGGCCGCAGACCGTTGTCCCGCCGCCGTGATCGCGCACCGACCATTTCGTTTTCGACAATTGCCGTCCATCTGTGGGTGTTGTGGCGTGCTAGAATTTGCGCGAACAACGCATGGCGCGCCAGTGCTCATCCCGTTTCGAACGAGCGGCGCGGCAACTGGGCTGGACGCGGATCGCCGGGATTGATGAAGCCGGGCGAGGAGCGCTCTTTGGCCCGGTGGTAGCCGCGGCGGTGATCCTTAATCCTAAGCGACGAATTGTCGGGCTGGACGATTCCAAGAAACTTCCAGCCGAACGCCGCAGCGAATTGGCGATTCGAATCCGCGAACATGCATTGGCCTGGGCGGTGGCCGAGGTGGATGCTTCGCGCATCGATGCCTGGAACATTTATCAAGCCAGCCGCCAGGCGATGACCGCCGCGCTGCAGCAACTCTCAATCGTGCCGGACTATCTGCTCATTGATGCGATGAAACTGGATGTGTTGATCGAGCAGAAGTCGCTGATCAAGGGCGATGCGCGGAGCATCTCGATTGCGGCAGCTTCCATCCTTGCCAAGACCCACCGCGACGCGCGCATGGACGAATGGGACGCGGTCTATTGCGGATACGGATTGGCGCAGCACAAGGGCTATGGCACTCCGGAGCATCTCGAAGCGTTGAAACGTCTTGGCCCCACGCCGCTGCACCGGCACTCGTTCGCTCCAGTTCGTGAGGCGGGGTGCTGGGCGACGGGCGCCACACAGACGCCGTTGCCAATGTTCTAGCCCGCAGCGGCAAGTTTCCGCTTCCACAAAAGGCGCGCCGACCGGTCTACCTGCCTGTCGAAAAGTCGCGTATCCGCCACGGGGGTAATTGCCTGCTCACAGGGCGCGGCGCGCGCGTTGACTCCCTTCTTCTCGGCCTGTAGCGTACAAGAGTGGCGTTCTGCCGCCGTTTGGCGGAGCGTGCCAGTTCGTTGTCGCATGGCGGCCGGTAATATGGTGGCCGACCTTACATCAGTTTGCCCAGCCGCACCAGGGCTGAGGAGAAAGTCTCGGAAGTGCCCCGGTCAACCGCTTTGCGGTTGCGCGTTCGAGAGGGTGCAGTCCGTGTTCACGCATGGCCTATAACAAGAGCAAGTACGTCGAAGCCGCGCAGAAGCTGCTGAACCAGGGCAAGGTCCCCCAGGCCATTGCGGAGTACCAACTCATCCTGAAGTACGAGCCGAAGGATCAGGTCACGCTGATGACCATCGGCGAGCTGTATATCCGGCAGGGCGAAACCTTCCAGGCCATCGAATATTTTGAGCGCCTCGCGCAGATCTTTGTCGGCGACGGCTTTTTGACCAAGGCCATCGCCGTTTACAAGCGCATCGCCAAGCTGGCGCCCGAAGAGATCAAGCCGCTTGAGCGGCTAGCTGATTTGTACGTGCAGCAGGGAGTGATGAGCGAAGCGCGCCCACTGTTCCTGCAGCTGGCGGAAATTCACCTCAAGCACAATCGGCAGGCGGAAGCGGTCGCGCTGCTGAAAAAGCTGTTGCTCGCGGAGCCGGACAATCTGCGCATTCAGATTCGTCTCGCCGACCTCTACCAGTTGATGGGCAAGCCGGCCGAAGCGGTCGAGACCTATATATCGGCGGCGCAGCGGGCGCTGGCTCGCGGTGACCATGCGGAATCCGACAAACAATCTGACAAGGCGCTGAAACTCGACGCGGCCAACATACCGGCACTGATCGTGAAGGCGCGCTCGGCGTCGTCCCAGGGTCGCTTTGCCGATGCCGCGGACTTTCTAAAGAATTTGCCCGGCCTCGACAAAGGCGGCGAACAGAGCGAATTCCTTCTCGACCTCTATCTGAAAACCGCCAATTGGGAAGATGCTACATCGCTGGCGCTGAAAGTATTCGAAGGCGATGAAAAGAATTTTGGGTTGGCACAAAAGGTTGCCGAATCGCTGATGGAGTCGGGACAAACCGAACGGGCGCTGGCGCTCGTTTCCCGGTTGCGTATTCCAATGCTGGACGCCGGTGAGCACGACGCGGTGGCCCGGATGCTGAATGATCTTGCCTCGCGAATGCCGGGACGCATTGAGCCGCTCGAATGGCTGGTGGATTCCTATGGTCGGACCAGCGATTCATTCCGGATGCCGGATGCACTGGCACAACTGGGCAATGCGCTGGTCGCCGCGAAGCAATGGAGCCGTGCCAAGGAAGTTTTCGAACAGCTGGTGGACCGGCAGCCGGAAAGCGAGTCGGTCAAGCGCAAACTCAACGATGTGTTGCGCAAGATGGGATTGCCGGCGCCGGAAGAAGAGCCGGAACCGGAGACCGAGACTTTACAAGCGGAAATCCCACAACCGGAAGCGCCAAAACTCCGTCCGGACGAAGCCGCACCGGTTGAGCAGGCTGCGGCCGAACCAGTCCACGAGCAGTTGGACGAAGAAACCCAAAAATTCATAGCGCAGTCGCTCACCGACGTGGACTTGTTTGCGAGCTACGGGCTGACGCAAAAAGCCATTGGCCTTCTGGAAGCGATTCTGCGCAGAGCTCCAAGCCACACCCCGACGCTGGAAAAACTGTTGGACTTTGTTCTGGGTGCGGGTGACGACCGGCGCACGGCAGAACTCGCTGCACAATTGGAAAGAATTCATCATGAACGCGGTGACGCGCCAGGCGCCGATCGTTTTGGGGAATTGCGCCGCAGATTTCAACGTGCGGCAGGCATTTCTGATGAAGAGATGGCGGCCGCGGCGCATGCAACCGCCCCGGCGGAAGTCGTCGAGAGCGAAGAGACTTTGCACGAGCTGCCGGTTCCGGTTGAGCAAGCTTCGATTGCCGAGGTTGCGCCAGAACCAGTGCCGGTACAGAAATCGAAGCCAGCGAAAGCACCGGTACACGAGGTAGATCTCTCAGATGAATGGGCTTCGCTGTTGGAGCAGGGCGCAACTGCCGCGCCTCCTGCCGCGCCACCGGCAGCTACGCCTAGGCCTCCGACCAGTAAAGAAGGTTCGTCCGCGCCGGCCAAAGCCGAACCCACGACGCCTAAAGAGTGGGAGATTTCGGAGTTTGAAATTCCCGTCGATGCGCCGGCGGTCGAAGAGCCAATGACGAAAGGCTCCTTTACCGGAATTTCGACGGAGCTTCCAGAGATCTCAGTCCCCGAAGAGCCAGGCGAAGAAATCATCGAGGTCGTACCGGTCGAAGAGTCCAAGATAGACGAACCGCTGCATGCCGCGCGGCCGGCGCAGCCCGAGCCTGTTCCGGAAATAGCTCTGGATCAGGAATATGAACTGGTACTCACGCCGGAAGAAGAGGAAGAATCGGCGGTTCTGAATGTACCGGCGAAGCCCGAGAAAGCGCCCGAAACGGTTGCTTCACCGGTGCTCTCCTCCGATCAATTCCTCGCCGATCTGGCAAAAGAAATCGATCAGCTCGGCATAGGCGAGTTGACCCCGTCCTTTTCTGAACCGGTGGCCACGGAATCTGCTCCACTCATCCAGGCAAAGGCGGAAGCTCCTGTTCCCGCAACGTCCGCGGAACACGAGCCGCTCAAGGAAGTGTTCGACGAATTCCGAGCGGAGTTCGGCGAGATGGGCGCGGAAGACGAAGATCTGGAGACTCACTACAACCTGGGAATCGCGTTCCGCGAAATGGGACTACTCGAAGAAGCCATCAGCGAATTTCAGAAAGTGGCCAAAGCCAACGAAAAAGGCAAAGCGTTTCGCTACGCCATGCAGTGCTGTACGCTGCTCGGACTGGCGTTCATGGAAAAGGGACAGCCCGGCATTGCCGCAATCTGGTACGAACGGGCGCTGCGAACCCCAGGCGTGGACGCGGAAAGTACGCTGGCCTTGCGGTATGATTTAGGAGTCGCCCAGGAAACCGCGAATGATCTGGATGCGGCGCTGAAGAGTTTCTCGCAGGTCTATGCGGTGAATATCGATTACCGCGACGTCGCTGACCGTATCGCCGCTCTTCAGAAAACCACGCGCTGACCGCGGCGCTTCCAGGTATTCCGGCGTTCATGAACAAAGCGTTGCGAGCCATCTTAATCGTGTTGTGCTTCGAAATGGGAGCGCTGCTGCTGTATTTGCCGTGGTCTGCCTTCTGGGAGAGAAACTACTTCCTGACGCACTTTCCTGCACTAATGCCTATCGCGCTGCATCCGTCGGTGCGCGGTTTAGTCAGCGGGCTCGGAGTTCTGGACATTGTCGTGGCCATGGGCTTGCTTCAAGCACCGCGGGAGACTCCTCGTGCCACTCCTGGCTAAACCTGAACGCCCGCTGCTATGTTATGTGACGGACCGCCGGAGTTTGCCGCTGTCTACTTCCGCGGACGCCGATCGGCTGCTTTTGGACAACGTGGAACGAACCGCCGCCGCCGGCGCCGATTGGATTCAGCTCCGCGAGAAGGACTATTGCGGAAAGGAATGGATGGATCTGGTACGCGAAGCGCTGCGCCGCGTCTCGAGCACTGGTTCCCGGACACGAATTTTTGTGAACGACCGGATGGATGTCGCGCTGGCCTGCGGAGCGGGCGGAGTGCATCTCAGTGAAAGCGGAATTCCGGTTGCGGAAGCTTGCCATTTGCGGGGTGAGTTCTTTGCCAGCCGTGGAGAAAGCAACAATTTCCTGATCGGGGCCTCCTGCCATACGATNNCCGATTACATCTATTTCAGTCCGATTTTTAAGCCCCCTTCGAAAGTAAACTTCGGCCCGCCGCAGGGTCTGGAACGACTGGCGCAGATTTGCCAGGCGGTCAAAATTCCGGTGTTTGCCATTGGCGGAATTGGCGCGCAAAACGCTGTGGGCTGTCTCGAAGCGGGAGCCGCAGGCATCGGCGCTATCCGGCTGTTTCAGGAAACGGCAGAGTTAGACGAGATATTACGCACTCTGCATGGTTCAGCGGCACAGTCTGCGTAGTTCTTCACGTTAATTCTCCATAAGTCGGCGGAGCAGGCGAATCTGGCCCGCATGGTAGACGTCGTGAAGCGTTACTCCCCACAGCATGCGGCGCACTTTCGGAGTTAGCGGTTTCTTCAACGCATTCTTCATCGCTCCGCGGAGTGCCTCATGCTCGTTCTCGAGAAGGGTCTTGTCCGCCTTCCAGGCCGCTTCGGACAGCTTCCCGGGTTCGGGCCGAGGAAAGAAATTGCTTCCCGGCAAGGTGAACGAACCGCGTTTGCCGCCCTCCAGTCTGCGACGAACAGCGTATTTCCAATACGCTGCATGCAACGCCAGTTCCCAGATATTGTGACGATTCGACCCGGAACGCCAGGCGGCCTGTTTCGCCTTGACTCCCTTTAAGGACTGCCAAAGATTCGGCCCATGCCAGGTCTTGCGCGCAAAGCCTTCTTCGAAGAGGTCAACTAGGTGCAAATTGGTGTTCATTGGGTTCCTCTCGGGTGAAACTAGGAGCAGCATGGCTTTGTTGGGAGGCGGAGTCAAATAACAGCAATAAATTCCACCACCATCCTGCAAATGGGTTGCATCTAATATACGACTAAGTTAGTCTTATATGGCATTCGTGAAATCTTTTATGGAGGCGCGATTGGCTCGGGTTTGTATTGTCCTGGTGGCGGCGCTCTTTACTCTCTTATACGCGGCCATCCGGCCGTTGGCCGCTCAAGAAAACCCATACTTCGTTGCTTACGACCACAACCTGGAGGAGCCAGGGAACCTGGAGGTTGAGTATTTCTCGACGTTTGGCACCCAGCGCGCCGGCAACGATTTCCACTCATTCTGGACTGAGTTCGAGTACGGCATGACCGCGTGGTGGACCACCGAATTCTACCTGGACGCACAATCCACGTTTCACGACAGCACTGTCTACTCCGGACTTAAGTGGGAAAACCGTTTTCGGGTGCTCAAGCACGAGCACTGGATCAATCCGGTGCTATACGCCGAGTTCGAGGACATTAATGGAGCGGACAAGACGCTGAAGGAAGTGGTGGGCCACGATGTGCAATCTGACTTCGCGGCTAGCAACGCAGAAGGGCGACGCGAGCACCGCCGCGAAATGGAATTGAAGTTGATTCTGTCCAGCAACACCAAAGGCTGGAATTTCTCTGAAAATATCATCGCCGAGAAAAACCTGTCGAACTCTCCGTGGGAGTTTGGCTATGCGCTGGCAGCGAGCCGGCCGCTGGCGCTGAAAGCTTCCGCGAAGCGCTGCAATTTCTGTCCGCAAAATTTTATCGTGGGCGCCGAAATTTACGGAGGACTAGGCGACCGCCATAGCTTTGGTTTAAGGGAAACTTCTCACTATCTGGCCCCGGTGGCCGGTTGGAATCTGCCGAGCGGCTGGACATTGCGTCTTTCGCCGGGATTCGGATTGAATGACAACAGCCACAGATTTCTGCTGCGCTGGGGAGTCTCGCGCGAAATCAACGGATTCGATCAACTGGTGCGGCATTTATTTGGAGCAAAGTCATGAAGCCAGCGTTCGCGGCGCTCCTGGTTTGCGTCATGCTGATCGCGATTTCTCAATCGTCCGCTGGTACCGGAGTTCGACCATGCAGTCTGAATGCGATGCAGTTCCGCTTCGCTGCCGATACCTATCGAGAGCTTCGCAAAGCGCCAGAAAAAGCGGCAAGCCGCACGAATCCACTGCAGAACGATCCACAGGCGCTAGCCGCCGGAAAATTGCTATTTGAAGATCACTGCGCGGAGTGCCACGGCGATGATGCGCGTGGCGGACGCAAGGGGCCAAACCTGCGAGTCGCGGACGTAGAAAACGCCACTCCGGGCACATTGTTCTGGCTGCTGACGAACGGTGTTGTCAGAAAAAAGATGCCGGCCTGGTCGAAGTTGCCGGAGCCGCAGCGGTGGCAGTTGGTGCAATTTCTGAAGTCGCCCGACGCGCGAACGTCCGCGGAAACAGCGAACAAGCCATAGGAGCAGTCACCGCTGCTCGGTCAATCGAAGAGAAATTCCTTACTCCGTCCGGAATGAGGAAATCGGAATACCGCTAGGCGCTGAGCCAGCGGCCGACGGGCTTCCAGGATTCGGTGTGTTCGCAAAACACCCGCAAGGTGGCGGTAATCGGAATCGCCAGCAGCAAGCCCATGCCTCCCCACACCCAGCCCCAAAAGAGCAGCGCAATGGTTATGGCCACGGCATTCAGGCGCAGACGTTTCCCCACCAGTTGCGGCGCGATCAGATTCAGCGCAAAGATGTGAATACCGGTCAGCACCCCGGCGATCAGCAGAAACCAACCGATGGTTTGCCATTTGGTGAGCGCCAGCATGAACGCCGGCAGCCACGCCAGCACCGCGCCGATGTACGGCACCATATTCAGAACACCGGAGACAATTCCAAGCAGGATCGGGTACTCCAGACCCAGCACCCAGAAGAACAAGCTGCTGAATGTGATCACCATTAACGTTACCACCGACATCCACAGAACATAGTCACGGAGAACGATACGCAAGTCTTCCAGCATTTCCTTGACCTGCGTGCGGCGCGAAGCGGGAAAGAGCTGCAGCGTGCCGTGCCAGGCTTCTCGTTTCCCTGCCAGCATGAAAAAAACCAGAAATGGCACGAAGGTGATTTCGAGGAACAGCGCATACAGAGAGCCCATGCCGCGCAAAATCAGCGTTCGAACCACTTCACTGCTGCGCGATGGTTCGTATTGCGGGGTCGGCTGATTTCCGGGCGGCGTTGCAGCAGCTCCGGAAACTCCGCGTTCGATGCCGCTGATTTTCGATTCGATGGAGGCCACGGTCTGCCGCCAGGCGCCGCTGTATTTCGGCCAACTCTCAGCGAAGTCCGAAACGCGCGACCACAGCCCGTAACCGACCGCGCCAATGACCGCGCAAAGCAGCAGCACCATCCCCATCGAGCCGATGGTCCGCGGAACTCGCCAGCGCTCCAGGAATTCCACTACCGGGTCGAGACAGTACGCCAACAGAATCGAGAGCACCAGGGTGATGACCACGCCCTGCGCGTAGTAGGCAAACAGCAGAATGATGGCTCCAGCGATGACCCTCAGACTGAAGGTCGTTCCAACCAGGCGCGCGTATTCCTTTTCATGAGGCGCTTCGGTCGCGGGCGAGCGGGTCTCGGTCATTTTCAGACCATTAACTTAGCACAGGATGCGAACCGTGAATCCGCGGCTTGGCACGAAGTTTCTTCTCTTGCACAGCGATTTTTCGCGCGCCAGAGGCGTTCGCCTGCTGTGCTAAAATTTCCCGAGGGAGCGCGCTCCAGCCACTTTTCCCTTTTTCTATGGCCAAACAATTTTTTGGCACTGACGGAATTCGCGGTGTTCCGGGAACACCACCGCTGGACGACGCCACGCTGCATGCCGTTGGCCGCTCCGTCGGAGCGTACCTCCATAAAGAGCACCGGACGCCGCGCGCGCTGATTGGCATGGATACCCGCGAATCAGGACCGCACATCGCGGCCATTCTTGCAACGGGGGTTAAACAATCTGACGTCGAAGTCACCTTCGCGGGTGTGGTCACGACTCCGGGCGTGGCGTGCCTGGTCCGCCAGAACGATTTCGATCTTGGCGTGGTGATTTCCGCTTCCCACAATCCGTTTCACGATAACGGCGTAAAACTTTTCTCGCATGCAGGCATGAAATTTCCCGACGCCGTGGAAGAGGAGATTGAAGCGGGCATTCCCGGCTTCCTGCGGGAGAACGCGGAATCACCTGGCGTTGCGCTTTGGACCGATGAATCGCTGCATGTGGAGTATTTGGATTTCTTGCGCGGCCGAGTGCTGCCCGGTGCAAATCTCCAGGGCTTACGCATGGTGCTCGATTGCGCGAACGGCGCCGGGTACCGGCTGGGGCCGGAACTATTCCGTTCGCTGGGCTGTGACGTGGTGGCTATTGGAGACGAACCCGACGGGCGAAATATCAACGCCGGATGCGGATCGCTACACCTGGAAAAATTGCAGCAGCGTGTGCCTGCGGAAAAAGCAGCGTTAGGGGTGGCGTTCGATGGCGACGCGGATCGCGCTTTGTTTGTCTCGCCTTCCGGGAAAATTGTAAACGGCGACGGAATCCTGTTGGCGGTTGCGCGCTTTTTAAAAGACGCTGGAAAACTCCCGGGCCATCGCGTGGTCGCGACTTCGATGTCCAATCTCGGCCTGGAACGGGTCTTGGCTAAGGAAGGCATCGAAATGGCGCGCACCAACGTTGGCGACCGGTACGTGCTCGAGGAGATGCTGAAGAGCGGCAACGCCCTCGGTGGTGAGCAATCAGGGCACATTATTTTTTTGCATGATTCGCCGGCCGGAGACGGCCTGCTTACGGCGGTGAAAGTTGCATCTCTGGTTGCATTGCGCGGAAGTCTCGATGCCCTGGTCACCGGATTGAAGGACTATCCGCAGACTATTGTAAATGTGAAGGTTAAGTCTAAACCTCCCCTGGATTCCGTGCCGGAAGTGGCGAGAGCTCTGGCCGAAGCCCAGAACCAGCTGGGAGAAAATGGCCGAGTCGTGTTGCGCTATTCAGGCACCGAACCGCTGGCACGAGTGATGGTCGAAGCCGAGCACGCTGAGGACGTTGAGCGCTTTAGCCAATCTATCGCCTCAACCATAAGTTCCACGATCGGTGCCTGAAGTTCAGAATCAATCCTGGATATCCACCGGAGTGCTTATCCCAAAGACTGTAGGAGAACCGCCGGCCATCTGTGAGAATTTGTAGAATTCAGCGGTTCCCATCAACGCCAGAAAAAGTTCCCAATCGCTAACCGCCATTATATCAATCGGTTAGCCCTTGGATCGCAATTTTTCGGAGGCTGGCACCTCACTTGCATTCTTATCTTGCAAATAAAATATTGGCTTCCCGGGGTGGCCGGAACACAACCTCGACTGTGTTCTGGTTTTGGGGGGTCAGTTAGCAAAGGGGGCTTGCACCGGCCCCCTTTTTTTTTGCCCGAATTGTTATTTAACTTTACTAAGTCCCACGTTTTCACGGTGCTACCCACTGCCAACCAAATGAATTGGAGCCAAATGGAGCTAAGTTTCGCTAGTTTCCTCTAACTTCAAGCGTTCGGGAGCCAACACTCGAAAGTGCGGGGCATTTGTCCGGCAAGGCGACCACACAGGATTTGACTCGCCGCTGCTATTAGCAGCCAATCACCTCTCTTGGATTCCATACCCTATTCAAATACGATGGCCGTGTGAAGAACACTGGGTCGCAATCGACTGACCACGAACAAGGCACAATACGCGCATTCGTCCAGCAGGACAAACAGGAGCGCTTCCTAGGCTTCCTAGCGAATCCAAAGAATCGGAAGAAGCTCACAACGTCGCTAGCACATTTTTGTTGGTTCGACCAAAGGTATGCGACTCCGATTTCTTGGAAGGTTGACCCCAACCTCAAGCATTCGGAAAGACACGCTCAAGGAGTCGAAAACATTTATCGCTCATTGAAATCAAAAGGCGCTGGGCTGGCCTGCTGGGTCATTTCAGAGGACGCTGAAATCGACGGGCGGGAGCTCGATTTGAGGGCGGCACTCGAACACGTGAATGGCAGACAGATTGGAACGATTTTGTCGTGCGTCCCCGGAAAACTAGCGTACTTCGAGAGTGAAGACGAAACGCTGCTTCTCACTCGATAGGACTTTTGACACAGTTTCATTCTCCCGCAAGGATAATCGAGTGGCAAAAACGATGCAGTGCGTGACTCACGGAGAATGCCAGGAAGCATTCGTCTGCACGCATCTTCTCGGAGAAACCGCGGGGCTCGGGTTCAACCGGAACGAGCCTACCACCGACAACCAGTTTCCTGACGCCTGGTGTGACAATTGTGAGCTTATACGCGCCGCCCACAATGGATGGAATGAGCAATCTGAAAAGCTTGCCAAGATTTCACTGCTCTGTTCGGGCTGTTACGAACGGTCCCGCTTACGCAATACGCGTACTTCAGTAACGCTTGACGATTTAGCCGACCTTCGATGGAAGTGCGGTACCTGCGAGGAATGGCACACTGGGCCCTGCCTTGATTTTGGTTACAATTCACCTTACTACTGGACCAAAGAGTACGAAAGGGCGAGCGATCGCGCCAAACTCCTGCCAAACTGGAGCAAGAACCGTCGCAAGACTTTCTTAGACGAGGACTACTGTGCGATCAACGATGACGATTTCTTCGTGCGAGGAATCATCCATCTACCAATCATTGGCGCGGCCGAGACTTTTCGCTGGGGCGTCTGGGGCTCGGTCAGCCGGGAGAACTTTGAAACCCTATTGAAGAAGCATGAAGATCCAAAGAGAAACGAACTGCCAGCGATGTTTTCCTGGTTGAGCACGCGGATTCCCGAATACCGAGATACACTGAGCCTGAAGATGTACGCTCATATTCAAGAGCTGGACTTGCGTCCGCATTTTAGATTAGAACAAACAGACCATCCTCTCTCACTGGAATATCACAAGGGCATCACTCCGAAACGGGTTAAGGAAATCATGGTCGAGCGACTGCGCGGCAACGAATAAGCCAGGAAAGAACAACTGCGCTGTCTCTTGGCTCCGCTTTGCCACCCTTACGTCAGGACACTTGGATGATTAACGCCGGGCATGTTCGTTGATGAGAACGGGTGGCAGGGATCGAATTGTTAATTAAATTCACTAAGTCCCGCGTTGTCATAGTGCTACCCACTGCCAGCCAAATGAATTGGAGCCAAATGGAGCTAAGCAACACGAAGCACCGAGAAATAGCCAGTGAGAAGCGGTCGCGACTAGAAGGGAAATGGTTTAATTTTGCGACCAATCTCGTAACTTGCCGACTTGCTCCCACCAAATTTTGCAGCGCGATATTTGCGGTTCGACATCCTGTTCTTTCCATTCGCGAGGCAGCGTACAAGCCTCTTCATGCGTGATGTTCTTAAGCCCGTCCAAGGCGTCGTAGCGGACCTGAACGGCAGTGTCGGAGAGGTGAGCTGCTAGACCGGGCACCGCTCGCGGATCCTTCAAATTCTCCCCCAATGCTATCAGTACGCAGGTGCGGGTTAGGTCACTCGGGGCACTGTTGAGGATCGCTAATAAGTCGGGCACAGCAACGGGATCGGTAACATATCGCAGCTGCAATGCGATTGCCGATTCAGGTAGCTCGCTATCGCCGTTGGCAAGCAAATGCTTGACTCTGGGTAACACTGTAACGTCACCCGTGCGAAGGGCCGCATACACTGCCCACTTCAAACTCAGCAGATCATCGCCATTCTCTATAATGCGACGAAGGGCATCTCGCGACGAAGGCAACTTCAATCCGCCCAGTCTCTGGATGCTGGCTAGACGTGCTGCGGAGCTCTGGTCGTTGAGTCCCGCAAGGAAATCCGCCTCCATTTGGGCGGGCCAATCCGCATTTCCAAGGTCGGGGCCAAGGAGCGGGGATATGGTCAAAGCTCCCTCACAGTCATCGATCATCTCCATCTGTCCATTCTTTTCGGCGGCGAACACTGTCCAATATGTTCCGGGGCGGAAATCGATGCAATCGTGCCCGCCGAAGATTTCTCCGGAATACGCAAAGCGCAGCAACGCCTCCGTTGACTCCTCCCCGCGATACCAGCGATCAACTTGAATTTTCGCAATGGATTCGACTCTTGCTCCAGTTTCGGCGTTTGTCGTAAAGGGAGTGACTGTGAGAACGTGTCCGCGAAAAACCAAGGTGGCTCTCTCCGCCAACTGGCGCACGTCAGCCATAGACGGAGGGTTCATCAGGCGACCCCGAGATTGGACCGAAAATAAAAATAGAGCAAAGCTCGAAAAAACGATGGCTGGCCAAACTCGGTGAATTGCCGATTTCCACATGGCTTCGACGGCCTTGAATTCTACCTAGACTCAATCTACTCCATTTAAGTAACGACATCAAAAGGCAGTGCCTGGTGACGCGGAAACCGGACATGTTCGCTCTTGAAGATGAGAGGAAGGGTGGCAGGGATCGAAAATTGCATCCACTTTCACAAGTCCTGAGTTGTCAAAGGCGTAGCACCGCTGCCCTTCTTCCAATTGGTGTCAAATGGTGTCAAATCTCGGTGCGGATCAGTTTCCGAGTAGCCGACAATCCGAACACTGCCCCTGCCGCTCGAATTCGGACGCCGGAACTGGTCACCTCTTACGGAACGCGCGTTACCCAGGAATGGCAGTCCGTAGGACATGCCTCAAGCTCGCTTCCATGATACAAGTGCAAAAGGGTTGTACAGATGCACAGGCAGCAGATCCTCGGCTCGGGAATAATCCTTGGCACAATTCTTGTGCTTTCGGTCGTCGCAGCTGGTGTCATGCGGCATCGCGAGAGCGCTCAAGGCTCTGGAGTGGGCCTGCTCTGGACGGACGTAACGTTGCTGGTCGCGTACGGGTCTGCAGGAATTCTTGTTTGGAAGCAAAGGTCCCGCGGCACGATCGCTGCGACGATGGTTGGGGCGCAGATCGGCCTGCTGGTTGGTGCTGTAGCGATCGCGAATCACCTGATTGAAGCCTTTGTCCCGGCCAGACCATTTGTTCTCATTATCAGCCCCGTGTTACTAACGTTCGCGTTGTTAGGCATGGCAGGTGCGGCGGCGTGGGAGCGAACCGGTTCTTTGACTCTGGCGGTTATCGGCGGAGTTTGCTGTGCCATTGTCGCGACGCTCATCACACTCTGCTTTGCCATTTCCTTTAATCTCCTTTTTGCGGCACGTGTGGACTGGCAATTGCGCGAGGCTTTTGCCGCTAGCGGCATGATCGATCGAGCGGGCTTCCGGGTGAAGAATATTCTGGAAGCATCGTCGGAGATACTTGTTCGTATGCCTCTGTTTGCCACCTGCTTGGCCTTTTCTGGAGCCGTTATTCAAGCATGGATGAGCCGCGAATCAAGGCGCACGCTTGTACTGGGAGCGAGATTCCTCGCCCCGATTTTGTTTGGGGCAGGTGCGGCCGCACTGTGGCACGCCAACGCGATTGAACGTGCTGCGCGGCCTCCCTTTGTGCTATCGGGAGTCCTGCTTACCGGAGTTGCTCTATGTGCTGCTTATCCGATTTGGTCGGTCTTCCACGGCTCGACGGGCAGGTCTAGGAGTGCTGGGAATTCCTAACCCTTTTGTCCCGTATCACGGGCTAATCGGACACTGGCGGACCAATGGCCCGCGATGCTGCGAAGTGGATTTGGCGATTTAGCAGGCCGTGGGGATCGAAAATTGAATCCACTTTCACAAGTCCTGAGTTGTCAAAGGCGTAGCACCGCTGCCCTTCTTCCAATTGGTGTCAAATGGTGTCAACCTAGGGGTGAGCACTCGAATCGAGTGTTGTAAACATCTTCTTCGACTGCAAGCGACGCCACCGACGGCGGGAGGTTTCGTTCTAACGACTGGCCGGGCGTCGTAAACTTTGAGGTCCCGATGATGCGCTTTTGCCTAGCAATTCTGTTTATCCTGCCATCCGCTGTCGGCCAAGCCCAGGATCGGACCGTGTTGCTTGCTGCGCATCGCGCAGGCAGGGTGGAAGTATTCGATCCCGTCACGCTTCAATCCTTGGGCTCGATCAAGGTATTGCCCCAGCTTAACGGGGTAACAAGTGACCGCACGGGAATCTTGTTTCTGCGCGAAGGACTTGCTCCCGAGTTCCAGGGCTGCTGCGCGCTCTATGTATTGGATCTGAAGACCCGCGAGATGACGAAGCTCCTCGAACCCGTGTCTGAGGTCGCTGTTTCCCCGGACGGCCAGCATGTTCTTACCCAGCGAGGAAACGTTGGAATCGAAGCCTTCAGCGCGCACTCCTTGCAGCGGGAACCCTCGATCCCGCGTTCCATTGCACCGGGTGTCTACACTTTGCATTTCTCGCCCGACGGCCGACTGCTGCTTGGCGTGTCGAACTTTCCAATGCCGGCCCTGGACATCTTCGATTTTGACCAGCGAAAGCTGGTGCGGCGATTCACCGTGCCCCACGAGCTCACTGTTCTTGGAGCATGGGTTGGCAATGACTATTACCTGTACGGCTATCGCAAGGGAGCTGGGCAGCTGTGGCGAGTGAAGGCGGATAACTCCGAGCTAGACGGACCGATGAAGATCAATTTCCCCGATGTGGCTCCGGAGTGCAACGGTCAGGTGCAAGAAATGCTCAGCGCCGGTGGTCGACTCTTCCTCTTTGAACTATTCGGAGCCAAGGGTGATCGGCGTGACGGTTGCGCAAGAACTATTCCTGGCGGCCTGCTCTCTGTCGAGCCGCAAACAGGCAGGATACTAGCTCATTTAGCTTCTGACTTCCATTTCGAGTCGTTGATTTCTTCCGCGGATGGCAACGAGCTCTACGGCGTTGACGTGAGGAATCCGAGTTGGACCTCTGTCGGAGTAGTGAGGCTGAATGCCATGACCGGCGAGGTTCTAGCAAAGCGAAATCTGACGTCGGATGTATGGTTCATCGATCTTGCGACGGTTCCCAGCGACCTCGTGCTGGGCGGGCAGGTGGAAGTGACGACAAAGTGACCGGTTGAGCCAATCCGACTTGTTCTTTGCCACTTAAAGGTAAGAAAGGCGGTGGGGATCGAAATTGCATCCCTACTTTCTAAGTCCAGCAAAGACAACGGCGTAGCACCCGCCGCCCATTTCAATTGGAGCCTTTTGGAGCCACGTCGTCCTACTTTCTAAGTCCAGCAAAGACAACGGCGTAGCACCCGCCGCCCATTTCAATTGGAGCCTTTTGGAGCCACGTCGTCGCTTAGACTTTCCTCTTGCGATTGGTGCCTTCAGGGGCTGTCCGGTCGGAACGCCGCAAAAGGCATAACGGCCCTCGGCGAAGACCGACGTGCAAAGACGGCACGCGGGGCACCCGAAACCCTTTCAACTCAGGGCCATAAGTACAACTTCTTCATCTTCTTCAGCGGCCCCTTAATGCGTCGCCGGCTGGCAGCTGAATGGTGTCTACGCTCCATTGATTTTTTTCGTACCGCAAGCCGACGTGCGCGGAGAGCGGATCCGGCGGTGTCAGTTCCCCGGGAAGATAGTCCTTCAGGCGCTGGCCCAATTCATTCAACTCCCAGCGGTAGGTTACGGCATAGAGCGCGGAGTGGTATTTTTCCGATTTGTGTTCGGCTCGAATATCCAGGATCTTTTCACTGGCAATCGGAAATTCCGAGACGAATGCATCCTCATCCGATGGAGTCGCCGCTGCTTTGCCGGCTTCCGTGAGTTTGACGTGCAGGAACCGCTTCCCTTCGGAAATCCCAATCTTGTCTTCCGTAACTTCGATCAATCCCATTCCATGCAAAGCCATGTACAGCGACTCTTCCCGGCTCCCACTTTCCGCCCAGAGGGCTCCTTGCACGCGTACGAACTGGTGCCGCTCAAACTGGCCTGAGGTTCGAATGGCTGTGGCTTCATCGTCCTCTACTCCCAGCTCCGCAATCAGCGCGTCACGCTGGATGAAGCTCGTGAGTTCCCAACGCTCGTCAATCCAATCGAGGGCCAGCAAAAGCCCGGTCTCGGAGACCCAAACCGTGGATTCGAGGTCCGGCAAGTCGCGGCTTTTACCTCCGCTGACGTGGAACTTATGCGCGTGGATCGCGTGATCCATAATCTGGATGTCTTCCGTTCCCAAGTAGTCGGCTTTGGCGCTTAAGACGCGGCCGGTGATCAGCGTATCGGGCGTTTGTCCATCGAAAGCGATGGTCACTGCGTGGAGTGGCTTGTCGCTATTTGTGTTTCGTTCGCGCCCGGCGAGCAGTGTAGTGAAGAACCAGGGAAAATCGAGCAGAGCAGCCTCGGCTCCAAACTGCGTCGCGTAACCTCCTGTTGCATTGATGCGGCCTTTACCATTTGATTCCGCAAACGTGCTCACGCAATCGAGGCTAAGAAGCCCAACGAAGCAATCGAGCGCGCCGTCACCTGCGATATTACTGTTTTCCAATTCGTACCGCACGCGGCGCATCGAGAGGTCGAAGTTCATCTCGAGCGTTTCGGTCTGATGATGAGGTTTGGCGGGATCACGGGGTGGAATACCGAGTGCGCCTGGGATGATTACCGCTTTCAGATGGCGGCCCGGACCCTGCCAAAGAGTGAAGGAATCGACTTCGGCGTTCGCTCTGCGGGACGAATCGAGGCGTCGTACGATCGAATAGGTCCCTTCAGCAATCTTTTTCGGCGACTCAGCGTGTCCCACGCGATAGCGATACAGGCCCAAACCGATCGCTATCAGCACAAGAAGGGCCGTCGCGGTGAGGATCTGGACTCGACGCTCGGACATTGGCTCATGCTAACACTGCTGGCTACGACGAAAGCTCGTAATTCGCCGCGGTTGTGGAGAGTCATACCCGGAATGCCGGCGAGGATTGCTTCTTCAAGGTCAGTGGGATGAATCGACGGCGGTGGCGGAGAGGTAATCGCGAGAACCATTGACCTTCGGGCGAGCGAAAACCAGGCGCGGAGTTCCTTGGGAACGACTTCGCGACGTCGGGAGAGCTAAGAAATTCAGGCTCGAAGTAGACGCGTTCTCCTTCGAGGACCTGGATGGTGGGTTGATAGCCGATTTCGGCGGCGGCGATTTTGTCAAGAGTGGTTTTGATTTCGGCGGGGACTTGCGGCTCATTGTCGAGGGAACCAGCCCCAAATCGCTGCTGTTTGGGCTTTGAAGTGACGTTCTGATAATCGCCGCGCGCCTGCCACCCGGATTTTCCCACTGTTTGGCGAACCATCGTGGGTGGTGAAGATCGAACCCAGCACCCTTCCCTACTGATTCTTGGCTTCGACCCTGACAACCAAGACAGCCCAACGATCTTTGCAAAAAAATGAGCCGCCGGTGGGGGTTCCGGCGGCTCGGGCGTGGGGGTCGGAGGGAACAGCCTGAAGGTCAATGTCTTGGGCGCTTCGCCAGCGCTTTCTGCGGCGTGTTACTACCCACCGCGCTTAGCAGAATCAGAATCATCGAGAGAACCAGACTCATAACCACCACGGTTTGCTCCGCGCCCTTACCAACTAAAGTATGTGGCCCGGCGCTTGGCGTGGTCAGTAGCCCACCCGGTTCATTTTGTCCGGTACTTGCCGCCAGTACCGAGGTACCGAGCCAGACGAAAGATGCCAACCTGCTACCGGCAACCAAATGGGCCCGGTTGCGGCGAGCGGCAGCCGCTGCTAAAATTTCTGATTTGTTGGGTCGTGGCGGCTCGTTCTAAGGATCGAAGCGTCGCGCTGGCTGGTTATTCCGTCAGGATCTGTCTTCGCGGGTGCCCTCGCGGGCCTTAGGGAAACAAGTCTCGATTCGCCGCAACTGGAATTGACCGCAAGGAAACTGCTGTCCAAGACCGCTGGACTTTTAGCACCGACGGTCACCCTGCGGCGCAACATTCGAAAGTGAGGGCGCGTGGCAAAGTACGATGTAGCGATTATCGGTAGCGGACCGGGCGGGTATGTCGCCGCGATTCGAGCCGGCGAGCTCGGACTGAAGACGGTGGTCGTCGAGAAAGATCCTTTTTTGGGCGGCACCTGCCTGCACGTAGGTTGTATTCCCACCAAAGTCTTGCTGCACCATGCCGATGTTTACGACCACTTCAAGAATGGTGCAGAGCTGGGATTTGAAATTAGCGGATTGAAGGTCAACTGGACCAACATCATTTCGCGCAAAGAGAAGATCGTCAAAAAGCACGCCAAAGGTATCGAATTTCTCTTCAAGAAAAACAAAGTGGAATGGGTGCAAGGCTGGGGCCGCTATGAAGGTCCGGGTAAGATCAGCGTCGAGAAAGATGGCAAAAAGACGACCATCGAAGCCGCAAACATTCTGATGGTGAGCGGCAGCGAAGCGCGTGCGCTACCGGGGATCGAGCCGGACCACAAACAGATTTTGACCAACCGCTCGATTCTGGAACTGCCGGAAATTCCCAAGACCCTGATTGTCGTTGGTGCCGGCGCGGTGGGCGTCGAGTTTGCCTCCATTTACAATTCATTTGGAACGCAAGTGACCATTCTCGAAGCGCTCCCGCGCGTGGTTCCGGTGGAAGACGAAGAGGTTTCCACGGAGCTCGACAAATCGTTCCGCAAGAAAAACATTCAGATCCAGACCGCATGCAAAGTGGAAAGCGTCAAGACCGACGCCAAGGGCGTGACCGTTTCCTTTACCGACAAAGACGGCAAGAAGCAGACGTTGCAAGCGGAAAAGCTTTTGCTGGCGGTGGGTCGCATGCCACTGACTGAAAATTGCGGCCTGGAAAAATCCAAGGCAAAACTCGAGCGCGGTTTCCTACCAGTCGGGGAAAACATGGAAACCGCGGAAAAAGGTTTATATGCCATTGGCGACATCGTGGCCGGCCTCCCGCAACTCGCGCATGCCGCCATGATGGAAGGCATCATCGCGGTCACTCACATCGCCGGCAAGCCCACCCAGCAGATCCGCAAGGATAGAATCCCCAATGCCACCTATTGCGAACCGCAGATTGGTTCGATCGGTCTGACCGAGAAGCAGGCCCGCGACGCGGGCTACACCGTGAAAGTCGGCAAATTCCCGTTTGTTGGCAACAGCAAGGCCACAATTCTCGGCAATCACGGCGGCTTCATCAAGGTTGTCAGCGAAGAAAAGTACGGCGAGGTCCTGGGGATCCACATCATCGGGCCGTTGGCGACGGAGATTCTGGCCGAAGCCGCAGCCGTGCTCAACCTCGAAGGCACCATCGACGACCTGATGAATATGGTCCATGCGCATCCCACGGTGTGGGAGGCCATGGGCGACGCCTTCGCCTCGGTGCGCGGTTTGCAGATTAATGTCTAGGATGAGCAATCTCTCCATCATCGATCTCGGCTTGATTGGCTACCCGGAGGCGTGGGAACTGCAGAAGCGTGTGGTGGCAGCCCGCAAGGCCGGCGCGATCGAAGATGTTCTTCTATTTTCCGAGCACCCGCACGTTATAACGCTGGGGCGCAGCGGCAACCGCGCCAATCTGCTGGCCAGCGAAAATGTTTTGCAGCAGAAGGGTGTCGGGTATTTTGAAACTACCCGCGGCGGCGACATCACCTATCACGGCCCCGGCCA
>WNFM01165419.1_pt2 | contig 37963 bp, 39 predicted proteins | sample 5400271 | NCBI WGS metagenome assembly WNFM01 (sample SAMN13153352, study PRJNA577476) | soil metagenome | isolation source: 60 cm saprolite on Douglas fir-dominated hillslope | place: USA:California | collected 2013-09-17
CCAGCGACTCCAGGCGCTGAAGGACGGCAAGGTCGCCGCCGTGAGCCTCATGGAGCCGTGGATCAGCGTCGCGCAGAAGCAGGGCCTGCGCATCCTCATCGAGTCGCATTCGACGCGCGCCGAGGCCGCGGGCGACGAGCTCGACGGCGAAACGCTCAGGAAGATGTTCCGCGCCCAGGCGCGCGCGGTGGAGGCGCTCGAGAAGGATCCGACACCCTTCATCAAGTACTTCGTGGCCGAGACCGGCGGCCTCATCGAGGAGCGCGACTTCCAGTCATGGCGCCTGCTGCACGCGCCGCCGACCGAGTACACGCGCGAGCGCTTCGACGATGAGTACAACTGGACGGTGAAGTGGAACATGACCGTTCCGGGCGCCACCTTCGAGAACACCGTCGACAACCGCGCCTGGGGCTAGACGGCATGGGAGAAATCACCGTCGCGGCGCTGCAGCAGATGAAGCGCGAGGGTCGCAAGATCGTCGGCGTGGTCGCCTGGGACTACCAGATCGCCCAGGTCGTCGACCGCGCCGGCGTGGACCTCGTCTCCGTCGGCGACTCGGTCGGCATCAACCTCTGGGGCCATGCCAACCCGCTCGAGGTCACGATGGACGAGATGGTCGTGGTCTGCAAGGCCGTGCGCCGCGGCGTGAAGCGCGCCCTCGTGAGCTGCGACTTCCCGTTCGGGCCGCTGCAGGAGGGTCCCGACACGGCGCTGCGGGCGGCGATCCGGCTGGTCAAGGAGTGCGGCGCGGACATGGTGAAGCTCGACGGCGCCGCGGAGTTTCCCGAGGCGGTGAGCGCGGTCGCGCGCGCCGGCATCCCGGTGTTCGCCCAGATGGGCATCACTCCGCAGACCGCACTGCGCTACGGCGTCGACTACGAGACGATGCTCAAGGGCACGGTGCAGGTACCCAACGAGATGACCGCGGCGTTGGTCGACGAGGCGAAGCGCCTCGAGGCGGCGGGCGCCGCGCTCATCGACTTCACGCTTTCCGGCCCGCTCGCGGGCGAGGCGGTCGCGCGCGCGGTCGCCATTCCCGTGATCGGCGGCCTCGGCGGCGGCCCGTGGCTCGACGGGCGCATGCGCATGGCGCACGCCGCGATCGGCTACGCGGCGAGCGCGCTCGAGTCGAAAACCGAGACTTATGCCAACGTGGCCCGCACGACGCTGGAGGCCATCGGCGCCTATGCCGCCGACGTGCGCGCTGCTCGCCAGATCAAGGGCGGCATTCCCGTGAAGCCGGTCGCGTAGGCAGCCTGGTGCCCACCGCGGTCATCGCCGGCATCGCGACACGCTACGAGGTAGTCGGCTCGGGTCCGCCGCTGCTCATGTTCTCCCCCGGCGGGTTCGACGCGACACTCGAGAAGTGGACCACGCTCGGCGTGTATGCGCGCATCAAGCCGATGGACCACCTGCCGCGCAAATACACCTGCATCGTCTTCGACCGGCGCGAATGCGGCCAGTCGGGCGGGCGGGTCGAGCGCGTGACCTGGGCGCATTACGTCGCGCAGGGCAAGGGCCTGCTCGAGCACCTCGGGATCGAGCAGGCATTCCTCATGGGCGGATGCATGGGGTGCTGCCCGGTGACGGCGTTCGCGGTCGCCCATCGCGAAGCGGTCCTCGGCATGATCCTCTTCTGGCCGGTGGGCGGGGCTAGGTACCGGATCAAGGGACAGCAGCGCTTCGTCGAGCATCTCGCGTTCGTCAAGCAGAATGGCCTCGCGGCGGTGGTCGACCACGTCTCGAAGGAGGGCAAGCCGTTCGGCGCCGACCCGCGCGGCGGGCCGTGGGCCTCGGTGATCAAGCGCGACGCGCAGTTCGCCGCGGCCTACGCCGAGCTCGGGCTCGACCTGTACGAATCGATCGTCGCCGGCATGTCGCGCGCCCTGCTCGACCGCGACACCGCTCCGGGCGCGGAGCCGGAGGACCTGCTGCGCATGGAGATTCCGGCGCTCGTCGTCCCGGGCCACGACGAGTCGCACGCCACATCCGCGGCGCGCTACCTGGAAGAATGCCTGCCGCGCGCGCAGTATTGGGACATGGCCGTCGAGGCGCAGACCGAGCAGACGGCGCCGGCGCGCATGCTGGAGTTCCTGGAGAGCGTGAAGCGATGATCATCGACATCCACGGTCACTACACGACCGAGCCGCAGGCGGTGCACTTGTTCCGCGACAAGCAGCTAGCGGGGCTGTCGGACGGCGCGCGCGCCCCCGCCTCGACCGACCTCGGCATCACCGACGAGGCGCTCGCGAAGAGCGTCGAGCCGCAGCTGCGCTTCCAGAAGGAGCGCGGTTCCGACCTCACCATCTTTTCTCCGCGCGCCTCGGGCATGGCGCACCACGTGGGCTCGGAGGCGATCAGCCAGCAGTGGACGCGGGTCTCCAACGACCTGATCCATCGCATCTGCAAGCTCCTACCCGAGAGCTTCGTCGGCGTCGGCCAGCTGCCGCAATTCCCTGGCGCGCCGCCCGCCAACTGCATTCCCGAGCTCGAGCGCATGGTGAACGAGCTCGGATTCGTCGGCGTCAACCTCAATCCCGATCCCTCGGGCGGACGCTGGACCGGCCCGCCGCTCACCGACGGCTCGTGGTACCCGCTCTACGAGAAGCTCTGCGAGCTCGAAGTGCCGGCGATGATCCACGTATCCTCGTCGTGCAACCCCAACTTCCACGCGACCGGTGCGCATTACCTTAACGCCGACACGACGGCCTTCATGCAGCTCATCCAGAAGAACCTGTTCAAGGATTTCCCCACGCTCAGGTTCGTCATCCCGCACGGCGGCGGCGCGGTGCCCTACCACTGGGGGCGCTATCGCGGCTTCTGCGTCGACATGAAGAATCCCGCCCTCATCGACGCCTTGCTCCAGAACGTGTTCTTCGACACCTGCGTCTACCACTTGCCGGGCATCGAGTTGCTCACCCGCGTGATTCCCGCGGACAACATCCTGTTCGCCTCCGAAATGATCGGCGCGGTGAAGGGCGTGGATCCGCGCACCGGCCACTACTTCGACGACACCAAGCGCTACGTCGACCAGGTCGCGGCCCTGGGCGACGAGGACCGCTACAAGATCTTCGAGGGCAACGCGCGCCGGGTGTATCCGCGCCTCGAGCGCCTGCTCGCCAAGCGCGGCCAGCCGGGCCGCAAGCGCGCGACGGCGGCGGCGTGAGCGCCCTCGTGCAACGCGCGCGACCCGCGTTCGGGCTTCCCGGGCGCATCCAGGCGCCCAACTCGAAGCCGCGCTCGCTCGCCCTCGTCGGACTGGGCGACGGGGGCGCGGCAGTCGCCAGGCGCATCGGCGCCGCCGCGCCGCCGAACGTCGACGTGCACGTGCTCGCCAAGAGCGCCGCGGGCGAAAACGCGGTGGCAGCGATCCAGGCGGGCGGCGGCGACCTGCAGCGCGCGCTCACGAGCGCCGACATGATCTTCCTCGTCGCCTGTCGCGGCGACGACGTGACCCTCGCCTCGGTCGTGAGCGGCATCGCACGCGGGCGCCACCATCCGGTCACCGCGCTCTACATCGTGCCCGAGCGCCAGGGCGCGCCCGATCGCGAGGACGAGACGCTCAAGACGCTGCGCGCCCACGTCGAGATGCTGGTCGTCGTCTCCGATGAGAGCTATGTGCCGGCGATGATCGCCGCGCTTGGCGATTGACGCTTCGAGAGACGACATGAACGACGTGACGCGACCGGACGACGTCGATCCGCCCTACCGCTGGGAGGCGTATCGCAGCACCCACTTGCGCGCGCCGAGGGAGAAACTCCTCGAGGTGCCGCCGGGGACCTTCGACATCCCGGGCCCGTACGTGCCCGCGGGATTCATCCGCGACAACGACACCGACCTCACGATCCACGCCAAGGGCCATCCGCTGGGCGAGCGCATGGTCGTCACCGGCCGCATCGTCGACACCGACGGCAAGCCTGTGCGCCGTTCGCTCGTCGAGATCTGGCAGGCGAATGCATCGGGGCGCTACCACCACCCGGTAGACACGCACGACGCGCCGCTCGACCCGAACTTCCACGGCATGGGGCGCATGCTCACCGACGACGACGGCTGGTACCGCTTCATCACCGTGAAGCCGGGCGCCTATCCGTGGCTCAACCATCCATTCGCGTGGCGCCCGGCGCACATCCACTTTTCGCTCCTCGGCAACGCGCCGATCCAGCGGCTGATCACGCAAATGTATTTCCCCGGCGACCCGCTGCTGGCTCTCGACCCGGTGTTCAACAGCGTCCAGGATGAAGAAGCGCGCCAGCGCATGGTCTGCAAGATCGACCTCCAGGCCGGAATCGAGGGCGATGCGCTCGGGTATCGATACGACATCGTGCTCGCCGGCGCGCGCTCGACGCCGTTCGGGATGTGAAGGTGAAGAGAACGCCTTCGCAGACCATCGGACCTTTTTTCCATGGGTCGCTCCAATGGGAGGGGTGCCAGCGCGTCCAATTCGCCGAGGCCGGCGAGGCGATCGTGCTCACGGGGAAACTCTTCGACGGCACGGGCGAGCCCCTCGGCGACTCGCTGATCGAGACGTGGCAGCTCTCGCCGAGCGCAGAGCCGCCAACGGTGCCGAAGGATGCCGCGATTCCACACGGCTACGGGCGCATCGAGACCGCCCACGACGGCAGCTTTCGCATCGAGACGCTGATGCCCGGCGCGGCCGGCGGCAGCGCTCCGCACATCGAGGTCACGGTGTTCGCGCGCGGGCTGCTGCGAGCGCTGCGCACGCGCGTCTACCTGGCTGATGAGGCGCACGTGCGCGCCGATCCGATCCTCAAGCCGCTCGCCGCCTCCGAGCGCTTGAAAACGCTCATCGCGTCGCGCACGCAGGGTGCGGCTGATGGCGCGCCGGTCTATCACTGGAACATCCGCCTGCAAGGCGACGGCGAGACCGTCTTCTTCGCGTTCTAGGAGGCGCTCGCCGGCCGTGAGCCTTCCCTCGCGCACACTCGCCCGCCCGTCATTCGAGGCCGCTTTCGCGGCGCCCGCCTTCGTGCGGGCGATGCTCGCGTTCGAGTCCGCGCTCGCGCAAGCGCAGGCCGACGAGGGCGTGATTCCTCCAGGCAGCGCGGTCGCCATCGCCGCGGCCTGCGAGTCGGCGCAGATCGACGTCGAGACGCTCGTCGCCGAAGGCAAGCGCTCGGCCACGCTCGCGGTGCCGCTCGTGCGCCTGCTCGGGGCTGAGATCGCGCGAGGCGCGCCCACCGTGTCGAAGCACCTTCACTTCGGCGCGACCAGCCAGGACGTCCTCGACACCGCGATGGCGTTGTGCCTCGGCACTTGCCTCGATGAAGCCGACCGCGCCCTGGAGGCGGCCGTGCGCTCGCTCGCCAGGCGCGCGCGCGAGCACCGCTTCACCCCGATGCTCGGCAGGACCCTGCTGCAGCCGGCGGTACCGATCACCGCCGGGCTCAAGCTGGCTCGCTGGTCGGTCGCGCTCGCGCACGATCGCGAGCGCATCGCGGAATCGCGCGCGATGGGGCTCGCGGTGCAATTCGGCGGCCCCGTCGGCGCGCTCGAATCCCTCGGAGCGAAAGGCCCCGCGGTGCGCCATCGACTCGCCATGCGCCTTGGCCTCGCCGATGCCCCTTCATGGCATGCGCACCGCAATGCCTGGATCGACCTCCTCGACCGCATCGGTCAGGCGGTCCTCACGATCGGAAAGATCGCACGCGACGTCTCGCTCTGCGCGCAGCCCGAGGTGGGCGAGATGCTCGAGGCGCCAGCGCGCCCGGGCGTCGGCGCCTCCAGCTCGATGCCGCACAAGCGCAACCCCGTCGCCTGCGCCCACGGGCTCGCCGCCGCGATCGCCATGCCGGGCCTTCTCGCCACGCTCCACGCCGCGGGCATCGCCGAGCACGAACGCGCGCTCGGCGGTTGGCAGGCGGAGCTCGCCCTCGTGCCCCGGATCGCCGAAGCCTTCGGCACGAGCCTCGACTTCCTCGAGACGATTTCCGCCTCCCTGGTCGTGAACGCGGAGCGGATGAAGGCCAACGTCGTGGCGCATGGCGAGTCCACGCCCGAGAGCGTGCAATCGCTGCAGCCCGCGATCGACGAGCTGCTCGCGGCCCTGGCGCCGTGCCTGTCGTGACCGGGAAGGAGGCAACGCGTTGAGCCGCGATGCGTACAAGAGGGGAATGAAGACGCGCCGCAAGGTGCTCGGCGACGAATGGGTCGACCGGGCCGAGCGCACCAAGACCGCGTTCAACGCCGAATTCCAGGAGCTGATCACGCGCTATGCGTGGGACGAGATCTGGAACCGCAAGGGCCTGCCGCATCGCGTGCGCCGGATGCTCGTGATCGCGATGACGCTCGCGCTGGGGCGCTGGGAGGAATTCGCGCTGCACGTGCGCGCCGCGCTGCGATCGGGCGACCTCGACGAAGACGATCTCAAGGAGGTCCTGCTGCAGGCGGCGATCTATTGCGGCATCCCGGCGGCCAATACCGCTTTTCGCGAGGCGCGCGAAGTGATCGCGGAGCTCGCGCCGGCGCGCGCGCCCCGGAAGAATGCGCGCAAGCGCAAGCGATGAAGCCGGTCCACCTGCATTGCGTCGATTCCGGCGGGGGCGGCGAGGTCGTCGTCCTCGCGCACGCCATCGGTTGCGACCACCGGATGTGGGAGGAGCTCGTTCCGGTCCTCTCGCCCGCCTTTCGCGTGCTCGCCTTCGACCTGCGTGGCCATGGCAAGAGTCCCGCGCCCAGGCGCCCCTACTCGCTCGAGGAAATGGCCGCGGACGTCGCCTCCGCGCTCGAACGGCGCGCGGTGGCCAAAGCGCACTGGGTAGGCCTTTCGATCGGTGGCATGGTCGGCCAGGCGTTCGCGCTCGAACACGGGCAGCGCCTCGGCCGCCTCGTGCTCGCGAACACCACCAGCTCCTACGGCGAGGAGGGGCGAGCCATGTGGGAAGCGCGCGCCAAGGCGGTCTCCGAGGGCGGCCTGGCGGCGATCAAGGACATGGTCATGTCGCGCTATTTTTCGGACGAGTTTCGCCAGCGCCATGCCGACGTGGTCGCCAAGGCCGCCCGGCGCTTCCTCGAGACGCCCGCCGCCGGCTACCTCGGCTGCTGCGATGCGATCAAGGAGCTCGACTTCACCGCCGACCTGCCGCGCATCCACGCGCGCACCCTCGCCATCGCCGGCGAGCGCGACGCGGGCACGCCGCCCGCGATGCAGGAGGAGATCGCCAATCGCATCCCCGGGGCGCAGCTCGCGGTGATCGCGGGCGCCGCGCACCTCGCGGCGGTGGAGAATCCCGCACAGTTCGGCGCGCTGGTGCGCGATTTCCTCACCTCTGCGTGAGCGCGGCCTCCATCCGCTAGAACAGCGCAGGAATCCAGCGCTTCACGCGGCGACAGTAGTCGCGATACGGCTCGCCGAAGAGTTCGCCGAGACGCGCCTCGTCTTCGCGCACGCGCCGGTGGAACCATGCCACGTGGAATGCGAAGAGCGCCGCGCCGAGCCACGACTCGAGTACCAGCGCCAGCCCGGCGAGGAAGACCAGGTGCCCGAGGTACATGGGATTGCGCACCCAGCGGTACGGCCCGCGATCGACGATCTGCTGCGGAGGAATCGCCACTCCAGGGCCGCCCCCGCCTTCGCGCATGCGGAACGCGCCAACCCAGCGGTATTGCAGGTATCCCCACGCGAGAAGCGGCAGCGCCCAGGGCTGCAGCCGCGGCATTCCCTCCTGCAGCGGCGCCTCGGCGCAGAAAAGGAGGACCGGCCAGAGGATGAAGGTGCGGTTAGAGGTGCTTTTCAGCCAGCGCCGCATGGTCATGCTTCGGCATCGCGAGGATGAAGAGGTTGGCGATGACGATGGTGGCGGCGAGGAACCAGAAGGTCGCGGTGAGGCCGTAGCGATCGGCGATCATGCCCCCAAGCAACGGCGCTATGGAGGATCCGAGCGCCTGGGCGCCGAACAGGATGCCGATGCTCGTCCCGCCCATGTTCTTCGGCGTCGTCTCGAGGAGCCACGCCTGCATCACCGGCCGGACGGCGTAGAGGAAGAACCCGAGCACCGCGACGAAGAAAATGAAGGCGTGCGACTTGCCGGCGAATCCCATGAAGATCAGCACGACGGCGCTCATCAGCATGCTCGTCATCATGATGCTGCGCCGGCCCATGCGGTCCGACAGGTGCCCCGCGATCGGCGTGGCGGTGAATCCCGCGGCCTGCAGCGCGAACATTCCGGCCCCCACCCAGAAGGGATTGAACCCCATCTCGTAGGCGAGGTAGATGGGCAGGAAGGTGAGCAGCGCGTTCTGCGTCATCGAGCGGAAAGCCGAGCCCGCGGTGAGCAGGACGAGCGAGCGATTCCTGAAGAGAGCCGGAACACCGCGGAAGTACTCGCGCAGCGACTGCGAGTGGCCCTCCTCCTCCGGCCTCTCCTTCGCCTTCGCCCCGAAGCGCACCGTGCCGAGGAAGACGAGGAGGAGGAGCGACATCACCAGCCCGGGGATGACGTTGATCACCACCACTTCGCGCCAGGTGAGCACGGCGAGGAGGGAGCCCACGACCAGCGGCGCGAGCGCGTCCCCGACGTTGCCTCCCATGCCGTGCAGGGACAGCACCAGGCCCTTGCGATCAGGAAAGCGGCGCGCCAGCGTCGGGATCGCGGTCGGGTGCCAGAGGCTGTTGCCGAATCCCACCAAGGCCACGCAGGCGAGCAGCATGAGATAGCCGTGGGTGAATCCCATCAGCAAGTAGGGAAAGCCGACCCAGAAGAGCGAAAGAGCCATCAGGACGCCCTTGCGCCCGACGGTGTCGACGATGATTCCGCCCGGCACGTTGGCGATCGCGCCCGCCAGGAACTGGCAGGTCATGATGAGGCCGATCTGGCTGTAGGTGAGGCCGAGCTCCCGGCCGATGATCGGCAGCAGGAGGTAGAAGGTCGACGGATACCAGTGCGTGAGCGAGTGGCCGAGCGTGATCAGCCACACCTCGCGAAACGATCGGTCGGGCGCGCTGCCGGGAGCGACGACCGCGCTCACGTCCCGGCCTTCTTCAACACCGTCTCCTCGTAGAGCCGGCTCCACTTGGGCGACTCGTCGAGGGTGCGGATGGGATCGGTCTGCACGATCTTCACGCCCTTGAGCGGCGAGGCGATGCGCAGGTTCGTAGGCACGTAATCGACACTCACCATCGCGCTTTGCCCGTCGGGGCCGAGCAGGTACTCGTAGAACAGGAGCGCGGCCGCCGGGTGCGGCGCATTGCGCGCCACGCCGATCGCGTTGGAGCGCGCCACGGCGGGCTCGATCGCGAACCAGTCGATCGGCGCGCCCTTCTTCTTCGCCTGCTCGGGCATGTAGTTGTACACCGTGAGCGCGAGCGGCACCTCACCCGAGATCACCATGTTGTTGAGCAGCGTGTGCCCCTGGCGCGGCGAGATGCCGTTCTTCGCCACCAGCTCGCGGAAGAACGCGAGCCCCTTCTCCTCGCCGCCGAGGAGGAGCACCACGGTGGCGAACCAGTCGTCGTTCTTGGCCTCGATGCCGAGCTTGCCCTTCCACTTCGGGTCGAGGAGGTCGCGGTAGGTCTTCGGCAGGTCGTCCTTCTTCACCACCGAGGTGTTGTAGGCCTGGACCCAGACCGAGAGGATGGTGGCGGCCCACTCGCGATGCGCGGGAACCGAGCCCGGCGCGAGATCGGCGTGGACGGGCGAGGACACCGGCTGCAGGAGCTTCTCGCGCGACAGGGCCTCCATCTCCGGCGAGCCGAAGTGAATCGCGTCGACGTCGTGCTTCCTCGCGCGCGCCTCCGCGATCGTGCGTTGCAGGACCTTGTCGGTGCCGGCGCGCCACACGTTCACCTTGATGCCGTACTTGCGCTCGAAGGGGCCGACGATCGCCGGCAGGTCCTTCTCGGCGATGGTGGTGTAGAGGGTGAGCGCGCCTTCCTTCTTCGCCGCCGCCCCGATGCGCTGCATGCGGTCCGCGCCTTCGTAGCTCGACAGGCCCTGGCCCGCCGCGGGCAGGACGACCAGCGCGGCGGCAAGTGCGGCGAGGCGCGCGAGCCTCTTCACTCGCTACCCTTGGGGTGGTTGTACTCGTCCTCGAAGTGGCGCGGAGTGAAGCCGCGTCCTTCCGGGGTCGGCTCGGTGGGACGCGGGATCACCGACTTCTGGAACAGCAGGTTCATGAACATCATCACCGGCTTGGGCTTGAGCACCAGCGCGCGCGCGGGCTTCACCGGGTCGGCGTTGAAGTGCTGGTGCACGCAGTTCATGTGCACGATCGCCACGTCGCCCGCGGACCAGTCGTAGCGCACGCCGTCGTGGACCTCGTAGCCCTTGCCGTCGAGGATGTAGAAGGCCGCCTCGTTCACGTGGCCGTGCTTCTGGGTGCGCCCGCCCGGTCCGTACTCCTCGAGGTGCACGTGCAGCGTCTGCGTCATCCCGTCGACAGGCTCGATGAAGTGCTTGCTGAAGCTCTGCGGCCCGTCGTTGAAGAGCAGGTCCTTGCCCTTGATCACGCGCGGCATGCCGCGCAGGCGCTGCAGCTCCTCCTTGAGGCTGTACTGGCCCTCGATGCCGCGCACGAAGACGCGGTCCTTCTTGCTGTGATAGTGCGATTCCTTGCCCAAGTCATTCTCCTCGCGTTTACCTGGCGCCCCGGGTGAACAGCTCCCCGTAGAGCTTCTCCCACTTCTGGAACTCGTCCAACGCGATGCGCGCGTCGACGAACTTCATCGGAACCTTGTTGAGCGGCGTGTCGACCTTGCGGCTGGTCGGCACGAAGTCGCGCCCGGCGAGGATCTTCTGGCCCTCCTCGCTCAACTCGAAATCGTAGAACAGGACGGCGGCGTGCGGGTGCGGCGCCTTCTTCGCCACGCCGACGCCGTTGGGCCGCGCGATCGCCGGGCCGATCGTGAACCAGTCGATCGGCGCGCCCTTCTGCTTGAGCTGCTCCGCCTTGTAGTTGTAGACCGTGAGCGCGAGCGGGATCTCTCCCGACACGACCAGCTGGGTGAGGAGCGTATGCCCCTTGCGCACCGAAACGCCGTTGGCCGCCACGATGTCGCGGAACACCTTGTTGGCGCGGGCTTCCCCGAGCTCGACGAACTGTCCGGCGAGCCAGTCGGAATCTTCCTGCTCGATGCCGAGCTTGCCCTTCCATTTCGGGTTTGCGAGGTCTTCCCAGGTCTTGGGCAGGTCCTCTTTCTTCACCAGGCTGGTGTTGTAGGCCTGGACGAACACGTTGAGGCGCGTGCCGACCCACTCGCCGTGCGGGCGCAGGGCCGGAGCGATGAGATCGGCGAGATGCGGCGACTTGACCTTCTGCAGGATCTGCTCGCGGTGCATCGACTCCATCTCGGGGCCGTTGGTCTCCGCGATGTCCATCGAGGCGCGGTTGGCACGCGCCTCGGCCACCGCGCGCTGCAGCACCTTCTCGCTGCTCGATCGCCACACCGTCACCTTGATGCCGTATTTCTTCTCGAACGCCGTGGTAAGGGCGCCCATGTCGTCGCCCTGCGCGGAGGTATAGATGTTGAGCTCGCCTTCCTTCTTCGCGCCCTCGATGAGCTTCTGCAGGCGGTCGGGACGGTCGTACGCGGCGACGTCCGCCGCGCTTGCGCCCTCCTTTACCTGCGCTTGCGCAGGCCACGCCAGCGCGGCGGCGGCGAGCGCCGCTGCGAGACCCAGCATGCTGCGATGGTTCATTCGGCCTCCTTCTGCACTTTCCTGCCCTTGAGGAACAGGTCGATCCACAGCTTTTCCCAGCGATCGTTCTCGTCGAGAGTGATCACGGGGTCGATCATGTGGAAAGGGAATTTGTTCAGCCGCGTCTCGACCGACAGGCTTGCCGGGACGCGGTTGCGGTCGCGGATCAGCGTCTGGCCTTCCTTGGACAGCATGAAATCGACGAACAGCATCGCCGCGTGCGGGTGCGGCGCATGGCGCGCGACGCCGATGGCATTGGGGCGCCCGAAGGTCGGGTTGAGCGCCTTCCACTGCACCGGCGCGCCCTTGATCGCGAGGCGCTCGATGTTGTGGTTGTAGATGGTGGCGGCGAGCGGAATCTCTCCCGATGCGACCAGCTCGCCCATGAGCGTGTGGCCGGTGCGTATTTGCGGGCGGGAATCGGCGAGCTTGCGGAAGAACGCAAGCCCCTTCTCCTCGCCCATCACCTTCACCATGGCCGCGAACCAGTCGACGTCGCTGCCTTCGATGCCGACGCGGCCGGCCCAACGCGGGTGCACGAGGTCCTCGTAGGCCTTTGGCACTTCCTCCGGCTTGACCAGGCTGGTGTTGTAGCCGATGGTGAAGAAATTGAAGCGGTCGGCGACGTAGTGCCGGTGCTTCGGGAACGCGGCCGCGGGAAGGTCGCGGAAATGCGGGCTGTAGAACTCCTCGAGCAGCTTCTCGCGGTGCGCGGCCTCCATCTCGGGCCCATTGGTCTCGATGATGTCGCATGCGAAACGTCCCGCGCGCGCCTCGGCGACGGCACGCTGCAGGACCTTCTCGCTCGAGGCGCGCCACAGCTGAACTTTGAGCCTCGTCGCTTTCTCGAAGGCCTCCGTGATCGGCACCGAATCCTTGAGGTTGAGCGAGGTGTACATCACCACCTCGCCCTGCTTCCTCGCCTCGGCGGCGAGGCGCTCCTCGCGTCCCGCTCCCTGGTACAGGTAGAGCGCCTTGTGCGGCGATTGCGCGTCGTCGCGCTGCGCGCGCGCCACGAACGGCGCCCCAAGCGCGGCGAGCGCCGCCATGGTGAACGCGCGACGTCCGGTCTTCATGCCGTCATTCTCCTCGTCGGATCCCGCGAGGGGGAGCCGCGCAAAAAAAGCGGGCGCCTCGGCGCCCGCGGATTCGGCCTGCATTCCCCGGCGCCCCTGGTGGACGGGCGCCGCGATGCGTCTTGCGTCAGAACGTCGTGTTGATCCCCAGCGCGTACTGCGTCACGTCCTCGCCGTCGTTGACCGCTTGCGTGCCGCTCGCGAAGACCGCCGACTTGCCGTTCTTCAGGACCTGTCCCATGAAGAAGAGGTAAGTGCGGCGCGAGAAGTAGTACGCGAAGCCCGCCGAGATCTGCGATCCCTCGAGGCCATCCGTGATGCAGGGAGAGTTCAGCGTACGGCTGCACTCGCCCTTGGTCGAGCGAACGAAGTGGACCTGGGTGCGCCACTGGTCGTTCCAGCGGGCGTCCCACAGCACGATCATGCCGTTGTTCTTGTACGACGCGAAGCGCCCGGCGGCCGTCGCGAGCATCCCGTACTCGCTCCAGTCCTTCCAGTTGTAGTCGAACTCGAACGAATGGCGCCCGGCCTTGTAGGTGACCGCGATCGCTTTCGCCTTGTCCTTGGAGCGCGCCGAGGCCTCGCCGTTGTTGCGCATCGCGGTCGGCACGTTGCTCGAGCCGCCGAAGAAGTCGTAATGGACCTCGTAGGCCGCGAGGATCGCGAGCGGGCCCATCTGGTACTTGCCGCCCATCGAAATGAAGTGAGGATGCCGCACGGACGTGTCGGTCTCGGCCGTCGAGTACATCAACTTGAAGTCGAGCCCACGCAGGTCGGCCGACTCGTACTGCACCGCGTTCTGCGCGCGTTCGTGGAAGCGCGCCGCGCTGCTGGTGCCGAAGCCGAAGCGCCGGTAGATGGCGCTGGTCGAGGTGAAGTTGCCGCTCGACACTCCGAGGAAGGAGATGTCGTCGCCGTATTCCTTGAAGGGCGTATCGAACCGGCCGAGCTTGATCGTGCCGAAGCTCTCGTGGTTCAGGCCCACCCACGAATCGCGCTGGGCCCAGGAGGTGGTGTTCTTGTCGAGCAGGAATTGCGTCTCGAGCTGGTAGGTGCCGCGCCAGCCGCCGCCGAGCTTCTCGTGCCCGCGAATGCCGAAGCGCGAGTTGCTCGATGCCGTCTCGTTGCGGGTGATGATGGCGTTGGCTCCCGACGCCGGCGCCGCGAAAGTCGCGAGGCACCCGTTCGCCGCGGTGCATGAGGTATCCGTCGCGCCCTTGCCCTTCTCCCGCACGATTTCCGGATACATCTTGCCGTAGAGCTCGACCAGGGAATCCGGATCCTCGCTCCTGTCCTTCCCGCCCTTCTGCGCGAACGCGCAGGGCATCGCCAGGGCCGCGCCAACCGCCAGAATCAACGCTTTCTTTTTGTACATTGCCCGAGTCTCCTCTGCGTTCCTTTATGTGGAATATCAATCTGTTAAGCGGAACGAGGCCAAGCGTAGCGAGGGGTCCCTTTGTCGTCAAGCGAAAAGGACAGGAAAGGACACATTTTGTAGCGTTTGCGCGACAGGCGCCCGCGAGCGTTTCTGGCATGCGGAAAAGGGGCTCCAGCCTCATGCCGCCCGGGAGACCTTGGGAGGCAGCTCGGCCAGCTCGGCCTGGTAGGCCTCCTCCATGCGCGATTTGAGGTCGTGGCGCGCCAGGGCGTCGGCAAACCATTGGCGAACCTGGGGCGACTCGTCGGCGTAGTCGATCTGGTCCCCGCCGACGCGGCGGCTGATCCAGGCCTTGGGCACGCCCTGGGCGTTGCGCACGGCGACGCCCTCGGCCTTGAAGGCGAGGTAGCGCGCCGGGGACGTGCCGGTGTTGAAGTGCTGGTGGAACCACATGTTGGGCGGGACGATCAACGTGCCCTCGCGCCAGTCGTAGCGCTTCGGCTCCTCGCCTTCGGGCCACATGAGGCTGAATCCCTCGCCGCTCATCACGATCACGAACGCCCCCGGCCCATGCGCGTGCGCCTTCTTGTAGGTGCCGACGGGAAACTGCGAGATATGGCTGTTCATCGAGCCGCGGGCCATGGAGAAGCGAATATGGCCCCCTCCCGCGCCGCGCTCCTTCGCGGCGATGAGCGGCAGGTTCACGGCGTCGGCGACGAAGTTGGTGTCGAGGAGCAGCCCCTTCTGCTCGCCCTTGCCGGCGAAGTAGTCGGGCTCGCCGTTGAAGCGATCCTTGAAGTCGTAGCGGGTGTTGAAGACGAAGTCGATGTCGCCGAAAGCGTTGATGATCGATGGCGCGTTGGTCACCGACACGAAGCGCGCGGCCTCCTTGCCCGAGGCATTGAAGTGCTGGTGGCGGGTGTTGAGCGGAATGGCGAAGATCGCCCCGGCGCGCCATTCGAACGAGACCTTCACGCCGGCGTCGTTCCACACCGCGGTCGAGCCGCGGCCGTCGAGGATGTAGATCATCTCCTCGAAGAGCTGGCGCTGCGGCGCGAGCTCGCCACCGGGCGGGATCTCGCACACGTAGGCGTCGTTGGACGTCCGCGAGGCATCGTGGTTGAGGAATACCCCGCGGCCGCCACGACGCGCCCAGGGCTTGAGCTCCATCGTGTGCAGGTTCGGCTGGTAGATGGCGCTCTCGATCTCGAGCCCCTCCTCCTTCACCCAGCGCGTGTACGGCGTTTCCTTCTCGGTGGCGAACTTCTTCGCCATGTCCTCCGAGACTCGTGCGTCCTTGGCCATTGTCCTTTCCCTTGGTCTCGCGGCTCGCGCCTCTAGGCCGTCGCCCGGATGCGCCCGGTCAAAAACTCCTCGACCAGCTCGGGCGTCACCGTGACGCCTGGCCGGTACTCGGGCGCGTCCTCGATCTGCTCGAGGTCGTTCAGGCCGCACGACTTGTAGATGCGGTTCACGGCCGAGATCAGGCGCACGGGCTGCTTCGGATCGGCGTTGAAGTGCTGGCTGATGGTATTGGGCGGGATGTAGATCACGTCGCCCGCCTCCCACTCGTAGCGTTTCACTTCCTTCTGCGGCGTCCAGTGGTAGGTGTCGGTGATCTCGACGTCGCAGTCCTGGTGCAGGTCATAGCCGCGCCCCTCGAGGACGTAGAGGCACTCCTCGGCGAGCTGGCGGTGCTTCCCGGAGCGGCTGCCCGGCGGGATGATCAGCATGTAGGCGTCGACCGTCTCCATGCGCGTGTTCATGCCCTCGTTCATGATGTGCTTGAGCAGCCCGTGGCGCGACAGCTCCCACGGCATGTCCTCGGGATGCAGGATCTTCTTGCGCTTGGCGTTGCGCGCCGGCGCCTGCGCGGCGTCGTCGAGCAGCGCTTGATAGAGCGCCTTGTTGGCGCTGCCCTTCTTCCAGGTCTTGGATTCGCCCCAGGCCATGGTCGGCTCCTATGCTTTGTTTGATTGAGTTGACGACGCTTCGCGATCACGTGCGTCGTGGTTGAAATCGGTCTCGCCCTCGCGCGCCGCGAAGCCCTCGCCACCGGGGGCGGGCGTCGGCGGGCGCGGTTCCACCTGCTTCTGGAACAGCATGTTCATGAACATGTACATGGGCTTGGTCTTGATGACGAGCGCGCGCGCGGGCAGCGAAGCGCTCGCGTTGAAATGCTGGTGCACGCAGTTGTTGTGCACGATCGCGACGTCGCCCGCCTTCCAGTCGTAGCGCACGCCGTCGTGGACCTCGTAGCCCTCGCCGTCGAGGATGTAGAAGGCGGCTTCGTTCACGTGGCCGTGCTTCTGCGAGCGCCCTCCGGGGCCGTATTCCTCGAGGTGCAGATGGAAGGTCTGCGTGATGCCGTCCTTGGGCTCGACATAGTGGCGGCTGTAGGTCTGCGGCCCGTCGCGGAACTTGATGAGGCTGCCCTTGCGCACGCGCGGCATGGCGCGCAGGCGCTGCAGCTCCTCCTTGAGGCTGTACTGCCCCTCGACCGCGCGCACGAAGATGCGGTCCTTCTTGCTGTGGTAGTGCGACTCGTTCGGCGCCGCCTGCTCGGGCGTCGAGACGTCGACTTGCTTCTTGACGGGTGTATCCATGAGTTTCGCCTCCGGCGGGATCGCGGCCTAGGTGCCGTAATCCTCGAGCTTGAATCGTTTAGGTTTGAGCGCGCGCAGGAGCTCGCGGTTCAATCCGGCCTGCGGCAGCGCCATGCTCTTGTCGGCGGCCATCTGCTGGACGATTTCCATGTCGTCTTCCGCCCAGGCCATCGTGTTCATGCCCCAGTTGCGCAGCACGTAGTTGTCGGCGCTCGAGAGCTTGAGCGCCTCGCGCAGCCGCTCGACGTCCATGCCGTGGCGCTGCGCGAGCGCGAGCGCCTCGTGGTCGGCGATGAGGCACGCCCACATCACGAGGTTGTTGGCGGCCTTGGCGACTTGCGCCGTCCCGACCGGACCGGTATGCACGATGTCGGTCGAGTACGAGGCGAGCACGGGCTTGAGCCGCTCGACCACCGCCGCGTCCCCGCCCACGAACGAGAGCAGCGTGCCTTCATCGGCCGCCTTGCCGCCGCGACAAACCGTGGAGTCGACCAGGTGCACGCCGCGCTTCGCGAGCGCCTCGGAAAGCTCCACAATCGTCCGGGGATGCACCGTACTCAGCACTGCGATGATGGCTCCCGTCGAGAGGCTGCCGAGGCCGCCACCCGGAGCGAGCAATTCCCTCAGCTCGCGGTCGTAGCCGACGCATACCAGGATCGCCTCGCTCGATTGCGCGAGCGCGGCGCAATCGGGTTGCCAGCGCGCCTTGCGAGCCTCGACCGCCGCGCGCTTGCCCGGATCGATATCGTAGGCGGCGACCTCGAACCCCTTGGCCGCCGCATGGCCGATCATCGGCTGTCCCATGCGACCCGCGCCGACGAAGCCGACCTTCCGGATGGGATTCGCGCTCATCGCTTGCGGGTGATGGTGTCGAGGAGCGCGGGCTGGCCGGACTTCACCTTCGCGATGGCGCGCTTCAGCGCCGCGGCGACCTTCTTCGGATCGTCAATCGGTCCTTCGGCGTACCAGCCCATCGATTTCGCCAGCCCGGCGAAATCCGGATCGGGGTCGGTCATGTCCATGCCGATGTGCGCGCGCTCGACCGGCGTGCCGCGCAGCTTCGCCATGCGGATCTGGTGCTCCCAGTCGTTGTAGTAGGCGCGGTTGTTGTACATGACGATCAGCATCGGGATGCGATGCTTGGCCGCGACCCATAGCGCCCCGGCGTCGAACATCAGGTCGCCGTCGGGCTGCAGGTCCACGACCAGGCGCTTGTCGTCGCGATGGGCGAGTGCCACGCCGAGAGAGATGCCGAGCTGCGTCGCCGTGCCGAGCGAGCGGCCCGCATGGCGGTAGGGCTTTTCGAAATCCCAGAGCTTGCGCGTCCACTCCTCGAGCGTGCCGGCGGTGAGCACCCAATCCTCGCCCTTGATCGCATTCCACACCTCGGAGGCGAGGCGCGGCAGCGCGATGGGGCTCGCGTCCCAGTGCTCCTTCGCTTCCGCGGCCCAGCGCTCGCGCCGCGCCTTCGTCTTCGCGGCGACTGCAGCGCTGCGTGACTTCACGCGTGCGCGATACTTCGCGTCCTTGGCGAGGCGCTCCTCGAGGAGCCGGGTGAGCATCGGGATGGCCAGCGTCGTATCCGCCATCACGCGAAGGTCCGCGTGGTTCATGCGCTGGTAGTCGAGCGCCCAGCTCGACAGCTCCAGGTCGCCGAAACCGATCTCGATCCACTTCGCCGCCGGCGGAACCACGGAGACCCGCTCGCGCGTCGTGCTGGTGAGCTCCGTGGTGGGCTTCTCCCAGTCGCGGGCATCGAGGCACGCGATGAGGTCGGCGTCGCGGAACACATCCTTCGACAGGCTCGCGTTCAGCGGATGGCGGCTCGGGAAGGAGAGGCGCGCGTTGATGTCGTACACCGGGATGCCGCCTGTTTCGGCCAACTCCACCAACGTGTGAAACGCCTCGTGGTCGCGGCCGGTGTACTCGGTGATGATCACGGGGCGCTCGGCAGCGGCGATCATGTCGGCGGCGCGCGCGAGCTCCGCGGGATCCGGACCCAGGCGCGAGGGCACCTTGACCGCGTGGGGCGGCGGAAGCTTCACCTCGTGCTCGAGCTTCTGCTCCTGCAGCCAGGCGTCGTAGACCATGTAAACCGGACCCTGTGGCTGCGTCATCATCACGCCATAGGCGCGCGCGAACGATTCCGGCACTCCGTCGATGGTGTGCGGCTGGTAGTCCCACTTGGTGTATTGCCTGACGGCTTCGCCCTGGCCCTGCGCGGTGTGGATCCAGTCGATGCGCGGCCGGCGCTTGGTCTCGTCCATCGGGCCGGTGGCGCCGACGATGAATACCGGCGCGCGGTCGATGTAGGCGTAGTAGATCGCCATGTTGGCGTGCAGCAGCCCGACGAGGTTGTGCAGGATCGCCACCATCGGCTTGCCGCTCGCCTTCGCGTAGCCGTGCGCGATCTGTACCGCCGTCTCCTCGTGCTGGCAGAGCATCATCGTCGGCCGGTTCTGGCCGTAGTTGACGATGGAGTCGTGCAGCCCGCGATAGCTCGCGCCCGGGTTGAGCGCCGCGTGCGGCAGGTCGTAGGCGTGCAGCAGGTCGACGATCACGTCGGAGGCCCAGCGGTCCTTCGTCGGACTCACGGCGTACTTCGAGGCGCGCGCCGACGTCTTGATGGGAGTCTTCGAGTGTTTCTTTTGCATGCGGGTTGTCAGGTGGCCCGGAGGGCGACGCACTTGTCGGGATCGAGCTGCACGAAAATGGGATTGCCGATCGGCGTGCGCAGCGACGGGTGCTGGCGCGAAAGCAGCGTGCGGTTGCCGAGCTTCACCTGGTAATCGAGCACCTCGCCGAGGAAGATCTTCTGGTCCACGCGGCCCTCCCACACGTTGACGCTAGCCAGGGGCTTCGCCTCGGTGAGTTCGACGTCCTCGGGGCGCACCGACACCAGCACCTTGTCGTCGGCCTTGAAGGGCTCGGTGGCGAGCACCGTGAGGTCGCCTATCTCCGTGCGCACGCGGTAGCGGTTGTCGGCTTCCCCCGGGCCGAGCACCGAGCCGTCGAGGAAGTTGGTGCTGCCGACGAAATCGGCGACGAAGGCGTTGATCGGCCGCTCGTACACCTCGCGCGGCGAGCCGATCTGCTGGATGCGCCCCTCGCTCATCACCGCGATCTCGTGGGAGAGCGCCAGCGCCTCGCTCTGGTCGTGCGTTACGTAGACCGTGGTGATGCGCAGCTCGCGCTGCAGGCGCTTCAATTCGAAGCGCATGCGCTCGCGCAGCTTCGCGTCGAGGTTGGAGAGCGGCTCGTCGAGGAGCAGCAGCGCCGGCTCCATCACCAGCGCGCGGGCGAGCGCCAGCCGCTGCTGCTGGCCGCCGGACAGCTTGGTCGCCTCGCGATCGGCAAGCGCGTCGAGGGCGACGGCGCCGAGCACGCGCATCACCTTGTCGCGAACCTCCTGGCGCGAGTAGCGGCGCTCGCCGACCTCGAGCGGGAAGGCGGCGTTCTCGAAGACGTTCATGTGCGGCCAGATGGCGTACGACTGGAACACCATGCCGAATCCGCGGCGGTTCGGCGCCACGAAGACGCCCTTCGCCGAGGAATAGACGATGCGCTCCTTCACGGCGATCTCGCCCAGGCGCGGCTTCTCCAGCCCGGCGATCGAGCGCAGCGTCGTCGTCTTGCCGCACCCGCTGGGTCCGAGCAGCGTGAAGAGCCGCCCCTCGGGCACCGTGAAGCTCACGTCCTGCGCGGCCTTCACAACCGCGCCGCGCTCGTTCGGATACTCCGTATGGAGTCCCTCGACCCTCAGCATGCGACTACCCCGGGGAAACCACAGATGAACACAGATGCACACAGATGATCGTCGTCAGACGAAACGATGTGCACGTCGCCACGCTGCTCACTTCTAGCACCCACCCATCTGTGTTCATCTGTGTTCATCTGTGGTTCCACTGTTTTAATCCTTCACGCCGAACTTGCTGCCGATCCATTGCGCGATCATCACCAGCACGAAGAGCGCGAGGATCAGCAGCACCCCCAACGCCGAGAGCTCGACGTACTGGCCGTTCTCCCACAGCTCCCAGATGACGATCGAGACCACCTCGGTTCCGGGGCTGTAGAGCAGGATCGAGCTCGACAGCTCGCGGATCGACACGATCATCACGTAGATCCAGCCGGCCACGAGGCCCGGCTTGAGCAGCGGCAGCACGATACGGCGGAAGGTCGTCCCCCACGACGCGCCGCTCATCGCCGCCGATTCCTCGAGCTCCTTGTGGATCTGCAGCATCGAGGTGGTGTTGTAGCGCAGCCCGTAGGGCATGAAGCGCGTCACGTAGGCGATGAACATGATCCACATCGTCCCGTACACGCCGATGTCGACGTTGAGGTAGAAGATCATGATCGCCAGCCCCAGCACCAGGCCGGGATACACCATCGGCAGCGAGGCGATGTTGTCGAGGATCCAGCGCCCGCGAAGCTTCGTCTTCACCACGATCCAGCAGATCACCGAGGTCACCAGCATGATCACGGTCGCGGTCGAGAAGGCGAGAAACAGGCTGTTCCACACCGAACGCCCGAGGCTGGGATAGGTGAGGATGAAGCGATAGGGATCGAGCGTGAGGTTCTGCAGCGCGTGCCACGAGGGCACCGAATAGAATTTCTGGAACGACGACCACACCAGCACCGCGAAGGGCAGCACCACGATCAGCAGGAAATAGGTGATGAAGATGCCCGCGGTGAGCCAGCGCCACCTCCCCAGGTCGATCTGGCGCGGGCGAAAGCCCTTTCCCGTCATGGTGGCGTACCTGGAGCCGCGGCTCGAAAGGCGCGACTGGAAGTACACGCCCACGGTGGTGATGAGCATCAGCGTCATGCCGTAGGCCGAAGCGAGCCCGACCTGGCTCGGATAGCGGTGCACCGCCTGGTAGATCGACGAGGTGAAGACCTGGATGCCCACCGGCAATCCGAGGAGCGCCGGCACCTCGAACGATTCGATCGCGCGCACGAAGAGAATCAGCAGCGTCGCGAAGATCGCGGGCCACGAGAGCCGCAGCGTCACGCGCCACGCAACCTGCAGCACGTTGGCGCCGCTCATCATCGCCGACTCCTCGAGCGCCGGGTCCATGGAGCGGAACGCTGCCGACATCAGCAGGAAAGCCATGGGCGAATAGTGCAATCCGTCGACCCAGATCATTCCCCACAGCGAATAGATGTCGAAAGGCGCCTCGTCGATGCCGAACCAGGTGCGCAAGACGAGATTCAGGATGCCGATCTTGGGGCTCGCGAGCAGGATCCACGCGACGGTGAAGAGGATTCCCGGAATGATGAGCGGGATAATCGAGAGCGCGAAGAACAGGCCCTTGAACGGCGTGTTGGTGCGCTCGTTCATCCACGCGAGGAGGGTTCCGACGACGAACGAGAAGGTCGAGGTGCCGATCGCGAAGAGCACCGAGTTCTTCAGCAGCCGCAGCGTCTCGCTGCTCCCGTACGCCTCGGCGTAATTGCCGAACGTGAACTGCGCCGCCTTTTCCGCCGTCTGCGGCGTGAAGAAGCTTTGCCAGAGCAGGAATCCGAGCGGCACCACGGCGAGATAGACGGTGAGCGCCACGCAAAGCGCGATCACGACCCACCCCCACTCGAAGCGGCGCTCGTCTCCCGGAAAGGCCCCGGCCACGCCCAGCGCTGCCGTTCCTTTATGTAGAACGTCGGTCTGCATAGGAATACGGTCGATTATAAGACCTTGGGTCCCCGCCGACGCGGGGATTTCGGCCTGTGACGGTTCTTCATGGCCTCAACTTGGCGTGGTGGTAGTCCCAAACCTTTTTAAACAGGTTCGGGCGGCGCAGGTTGGCGCCGATCTTCTCGACCTCCGCCGCGGCGAGCGCGTAGGGCGTGCCGATCGCGCGCGCAAGGTACTGCCGGCGTGCCGTCTCCTCGAGGTAGATCGCGAGGACGAACGCCTCCACGATGTCGGCGCCGACCACCGCCGCGCCGTGGGACTTGAGCATCACCACCCGATGCTGCCCCAGCGCCGCGGCAAGCTCCTCGGCGAGCCCCTTCTGGTTGATCGAGGCCGTCTTGTCGAAGAACTGGATCGGCCCCATCACCGCGGCCTGCATGGTCACCGGCTCGACCCGCTCGCCCACCATGCCGAAGAGCGTCGACCACAGCGGGTGGGTGTGGGCGATGGCGTTCACGTCCGGACGGCGCCGGTAGATCTCGGTGTGCAGCGGAAACTCCATCGGCGGAATTTCGGCGCCTTCCACGGGCTTGCCCTCGAGGTCGATGGCGATGATGTCGGCGCCGGTCAATGCGCTACGCACGGAGCGGCCCGAATTGATCAACAGGTGCTCCGTGCCCGGAAGCCGGCAGCTCATGTGGCCGTTGAAGTCGATGACTCCCGCCTGCTCCATCATGCGAAGCGCGTCGGCGAGCTGCTGCTTGAGTGCGTGGCTCATGGATGGGTGTGATCGGCGCCGCCGTCCTGGTGATGGCCCCCGGGATGGTGATGATGGTGGCCGTGGCCGTGCGGGTGGTCGTGCCCGTGACGCGCATTCGCGCGCACGGCCGGGCCGCGCGGATCTTCGCTGAAGACCAGCGACTTGATCGTCACCGGCACCGTGAACGACGGCATGCGCACGCGCCCCAGGTCGACGTAGTCGAAGTCCCAGAGCGACACGCCGTCGATCACCAGCAGGTCGGAGGCCACGCCCCATTCCTCCTTGAGGAGCGCGCCGAGCGAATGGGCGATGTCGCCGTCGAGCACCAGGTAAAGGGGTCGCGATCCGAGGATCGTCATCGGCAGCGCCTCGACGATGCCACGCGCTAGCGCCGCGAGGCGCCGGTACGCGGGCGGCCCTTCCCAGCGGAAGGCGAGTGCCACGTCCGATTCGCCCTCGACCAGGTCGAACGCTTCGAAATGGCGCCGGATCGCCTGGGTGACCCGCGCGCAATCGATCTCGCCGGCGAGCGACACGTCGGGCTGCAGCACCTGCAGGTTCTTGCGCGGCAGGAGCGCGCCCGGGTTGGATACGTACACCGTGTTTCCCGAAAGCTGAACGCTGTATTCGGATGCGCCGATCGCAGTGGCGCGGATGCATTCGCCCGCGGGCAGGAGCCGCCACGGCAACACACCCGCATCGATCCTGCGGCGAATCGCCGCGCCCATGCGCCGGCCGAGATCGCCGAAGTCGCGCTCCTCGCGGCCGTAGACGTATTCCGCGACGCCGCCGGAGAACATCACGCCTTCGATTCCCTCGACCCGATCGAAGGGCTCGGTGAGCCAGAGGCCGCGAACGGCCGGGCTCGGCGCATCCGAGGTGAGCGCGGCGATGAGCGCATCGGCCATCCAGTCGGCGACGCGCTCGATCTCGTCGTCCGTCGCCGATCCGCCGGCGCTCCAGTCGAGGCCGGCGTTCCCGGCGAGCAGCCGCCCAACGGGATCGAGGCGCGTGAGGCGACCGCCGTCTACCACCGCGAGGCGTCCGCCAAGGTGGATGGCCGCCGTGTGCACGACGCGCCCGCCTTCGACCAGCGCGAGCTTGGTGGTTCCCCCGCCGATATCGACATTGAGGATCGGCTTGCCGAGGTCGTGCGACGCCTTCGCCGCGCCCGAGCCATAGGCGGCGAGGAGCGATTCCATATGGTGTCCAGCCGCCGCGCACACGAACTCCCCGCCCATCTCGGCGATCACCTCGGCGATCGCCTGCGCGTTCTCGCGCCGCAGCGCCTCGCCCGTGAGGATCACCGCACCGGTATCGACCTGATCGGGGTGGATTCCCGCCGCGGTGTAGGCCGCATCGATGATTTCACCCACCGCGCGCTCGTCGATGCGCTCCTCGCTTTGGTAGGGCGTGAGCGACACCGGCGACTGGTAGATCGCCTCGCGATCGACGACGAAGTAGCGGCTGGTGAGCTCCTCGGAGAGCCGGCGCAGGTGCACGCGCGAAAAGATCGCCTGCGTGCCCGCCGAGCCGATGTCGATGCCCACGGAGAGGAGCGTCAGGTGGTCCTGCTGCCACAGCGCGTCCGTCTCCGGGTCGAGCGCGCCGAAATCGTCATGGTCGTGGTCATGGTCCGAGCCGTCGTCGTGCGCGTGAACCCCGTCCATCCCCTCGAGGTGGTCGGAAAGCGTGTGCGGTTTCTTCTCGGGCCCTGCGTTCATCATCGCGCCATCAGATCTTGAAGCTCTCGAGCGTCTCGGGAGCGAAGAGTTCCTCGGGCGCGAGGCGCTTGGGCGACAGGCCCTGCTCGTGGTGGTAGCGCAGGAAGGTTTCGAGCGCTTCGCGATTGGGCGCGAAACCGTACGGCCAGTAGTCGTCGCCCATGAGCGCGCGCGCCTCCTCGACGTGCCGCGTGAGCCAGGGCAGCATCGCCTTGAGCGCCGCGGTGACGTAGAGGTCGTCGTAGGTCTCGCGCTGCGACTGCGCGAAGGCCTTGTAGAGCGACATCGCGATCCACGGATGCTCCTCGTAGAGCCTGCGGCGGATCGCGACGGTATGCATGATCGGGAAGATGCGGGTCTTGCGGTAGTAGGCCTGCTCGACCTGCATGTAGTCCTCGAAAAGCCGCGTCACCTTTGCGGGCGCCGTGCGATAGGTCGAGGGCATGCGGGCGGTATAGAGCGCGTCGATCGCGCCGTCGCGCAGCATCGCGGCGAGCGTGTCCTTCTCGCCGATCGGTTCCACCTTGATGTTGGGCGGCAGGCTCAGCTTGAGCTTCTCGGGGCGCCCCGGCTCTTCTTCTCCCCCGGTGTGGTACGTCACTCCGTCGACCGGCACGCCGTACTCGTCCTGGAGGATGCCGCGAATCCAGACGGGCGCGGTCATCTGGTATTCGGGGTTGCCGATGCGCTTGCCGAGGAGGTCCCTGGGTTCGCGGATGCCGGCATCGGCGTTCACGTAGATACACGAATGGCGGAAGAAGCGCGACGGAAAGACCGGGATCGCCACAAACGGGCGCTCGGGCCTCGAGAGCGACACCGCGTACGACGACAGCGACATCTCCGCCACGTCGAATTCGCGGTGGCGCAGCATGCGGAAGAAGGTTTCCTCGACCGGCATGTTGAGGTAGGTGAGGTCGATGCCGTCGGGCTGGATGCGACCCTCGAGCAGGCCGCGCGTGCGATCGTAGTTCCAGCAACCGAGGGAGAGCCGAAGCCTGGACACGGAAGTTCCTCAGTAGAAGCTGTCAAAGTGGACCTGCGGATAAGGGACCCGCTTCTCGATCAGCATCTCCTGGACCGCCTGCGCCATCGGCGGCGGTCCCGCGAAGTAGTACTCGAACTGCGCCCAGCGCTCGCCGATCCAGCGGCGCACGTGCTCGTGCACGAAGCCGGTGGCGCCTCTCCAGCCGGATTGCGGTTCTGACAGGACCGCTTCGAAGAAAATCCGCTTGCCGTAACCGGGCAGTGCCGCGATCTCGCGTTCGCCACAAAGGTCGGCCTGCGTTCGCGCGCCGTAGAAGACGTGGAGTTTGCGTTCGGCGAGCGCCGGCTCGACCGCGGCCGCGCGCGCGATGGAAAGCACCGGGGCGAGCCCCGAGCCGCCGCCGATGCACACGATGTCGCGCGGGCTGTCGGTGCGCAGGTAGGCGAGGCCGTACGGCCCGTCGAGCCTGATCTCGTCGCCGATCGCGACCTTGTCGAACAACGTGACGGTGCCCACGCCGCCGGGGACGCGCCGCACCACGAAGTGCCATTCGCCGCGGCCCGCGTCGGCGTTCGACATCGAGTAGGTACGCGGCGCCTCGAGGCCCGGAAGGTAGAAGAGCGCGTATTGCCCGGGCATGAATCCGGGCGCGTGCTCGGCCTTGAAATGGAACTCGCGCATGTCGTGCGTCAGGTCACGGAAGCCTTCGAGCCGCGCCTGGAAGCGGGCCGGCCGGTGGCGCGGAACGTTCTCCGGCCTCAGGCGAACCTTGATGCGGCAGGCCGTTGCGGGGCGAGATTGGCACGCGAGCACGCGATTCTTCGCGCGATCGCGCTCGGCGAGGCCCGGGGCGTCGGGCCGGAGCGACGTCACCTGGCCCTCGAGGAGCTCCACCTTGCACGTGCCGCACGAGCCCGCGTTGCATTCATAGGGCAGGCCCAGGCCGGCGCGCAGGCCCGCGCGCAGGAGCGTGTCGTCGTCTTCGCAGCCGTACTCGGGGCCGTCGGCGAGGCGTACGGCGCGCATCACTCCGCCATGTGCGCGCCGGACAGCGACGGCAGGTAGCCGAGGCGACGCGAGATCGAATCGGCCGCCGCCATCACCGTGGGCGCCGTCGTCTGCAAGGTCTTCTTGCTCATGCGCTGCACCGGCGCGGCGACGCTGATCGCCGCGGTGACCTGCCCGGTGTGGTCGCGGATGGGAGCGGCCACGCAGCGCAGCCCCACCTCGATCTCCTCGTCGTCGATGGCGTAGCCGCGCGAGCGGACCACGGCCAGCTCCTCGATGAGGGCGTCGGGCGCGGTGATCGTGTTCTCGGTATAGCGCCGCAGGCCGCTGTCGATCACCTGCCTCACCACCTCGTGCGGCTGGTGCGCGAGCAGCACCTTGCCCACGCTGGTGCAATGCGCCGGGGCACGCGAGCCGGGGCTCGAGGACATGCGCACCGCCTGGCGGCTCTCGCGGATGCGGATGTAGAGCACGCTCAAGTGATCGAGCACCGCGAGCTGCACGGTCTCGCCGGTGCTCTCGACCAGCGAATGCATCTGCCCGCGCGATTCGGAGACCGCGTCCATCTTGCGCCGCACCAGCGCGCCGAGCTCGAACAGCGCGAGGCCGAGGCGATACTTCCCGGTCTCGCGGTTCTGCTCGAGGATGTCGTACTCGACCAGCGTGCTCGCGAGCCGGTGCACGGTGCTCTTGGCGAGTCCGAGCCGCGCGGCGAGCGCGCTGATGCCCATCTCGTATTCCTGCTCCGAGAACGCCTTGGTGAGGCGAATGGCGTTGGCCACAGAGGAAAGCCGCATGCGCCGCGGCTTGGGCTTCTTCACGCGTTCCATGTCGATTCCTTCGCCTGGGGCGGCGCGAGCCGCATCGCGATGAGGTAGGAGGCCGAGACCAGCACGATGACGCCGACGCCAAGGGCGGTGCCCCATTGCGCGGCCTGCGCGTCGAGGGCGGGGGCGGCGCGGCGGGCCGCGGCGAGCGCGGCGATGCCGAGGGAAGTGCAGGCGATGGCGAGGCTCATCGCCCGCGAGGCGCGCGCTGCGCGCGCATCCGCCGAGCGCACCAGGTGGCTCACCCACAGGCCGTTGAGCGCGTCCGTGACGATCATGCCGAAGGTGAACACGACACCGAGGAGCGCGGCGAAGAGCCACCCGGCGACGTTCGCACCGGTCACCGAGAAGAGCACCGCCTGGCTCAAGGTGTCGAAGGAGATCGCGAAGGCCGCGCCGACCGCCGCGACCAGCAGCGGATGGCTCGCCCGCGTGAGGCGCCCGAGCACGCGGCTGCGCATGCCGACGGGCAGCACCGCCTCTCCGCGCGGCGTGCGCACCACGGCGAGCAGGTTCGCAAAACCGAGAAGCGCGAGGAATCCGATCGAGATCCAGGTTCCCGCGTCCTCGAGCCACTCGGGCGCCCGCCATTGCGCCGCGAGCGTGGCGACCGCGACCGCGACCAGCGTGACGACGACGCCATGGCCCGCGGAGAACAGCAATCCCGACCAGCGCGAGAGCAGCGGCCGGCGGCCGGCGTTGAAGCGCGTGATGCCGTCGATCGCCGCGAGATGGTCGGGATCGAGCCCGTGCTTGAGCCCCAACGCGAAGACGACCGCGAGGAGCGCGAGCCAGTGGCTGGGAAGCGTGTCGATCATGAGGGGCTCATTGCGAGAGGAAGAGCTCGTTCCACAGCTTTTCCCATTTGGGGGCTTCCTCGAGCACGGTGGCGGGCTCGATGAGGGTGAAAGGGAAATCGTTGAGGCGGCTCTTCACGCGCGTGCTGGCGGGAACGCGTCCCATCGATTCGAACAGGCGCTGGCCCTCGGGAGACAGGACATAGTCGGCGAACAGGAGCGCGGCGTTCGGATGCGGGGCGTTCTTCGCCAGCCCGATTCCCTGCGGACGCGCCGCGACCGGCTGCACCGGGACGAAGTCGATCGGCGCGCCCTTGCGCTTGAGGGACTCGATGTTGCTGTTGTACATCGTGAGGCCCACGGGCACTTCTCCCGCCGCGACCAGCTCGGCGAGCAGGACGTGCCCCTTGCGCATGTCGGGTTTCATCGCGGCGAGCCTGCGGAAGAAGTCCATGCCCTTGTCCTCGCCCCACTTCTTCACCAGCGTCGCCATCCATTCCATGTCGGTCGCCTCGATCCCCAGGCGCCCTTTCCACTTCGGATCGAGGAATCCCTCGTAGCCCGCAGGAATCTCCTCGCGGCGCACCTTCGCGGTGTTGTAGCCGACGACGAAATAGTTCATGCGGTCCGGAAACCACGTGCGGTGGTGCGGGATGGCGCCCGCGGGCAGGTCGGCGAGGTGCGGCGAGTGGAACTCGCCAAGGACCTTCTCGCGCGCGAGCATCTCCATCTCCGGGCCGTTGGTCTCGACCACGTCGACCGAGTGCCGCCGCGCCTGCGATTCGGCGATCACGCGTTGCACCACCTTGTCGGAGAGCGCCCGCCACAGCTCCACCTTGACGCCGTACTTGCGCTCGAAGGCTTCCGCGAGAGGCTTAGATTCCGACGGCGCGAGCGAGGTGTAGAGAGTGAGCGTGCCCTCGTGCCGCGCGCGCTCGACCAGGCGCGCCTCGCGGTCGGGGCCGCGGTAGCGCCAGGCCTCCTCGGCGGTGGCGGGCGCCTGCGCCGCGGCGAGCGGCGCGGCCAGGAGCAGCAGCAGTGCGCGAAGGATTTTCACCGGTGGGAGCAAATTGACCGTCCCGGATATTCTATGTTTAACTGCCCCGTCGGGCAACGAATTGGAACGACGTTCTGCATATAAGAACGCCGTTGCGCCGAAATGTCAACGAAGACGCGGACCACCACCACCCACTACCAGATCCAGAAGAAGCGCCGCGCGGAGTTCATCGACGAGTGGCGCAAGCACCGTCGGAGCGTCGTGCGGCGCGAGGACGTGGCGCTGGTTCCCACCGCCCGCGGGCTGCGCAGCGGCGTCTACATGGGCTGGGACGGCGATCGCCCGACGCGGCTGCTCGATGCGCTGGTGCACGAGGTCGATCCGGGCGTGGTCAGCACCATCCACCGCCACTCGTGGGACGCGATCCTCTTCATGGTCAAGGGTTCCGGGTGGACGGAAGTCGACGGCGTGCGCTACGACTGGAAGCCGTGGGACGCGATCCACATTCCCGCGTGGAGCTGGCACCGCCACGGCAACGACGGCACCAGGCCCGGCCGCTACATGAGCTACTCCTCCGAGCCGCTGCTCTGGACGCTCGGCATGAGCGTGCTCGAAGACCGCGGCCACGAGGCATTCGCGAGCCTGCCGCCTCGCCCCGCCTTCTCGCCCGGCATCGCGGGCGACGATCCGTACGCGCGCCGGCTGCGGCGCCTTGCGCAGGAGACGAAGAAGCGCCGCTCCGGGCGCATCCACACGCCCTACGACGAGCAGGACCTCCTCGCCACTCCCCGCGGCACGCGCACCAAGTTCCTCAACGACCGCGCCATCGGCAACGAGGCCTCGGGCCTGTCGCAGGTGATGATCCAGTTCGCGCCCGGCAAGACGCAGTCGCTGCACCGCCATCCCGGTGAGGCATGGCTCTACGTGGTCGAGGGCCACGGCCACAGCTTCCTCGGCACCGCACCCGACAAGGGCGAGCACCACCGCTGGAAGAAGGGCGACCTCATCGTGGTCGACCATTTCCTCTGGCACCAGCATTTCAACGACGACCCGCAGAACCAGTGCCGCCTGGTGCGCATCCACATGTTCGACTCGATGCTCGAGACGATGCGGGCGCTGATCGACCCCATGGTGCTGTTCGAGGAGGCCGAGGACACGCTTGTGTCGATGCAGGAGCTCGAGCAGATCGAATGGCCTGACGACCGGCGCCCGGAAAGCTGATGGACCGCGCGCGCACCGCCCTTCCGCCCGGCGTGCTCTCGATGCACGTCCTCCCCGCGGAGCATCACGACCGCGACTGGGACGCGATCATCGTCCCGCGCGAAGTGAAGGAACGGTTGCTCTCGCAGGCGCTCCTCGTCCTGCAGCACGGCCGGCGCCTGTCGATGCTCTCGGGCCTGCCCCATGGCCTCATTGTGCTCGCGGGTCCACCCGGGACCGGCAAGACGACGATGGGCCGCGGCCTCGCGCAGGTCGCCGCCCTGGCCCTCGCGCGCGACGGCGCGACGACGCTGGTGGAGATCAACCCGCACGCCTTCCCGAGCGACATGCTGGGCGAAAGCCAGCGCAACGTGACGCGGCTCCTCACCGAGACGATTCCCGAGATCGCGGCGCGGCGCCCCTTCACGGTGGTGCTCATCGACGAGGTCGAGAGCTTCGCGGTACGCCGCTCGACGGCTTCCTTCGAGGCCAATCCCGTCGACGTGCACCGCGCGACCGACGCCGTGCTGCTGGGCATCGACGAGGTGGCGAGGAAGCATCCATCCGTGCTCTTCGTCACCACCACCAACTTCATCGCGGCCGTGGACGAGGCGTTCCTGTCGCGTGCCGATCTCGTGATGCGCTTCGCCCTTCCCGACCGCGACACCATCGAGCGAATCCTTGAAAGCTCGCTCCGTGAGCTTGCGGTGCAGTGGCCCGCTCTCGCACCCCTCGCGGCGGAGCGCTCGCGCCTCGCCGAGCTCGCCGCGCTGTGCGAAGGCTGGGACGGACGGCGGGTGCGAAAACTCGTGCTCGCCGCGCTCGCGCAGCGCCTCGAGGTCGCACGCGATCCGGCGCGGCTCTCATGGGAAGACCTCCTGGGCGCGGCCCGCAAGAAGGGCGGCGTCGAATGGGTGGGCGGCCCCGCGCCGGGCGCGCGCGAGCTCTTCCCCGATGTGCCGCCCGAGCTGATGCATGACCACGATCACGGCCATGGCCCGCACACGCACCCGACGCATACGCGCCATCACGATGACGACAAGTCTTAGGGGCCTCGCCGCGGCGATCGCCGCGCTGGGCGTTTGCGTTGCCGCGTTCGCGCAGGACTTTCCCTCGAAGCCGATCAAGGTAATCGTCCCCTATGCGGCCGGCGGCGGCGCGGACATCCTCGCGCGCTTCGTCGGCCAGCAACTCGGCGAGCGCCTGAAGCAGCCGGTGGTGGTCGAGAATCGCGGCGGCGGCAGCAACACCATCGGGATGAGCGTCGTGGCCGCGTCGGCGAAGGACGGCTACACACTGGGTCTCGCGACGCCGGTGTTCCTCATGACGCCGTCGCTCATGAAGAGCCAGCCGTACGATCCGCTCAAGGACTTCGAGCCGGTGGCGATGATCGGCTTCACGCCGATGGTTCTCGTCGTGCACCCGAGCGTCCCGGCCAAGACGCTCGCCGAATTCATCGCGCTGGGTCGCTCGAAGCCGGGATCCCTCAACTTCGCCTCGCTCGGCGCGGCGACCACGCAGGGACTCGCGGCGACGATGTTCAACGGCATGACCGGGATCGACGCCGTGCAGATTCCCTACAAGGGCAGCGCGCCCGGGGTGACCGATCTCCTCGCCGGCAACGTGCAGTTCATGTTCAACGCCCTGCCGTCGATGCTGCAGCACGTGCAGGCAGGCAAGCTGCGCGCGCTCGGCGTCTCGAGCGCGCGGCGCTCCGCGCAGCTTCCCGACGTCGCGCCGATCCGCGACACGGTGCCCGGCTACGAGGTCACCACCTGGTATTCGTTCGTCGCGCCGGCGGGCACGCCGCGCACCGTGATCGAGCGCCTCAACCGCGAGATCTCGGCCATCGTCGAAACGCCGGACATGAAGGAGAAGCTCAAGGGCCAGGGGCTGGAAGCCGACGCCATGAAGCCCGATGAGCTCGCCGCCCACTTCCGCGCCGAGAGCGCCAAGTGGGCGAAGGTGATCCGCGAGGCGAAGCTCGAGGCGGAGTGACTCAGTTCCGCGGATGCTCGCGGATCGGCCGGATCGGCCGCACTTCGATCGAGCCCATGCGAGCCGGGGGAATCTTCGCGGCGAGCGCGATCGCCTCGTCCAGGTCCCGAGCCTCCACCAGGTAGAACCCGGCGAGCTGCTCCTTGGTCTCGGCGTAGGGGCCGTCCGTGACCGACACCTTGCCGTCGCGCACGCGCACCGTCGTCGCGGTGGCCGCGGGCTGCAACGCCTCCGAAGCGACGCAATGGCCGCTCGCGCGCGCCGCCCGGTCAAAGGCGAGGCAATCGCTGTCCGCGCATCCTTCCAGAGCGCGTTCCTCGCCATAGACGAGGCACAGGTACTTCATGGTCTGCTCCTTTTCTTCATGGGATTGCCAGCTAGTCGAATGCCGCGGGCCCTTTTCGACACCTAGGCCCGCATTCCTGCCAGGAGCGCCTCAGGAGTGAGGGGTACGCGGCGCAGGCGGACCCCGGTTGCGTCGAAGAGCGCGTTGGCGATCGCCGCCGCGACCGGGCGGGTCGCCGGCTCCCCCGCGCCGCGCGAGCGCGATTCGGGGCGATTGCCGACGATCACGATGTCGATCGCGTCAGGAACTTCCACCATGTCGACGATCGGGTAGCCCAGCCAGTCGACGGACAGCACGCGCGTGGCGTCGAAGCGCACCGCCTCGTGCATGGCGCGGCTCATCGCCTGGATGAGGTTCGCCTCGATGACGCCCTTGAGGCCGAGCGGATTCACGACGAAGCCGCAGTCGTGCGCGCAGGTGAAGCGGGTCACGCGATAGCGCCCGGTCGCGCGCTCGACCTCGACCTCGGCCACGACCGCGACGATCGACTGGTTGCGCGGAGCGTACGCGAATCCACGTCCGGTCGCGTAGCGGCCCTGGGCGCCCGCCTTCGGCCCGATGCGCGTTTCCCATCCGGCCTTCTGCGCCGCCGCCTTCACCACGGCGATCTCGCGTTCATCCGCCAGGTAGCGCAGGCGGAATGCCACCGGATCCATGCGCGCGGCCAGCGCCACCTCGTCGACGAACGACTCCGAGGCAAAACACGTGGCCATGCCGTCCGGATCGCGCAGGTGCGCGGTGCGCAGCCCCGTCGGCATCGAGCGGTTCCAGTCGATCGTGTGGCTCACCTTGCGCGCGTTGGCGAAACGATACGATTCGGCGGAGAACTGCGGCCAATCGGTGTTCTTCGCGTTGAAGCCGCCGATCAGCTGCCCGGCGAGCGTGTCGCCAGCGGCCTCGGTGCCGTTTGCGCGCACCCGTCCCGAGAATCCCCTCGCCTCGTAATCCCACGCAAACGCCTCGCTCGCGCCATCGAGCCCGGCCCGCAGGCGAAACGCGATCGGCGGTCCCTTGGGATCCCAACCCGTTCCCTCGGCCCGCATGTATTGCAGGCGCACCGGACGGCCAAGCGCCTGGCCGATCACCGCGGCGTCGGCGGCGCAGTCATCGGCGTCGTTCATGCCGTATGAACCGGGTCCGGGCATCCACACCACGCGCACCCTATCGCGCGCGACGCCGAGGAGCTCCGCCAGCGCGCCGCGCAGGGGATAAGGCTTCTGGCCCCCGCACCACACCACCGCGCCGCCGTCGCGCACATCCGCCACCGCGCAAGCCGGTCCGAGCGAGGCGTGCGATTGGAAGGGGTATTCGTAGCGCGCCTCGACGACGCGCGCCGCACGCGCGAGCGCCGCATCGACATCGCCCACGACCCCCTGCTCCTTCGTCGCCTTCGGCTTGCCCTCGCGCAATGCCGCGTAAAGCGCGTCGTAGTCCTTCCAGAACATCGCGGCGGGCCGCGACCACTCGACTGCAAGCCGGCGCGCGGCATCGATCGCCTGCTCCTCGCGCTCGCACACCACGGCCAGGAAATCACCGCGACGCACCACCTTGACGAGTCCGGGGAGTTTCGCATCGACGTCCGCGCGCACGAGCCTTGCGCCGGCTTCCTGGGGACGAATCACTCGCGCGTGAAGCATTGCGGGCAGGCGCAGGTCGGTCACGTAGCGATAGCGCCCCTCGACCTTTGGCGGAATGTCGAAGCGCGGCACCGGCTTGCCGACGAGCTTGTAGTCACGCGGATCCTTGGTCCTGGGCGTTTCCGAAACCTTCACGTCGAAAGTGCGCCCGCCGATCAGCTCGCCGTAGGCGATGCGCTTCGAGCCGTCGGCGGTGAGCACCTCGCCATCGCTTGCGCGCAGCCCCTCGACGGGCACGCCGAGCTTCGTCGAGGCAAGCCCCAGAAGCACCGCGCGCCCTTCGGCGGCCGCCCGCCGCAACGCCGAGCCGCCCTCCATGATTCCGTTCGAGCTTCCGGTACCGCGCTGGTCGACCGTCGCCGCCGTGTCGCCCATGACGATCGTCACGCGGTCGATCGCGACATCGAGCTCCTCGGCGACCAGCTGCGCGAACGCGGTGCCGATTCCCATGCCGGCCTCGATCTTGCCGACCGAGGCCGTCACGCTGCCGTCGGCCGCGATCCGCAGCCACGAATCGAGCGACGCCGGATCGATCGCCGCCGGCCACGCGGTCCCGGGCACCAGCGCCGTTTCGCTCGCGGCGCGGCCCGGAATCGCGAACGAGACCACCAGCACGCCGCCGGCAGCGAGGAAATCGCGCCGCGTCGTTCCCTTATGGGTGGTGAGGAATTCGTCCACGCCGCTAGGCCTTCTTCGCCGCCGCCATGCGACTCGCGGCGAGCTTCACCGCCCGGAGGATGCTCATGTGCGCGCCGCAGCGGCACTTGAGTCCCGTGAGGCCCTTGCGAATGTCCGCGTCCGATGCTTGCGGGTTCGCCGCGAGCAATGCCGCGGCCGTCATGATCCAGCCGCTCAGGCAATAGCCGCATTGCGCCGCCTGCTCGTCGATGAACGCCTGCTGGACGGCGTGGAGCACGCCGGGCGCGGGCGCGAGGCCTTCGAGCGTGGTGATCGACTTGCCGCTCGCCGCCTCGACCGGCGTCACGCACGAACGGATCGCGCTCCCGTCGAGATGTACGGTGCAGGCGCCGCACTGCGCGAGTCCGCAGCCGAAATGCGTTCCCGCAAGCCCCAGGTCGTTGCGCAGGACGTAGAGCAGCGGCGTCGTGCCGTCGACCTCGACCGTCTCGCGCCGTCCGTTCACCGTCATGCGGATCGGCTTCGCGCTCACCAGAGCGCCTCGCCGCGCGCGACCTTTTCGGCCATCTCGCGCTGGAACTCGCCCGGCCCGAAGCCGAAGCGCTCGCCCGCCTGCTCGTAGAAGAAAGGCCGCCCGGTGCGCACGCTCAGCGCGCGCATCCACGCGAGCAGCTCGCCGTCGGGATCGCGACCCGCGGAGCGCAGCACGTACGCATCACGCCCGCGCCATTTCATCGGGATCACCATCACGCCGAGACGGTCGGGGCGGAAGCTCTCGGGAAAGGGACTCCCCGGAAGCAACCAGCCGCACATGAAATCGCGGCACGGCTGCTGCGGGCGGCGCTCGTAGATGCCGCAGCAATGGTCGCCGCGAAAGTGGCACGGCGTGCCCGGCTTCATCTCGTGGCCTTCGACCACGCCCGCCACCCAGCCGTCGCAGCACGCCGTGCATTCGCCGCACGCGCGGCCGTGCGCGGCGGCGATCGGGATCACCGCACCACAGCACTTCTTGTATTTCTTGCCACTGCCGCAAGGGCAGGGATCGTTGCGCCCGGGGGACATGGCGACGACGGATTTCAGGAGACGGTCCAGTATACTCGGCGCATCCCTGCAACTCGCGTTCCTGCACCCGGAACACCGGACTCGTGATCGTCTACCTCGCCGTCCTGTGCTCGCTGCTCCAGAGCATCAGCATGCGCGGGGCGAAGATGGTGGTGTCGCTCTCGGCGCTGTCGCTCGGCGCCACGCCCTTCCAGGTTGGCATCCTCGCGTCGCTTTTCGCGGCCTTCCCGCTGCTGCTCGCGGTCACGGCCGGCCGGGTCTCGGATCGCATCGGCGTGCGCCGTCCCATGATCAGCGGTGCGCTCGTAATCTCGTGCGGCATCGCTTCCCCGCTCGTGATCCCGGGGCTTCCGGGCCTCATCGCCTGCGCCACGCTCATCGGGCTGGGCCACATCTTCTTCCACGTTTCGGTCCATAACCTCATCGGCGCCTATGGCGCCGGCGAAGCGCGCACGCGCAACTTCGCCACGTTCAGCCTCGGCCAGTCGGTGTCGGCGTTCATCGGGCCGGCGCTCGCTGGATTCTCGATCGACGGCATGGGATTTCCGCCGACCCACGCGATGCTCGCCGTCATCGCACTGCTGCCGGCCACCATCCTCGCCGTGTATCCGAAGCTCATCCCCGAGCGAGCGCCCCGCGACGCGCACGATGCGGCCGGCGGCTCACTCGGGCTGCTGCGCAATGCGGGCCTGCGGCGCACGCTGATCATGAGCGGCGTCACGCTTACCGGCATTGAGCTCTTCACGTTCTATTTCCCGGTGTACGGGCGCTCGATCGGGCTCACCGCCACGGCGATCGGGCTGGTGATGGCGAGCTACGCGGTGGCCGCCTTCATCGTGCGCCTCGGAATGCACTCGGCGGCACGGCGCATCGGCGAGCTGGGCGTGCTCACCGCGTCGCTCTTCGTCGCCGGGTTCACGTACATGGTGGTGCCGATGGTGTCGCAGGCGCCGCTGCTCGCCGTGATGGCGTTCCTGCTCGGCATCGGCCTGGGGTGCGCGCAGCCGCTCACCATCCTGCTCACCTACAACCATGCGCCCGAAGGACGCTCGGGCGAGGCGCTCGGCATGCGGCTCACCGTGAACAAGCTCACCCAGATCGCGGTGCCGCTGGTGTTCGGCGGATTGGGCTCGGCCTTCGGGCTCTATCCGGTTTTCTGGGCGAATGGCGCATTCCTGCTCGCCGGTGGCATGATCTCGCTCGCCGAGCGGCGCGCGAGCGCGGCGACCATCGACGCGGCGGCCGCGGTCGCCGAGCAGCGGGAGGAGGAGGAAACGTGAGGATCGGAACCATCGGCGCAGTCGCGCTCACCGCAATGGCTCTCGCCGCGCACGCGCAGGCGCCATCGGGCGACACGGCGCGCGGCAAGGCGCTCTACATGAAGAACATGTGCTACACGTGCCACGGCACGGCGGGCCAGGGCGGCGATCGCGGATCCGGCCCGCGCCTGGCGCCCGACCCGTTCCCCTGGGAGGCCTTCGCCGCGCAGGTTCGCCGCCCGCGCGAATCGATGCCGCGCTATGCTCAGGAGCACCTGAGCGATGCCGATCTCGCCGCCATCTACGCCTACGTGGCTTCCTTCAAGCAGGGCCGCAAGGCGAGCGACATCCCGCTATTGAAAGAGTGACCGCCATGAC
>WNFM01038666.1_pt2 | contig 37953 bp, 31 predicted proteins | sample 5400271 | NCBI WGS metagenome assembly WNFM01 (sample SAMN13153352, study PRJNA577476) | soil metagenome | isolation source: 60 cm saprolite on Douglas fir-dominated hillslope | place: USA:California | collected 2013-09-17
GTCTCCTCTCGGGTCGAATCCTAACACTGCATGTAGAATCGGCACGCCATGCCTCGCAGATTCTCTCTCATTATCGCCCTCGCGTGCCTCGCTGTGTGCCGCGGTTCGGCGCAGGCCCCGGACTGGAAGCCGATCGAAACCGAAGCGCTCAAGACGCTGCAGGGCTACGTCCGCATCAACACGTCGAACCCGCCGGGCGACGTGACGAAGGCGGCCGACTTCCTGGTCGACATCCTGAAGCGCGAAGGCATCGACGTGAAGCGCTACGAGTCCGGACCTGGACGGTCCATCCTGCTCGCGCGCCTGAAGGGCAACGGCACGGGCGGCAAGGCCATCCTGCTCGAAAGCCACATGGACGTCGTCCCGACCGACCCCGCGCGCTGGGCCAAGGATCCGTTCGGCGCGGAGATCGCCGACGGCCGGATGTGGGGCCGCGGCACGATCGACATGAAGGGCATCGGGACGTCGTATCTGTATGCCTTCATCATGCTGCACAGGCAGAAGGTCCCGCTGACGCGGGACGTGCTGCTGATGTTCGTGCCCGACGAGGAGGTCGGCGGCGAGATGGGCGCCACGTGGATGCGGAAGAACCACTACGACGAGCTCGATCCGGAGTACGTGATCGACGAGGGGGGCTTCGGCAGCCGCGACATGTTCACCGCGGGAAAGCTCGTCTTCGGGATCTCCGTCGCCGAAAAGCGGATCATGTGGCTCAGGCTCCGCGCCGAAGGCGTGGCGGGCCACGGATCGCAGCCGCACGACCAGAACCCCAACGATCACCTGCTGCGGGCGCTGTCGCGCCTGTTCGCGGAGCCTGTCGCCGCCGCGCCGTTTCCGGTCGTCGAGACGATGAAGCAGCGCATCGGCAGGCCTCTCAGTCAGAACAAGTTCAACAACGCCATCCAGCAGTCCACGATTTCGCTGACCAGCCTCCGCTCGGGGGTCGGGGATCCGCCGAGGGTCAACGTGATTCCCTCGGTGGCCGAGGCGACGATCGACTGCCGCGTGCTGCCCGGCACCACCGCGGCGCAGTGGATCCAGGAGATCGAGAGGCGGCTGGCGGATCCCACGATCGCGATCGAAGTCATCAAGGCCGGAGACGATCCGGCGGTGAGCTCGCCGGACACGCCCATGTACCGCGCGCTGGAGGCGGCCATCACGCGGCATCACCCCGCGGCGATCGTCACGCCGATGACCGTGCCCTACGGCACCGACGGCAACGGCTTCCGCCCGCGCGGCGTCAAGGCCTACGGCATTTTCACCGGCATCATCCCCGCCGCGTCGATCTTGTCGATGCACGGCGACGCCGAGTTCATGCCGGTCGACGCGCTCGGGCCCGCCATCGAGATCCTGTTCGAGGCGCTGATGGCAACGGCTTCGAATCGCTGATCGCTAATCCCGAATCCCTAATCCGAAGACGGTGACCGCCTTCGCGCCGAAGGCCGGCGCGTTGACGCGTACGTAGCGCGCGCTGACGTCTCGCAGATCGACCCGCAGCGGAATCACCAGGGGCTGCTGCAGCGCGCCCAACAACGCCATCCCGCCCGGGCGTTCCTCGAACGCCGTCTCCCACCGCGTGCCGTCGACGGACACGTCAATCCGAAGATCCCGCGGGAGCCTCACGAGGTTGCCCCCGGTGCGGAGCTCGAGGCCGCGCATGGCTCGGGCCCGCCCCACGTCCGCGACGATCCAGTCGCCGTCCACCCGCGCGAGGGCGTCGGCGATCGCCGCGCCAGGCCGCGGACCGGCTGCGTAGGCGGCGGGCGCCATGCGATACAGGCGTCCGCCTCCCTCGACGCCGAGCATCGTGGTCTCGGGCTGGCCGTCCAGGAACGCCGTCCACGCCGGCGCTTCGTCGGTCGACGCGACGAGCACATAGAGAGGATGGCCGCGGCGGAGCTCGGTCAGCACCGTCGGATCCCGCCGCCGCAGCGCCCACGCGATGACGTCCGCATGCGGGGGGACGTAGCCGGCGTAGCCGTTGATCACCGGCAGCCGGTGCGACATGCCGCGATACATCGCGGCGACGCTGACGGCCCCGTCCTCGAACGGCAGCTCCAGGACGCGCGCGTTCCGTTCGGGAACCTCGAGCACGCTCGGGGGCGCGCCGAGCGGCATCGCCCTGATCCAGCCGTCCGCCAGCAGGCCGATCGAGGCCACGATGCCGAGGACGAGGGCGCGGCGGGGCCGTCCCGCCGTCAGCGCGGCGACCGACAACCCCGCGGCAACCGACAGGCACAACGTCGCGAGCATGAAGAAGCGCTCGACCGCGCGCAGCCCGGCGAAGCCAGGCAGCCACGACACCCAGCCGTACGCATGCCACAGCGTCGCCAGGGACAGCTGTTCCCTCGCCGGGCCCGCCGCCATCCAGGCCATGAGCACCGCCGCCGACGCGTAGAAGAGCAAGGCCCGCCCCGTGGGCCCGCGCCCGCGGCGGCAGGCGAGCGCCGCGAGGATCAGCGCGATGGCCGTGACGCCCGGAAAGAGAAAGTCTTCCTGCGTCAGCACCTCGTGCGGCGTCCACAGCAACAGGAGCGGGGACGGATGGAGGAACGACGCCCACGTCGCGCCGTACATCTGCATCTCCCCGCGTGTCCTCGCGAGCCCGAGCCGCTGCTGCACCGTGTAGTACTTCAGCAGCACAGGCACCAGCGGGAGCGAAAACACGGCGAAGGCGACGGCGACCGCAACCGCGCGGCTTGGACGCAATCGCCACGGCGTCCAGACGAGCACCCAGCAGCCGAGGAGGACGGGGAAGAAGAAGAGGAAATATCCGTTGGTCAGCGCCTGCAGCAGCCACGACGCGCCGAACAACAGCAGCCAGCGGCGCCGTCCGTCTTCGTAATACGCATGAAGGCCGAGAAGCGCGAGCGGCATCCACCACGTGAGCAGCACGTGCAGGTGCGCGAGCTGCCCGGCGCGGTAGGGCGCGAAGGCGTAGGCCAGGCCGGCGCAAAACGCGCCCGCGCCGCTTCCGGTCAGCCGCCGGACGAGCGCGTGCGCCGCGAGCGCCGACCACCAAATCGATCCGATCAGCAGAAGGTTGTAAGCGAGCAGCGGCGATCCCCCGAGCCACTGGACGGGGGAAGAGACGATGGACATGCCGGCGCCGTGTTCGGTGAGGGCGACCGCGTCCCGCAGCGGCCAGTAGTACGGCGCGTTCCACATGGCGTCGGACAACGGGCGCGCGTGGGCGTTCCACCAGATCAGGTACGTCTCGAGCAGGGGATCGCCCGGGTCGTGCGTGAACCGATTCGTGAGATGGAGGGGAAGCGGCCAGACCCACGCCAGGGTCAGGGCGAGATAGACGAGGGGTGCGAAGCGTGCGCGGGTGGAACCGGGCGCAAGAGGTGAATCAGGCGCTTCCTCGCGCACCGCACGCACCTCCCACACCACCGACGACGGCGGCGATTTGCGTCAGGCTCCGCACCGCTTCGGGCACACCACTGCACACCTTTTCACCCTTTCCTCCGGCCAAAGCATATGGAGCCGATCACAGAAACGCAAACCGACCGACAAGGTTGTAAACGGGCACACGGCGGCCAGGGTCCGGCGACACCCCTGAACTGATACATGCGCTGAGGGTTCCGGCCGTTTTCCAGCCTGGCCCGCTCTGGTCCGGTGGTTGCACTGGCTCCCTGGAACGATCGGAGACCTCTTTTATGACACCCGTGCCGGCCACCGCCAATCAGCCAGAAGCGCCGCTCTTCACCGACGGCCTGGGTGACCGTGTCGTTGCGGTCGACGCGGCGACCGGGGATCTGCTGCAGATTCTGCGGGTGCGCCCGCAGCTCCTGGCGGTGCCGTCCTTCGAATTCGCCCTGCGCGAGCGCGCGGCGCGTCTCGCGAACTTCCGGCACGCGTACTATGCGCGGGTACGGCGCATCGATCGCCATCCGTCGGGCCTCGCGATCGTGCTGGACCACGTGGAGGGCGTCCGGCTCTCGGACATGCTGCGCGTGGCGTCGGAGCGCGGCCTGCAGCTCGATCTCAACGCGGCGCTGTGCCTGCTCCGTCAGCTCGTGCCGTCGGTCGCGCTGCTGCACGAGAATGCACGCGACGTCGCGCACGGCCTGCTCGCGCCCGAGCGTCTGATCGTCACGCCGCGCGCGCGGCTGATTGTCGTCGAGCACGTGCTGGGGTCGGCGGTCGAGCAGCTGCAGTTCAACCGTGAGCGCCTGTGGCAGGAGCTGCGCGTCGCGGCGCCGAGCTCCGTGGGCGCCCCCCGCTTCGATCACCGGGCCGACGTCACGGCGATTGGGCTGGTCGCCCTGGCGCTGGTGCTCGGACGGCCGTTGACCAGGGACGAGTATCCGCACCGCCTCGGCACCCTGCTGAAGGGCGCGCGCGCGCGCGCCGCCGGCGCGGACGACCAGCCGCTGCCTGACGCACTGCACAACTGGATCGCCCGCGCGCTGCAGCTGGACGTGCGGCAGGCGTTTCAGTCGGCGACCGAAGCCCAGACCGCTCTCGAGGACGCCCTCGCCGACGATTCCGGATTTGTCCCGGCGCCCATCGCGCTCGAGGCCTTCCTGTCGCGCTTCAGCGCGGCGATGCTGGAGCCGGTCCCGCAGGCGCCCGCGCCGTCCGCGCCGCCGCCGATCACGATCGTGTCACCCGTGGCCGCGACGCCGGTGCGCCCGCCCGCCATCGTGCCGCCGGTCGCCGCGACGCCGGCTCCACCGGACCATCCCGCGCCGATTGCGTCCACGCCTCCGGCTTCGGCACCGACCCCCGCGCCGACTCCGGCCCCGGTTTCCGTGTCGCCGGCTCCCGCGCCGCCCGCGGCGAGCCCCCGCGACATCACCGAACTGCTCCGCGACTTCGATCTGCCGCCGATCGGCCCTGCCGGGGCGCCGGCGCACGACGCGCGCCGCGAACCGGCGACCTCGGTGACGCCTCCGTGGAAAGCCCCGGGCGTCAGCCTTTCGCCGGGCGGGCCCGCGCGCTGGCGGCGCCTCGCTCTCCTCGCGCTCGTGGTCGTCGCGCTGGGTGGGGGAGGCGTGATCGCGACGCGTGTCCTTCGCAAGCCGCCGGCGCCGAAGCTGGGCAGCCTGTCGCTCCAGACCAACCCTCCCGGCGTGGGCGTGTTCGTGGACGGCGTCGCGCGCGGCAACACGCCCGTGCACATCTCGCTCGACGCGGGCTCGCACATCGTCGAGCTGCGGGGCCGCGGCGTGCCGCGGGTGATTCCCGTGACCGTGACGGCGGGCGCGGACGCGTCGCAGTATCTCGAGCTCCCTGAAACGCCCTCCACCGGCAGCCTGCTCGTGCAGTCGGATCCGGCCGGCGCGCGCGTCAGCGTGGATGGCGTCGAGCACGGCACCGCGCCCGTCAGCGTGGCGGATCTCGCGCCGGGCGATCACGACGTCGTGCTGCAGGCCGACGGCGGTCCCGCGGTGCGCCAGCGGGTCGTCATCCAGGCGGGCGTCACCTCGTCGGTGCTCGCGCCGGTGTCGACCGCGACGGCGGGTCCGGTCTCGGGCTGGTTGTCGGTCAGGTCGCCGGTCGCGATTGAAGTCCATGAGAACGGGCGGCTCATCGGGACGACCGACGCGGATCGGATCATGATGGCCGCCGGCCGTCACGACGTCGAGCTCGTGAACGACACGCTCGGCTACCACGTCACGCGGTCGATTCAGGTGCCCGCGGGCAAGGTCATCCCGCTCTCAGTCGACATGCCGCCCGGCTCCATCAACGTGAACGCGTCGCCGTGGGCCGAGGTCTGGATCGACGGCCGCCGCGTCGGCGAGACGCCCATCGGCAACCTGCCGATCTCGATCGGCAGCCACGAAGTTGTCTTCCGTCACCCGCAGCTCGGCGAGAAACGCCAGGCCGTGTCCGTCACGCTCAAGGCGCCTGTCCGCCTGAGCGTGGATATGAAATAGGGGTATTCACCATGGCCACACCCGCACGACGCCTCATTGCCCCGTTCCTGCTGGCCGCCGCGTTCGCGCACACCGCGTTCGCGCAGGTGCCCGGCCGCGACGTGGTCGGCCCGGCGCGCGATCTCTACGCCTCGGCCCGCTACGACGAAGCGCTCGCGGTGCTGAACGATCTGCATCCGGCGGACACGACGACGACCGTCTCGGACCGCAAGTCGATCGAGCAGTACCGGTCGCTGTGCCTCCTGGCGCTCGGCCGGGGCACCGAAGCGGAGAGCGCGATCGCCGCTGTCGTGACGGCCGACCCGGCCTACCAGCCGGGCGAAGTGGAAGCGTCACCGCGCGTGCGCGCCGCGTTCACAGACGTCCGCCGTCGCCTGCTGCCCGACCTCGCCAGCAGCCGGTACGCGGAGGCGAAGGCGCTGTTCGATCGCAAGGAGTACCCGACCGCGGCGCAGCAGTTCCGCCAGGTGATCGCGCTGCTCGACGATCCGGACATGGGCGGGAAGCTGGCCGACCTGCGCACGCTGGTGAACGGGTTCCTCGACCTGTCCGTCGCGGCCTCGACCCCGGCCCCCGCGCCGCCCAAGCCCGTGGTCTCGGCGCCGCTTCCTCCGACGGCGCCCGTGGTGCCGCAGCCGGACCCGAACCGCACCTACACGATGGCGGACAAGGACGTCACGGCGCCGGTCATCGTCCGCCAGAAGATGCCCGCGCTGACGCCCTCCATGAAGGTCCAGGCCAGGGATCGCGGCATCCTCGAAGTGGTGATCGACGAGCAGGGGCGCGTCATCAACGCGGCCGTGCGCGAGTCGATTCATCCGATCTTCGACAGCGAACTGCTGACGGCCGCGCGCGACTGGCACTATCAGCCCGCGACGTTCGCGGGGACACCGGTCCGCTACCGGAAGATGATCCAGATCAACATCAGTCGCCAGGACTAGGGCGATTTCGGCCCGTTATCGGGTAGACTGCGCCCACATTGCTGAACGCGGGGCGACCACTCATCGCCGCCGGGACCCTCCTCCTGGCCGCGTGCGCGCAGCCTGAGCCCCCTCGACAGGCGGCGCGCCCGGACGTGTACCTGCCGCGCGAAAGCGAGACGATCGAGGCGACCGTCCCGCGTCACGCCACGCTCGACAGCCTCCTGCGTGCCCACCAACTCCAGGACCAGCTCGTGATCGATGCGGTCAACGCCGCGCGCGGCGTGTTCGATCCCCGCCGGTTGCGCGCGGACCGGCCGTACCGTCTGGTGCGATCCCTCGACGGCCTCCTCCGCGAGTTCGAGTATTCGATCGACGCCGATCGGTTCCTTCGCATCGTCAACCTCGATCGCGCGACGCCCCAGGCGCTCGACGCGAAGGTCCTGAAATACGACACGCAGATCGCGGTCGTGGCGATTGATGCACGTATCGACGCCGCGCACGCCTCCTTGATCGCCTCGATCGACGGAGCGGGCGAGGGCCTCCCGCTCGCGCTGGACCTGGCGGACGTGTTCGGCGGCCAGGTGGACTTTCACACCGACCTCCAGCCCGGCGATCGCTTTCGCGTGCTCTTCGAGAAGTCGTCGCACGACGGCCAGTTCTCGCGCTACGGCGCGATCCTCGGTGCGTCCATCACCGTCGACGGGCGGCCCCTGCAGGCCTTCCGATGGGAAGACCCGGCGACGGGCAAGGCCGGCTACTACGATGCAAACGGCCGCTCGCTGAAGCGGTTCTTCCTGAAGTCGCCGCTGAAGTTCGAGCCGCGCGTCACGTCCGGGTTCTCGACGCGCCGGTTTCACCCGATCGATCAGGTCTTCAAGGCGCACCTCGGCGTGGACTACGGCGCCCCGGCGGGCTCGTCGGTCGTCGCGGTGGCGGCGGGCGTCGTCGTCTCGGCGGCGTTCAGCGGCGCGGGCGGCAACATGGTGCACCTGAAACACCAGGGCGGGTTCGAGACCTACTACCTGCACCTCTCCGCGTACGGCGCGGGCGTCCGCGCCGGCGCGCACGTGGCCCAGGGACAGGTGATCGGGCGCGTCGGCATGACGGGCTCGGCGACCGGCCCGCACCTCGATTACCGGCTCAAGCGGAATGGCGTCTTCGTGAACCCTGTCGCGGTACACTCGCGGCAGGCGCCGGGCGAGCCGGTTCCCGCCACGCTGCTCGCGACGTTCCAGGCATCGCGCGACGCCCTGCTGGGCCGCCTGTCCGCGACCCTTGTCGCCGACGCCCCGCGCCAGAAGCCCGACGCCCTTCCCGCCGTCATTTCTTTACCAACCCATCCCAGTTCAGCACCGCCGAAATCGGCGGCTGGGCATCGTCGTCGATCGCGACGCTGAGGCGGACACGTCCGTCACGCGTGATGTCAGACTGGGACGTCCCGCCGCGCCCGCGGTGCCGCCCCTGAGCCTGTCGAAGGGTCTCTGAACCCGTCGATGTGGCCGATGTTGGGATGATTGATCTTACTAGAACCCGTTAAGATATGAGGATGTCCGCCATTCGACCGTTCCGCGCCGTGCGACCCGCGCGGGACACTGCCGCCGCCGTTTCATCGGTCCCCTACGACGTCGTCAATACGGAAGAGGCCAGACAGCTCGCCGCCGGCAACCCGCTCAGCTTCCTGCACGTCACGCGCGCAGAGATCGATCTGCCCGCCGGCACCGATCCGTATTCCCAGCAGGTCTACGGCAAGGCGCGCCGGCAGTTTGCCGCGCTCCGGATCAGCGCTCCCCTGGTGGAGGAGGACGAGCCTTCGGTCTATTTCTACCGTCTCCGGATGGGCGGCCACGAACAGACCGGCATCGCCGCCTGCTTCTCGGTGGACGAGTACGAGCAGGACGTGATCAAGAAGCACGAGCGCACACGGCGCGACAAGGAAGACGATCGCACGCGGCACATCATCGAGCTTCGCGCACAGACCGGCCTCGTCCTGCTGACCTACCGCGCGTCGGAGCCGATCGATCGGCTGTGCCGCGCGGTCACCGCCGATGCCCCCCTCTATGATTTCCGGGCCGACGATGGCGTGCACCACACGATCTGGAGGGTGAAGGGACAGGAGGCCACTGCGCTGGTGGACGCGTTCGCCCACGTTCCGGCGCTGTACATTGCGGACGGCCACCATCGCGCGGCCAGCGCGGGGCGCGCCAGGGCGGAGATGCGCGCGCGGGGAGATTCCAGGGAGGCGGACACGTTCATCGCCGTCGCGTTTCCGTCGAACCAGATGCGCATCCTTCCGTACAACCGCGTCGTCAAGGATCTGGCGGGCCGGACGCCGGATCAATTCCTGGCGGCCCTTGGCGCGCGTCTGCCCGTTCGTGACGGGTCCGCGATCCCCCGGGGCAAGGGGGACGTCGCGATGTTCCTGGCGGGCACATGGTACGGCGTGGATCTCTCGGGCGCCGCGCCCCTCGACGGGTCGCGCGCGAACGCGCTCGACGTCGCGCTCCTGCAGCACCACGTGCTCGAGCCGCTCCTGGCGATCGGCGATGTGCGGATCGACAAGCGGATCGACTTTGTCGGCGGCGCCCGCGGGACCGCGGCGCTCGAGGCCGCCGTGAACACCGGCACGGCGGCCGTCGCTTTCTCGATGCACCCGGTCACGATCGAGGACCTGATGGCGATCTCGGACGAAGGCGGGATCATGCCGCCCAAGTCCACGTGGTTCGAGCCCAAGTTGAGGGACGGACTCCTGATTCACACGATATGAGACGGCCCACGGCTCATCCACAAAGGGCACGAAGATCACACAGATCGCGGAGGGTGTTCATTCTTCGACGCCGTCGTCGTCATCTTCGTGGTGAGCCGTCGGCCGTCACACGCGAATGAAGGTGCTGATAGCGGACACGTTCGAACAGAGCGGCCTCGCCGGGCTGAAGGCCGCGGGCTGCCAAGTGATCTATGAGCCGGAGCTGAAGGACGACTCGCTGACGCAGGCGATCGCGGCGAGCGGCGCGGATGTGCTCGTGATTCGCGGCACCAGCGTCACCACGCCGATGCTCGACGCCGGGCGGCTCTCGCTGATCGTCCGCGCGGGCGCGGGCTACAACGCGATCGACGTCCCCGGGGCGTCCACGCGCGGCATCTACGTGTCCAATTGCCCCGGCAAGAACGCAATCGCCGTGGCGGAGCTGGCGTTCGGTCTCATCCTGTCCATCGATCGCCGCATCCCGGACAACGTGGCGGCGTTGCGCGCCGGGGTGTGGAACAAGAAGGAGTTCTCGAAGGCGCAGGGGCTCTACGGGCGGACGCTGGTCCTGCTTGGCGCCGGCAGCATCGGGCAGGAGATGATCCGCCGCGCCGCCGGCTTCGGGATGGGCGTCGTGATCTGGAGCCGCCGCTTCGACGGGCAGCACCGGCCGCTGACGGATCTCGAGGCGCGCGAGATGGGCATCGAGAGCGTCCTCCGGTCGATCCCGATCACGCTGGCGCCCACGCCCGCCGACGCCGTCTCGCGCGGCGACGTCGTCAGCGTCCACGTCGCGCTCAGCCCGGAGACCAGGGGCCTCGTCAACGGGGATCTGCTGTCCCGCATGAAGCCGGGCGCGGTGCTGATCAACACGGCCCGCGGGGAAGTGGTGGACTACGCGGCGCTGGCCGCGGCGGTGCGGGACCGGGGCCTGCGCGTCGGCCTCGACGTCTACGCGAATGAGCCCGCGAGTACCGCGGCCCCCTTCACGGACGATCTCCGGGCGCTGCCCGGCGTGTACGGCACGCACCATATCGGCGCGTCGACCGAACAGGCGCAGGAGGCGATCGCCGCGGAAGCCGTCCGTATCATCCGCAGCTACAAGGAGACCGGGCACGTCCCCAACGTCGTGAACCTCGCGCGCCGCACGCCGGCCACGCACATGCTCGTCGTGCGGCACAAGGATCGGCCCGGCGTTCTCGCGCACGTGTTCGAGCACCTGCGCCGCGCGAACCTGAACGTCCAGGAGACGGAGAACATCGTCTTCGAAGGGGCCGAGGCGGCCGTGGCGCGCATCAACCTCGACGGCGAGCCGCCGGCATCGATTTGTCAGACGATCGAGAACGAGAACACAGACGTTCTGGATCTTCAACTCGTGAAGCTCTAACGGTAAACTGTGAACTGTAGACTGTGAACTGCAGCTGATTATGGCAACTACGACCCGAATTCATAACTTCTCCGCAGGTCCGGCAGTGCTCCCCGTCGAAGTGCTCGAGGAAGCGCAGCGCAACCTGCTGGAGCTTCCCGGCGTCGGCATGTCGATCCTCGAGATCAGCCACCGCTCGAAGGCCTTCGACGACATCATCCAGGGCTGCGAAGCGGACATGCGGACGCTGGCGAAGATTCCGTCCGGCTACCGGATCCTGTTCCTGCAGGGAGGCGCGAGCCTGCAGTTCTCGATGGTGCCGATGAACCTCCTGCCGGCGGGAGGCTCCGCCGACTACGTCGTCACCGGCGTGTGGGGGCAGAAGGCCGTCAAGGAAGCGAAGAGGGTCGGCTCGGTCAGGATCGCGGGGACGACCGAGGCGGACGGTTTCAAAAGCGTGCCCAGGCAACAGGACCTGACGCTGGATCCGGATGCCGCGTACGTGCACATGACGTCCAACAACACCATCTACGGGACGGAATGGCACTGGCTGCCCGACACCGGGCAGGTGCCGCTCGTGTCCGACATGTCGTCGGACATTTTCAGCCGCCCCCTCGATGTGGGGAAGCACGCGCTCATTTACGCGGGGGCGCAGAAAAATCTCGCGCCCGCGGGTGTCACGCTCGCGATCATCCGCGAGGACATGCTCGCCAGGTCTCCGGCGGCGCTGCACACGATGCTCAGCTACGCCGTGCACGCCGAGAACCAGTCGCTTTACAACACGCCGCCGGTGTTCGCGATCTACGTCATGCGGCTGGTGATGACGTGGCTGCTGAAGAACGGCGGCCTCGAGGCGATGGCCGCACGCAACCAGCGGAAGGCCGACACGCTGTACGCGGAGATCGATCGGACCGGCTACTACCGCGGCCACGCGCACAAGGACGCGCGATCCCGGATGAACGTCACGTTCCGCCTGCCGAGCGAAGACCTCGAGAAGAAGTTCGCGAAAGACGCGACCGCGGCGGGCCTGGACGGCCTCAAGGGGCACCGGTCCGTGGGGGGCATGCGTGCGTCCATCTACAACGCCTTCCCGGAAGCGGGGGTCGACGTCCTGGTCGATTTCATGAAGGAATTCGAGCGCAAAAACGGCTGAAAAACCGAACCGGTTGAACACCTAGAACCCTTTGAGCCTACAGGGGTTACCGGGAGTACAGAACTCTTACAAACCGCGCGTCCAAGGCCTGCTATTTTGGGTTGTCACCCGGCCTTATCCAAATAGCAGGAGTCACGTTGACGACACTTCGCGCCGCCGTTAAGTCCGCCTACACGCTGTCCAACATCAACTGGGTCACCGCCGGCTTCATGGTGGCCTTCCATCTGCTCGCCGTCGCCGCGCTCTGGTTCTTCTCCTGGCAGAACCTGATCGTGGCGCTCGTGCTGCACTGGATGTCGGTCGGGTTCGGCATCAGCCTCGGGTACCACCGCCTGCACACGCACCGCGGGTTCAAGACGTCCAGGGCGTTCGAGTACTTCCTGGCGATCTGCGGCACGCTGACGCTCGAGGGCGGCCCGATTTTCTGGGTCGCGACGCACCGCAAGCATCATCAGTTGTCTGACCAGGACGGCGACCCGCATTCCCCGCGCGAAGGCGGCTTCTGGGCGCACGTGGGGTGGATCCTCTTCGGTGACACGCACCACAACAACACCGAGCTCATGGGCAGGTACGCGCCCGACCTCAACCGCGACCGGTTCTACCGCTGGCTGAACTCGTATCACTGGGTGCCGTTGACGACACTCGGCGTGATCCTGCTCGTGGCCGGCGGCTGGTCGATGGTGCTGTGGGGCATCTTCCTCCGCGTCGTCGTCGGCCTGCACGGCACGTGGCTCGTGAACTCCGCCACGCACATGTGGGGCACGCGCCGCTTCGAGACGCGTGACGACTCGCGCAACAGCTGGTGGGTGGCGCTGCTCACGTTCGGCGAGGGCTGGCACAACAACCATCACGCGCACCCGGTCTCCGCCCGTCACGGCCTCGCCTGGTACGAGTTCGACATTTCCTGGATTACGCTGAAGTTCTTCAGCGCGATCGGGGTCGTCAGCGATCTGAAGGTCGCGAAGGTCCGCGAGCCGCTGCCCGCCGAAGAAGCAGCGTAGCGGTCGCGCAGACCTTGAGGTCTGCACCAGCGAAAAACCCGAGCGGTGGTCTTCAGGACCACCGCTCCTTGTCTGTACGGGCGCCGTGGCGATGGACATCCTGTCTCCGCTGCGCCGGCTGGTCGCTGCACGACGACTGGTACCAGGTTGGACGCTAGCAGCTGGGCGTACTCCTCCTTCGAGAACGCCGGAGTGGCACCACCCGGATATGATGCAGGCCAAGAGAGTCTGACGATGCGCTTCACCATGGTCCCGTTGGCGCTGGCCGCGGCGCTGCTCGCCGCGCCGCCACAATACCGGACGCACAACGACCGGCTCGAGCCTCCGCGGTTCACGACCGCCGACGCGTGGGCGCCGCGCGCGCAGTACCTCCGCGAGCACGTGCTCGCGTCGGCCGGGCTCATGCCGATGCCGGAGCGGACGCCGCTCCGTCCCGTGATCTTCGACGAGATCAGGCACGCGGACTACACGGTGTCGAAGGTGTACTTCGAGAGCCTGCCCGGCTTCTTCGTCACGGGGAATCTCTACCGGCCGGTCGGCGCGGGACCGTTCCCCGCGATCCTGTCGCCGCACGGCCACTGGGCCAACGGCCGGCTCGAGAACACCGCCGTCGTGTCGATTCCGGGCCGCGCGATCGGACTGGCGCGACAGGGCTTCGTGGTCTTCAGCCACGACATGGTCGGCTACGTCGACAGCCGGCAGCTGACGCACGCGTTCGGCGGGCCTCGGGAAAGCCTCTGGGGCTTGAGTCTCGGCGGCTTGCAGCTGTGGAACGCGATTCGCGCGCTCGATTTTCTCGAGACGCTTCCCGACGTTCGCCGCGACGGCTTCGGTGTGACGGGGGAGTCCGGCGGCGGCACACAGACGTTCCTCCTGGCGGCCGTCGACACGCGCGTGGCCGTGGCCGCGCCGGTCAACATGATCTCGCTCCACATGCAGGGGGGCTGCCTGTGCGAGAACATGCCGGGGCTTCGGCTCGACACGAACAACCTCGAGATCGCCGCCACGATCGCGCCGCGCCCGCTCCTCATGGTGTCGGCGACCGGAGACTGGACGGCCGAGACGCTCGAAGTGGAATACCCCGCGATGCGCAGCCTGTATGCGCTCCTCGACGCGGGGTCGAAGGTCCAGGCGGTCCGGATGACCGCGGAACACAATTACAACAAGGACAGCCGGGAGGCGATGTACGCGTGGATGGCGCGCTGGCTTCAGCACGCGCCTGAGGATGCGAAGAGAGGGGAGAAGTCGTTCAGTCCGGACAAGATCACCGAGCTCCTGGTCTTTTACGGCCGCCCGCTCCCTGACGGCGCGGTGACGGCCGGCGAGCTCACCGGCCGCTGGATCGCGGCGGCGAAGGCGCAGCTCGCGAACGCCGATGGTCAGGTGCTCGCGTCCGCGCTCCGTCACGCTCTCGGGTTTGGCGCGGAGCCACCCTCGCGCTCGTCCCCGAAGGTCGAGCGCCGCACCGCGGTGATCGCGGGCTCACAGCCCGAGGTCGACGCGCTGCTGCGCAGGAATGGATTCGACGTCCGGCCGGTGACGTTCACGCCGTTCGACGCGGCCGCGGCAGCGAAGATCCAGCACTTCGAGACGTACAACCGCACCGCCGCCAGCCAGCGCGTGGCCGACATCGTCGCGGCGCTCCGCGAGTCCCCCTCGGCGGTGCTCGTGGCGGACGGCGATGCGGCGCTGCCGGCGCTCCTCGCGGCCGCCATCGTCCCCGTCCGCCTCACGGTGGCGGGCGTTGGCGGCTTCGACACCGAGAGCGACGCGCGGTTTCTCAATCGGATAGACATTCCCGGCCTGCGCCGCGCGGGCGATTTCCAGACGGCCGCGTCCATGGCCCGCGGCGAGGTGATCGTGCACGACGCGCGCGACGCCTTCCGCGTGACCGGAATCCGCGTCGAGCGCGAGGCGCTGACGCCGCGCCAGATCGTCGCGCTGGCCGTGAAATAAAGCCGGAAGGCGGAAGGCGGAAGGCGGAAGGCTCTACGTGCGCCAGCGGCACGAACTTCGCAGCGCCGATTCAGGCGCAGAACGATGCGCCCATTCCTCCGAAGCTGCTGGACCGCGTCCGACAGGCCGTACGCATGCGCCATTACAGCCGGCGCACCGACGAGGCGTACACCGCGTGGATCCGACGATACATTCTGTTTCACAAGAAGAGGCGGGCGCGTATCCGCTGCGCCGTCTTGGATTGCGGTCCGACAACAGCTGCGCCGGTTGCCGACGTGAGCCTCGGGGCGGGCACCGCATTACGCCGATCGCAGGCTTCAAAATACGATGCTCTTCGCCAGTACCTGGAAGGTGAGTGTGGAGACAAGGTGACGCTCTCGTTCAATGCCGCTAACAATATTCTCGGATGTCCGCTGCCCGCATCGGCGCACCGTCACCAGGCGTTCTGGGCGAACCAGACAGACACGTCACGTCGACCTTGGGCGAAAGCTTGGCAGGAGGCTGGTTACGAAGTTGAGTCGTACCGTTTGTCTGAAAAGGATGGATGGGTTCGGTTCAGACGGCGCAAATGAGTGAGCCCTAACTAGACTAACAGCGCATGCACCAGCCGGCGCCATGTGGCCACCCCATGGCGCCGGCTGGTGATGCGCAGCCGTCAGGTGAGACTCTACCCGAGCGTCGGGCCACGTTCGCGACGCGCTCCCCAGACGGCGCGAACGATCACTTGGCTGTCGTCGAAAGTGTAGTAGATGTGGCAGGCGACTCTCTCAAGGTACAAGCGTCGGAGACCGACGACGGGCGTCTGTGAGTACAAGGAGCCCGCCCCTGGCAGGAACGTCAGAATTCGAATAGCAGCCTCAAGCTCGGTGCGAAAGACATCCGGATAGTCACGGTGGTCGAGCCAGTAGGCCTGCTCACGGTCGACGTGGCGACGTGCCGTGGCCGTGAAGCGAACGCGCCGTTCTTTCACCGCGAACGCAGTGCTTTGAGCACGTCCGCGGCATCGACGAGGCGACCGGCGGCGATATCGACATCGGACTCCGACAGCGCTGCGTGCAGCGCGGCACGATCCGCCTCTTCGAGCCAGTCCCCGGGATCGAGCGGAAGCAACTCCACTTCGGTACCATCGGGCAGGCTGGTCGGCTGATCCACCACGAGGCGGCCCCCACGCACCTGACCTTTGATCGTCATACGGCCAGCGTAGCACCCGCCCGGCCGCCTAACAAGCGCTTGCAGCGGACGCCGGCCGGCGCGATCATGAACCGGCGCCGCTGAAGCGACGAGCGTAGACCGCCATTTGACCGAATGGATCATAAGCCCTCGATGAAGATATATCAGTGGAGACCCTGCTGCTGGGATTCCCCAATGAGAGTGCATCTTCGTTGCGGCGTTGGCGCACCTCCCGGCGGCGAGCCGCTCACAGACGAATGGAGCCGTCGCGCTCTCGATCGAAGAAGCGCGCGGCTCGTTCCCAGCAGAAATAGACAGTTCGAAAAAACAGAGTTCGAGCCCGGGTGATCGCCATGGATTATGCCGACGATCTCATCTCCACCGTCAGCGCAGCGGTCGCGTGCCTGAGGCGGGTCGCCGACGCGGACGCCGCGCACCGCCCGGCGCCGGGCAAGTGGTCAGCCAAGGAAATCGTGGGGCATCTCATCGACTCCGCCTCCAACAATCACCAGCGCTTTGTGCGCGCCGCCTGGCAGGATGACCTGATTGTCGCGGGCTACGAGCAGGATGCGTGGGTGTCCGCGCAGGAATACCAGACGGCGCCATGGCACGAGCTCCTGGATCTCTGGGCCGCCTACAACGTTCACCTGGCGCGGGTGATGCGAGCGACGCCCGGGGCCGTTCGCCTGCGGATGCACTCGCGCCACAACCTGGACGAAGTCGCGTGGCAGTCCGTGCCTTCCGGCCAGCCGACGTCCCTCGACTACTTCATGCGTGACTATGTGGCCCACCTCCAGCATCATGTGCGCCAGATTGACGCGATGCGCCTGCGAGGATCGGTCTGACGGGCGTGGCTGAGTGTCCGAGGTGCGCGACGGTGTCGGACGACGACGCGGTCGAGTGCCCGCGGTGCGGCGTGGTGTTCGCCAAGGTCCAGCGCCGCGCGGCCGTGGCGACGTTGGGGGCACGCTCGGCCTCGCGGCCTATCGCGTCGGCCTGGTCATGATGTTCGGCGCGCTGCTGTGGGGCGCGATCTATCTGGTCCGTCATCGCGGCGGCGCGGTGCTGACGCTGCCCGGGGAGCCGCAATAATGTACGAGCACCGCACGCACACACTCCTCGCGTGGCCGGCCTTTCTCCGCAGGGCCGTCCGTCACCTCGGATGGAGCCTTCTCCTGGTCCTGGCCGCGGTCTCCGCCGGGACGGCGGGCTACCACGTGTTCGGCCGGCTCGGGTGGATCGACGCCTTCCTGAACGCGTCGATGATCCTTGGCGGCATGGGGCCGGTCGATCGTATGGAGACCGCCGTCGGCAAGCTCTTCGCCGCGTTCTATGCTCTCTTCAGCGGACTGTTCTTCCTCGCCGTCATCAGTGTCCTGATTGCGCCGTGGCTCCACCGCATGATCCACGTGATACACGCGCAGGAGAAATAGGTCATGTTCGAGAGGCTCATCGACGCCACAGCGCGTCGAGCACGCCGTAGTAGGCGGGCTTGACGGCGTACTGGTCGTCGAAGATCAACGGGTCATCGGCGCCGTACTGCGCGTCTATCCAGGAGTGCGCGTCGGTGAAACCCCAGAAGGTGATGCCGTCGCACCGCGGCTCGGCGACGCAGACGCCGACGATGGAGTGGTAGATGGACTTCTGGACGTCGAGGCGCGTCGGCGCGGTTCCCGGCAGATCCCGGATGCGGACGTCCATTTCGCTGATGTTGACCGACAGTCCCAGTGCCACCAGCCGGCGGATGTTCGACGTGATGTTGGCCTCGCCTGGCGGACTCACGGCGTTCACGTGCATCTGCAGGCCGACGCCGTCAATCGGCACGCCCTGCGCGCGCAGTCCCTGCACGAGGCTGTAGATGCGGTCCGATTTCGCGGTCAGCCCCTCGCCGCCGTAATCGTTGTAGAAGAGCAGCGCCTGGGGATCGGCCTGCCTGGCCAGGCGGAAGGCATCGGCGACGTACTGATCGCCGAGCTTCTGCCGGAACACGGTGTCCCGCAGGCCCGACCCGTCGTCGGCAACGGCCTCGTTGACGACGTCCCATGCGACGACGCGTCCGCGAAAGTGTTCCCCGACCGATCGGATGTGGTCTTCAAAGGCCGCTCGGAAGTCTGCCGCCGACAGCGACCCCGCCCATCCGGGGACCGATCCATGCCAGACGAGCGCGTGTCCCTTGATCTGCATGCCATGGGCTTGACCGAACGCCACGATCGCATCGCCGGCGCCGAAGTTGTTGCTGCCCCGCGCGCGCTCGATGGCATCCCACTTCATCTCGTATTCGGCGGTGAGGTAATTGAAATGACGTCCGGCCACGCCTGCGTAGCGGCCGTCGGCGAGCAATCCGGATTGCACGGCGGCGCCCACGAGTTTTCCCGAGGCACCCGCGGCATTGCGCAAGGGCTCGGCGTCCATGCCGGATGTGCCTGAAGGGGCCGCCGGCGTCGTGGGGGAGACGGGGGTTTTCCCGGCGCCGCAGCCGGCCGGCGTGACGAGCACCGCCCCGAAGAGGAGAATCGGCGCGAGTCGACCCATGGACATCACGTGTGGCGCTCTCCCGCGCTATCCTAAACCATGATTTCCGGCCGCCAGCGGAAGGCCATCACGTTCACCGTCCTGGGCATCTGCCTGGTGGCGGCGGCGGTGACCCTGAACATCAGCTGGCTCGTGCTGAACTGGCGCGAGGGGGTGCTGATCGTATTCGGCACGATCTTTTTCTTCCTGATTATCGCCGGCCTCATCATCTTCACGGTGTTCCTCGTGCGTGAGATTCGCCGGAACGAGCAGCACGACTCGTTCATCAACGCCGTGACCCACGAGCTCAAGACACCGGTCGCGTCGATCCGGCTGTACCTCCAGACGCTGCAGTCACGGGAGCTCGACGACGAGAAGCGCCGGGAGTTCTACCGCATCATGCTGGAGGACAGCGACCGCCTCCTGCACACGATCGATCAGGTCCTGCGCGCCGGCGCCACGGGATCCATCCTGCGCCGAAGCTCGAAGGCGCGTCTCGACCTGGGCCAGATCGCGCGCGAATGCGTGGAGCTGGCGCGCACGCGGTTTCATCTCGGGCCGGAGGCCCTCGAATACGTCGCGCACACCTCGAACGCGACCGTGCTCGGCGACAGCGAAGAGTTGAAGGCCGCGGTGTGGAACCTGCTCGACAACGCCGTGAAGTACTCGCCCGACGACGTCAGGATTCGCGTGGAGCTGGACGAGGTCCACAATCACCGGATCGCCGTTCGCGTGACCGATAACGGCGTGGGGATCTCGCCGGCGGAGTTGAAGCGGATCTTCAAGCGCTTCTATCGGATTCCGGCGAGCGTCGCCGTCCGCACGAAGGGCAGCGGCCTCGGGCTCTTCATCGTTCGATCCGTCGCCAAGAAGCACGGCGGCAAGGCCTTCGCCGAGAGCGCGGGACAGGGCCACGGCAGCACGTTCACGCTGCAGCTGCCCGCCGCGCCCGCCTCCGCCTGATGGCCTCTGGGATGGCGCAACGCGTCCTCATCGTCGAAGACGAGCAGCACCTCGCGGAAGGGTTGCGCTTCAACCTCGACGCGGAGGGCTTCGACGCCGAGGTGCTGGACAACGGCGACCGCGCGCTCGCCCGGCTGCTCGATCCGGCGGAGCACTTCGACCTGGTGGTGCTCGACGTCATGCTGCCCGGCAAGGACGGATTCGCCGTCGTCCGCGAGCTCCGGCAGCGGAAGCACTTCGTGCCCGTCCTCATGCTGACCGCGCGCGGGAGGCCCGAGGACGTGACTATCTGGCCAAGCCCGCCGAGCTCGCGATCCTGCTCGCGCGAATCGGGGGGCTGCTGCGCCGCAGCGCCTGGTCCCACCGCCAGGCCCACGAGGCCTCGCCCGAAAAGCAGCACGATCGCTTCACGTTCAGCGGCAGGACCATCGATTTCGACACCCTCGAGCTGACCGTCGGCGATCGGGTCCTCAAACTGACCCTGATGGAGGCAAATCTGCTACGGTATCTCGTCGAACACGAAGGGAAGGCCATCTCCCGGAAGGCGATGCTCGAGCAGGTCTGGGGCCTGCACGAGGACACGGATACGCGCGCGATCGACAATTTCATCGTCCGGCTGCGGCGCTACATCGAAAAGGAACCAGGCAAGCCGAGGCATTTACTCACCGTTCGCGGCGTCGGTTACCGCTTCACAGCGAGTCCAGACAAATGACGGTTCTACAGATCCTCCTGGTCGTTGCGCTCGGCCAGCAGCCCACGGCGTTATCGGGCGTCGTCACCGACTCCACCGGCGCGGTCGTCGCCGGCGCGGTCGTGACCGTCACGTTCGACGACACGCGCCAGGAGCTCCATTCCGCTGCCGACGGCACCTGGACCACGAGCGTGCCGGCCGGCCAGCAGACCGTCGAGGTGCGGGTGACGGCCGCGGGATTCGCGTCCCAGGAACGCGCCGTCACGCTGGCCGCCGGAAAGGTGCGCGTCGAGCTCCGCCCGCAGGGGATCGCCGAATCGGTCACCGTCTCCGCCGACTCGGCGGCGGCACGGCTCGCCATCGACGGGAGCATCACCTCGATCGATCGGTCCGCGATCGCGGCGGCGCCCGCCATGCGGCTCGACGATCAACTCCGCTCGGTGCCCGGATTCAGCCTCTTCCGCCGCACCTCGTCCGCCGTGGCGAACCCCACGACCCAGGGCGTCACGCTCCGCGGCCTGTCCGCGTCCGGGGCGAGCCGCACGCTCGTCGTGTCGGACGATGTGCCGTTGAACGACCCCTTTGGCGCGTGGGTGTACTGGGACCGCGTTCCCATGGTGGCGCTGCAGCGCGTGGACGTCATCCGTGGCGCGTCCGGGGACATTCACGGCAACGACGCTCTCGGCGGCGTGATCCGCTTGACGACGCGCACGACCAGCGGCGCGGAAGGCTGGTTCGACGGTGGGTCGCTCGGCACCGCGCGCGGCTCAGGCTACGGCGCGCTGTCGCGGGGCACGTGGATGGCCGGGGCGTCCGCGGAAGCGATGAAGACCGACGGCTACATCGTCGTCGGGCCCGAAGCGCGGGGATCGATCGACGTCCCTGCCGATTCGCGAAGCACCTCGGCGATGGGGTGGGGCGGCGGTACCCGCGGACCGTTCCAGGCGACGCTGCGCGGCGGGTACTTCGACGAGCGTCGAGGCAACGGGACACCGGCGCAGGTGAACGCGACAATCACGCGCTGGTCCGGCGCGAATGCGCACGGCCTGCTCGCCGGCGGCGTCTGGGACGCGCGCGGCGACGTGAGCGTGAACAACTACCGCCAGACGTTTTCCGCCGCCACCGGGACCGTCCGCGGGGGCGAGCGCCTGACCGCCCTGCAGTGGGTCCACTCGATCGGGGCCGGCGCGGGCGTCAACTGGCTGCGGCAGATGTCCCGCGGGCAGGTGCTGATTGGCGCGACCAGCCGGACGGCGCACGCGAATCTCGACGAGGCGGCGTTCTCGGTCGCCGGCGTCCTCGGCGCGACGGTTCACACGCAGCCGCGGCAGCGCGGCGACGGCGCCGTGTTTCAGGGACGGTTCGACCTTTCGTCGCGAGCCACCGTCGAAGCCGGCGCCCGGATCGACCGCTGGACGCTCTCGAAGGTGGGCCAGACGGATCCGGAGACGCACGACACGTTCTTCGAGCCGCGCGTCGGATTGTCGTTCCGCGCCACCAGCGACAGCACCCTGCGCGTCTCGTGGCTCACCGGTTTCCGCACGCCGACGATGAACGAGCTCTATCGGTCGTTCCGCGTGGGGAACACCCTGACCAACGCCAACGCCAACCTGAAGCCCGAGAAGTCGTCTGGCCCGGAGGTCGCGTTCACAATGCAGCGCGAGCGCTGGACCGGCCGCGCCATCCTCTATGCCACCAGCCTGAGCGGCGCGATCTATAACCGGACCGTTTCGCAAGGGGCGACGATCGTGCGGATCCGCGACAACGGCGATGCGCGCGCGATCGGTTCGGAGCTCGAGCTCGAGTGGCGCGCGTTCCGCACTCTGGCGGTGACCACCGCGTGGACCGCGACTGATTCCAAGTTCACGTCCGGCGAGCTCAATGGCAAGCGGACGCCGCAGGTCCCCCGCGCCGGCGGCTCGGTCGGCGTGCGAGTGAATGCCGGCGGGCTGAGTGCCGCGCTGAACGTCCGGGTCGTCGGCGCGCAGTTCGACGACGACATCAACTCACTCAAACTGGATAAGGCGTCGCTCGTGGACGGACGGGCCGGCTGGCGCCTGGCGCGGCGCGTCGAGCTCTTCGCGGCGATCGAGAACGCGATGGATCGGGAAATCGATACCGGCAAGACGCCGCTCCGTACGATCGGCGCACCGCGCACGGGCCGCGCGGGACTCACGGTCAGATTCTAGGTCCGGTCCTGTTCTGCATGACGACGATTCTCAGGGTGCTGCTCTTCTGGGCGTCCGCATCCGCCCCCGTCATCCATCGTGCCGACGTCGTCGTCTACGGCGGCACCGCCGGCGGCGTGATTGCGGCGGTCTCCGCGGCGCGTGAGGGCCTGACCGTGACGCTCGTCACGCCCGACCGTCACCTGGGGGGCATGGTTTCCGGCGGCCTCGGGTGGACCGACTACGGTAAGAAGCCCGTCATCGGCGGTTACTCCCTGGAATTCTTCGAACGCGTCGGGCGGAAGTACGGCCGCGACATCGAGTGGCATTTCGAGCCGCACGTGGCCGAGGCGGTGTTCGACGATCTCGTGAGGGAGGCCGGCGTGCGCGTCATCAGGGGGCGCCTGCGCGAGAAGCGTGGCGTAGTCAAGTCGGGCTCCACGCTGACGGCATTCGTGACGGAGGACGGCGACACGTTCCGCGCGAAGGTGTTCGTGGATGCGAGCTACGAAGGGGATCTCATGGCGCAGGCCGGCGTCTCGTACACGTGGGGCCGCGAGGCCGCAGCCGAATATGGCGAGTCCCTGGCGGGCGTCCGCGACCGTACGCCGCTTCATCAATTCCGCGCCGCGGTGTCACCACGCGGCCCCGGAGGCGCGCTGCTGCCCGAGATCACGCCCCGCACGGACGACAAGATGGGCGCGGCCGACAAGCGGGTCCAGGCGTACAACTTCCGCCTGTGCATGACTCGCGCCGCGGAGAACCGCGTACCGTGGCCGAAACCGGCGCGCTACGCACCGGGCCGCTACGAGCTGCTCGGGCGATACCTGCCGGCGCTGGAGGCGGCGCTCGGCCGTCCGCTGGCCATCAATGACGTGATGAAGGCGGATCTGCTGCAGAACGGCAAGACCGACACGAACAACAACGGAGCGTTTTCGACGGACGACATCGGCGGCAGCTATGACTATCCTGAAGGCACCTACGCGGCGCGGAGCCGCATCCGCCAGGCACACGCCGACTACATCCAGGGCTTTCTGTATTTCCTGGCCACTGACCCCCGCGTGCCGGCCGGACTCTCGGCCGAGATGAAGGACTGGGGCCTCTGCCGCGACGAGTTCGTCGACAGCGGCCACTGGCCGTATCAACTGTACGTGCGCGAGGCGCGGCGGATGATCGGCGAGTACGTGATGTCGCAGAAAGACATCCAGACGGACCTCGCCAAGCCGGACGCGATTGGCATGGGGTCGTACAACAGCGACTCGCACAACGTGCAGCGGCGGCCAAACGAAGGCGATATGCAGGTTCCGGTCACGCCGTATCAGATTCCGTACCGGATCATGGTGCCGAAGCGCGCGCAGGCCACGAACCTGCTCGTCCCCGTCTGCTTCTCCGCCACGCACGTCGCGTATTCGACGTTGCGCATGGAGCCCCAATACATGATCCTCGGCCACGCGGCCGGCGTGGCGGCCAGGCTGGCGATCGAGGCCCACGCCGCGGTCCAGGACGTCGATGTGGCGGCGCTGCGCGGGACGCTCGGATCGCAGCGGGCGGTCTTCGATTTACCCAGATGACTGAACGCATGTCAGACCTCACGCGCGCGCCGGCCACCGATCCGTCCGCCCTGTACCGGAGCCGGGACGAGCTCTACGCCGCCGACATGCTGATCGCCGCGCTCACAGGCCTCGATTTCTTTTCGCGGCTCGACGGGCATCCTGGAACGGTGGAGGAGATCGCCGGACGATTCGGTTTCCATCCACGGCCGGCGGACGTGATGACGACGCTGTTTGTCGCGATGGAGCTGCTGGAGCGTGATGGCGCCACGCTGCGATTGACGGCGCGCGCGCGCGAGCACCTGGTGGCGTCCTCGCCGTGGTTCCTCGGGCCCTACTTTCCGAAAGTGGCCGACCGGCCCATCGCGCGTGATTTGCTCGCCGTGCTGCGCACCGGGCAGCCCGCCAACTTCGCCAGCCGGGCGAGCGAAGCCGACTGGCATCGCGCGATGGAGACCGAGGCGGTTGCCGAAGAGTTCACCGCTGCGATGGATTGCCGCGGCCTGCTGCTCGCGCGGGCGCTCGCGACAAACCTCGATCTGGCGGGCCGCAAGAGGCTGCTCGACATCGCGGGCGGCTCGGGTATCTATGCCTGCTCGATCGCGGCACACGTGCCCGGCCTCACGGCGACGGTGCTCGAGAAGCCGCCGGTGGATCGCATCGCCACTCGCGCGATCGGCGCGCGCGGCTTTGGCGATCGTGTGACGGTCGCGCAGGGAGACATGCTCGCCGGGCCGCTGCCCGGCGGCCATGACGTGCACCTGTATTCGAACGTCCTGCACGACTGGGACGAGCCCATCGTCCGTCAGCTGCTGGCCGCCTCCGCGGCCGCCCTCACGAGCGGGGGTCTGCTCGTCGTGCACGAGGCATTTCTGAATGCCGGCAAGAGCGGACCGCTGCCCGTCGCGGGGTACTCGGTTCTGCTCATGCACGTGACACAGGGGCGCTGTTATTCTGTCGCCGAAATGGAATCATGGCTGCTCGACGCCGGCTTCGAGACGCCCGAGCCGGTTCCGAGCGCGCTGGGACGAAGCGCGCTGGCAGCCCGCAGGCGCTGACGCGAGGGAACGCTCGTGATTCGTGTGTTCGGCGATCCCCGGCAATCGGCGGCAGCGGCCGCGACGGACGCTGCCGCCCGGATCCGGATGGCGATCGCGCGGCGCGGACGCGCGCGGATCGTCGCGGCCACCGGCGCGTCGCAGATCGCGTTCCTCGAGCGGCTGGTCCGCGAGCCAGGCATCGAGTGGGACAAGGTGGAGATGTTCCATCTCGACGAGTACATCGGTCTGTCCCTCGAGCATCCGGCGAGCTTCCGTCGATTCCTGCTCGAGCGGCTCATCGAGCCTGCCGGGATCACCGCCTATCACCTCCTCGACGGCGAGCGCGATCCTGACGTCGTCTGCCGCGAGACGGGCCGGCGGCTTCGAGAGGACCCGGTGGACGTGGCTTTCATCGGGATCGGTGAGAACGGCCACCTGGCCTTCAACGATCCTCCGGCGGATTTCGACGCTGAGGCCCCGTACCTCGTCGTCCGCCTGGACGATCGCTGCCGGCGGCAGCAGGTGGGCGAGGGCTGGTTCGCGACCAGCGCCGACGTTCCCGCGACGGCGATCTCGATGTCGGTGCGCCAGATCCTCGCGGCCCGCGCGATCGTGTGCGTCGTGCCGGATCTGCGCAAGGCGGACGCGGTGCGCGCGTCGATTGAAGGACCGGTCGATCCGATGATGCCCGCGTCGATTCTTCGCCAGCACGCCGACGTCACCATCTATCTCGATCGCGCCTCCGCGTCCCTGCTCGCGGGGACGCACGGATGAGAGGCCCGATCCGCCGGCTCCGTTGGTACATCGGCGGGCTGCTGTTTCTTTCGACCGTCGTCAACTACATCGACCGGCAGACGCTCAGCGTGCTCGCGCCGGTCCTGAAGACGGAGCTCCGCTGGACGAACGCGGACTTCGCGCTGGTCGTCATTGCGTTTCGCGTCGCGTACTCGCTCGGGCAGACCGCGAGCGGCCGCTGGCTCGATCGCGTGGGCACGCGAACGGGCCTCAGTCTCGCTGTCGCGTTCTACTCGGCGTCCGCGATGCTGTCCTCGCTCGGCAGCGGACTGCGGAGCTTCGCGGGCTTCCGCTTTCTGCTGGGCCTTGGCGAATCGGCGAACTGGCCGGGCGCCACGAAGGCGGTGGCGGAGTGGTTTCCGCGCCGCGAGAGCGGGTGGGCCGTCGCGCTCTTCGACAGCGGATCGTCCGTCGGCGCCGCGCTGGCGCCGGTCATCGTCCTGGGCGTGTACCGGCTCACGGGAAGCTGGCGTCCCGCGTTCATCGTGACGGGCACGCTGGGGCTGCTCTGGATCCCGCTCTTCCGCTGGCTCTACCGATCGCCTGAAGAGCACCCGCGGCTGTCCGACGAGGAGCGCCGCGACATTCTGGCGAATCGCGCCCCCGTGGCCGCGAGCGCGGCGGGCCTGGCGCCGGCGGCGGCCGACAGCTATCGCACGTTGCTCTCGATGCCGCAGACCTGGGGGATTGTCATCGGCAAGGCGCTGACCGACCCGGTCTGGTTCTTCATCACCGACTGGCTCGCGATCTACCTGGTGAGCCGCGGCTTCAGGCTCGAGGACAGCCTGCTGGCGTTCTGGATTCCCTTCATGGCGGCGGACCTCGGGAACTTCGCGGGCGGAGGGCTGTCGAGCTTCCTGATCGGGCGCGGTTGGCGCGTCGGCGCCGCGCGCAAAGCGGTGATTATTCTCGGCACGCTGGGCATGCTTTTTCTCATCCCGGCGATCTACACTTCGTCACTGGGCCCGCTGACGGCCTGCTTTGCGATCGCCACGTTCGCCTACGCGGCGTTGTCGACGATGATCCTGAACCTGCCCGCGGATCTGTATCCGGCGCGATCCGTCGGATCGGTGGCAGGGCTGGGCGGCACGGCCGCGGGGATCGGCACGATCGCCGCGACCTGGCTCACCGGCGTCGTCGCCGATCGCTACTCGTTCGAGCCGCTGCTCATCGGCGCCAGCCTGATTCCGCTCGTGGCCATGATCGCGCTGCTGACGCTCGTCCGGAACGACATTTGAAAGGAGCCTTCCATGCGTCGTCGAACGTTTCTCGGGGCCCTGACCGCGCCGTTGATCGTCTCTGGAGCGTCTGCCGGCCAGACCCCGGGTCCAACTCCAGGGCAGACCCCGGCGGCACCTCCAGTCGCGCCACCACGCAAGGGACGCTTGAAGCAGGGCGTCACCAACGGCGTCTTCGGCCGCGGCGCCGTGTTCGAGGACAATTGCCGTGAGGCCTCGCGCCTCGGTATCGCCGGCTACGACCTGATCGGCCCTGACCGCTGGCCCATCCTGAAGAAGTACGGCCTCGTGCCTTCCATGTATCCGGGCGGGCCGGGCGGGCAGATCCCGATCGGGCCGAGTCACAAGGACACGCACGAACGGCTGATCCCGCTACTGCACGCGGCCATCGACGAGGCGGCGGCCAACGGCGTGCCGAACATCATTTCATTGGCGGGCGAGCGACGGGGGATGGGAGACGCCGAAGGGGCGGACAACTGCGTGGCGTTCTTCAATACCGTGAAGTCCCACGCGGAAGACAAGCAAGTGACGATCTGTCTCGAGTACCTGAACAGCAAGGTGAACCACAAGGACTACATCTTCGATCACATCGCCTGGGGCGTCGACGTGATGAAGCGCGTCAACTCGCCGCGCGTGAAGATCCTGTACGACATCTACCACGCGCAGATCATGGACGGCGACATCGTCCGCAATATCCGCGACAACTTCCAGTGGATCGGTCATTTCCACACGGGCGGCAATCCCGGCCGGAAGGAAATCGACGATACGCAGGAGCTGAACTACCGGTTCATCATGAAGGCGATCGCCGACCTGGGCTACACGGGGTTCGTCACACACGAGTATTCGCCGACGCAGGGCAACGACCCGATCAAGGAGCTCGCGAAGGCGATGGAGATCTGCAGCGGGTAGCGCCGGTCCGCGCTACTCCCGCGGCGCGGCCGATGGGGACCGCCGGCGGCGGCGCCGGCGCCGGCGGCGGTGCAGCGGCGGCAGGCCGGCGCCCGGGGTGGTGTCCTCGGCCAGCGGCATACCGGGCATCGGCTCCCCCTGGAGGGCGCGCCAGTGCGCCAGCACGTCGGGCCGCTGCCCGTGGATTTCGAGCCAGGTGAGCGCATCGGGGAAGACGTGACGGTGGAGCAGGCTGCGCTGGGCCTTGAATGGGGCGCGCAGGTCCATCAATCGCGGCTGCATCGTGAGGATCTGGTGCAGCCGCTCGACGTCTCGCCGCGGCATCGGCAGGATGCCCAGGTCGACGCGACGCTCGAGCGGATCCGCCGAGAAGCGACGGTGCGACCCGGCGAGGCCCAGCGGGGCGAGGAGCGTCCCGACGAGAATCGCATTCGTCAACGTCTCGGGGATCGCGGGGAAGCGCTGGCGGTACGTATCGAGACGCGCGACGGCCTCCCACAGCGCGGCTCCGGCCGCGTCGAGCTCCGGCGTCACCTCGTGGAGCAGCCCGGTGGCTTCGAGCAGGCGGAAACTCTTCTCCGCGTAGCCCGACCGCAGGATCTTGAAGTATTCCTCGACGAGACGGGCCTGCGCCGCCTTGCCGATCTCGTGGCGGTGCGTCTCCATCGCGTCGAGGATCGGCTGATCGATCTCGAAGTCCAGCCGCGCGGCAAAGACGACCGCGCGCATCATGCGGACCGGATCCTCGAGGAAGCGCACGCCCGGATCGCCGATCGATCGAATCAACCGGCGCTCGAGATCCTTCAGGCCCCCGACGTAATCGATGATCGAGAACGTGGCGATATCGTAGAAGAGCGCGTTGATTGTGAAATCGCGGCGGAAGGCGTCCTCTTCCGGAGTGCCGAAGACGTTGTCTCGATGAATCAGTCGATCGTGCGCGCGCACCTTCGCGAGGTGGGTGCCTTCCGACCGCACCTGTTCTTCGAGCGAGGCGCCCGGCGCGAGCGGGGTTTCGGGTGCGGCCTCGAGCGCCTCGTCGACCGCGGGCTCGTCCGACGGCAGCTCCGCGGGATCGACCTGCCGCCGGAACGTGGCGACTTCGATCGTCTTGGGTCCGAACTTGACGTGCGCGAGGCGGAAGCGCCGCCCGATGATCCAGCAGTTCCGGAAGAGCTTCTTGACCTGATGGGGATGCGCCGAGGTGCCGATGTCGAAATCCTTCGGTCGCCGCCCGAGCAGCAGATCGCGCACGCTGCCGCCGACGAGGTACGCCGCGTAATGGTGCTCGTGCAGCCGGTACAGGACCTTGAGGGCGTCGGGATCAATGTCGCGACGAGAGATCGAATGCTCTGACCGCGCAATGACGGTCGGCTCCACCATCACGGTCAATTATAGCGTGCGTGCTACCATCGCGGGATGGGCCCCTCTCCCTCGCTCGGGGCAGGCATCCGCGCCGCCGTTCTGGCGATCGCCGCCGCCTCGGCGATCGCCGCCGCGCCCAGGCCGGATCCGCTCGCCGCCGCCCGGCGCTTCTACAACCAGGGCCGATACGATCAGGCGTTCGACGCCGCGAAACAGGCCGCGTCCGGCCCGGCGACGATGTCGTCCGCCCGGCTCATCATGGGACGCGCCCGCCTCGAACGGTTCCGCCAGAACACGGTCGCGCGCGAGCTCGACGACGCGCGCGCGGATTTTCACGCGGTGGACCCGTGGACGCTCGATCCGCGCGAGCGGATCGAGCTGCAGATCGGGCTGGGGGAGCTCCTGTATCTCGAAGACCGATTCGGCCCCGCCGCCGAGCTGCTGGATCCGGTGGTGGACGCGTCGGCGACGCTGGCGCCCGACGCGCACGAACGCGCGCTCGACTGGTGGGCCACCGCGCTCGATCGGCACGCCCAGTCGCTGGCGGCCGAACGCGCGCTCGCCTATCCGCGCATCACGGAGCGGATGGAGCGGGAGCTTCGCCGCGACCCCGCGTCCGCGCCGGCGAGTTACTGGCTCGCCGCGTCGGCCCGGACCGCCGGCGATCTCGATCGCGCATGGGCCGCGGCCTCGGCCGGCTGGATCCGCGCCACGCTCGGCCGCGATCGCGGCGCCGGGCTGCGCGCCGATCTCGACAGGCTGGTGACGCAGGGAATCATTCCAGACAAGGCCGCCAGGGTCCCATCGCGCGACAGGAGACAGGCGGCTGCGTCGCTGGCCGCCGAGTGGGAAGCCTTCAAGAGGATTTGGTGATTTGGAAATTTGGAAATGTGGGAATTTCCAAATTCCCACATTTCCAAATTTCCAAATCAAGCCTTGGCTTCCTTCCAGTTGTCGCCGATGCCGACGTCGACCGTCACCGGCACCTTCAACTTCACGGCGCTCTCCATCAGCTCGCGGACGGCCGCGGCGGTTTCGTCGGCGGCCTCCGCCGGCGCTTCGAACAGCAGCTCGTCGTGGACGGTGAGGATCATGCGCGCGCGGCCGCCGGCGATCGACGGGAGCGCCCCGTGCACGTCGATCATCGCCTTCTTCAGGATGTCGGCCGCGGTGCCCTGGATCGGCATGTTCACGGCGGCGCGCTCGGCGGCGGCGCGCACCTGGCCGTTCCGGTTGTTGAGATCTGGCACGAGCCGGCGCCGGCCGAACATCGTCTTCACGGTGCCCGTCGCGCGCGCCTCCTCCAGCAGCCCGTCGATGAAGGCGCGGACCGACGGGAACCCGGCGAAGTACGCGTCGATGAACGCCTGCGCGTCCTGGCGGGAGACGCCGATGTCCTTCGCCAGCGTGAACGCCTGCTTGCCGTAGAGCAGCGCGTAGTTGACAATCTTGGCGCGGCGGCGCAGCTCGTGCGCGCTCAGGCCGCTGTCGGTCCCGAACACCTTGAGCGCCGTCCGGTCGTGGATGTCCTCGTCGCGCGTGAAGGCCTCGACCAGCGCAGCATCATTCGAGAGGTGCGCCAGCACGCGCAGCTCGATCTGCGAGTAGTCCGCCGAGATCAGCACGTGGTCGCGGTCCGCCACGAAGGCGCGCCGGATCTCGCGCCCGAGCTCGGTCCGGATCGGGATGTTCTGCAGATTGGGGTCGCTGCTGCTCAGGCGTCCCGTGGCGGCCACGGCCTGGTTGAAGCACGTGTGCACGCGGCCGGTGTCGGGATTCACCAGGTGCGGCAGGGCGTCGATGTAGGTGCCCTTCAGCTTCATCAGCCCGCGCCAGCTGAGCACCAGTCTCGGCATTTCGTGGACGAGCGCCAGCTCCTCGAGCACTTCGAACGCGGTGGACTGCGCCTTGGTCTTCGTCGTCCTGCGGAGCGTCTCCGTCGTCAGTCCCATCTTGTCGAAGAGGACCTCGCCGAGCTTTTTCGGCGAGTTGATGTTGAACTCCTCGCCGGCGAGCTCGTAGACGCGGCGCGCGAGCGCGCTCAGCTCCTCGTCAATCGTCACCGACTGCGACGCGAGCGCCGGGACGTCGATCCGCACGCCGGCCCGCTCGATCGCCATCAGGACGGGAATCAGGGGGTGCTCGAGCTGTTCGTAGACGGGCGCCAGCGCTTCCCGGTCCATGATCGCGCGGAGCGCCGGCGCGAGCTGGAACGCCAGGTCCGAGCGTTCCCCGCCATAGTCGAGCGCCGCCTGCACCGGGATCTGCGCGAACGACAGCGACTTGGCGCCGCGGCCGCAGACGTCCTCTTCCGTGAGCGCCTTGTACCCGACGTGCTCGAGCGCCAGATCCTCGAGCGGATGCGACGAGCGGTTCGCGTCGACGAGATAGCTCGCGATCATCGTGTCGGTCTCGAGCCCCCGCAGCGCCACACCATGGCGCGCGAGCAGAATCGCGTCGAACTTCAGGTCGTGGCCGATCTTCCCGATCGCCGGGTCCTCGAGCACGGGCTTCAGCGCGTCGAGCGCCTCGCGCCTGTCCAGGCCCCCCTCGAACCCCAGACCCGACCCGACGAGCGGCACGTACCGCGCCCGCCGCGGCGCGGTCGAGAATGACAGGCCGACGATCGACGCCCGCATCGCCGACGGCGCGTCGGGCAGGACGCGCAACGCGAAGCGGCCCGCCGCGCGCAGCTCAGCGGCCAGCGCCGTGACGCCGTCCAGCGTGTCGACCGCCTGGTAGTCCTTGCCGACGGTCTCCGCCGTCGGGGCGTAGTCCATCACGAGCGTGCGGAACCCGAGGCGGGTGAAGAGGTCGAAGCAACGCTCGCGGGAGACGCCCCGGTAGCGCATCGACTCGGGATCGAAATCGACCGGGCAGTCGACGGCGATGCGGGCCAGCGTGCGGCTCTGCCGCGCGTCCGCGGCGTGCTCGAGCAGTCCTTCGCGCTGGCGCTTGTTCGGCACCTCGGCCGCGTGCGCGAGCAGCGTCTCGAGATCGCCGTACTTCGCGATCAGGTCGCGGGCGCCCTTCTCGCCGATCCCGGGCACCCCCTTGATGTTGTCGATGGAGTCTCCCATCAACGCGAGCACGTCCACGACCTGTTCGGGAGACACGCCGAACTTTTCCTTGACGCCGGCGGCGTCGTACCAGGTCCCTTCTTCCTTCGGGTTGTAGACCTTGACGCCATCGTGCACGAGCTGGAAGAAATCCTTGTCGCCCGTGACGATCGCGACCTCGAAGCCCTGCGCCACCGCCTTCGCCGCGAGCGTCCCGATCACGTCGTCGGCCTCATAGCGCTTCGAGGTGAGGATGGGGACGCCCATCGCTTCGCACGCCTCGTGCACCCACGGGATCTGCTCCGCGAGATCGCCCGGCATCGGCGCGCGATTCGCCTTGTAGTCGGTCACGATGTCGTCACGGAACGTCGGGCCGGCCAGATCGAACGACGCGGCGATGTACTGCGGCTGGTGATCGTTGACCAGCTTGCGCAGCATCGTCACGAAGCCGTAGACGGCGTTGGTGGATCGTCCGTCGGGGCCGGTCAACCCGCGAATCGCGTGGTAGGCGCGATACATCTGCGAGCTGCCGTCGATCAGGTACAGACGCGGCGGCGTGAACATGACGGAGGGAAGCTTCAGTATATCATCCGGCAGATGCACTTACGGATGCGCGCGGTCGTGGCCGCCGTCGTGGTCGCAGCCGCCGTCACCGCGTGCAACGGCCGGCGCGGCCCGCTCGGGCCCGAGTACGAGTACGAAGAGGATCTGACGCTCAGCCTCAACGGTTCCGCGACGCTCATCGTCAACGCGTCGGTGCCCGCGCTGATGGCGCTTCGCGGCCTTCCGCTCAATCCCGATCCCCGGAGCCGCGGGGATCAGTTGAAGAAACAGATCGAGGAGCTCTACGGATCGCCGTACACGAGAGTCGGCCGCATCAGCACGTGGACGCGCCACGGTCGCCGGTTCGTCGGCATCCATTTAACGGTGACCGACATTCGTGCGCTGTCGGCGACGAGGCCGTTCTCGGTGGAGGCCTACGATCTCCACGAGCAGGGCGATCAGATCGCGTTCAGGGCGGCGCTGAGCAAGACCGGCGCGGCGGCGGCCCCGGTGCCGGACGCCGGCTGGCAGGGGAACGAGATCGTGGCGTTCCGCCTGCACCTGCCGGCGCGCATCAGGTTCCACAATTCCCGCGACCTGCAGACCAATGCGCCGGTGTCGCCGGCCCGCGGCAACATCCTGACGTGGGAGCAGCGGATGACCGATCGGTTGGCGGGGAAGCCGATCGCCTACGCCGAGGACAAGACGCCGGACGTGATGGAAGTGCGGATGGACCGCGAGTCGATCCTGTACCGCACGCTCTGGCTCTTCGGCCTGGCGTTTCTCGCCGCGCTGCTCGTCATCGCCGGGCTGATCTGGTTGACGATGAGGCGCGGACGTGAGACGGAGACGGGAGGAAACGGAGACGGAGAAAACGGAGACGGAGGATCAGAGACGGAGGATCGGAGGTGACGGAGGACGCGGGACGACATTTCAACACGGAGACGCGGAGGCACGGGGACGCACGGAGAAGAACGCTCGGGGTGAGCGTTCGCCGCGCCGCGCTTCGCGCGGCGGCAGGTGACGCGGGGCAGCAGATACAAGCGATCGGTGTTCGTCGTGGTATCGCTTGTATCTCGCCGTCCCGCGTCACCTGCCACGGGCCGACCGAAGGTCGGCCAGGCGAACGCCTCCGTGCCTCCTCGCCTCCGTTCCTCCGCGTTGAAATGTTGTCCCGTGTCCTCCGTATCCTCCGCCCCTCCGTCCCTGTTCCTTCGTCAACGACTCTGGCGCTCGTCGCTAAGACGGCCCCCGCAGATCCAGCGTCTTCTTCTCCCCCTCATTGAGCGTGACGTGGCCGGCGCCCGCGCGCGCCTGGTCGAGGTACGCCGGGTCGAACCATTCCCCCTGCTCAACGCCGTCCACGGCCACGATCAGGTAGTCGCCGGCCGGAAGCCCGCGCAGGCGGAAGGCGCCGGTTGAATCCGTCCGCGCCGCCTGGATGTGACGGGACTGCGCGCGCCAGTACTGCTGATCGCTGGAGAAGGCGATCACCGTGATGCCGGTCATCGGCGCGTTCGAGCCGTCACGGACGGCGCCGGCGATCTCGGTCGAGCGATCTGTCATCACGATCGTGACGTTCTCGACGTTCTGCCCGGGTTTGATCTCGAACGCCTGATCGGAGACCTCCTGTCCGCCGATCAGCACCGACTTCAGCGTCCACGACCCCTGTGTCTGTCCCTGGCCCTGGCCCTGGCCCTGGGCTTGCCCGCGTCCCTGCCCCTGGCCGGCTCCCTGGCCCTGGCCGCCCCCGCCCGCGGTGACGCGGATGTAGTGCTGGCCGGGCAGTAGGTTGCCGATCTCGAAAGTGCCGTTCTTCTGCGCGCGGCCGGCGCCGCCGTTGAGCCCGCCGCGGCCGCCTCCGCCGCCGCCGAACGGCAACGGCGTCACGTCCGGCACCGTGATGCCGAATCCCGAATAGTCGGCCGGTGCCGGCGTGCCCGACGACTCCACGGTGATGTTGCCTGACAGCGTGATGCCCGGCTGCAGGACGAGCGACACGCCCTCGATGTTCTGCCCATTGACGACGATCGGCTGCATGGCGGTCTTCGGATCGTTGTTCCGGCCGCCCGACCGCGCGATGGCCACGAATCGTCCGGGCGGCACATTGGAGATGGTGAACGTCCCGTCGGCCTGCGATCGTCCGGTCAGCATCTGTCCGCCGAGCGGCCCCGCACCGCCGGCATCCTGCGGCATCAACATCAGCGGCACCACATCGTCGGCACCGGCGACGATGCCGCTGATGGTGGCCAGGGGGACGAGCAGGATTTGGAAGTCGATGCCGGTGACTTCCGATCCGGGCCCGACGGTCACCTTGCCGGCCTCAGGCGCACTGACGACGCCGGGGTAATAGGTCGGCGCGTACCCGGTCGGTTCAGGCTCGTCGGCTGCGCCGAAGGCTCCGAGCGGCCCGGCCCCGCCGCGTCCGCCCCCTCGCCCGCCGCCGGCCGCGGCGATGCCTGCCGCGAGCTGCTGCAGTCCGCGGCCGATCAACTGCCCGAGTCCCGACGCCGTGGCGCTGACGTAGTAGTCGCCGGGCGGCAGGGCGAACACGCGGTACACGCCGCGATCGTCGGTCTGGTCGCCGCCGGCGGGGGTGAGCTGCCGTTCACCGCGGACGTATTGGTAGCGCTGCACGGTGACGAGCGCGCGCGACAGCGCGTCGCCGTCCTCGTCCAGCACGCGGCCCGTGATCACACCGCCGCGGGTGAGGCGGAGGTCGATGTTCGCCGCGACCTGCGCGTCGGCGAGCGTGACCGGCGTGCCCGGTTGCTGCGGACGACGCTGCCCGTAGAGGGCGTCGACGAACCCGTTCTTCGAGCCCGTGACGGTGTAGCTGCCGGCGCTCAACTCCGTGACCTGGTAGTGGCCCTGATCGTCGGTCGTCGTCGTGCGTCCGCCGCGGCCGCCGCCCGAAACGGTCACCCGGGCGCGTTTCACCGGACGCCCCGTGTCGGCCGTGAGAATCCGTCCGGAAATCGACCCGGTGCCCTGTGGTAACGGGGCGCGGTCGCGGGTCTGGGCCTGCCGCTGCCCGCGGGCTCCCTGGCCCTGGCTTCCCTGGTTCTGGCTCTGCGCCGGCGGCTGGGCCTGTCCCTGGGGCGGCGGTTGCTGCGGCCCGGATCGGTCGGGAACCGCTCCCAGGGAGGCAACCGTGAGGGCCACAAGCCCGGCAAGGAGAGAGGGAAGGCAAGCGGGCCGGCGTATCGTCATCACCTCGAACTACGACTCCAAGAGCGCGATCGTGACAATCCCGGCCCCGATCAGCAGGACCTGCCGGAGCCCGCCGACTGAGTCGCCGCGGTGCAGGTCCGGGAGCAGGTCCCAGCGGTCCGACATGGCGACGTAGAGAAAATTACCAGCCGCGAGGGCGAGGACGGCAGCGCTTGCGGCACGATTTTCGACGCGAGCACCATCGCCACGGCGCCGAGTATGCCGCCCGCGCCCGCGAGCACGTTCAGCGTAACGGCGCGCAGGCGCGAATAGCCCGCGCGGAGCAGGATGGCCACGTTCCGACCACAGTTGACAGTTCAGTTCACCAGTCCAAACTGTGAACCCTGAACCAAACTGTGAACGCTAGACTGTGAACTGCGAACTTCACCTTCCCGCCACGTAACCACGCCGCGCGCGAACGTGATACGACGGCTGCCGCACTTCGACGCGGATCGCGTGCCACCGCCCGTCCCTCACGCCCGTCGCGGAGTAGCCCAGGTAGTACTGCTTGCTCAATTCGTCGGCGATGCCCGCGACGGCGGGATCGAGGTCGCGCGTCCAGCGGACGATCTCGGTGCGGCCGCCGCTGTCGTCGGTGATGTCCCGGAGCGCGGCGACGTTGACGCGGTCGTCGCTGCTGCCGCCCCTCGGTCGCGAGCCGCCGCCACTGCCGCCGCCGCCCGGGACCGGTCCCGGCGGAGGTTGCGGCACTGGCGGTGGCGGCGACGCCGGTGGCCGCTTTCCCCCGGGCATGGGAAACGGTAGCGGGATCGGTCGCACCGGCCCTCCGCGCTGCAGCAGCGGCTGATGCCTGACGTACGGAGGCACCGTCGCCTGGGCGTCGATCCCGATCGCATAGACGAGCACCTCGGTCTCGCGGATCAGCTGCTTCACGGCGAAGATATCGGTGTGGCTGCTCGTGTCGTTCCCGTCCGAGAGAATGACGACGGCCTTCTTGCGGTTATGGCCCTGCTGCGCGAGCCGGACGGCGTCGGTGACGGCGTCGTACAGCGCGGTGCTGCCTTTCGGCATGATCCGGCCGAGCGATTCGCTGATGCGCCGCTTGTCGTGCGTCCATCCTTCGATGAGCTCGGGCGCGTTGTCGAAGCGGTACAGAAACACTTCGTCGTTCGGGTCGTTCAGCTGGCTCAGGAACCGATCGAGCGCCAGCCGCGCCGCGACGATCTTGTCGCCGTCCATGCTGCCGCTCGTGTCGAGCACGATCCCGAGGCTGACCGGGACGCGCTCCGCGCTGAAGTGCGTGACCGCCTGGAGCTGCTCGTCGTCAAACAGCCGGAAGTCGTCCTTGTTCAGTCCCGACACGAAGCGGCCGGACTGATCCGTGACGGTCGCGTTCACGTTGACGAGCTCGACGCCCGTCCGGAACTTGAACGACTGCGGGTCCTGCGGGGGCTGGGCGCTCTGCGCCTGGGCGGACAGCAGGACGCCCGCCGCGAGCAGCAGCGCGACCAGGCTCGAGGATGCGCGTTTCAGCATGGCATTACCAGTTCGCCTGTCCTGAGCCTGGACGAAGGGCCGCGACGGGGGCCTGCGGCCGCTTGTCGATGTGCGCGATGACGCGGCCGTCTTCGCCGCGGAAGCCGATGCGATAGCGGGCGACGGTCTCGGCGACCGGCACGGACACGACAAACGGCGACTCGTCGCCCGGCGCGAGGGTCGTCACCTCGAGCAACGCGTGTCCGCTCGCCAG
>WNFM01241378.1_pt1 | contig 37945 bp, 30 predicted proteins | sample 5400271 | NCBI WGS metagenome assembly WNFM01 (sample SAMN13153352, study PRJNA577476) | soil metagenome | isolation source: 60 cm saprolite on Douglas fir-dominated hillslope | place: USA:California | collected 2013-09-17
CCGGATCGCAAGCGCCCCAATTGGCGCCGACCATCGGCACGCCGGCCGAGCCGCCGCAGCCGAGAATGCGCACCTTCATGCGCCACTCGGTTTCATGGGGCCGGCCGCCGCGCTTTGCCGAACAGGCGGAAGAAATTCCCCGTCGTCTGCTCGGCCAAGGCGGCCGGATCGATGCCGCGCAACTCGGCGAGCAGCGCGGCAGTATGGACGACGAAAGCCGGCTCGTTGCGCTTGCCGCGCAACGGCACCGGCGCGAGATAAGGCGCATCGGTCTCGACCAGGATGCGGTCGAGCGGCGCCGTCCGGGCGACCGCGCGCAAGGCTTCCGCCGTCTTGAAGGTCAGGATCCCCGAGAAAGACAGATAAAAGCCAAGATCGAGTGCCGTTTCAGCCAGCTGCGGGCCGGAGGTAAAGCAATGGATGACCCCGGTGAGCGCCCCCTTCCCGGCTTCTTCGGTCAGGATTGCGGCGGTCTCGTCATCGGCGTCGCGGGTATGGACGATGAGCGGCAGTCCACTGTCGCGTGCCGCCGCCGCATGGGCGCGGAAGACGGTTTCCTGGCGCTCGCGCGGGCTGTGCTCGTAGTAGAAATCGAGGCCGCATTCGCCGATGCCGACGACTTTGCGATGGCGCGCCAAATCGCTCAGCCGCGCCGCGTCGGTCGCCGGCTCGCTTGCCGCCTCGTGCGGGTGGATGCCGACCGAGCACCAGACATCGTCCGCACTCTCGGCGATCGCCGTCACCGCGTCGAATTCGCTCACCTTGGTGCAGATGGTGAGGAACGTGCCGATGCCGGCGCGGCGGGCGCGCGCCAGCACCTCGTCGCGCTCGGTGGCGAAATCGGGGAAGTCGAGATGGCAGTGGCTGTCGACCAGCATCAGCCGCCCTTCCCGCTTTTCTTGCCGCCCTTCTCCTCGGCGCCTTCGACGACATAGCGCGGAAAGATGCCGTGCGGCTGCGGCAAGGCCGTTCCCGCCACCAGCTTGCTCGCGGCAAGCGCGGCGAAGTCGCGCGCTTCCGGCGGCACGGCGAGCTGGTCGAGCAGCTTCGCCGCGCCCTGCGGCACGATCGGCTGCACCAGTATGGCGACCTGGCGGATCACTTCGGCGAGCACGTAGAGCACGGTCTGCATGCGTGCCCGATCGGTCTTGGCGAGCCCCCAGGGCGCCTGCTCGTCGACATAGCGATTGCCGTCCGAGATCACCTGCCAGATCGCCTCGAGGGCGCGATGGAAGCCTTGCTCGGCGAAATCGGCGCGCAGCCGCGGCAAGAGGTTGCGGCACGCCGCCAGCAAAGCCTCGTCGGCGGCGATGAGCGCGCCGGGATGCGGCACCGCGGCGGCGCAGTTCTTGGCGATCATCGACAGCACGCGCTGCGCCAGATTGCCGAGATCGTTGGCGAGGTCGCTGTTGATGCGGCTGACCACGGCGGCGTGCGAGAAATCGCCGTCGCTGCCGAAGGGCAGCCCGCGCAGCAGGAAATAGCGCGCGGCATCGACGCCGTATTGGTCGACCAGCTGCTTCGGTGGAATGAAATTGCCGAGCGATTTCGACATCTTCTCGCCCTCGACCGTCCACCAGCCATGGGCGAAGACGCGGCGTGGCGGCGCCAGCCCGGCGGCCATCAGGAAGGCCGGCCAATAGACCGCGTGGAAGCGCACGATGTCCTTGCCAACCATGTGAAGATTGGCCGGCCAGAAGGTTGTAAACTCAGCGCTTTCGACGTCCGGATAGCCCGCGGCGGTCAGGTAGTTGGTGAGCGCGTCGAGCCAGACATACATGACGTGCTTGGGATTGCCCGGGACTGGGATTCCCCAGGAGAAGCTGGTGCGCGAGACCGAGAGGTCGCGCAAGCCACCCTTGACGAAGCTGACCACCTCGTTGCGCCGGCTCCTGGGGCCGATGAACTCGGGATTGGCGTCGTAGAATGCAAGGAGCCGGTCCTGCCAGGCCGAGAGGCGGAAGAAATAATTCTCCTCCTCGACCCATTCGACCTCGGCGCCGCTCGGCGCCCGCTTGACGCCGCCCGGACCGACGGTGAGCTCGTCCTCCTCGTAGAACGCCTCGTCGCGCACCGAGTACCAGCCGGCGAAGCTGCCGAGATAAATCTCGCCGCGTTTCTCCAGCTCCTGCCAGATCGCTTGCGAGGCGCGGATATGGCGTTGCTCGGTGGTGCGGATGAAATCGTCGTTCGAGATGTTCATCAGAACAGTCATCTCGCGGAAATTCTGCGACACGCGGTCGCAGAATTCCTGCGGCTCGATGCCGGCGTCGCGCGCCGATTTCGCCACTTTCTGGCCGTGCTCGTCGGTGCCGGTGAGGAACTTCACCCGCCGCCCGTCGAGCCGCATGAAGCGCGCCAGCGCGTCGCACGCGATCGTCGTATAGGCGTGCCCGATATGCGGCGCGTCGTTGACGTAATAGATCGGGGTCGTGATGTAATACGGCGCTGCGCCGGTCATAATCTGCTCCGTTGCCGGGATCGGCGTTGTGCGTCCCCCCATCCTAAGGAACGGGCGAGACGGCGCTAACGCGCCTCCTCAGGATGAGGAAAATCTTCTATGCCGTTAACAATCTACCTCATCCTGAGGAGCGCCGTCAGGCGCGTCTCGCCGTTCGAGACGCCGCCTGCGGCGGCTCCTCACGGTGAGGGGCCGCAGGATAGTCGTGCAAGCGGTCTACCGCGCCGCGCCCTCGAGTGCCAGGAAGGCGCCGAGGACGACCTGCTTGCGGTCGAGGTTCAAGCCGTCGGCCTGGGCGAAGAGGCGCACGGTCTTTTCCCACACCTCAACCCATTGATCAAGCGGGCGGCGGGCGGCGAGGCGGCGCATGCCGTCGAGCTCGCCGCGGACGATCTCGCCCGCGCCGTCCCCCTCGCCCCCATTGTTGCCCTCCCGGGCCGCCATGCGGATCATGCGGGCGAGCCATTGGGTCAGGAGCTCGGTGACGGTGCGGTAGGTGTCCTCCGCCTCGGCGCGCGCCAGCCTGTCGGCGAAGCCATGCAACGCCGCCACATCGAGATCCGGCAGCCGCTCGAGCAGCTTGAGCAGGGTACGATAGAGATCGAGACCGCCGGCCCCGGCAAGGTCGAGGGCGCGGCCGACACTGCCCTGGGCGAGCCGCGCCAAGGCGCGGCCATCGTCATAGCCGATATCCGGCCGATAGCGTCCGATCAGCCGCACCACCTCGGATTCGCCCAGCGGTTTCAGCGGCAGCTTGCGGCACCTGGACCGGATGGTCGGCAGGAGACGGCCGGGATTGTGGCTCACCAGCATCAGCAGGGCGCGCCGCGGCGGCTCCTCAAGAATCTTCAGCAAGGCATTGGCGGCATTGCGGTTCATGTCGTCGGCGCTGTCGACGATGACGATCCGCCAGCCGCCCTCGGCGGCGGTCAGGCGGAGGAAATTGGCGACCTCGCGGGTGTCATCGACGACGATCTCGTCGCGCAGCACGCGCTTGCGCGCTTCGGCGTCGGGCGGCGCGTCGCGCTTCTTCCATTTGTTCGGGTTGATGCCGCGCTCGATGGTCAGGAGATCGGCATGGCCGCCCGAGGCGACCCGGCTGAAGACGGGATCGTCCTCGGCGATCGCCAGCGAGCTGGCCGGCGCCGCCGCGAAGAGCCCGCCCCCGCCGCTTCCCTCGTCGCTCCCTGGGCCGAGCAGAAACCGCGCCAGGCGAAAGGCCAGCGTCGCCTTGCCGATGCCGCGCGGCCCGCCGATGATGATGGCATGCGGCAGCTTGCCCTGCGCATGCGCCTCGATCAGCGCCGCCTCGGCCGCCTCGTGCCCGGAAAGATAGGGATTGGCGCGCGGCTCCGGCACCTCTTCCGGCGCCGCCGGTTCTGCCGCATCGTCCTCGTCGTAGTCGTCGCCGTCTTCCGCCATATCCCCGTGTCCTGCCTTGCGCAACCAGCATAGCATGGGGCCATCGCGGGGCAGCCGAGGAGTCTCGTCCTGACAGACGCCACAGAATGCGAGATCGCCATCATCGGCGCCGGCATTGCCGGCATCGCCGCCGCCTATTACCTCTGCGTCGGCCGCGGCAAGACGCGGATCGCGCTGATCGATCAGGGCCCGCCGATGGCGCTGACCTCGGCCGCCTCGGGCGAGAATTACCGCAACTGGTGGCCGCATCCGGTGATGACCGAATTCACCGATCATAGCATTTCGCTGATGGAGGCGATCGCGCGCGATACCGGCAACCGCATCCACATGACGCGGCGCGGCTATGCGCTGGCGACGCGGCGCGAGAGGCCGGAGGACCTGATCCGCGCGCTTCATACCGGCTACGGGGCCGAGGCCGCCGCCGCGATCCGCCTCCATGACGGCGCCGGCGCGACGCGCTATGCGCCGCCGGTTTCGGCGGATTGGAGGGACGCGCCGGAGGGCGTCGACGTGCTGCTCGACGGCGCCCTCATCCGCCGCGTTTTTCCGAGCTTCGCCGACGACGTCGCGACCGTGATCCATATCCGCCGCGCCGGCGATATCAGCGCGCAGCAGCTCGGCCAATACATGCTGGAGCGCATCCGCGAGGCGGGCGGCAGGCTCATCGCCGGCCGCGTCGCGGCGGTCGAGCGCGGCGCCCGCTTCGCCCTCGCCGTCTCGCACGCGGATGGCGCCACCCTGCCCCTCTATGCCGATATCGTGGTCAATGCCGCCGGTCCCTATCTCGGCGCGGTCGCCGCCATGCTCGGCGAGGCTCTTCCGGTCACGACCGTGCTGCAGCAGAAGATCGCCTTCGCCGACGCGCGCGGCGCCATCCCGCGGACGCTGCCCTTCGCCATCGATCTCGACGGGCAGAGTCTCGACTGGAGCCCGGAGGAGCGCGCGGAGCTCGCCGCCGACCCTGCCCTCGCCGCCTTCGCGGCGGCGATGCCGGGCGGCATCCATTGCCGTCCCGCTGGCGGCGAGAGCGGACGCTGGATCAAGCTCGGATGGGCCTATAACGCGACGCCGAGCGCACCGGTCGCGGCACCGGAATTCGATCCGCATTTCCCCGAGATCGTGCTGCGCGCCGCCAGCCGGCTCAACCCGTCGCTCAAGGCCTATTACGGCAGCCTGCCGCGGGAGCGCGTCCATTACGGCGGCTATTACACGATGACGAACGAGAACTGGCCGCTGATCGGTCCCTTGAACACCGACGGCGCCTTCGTCCTCGGCGCCCTCTCCGGCTTCGGCACCATGGCCGCCTGCGCCGCCGGCGAGCTCTGCGCCGGGTCTATCGCCGGTGGCTCCCTCCCCGCCTATGCGGAAAAGCTTGGCCTCGGGCGTTACGGCGACAAGCCGCTGATGGCGACGCTGAACGCCGCCGCCAGCAAGGGCGTGCTGTAACGCCCTCCCTCATTGCGGCTTGCCGTCATGCGCCCGTTCGGCGAATTCGAGCGCTTTGCTGGGATCGCCGCCGAGATCGGCGGCGAGGAAATCCGTCGTCTCCGGCAGCGCGAAATGCAGCGCGCCTTCGCGCTGCATTTCGAGGCGCAGGTCCCGCCCGCTGCAATCGAGCAGATGCCCGCCATGGCGGTGATCGGCGGAGAGGAAATGGCAGTGCCAGCCCGGAACGTTGATCGACTTGGCGTAATCCGGCGTCCAGAAGCCGACGATGGTGCCGGCGATGCGCTCGAAGCTGAATTCGGGCTGGTGCGCCGCCGCCTCGGCAAGCGGCGTGCCCTCTTCTGTCTTGCACATCGCCCGCGTCCGCACCGTGTCGAATAGGCCCGTGACGCGCAGCGCATAGAACAGATTGTCGGAATGGCGCAGCCGATCCGCCGCCGCTTCGAGGGCGGCAAAATTCGCGCATTTGGCAAGCGCGACAATCTCGTCCGGGGTGAAGCGCGTGACCACGGCGAAGGGGCTGAGGATCTCGTCGCCGACGCGATGGACGGAGCCGTCGCTGCGCACCTGAAAGCAGGCGCCCGCGACGATGATCATCTCGCCATCGAGATTCTCGAAGGTGCCGAGACCAAGATCGCCGTGCTCGCGCAACGTGCCGACCCGCACCGCCCCCTGATAGACGCCCTGTACCAGGGCGGCGGAGGTCGAGACCTGAAAGAGCGTGCGATGCTCGACCTTAAGATGCTCGGCGAGCGCCGCGGCGACGATATGCCGGATCGGATCGCCGCTCGCCTCGGCGCGCGCCTGCAGCGCCTGCCAGAGACCGTCGGAGATGCGGCAGTGAAGGTCGGGCATGGAGGCGTTCCTAGAGCGGGGGAGACTGTTGGTCCCAAGGATTGATCACCGCGATTCCCGTGTCGACGAAATCACCGGCGTTGCGCGTGACGACGATCTTGTCGTGAACGATGGCCGTCGCCGCGATCAGCCCGTCGGCCATGCCGCGCGGGCGCTCGGCGGCGAGGCGGCCCCAGCGCAGCGCAATATGATCGTCGATCGGAAGAATGCGCGCCGCGTGTTCAAGGCGCAGCCGCTCCAGCCACAGGGTCAGCGCAGCGGCCTGAGACGGATCGCTGCGCAGCTTGAGAGCGATGCCCTTCATGATCTCACCGAGCGTGACCACGCTGAGATAGACGCCTGACGGATCGACCGAGCGAAGCCAGAGGCGGGCCTCGATGCTGCCACGGCGTGCCTCGGACAAGACGTTGGTGTCGACGAGATACATCAGAGCTCGACGTCGCGGTCGCTGTCGCGCGCGCGGTCGTTGATGCGCTCGACGAGATCGTCCGGCCAGGCCGGCCCGTCGAGAATATGGTCGACGAGCGAGGGGCGTTGCGCCGTCAGGGCGTCGAAGGCTTCCTCGGAGAGCACGACGACGGCGGGCGCGCCGCGCACGCTGACATGTTGAGGCCCCTGCTCCCGCGCGCGCTTGACGAGCTCACTGAAGCGCGCCTTCGCATCCTGCAACTGCCATGTGGCGCTCTTGCCGTCGGGTGCTGTGGTGTCGGTCATGTCGCCGTCCTAACTAGTCTGACTAGATAGTATCTCGGTCAAGATGAATTCGCAACGTCTCGCCTGCCGGGGCACTTGAAATCAGACCATAAAGAACATATCATGAACATATGGGTCATGGGGGCATCATGTTGGACATGGCGGGACAAGCGTCTCTACGTGATGAGCGCGGGCGGTTCGTGGCCGGCCAATCGGGGGCGAATCTCCTGCATTCGACCTGCATTTCCAGGTTTCCGCCGCCCGCCTGGCTTGTGGCTTCGGTGCCGCGCGACGGCTTCCGCGCCGGCGGGCAGCGCGTATAGTTGGCCCCCTATATCAGCATGGCGAGCGACCGCGGTACTGACGACAAGGCGCATCCGCGCATCCGCGACGTGCCGATCGGCACCGGCGAGAGCGGCATGCGGCGCGAGAGCGATTCGATGGGCGAGGTCGATGTGCCGCGCGAGCATTACTGGGGGGCGCAGACGCAGCGCTCGCTGATCCATTTCTCGATCGGCGACGACCGCATGCCGAAGCCGCTCTACCACGCCTATGGCTATGTCAAGAAGGCCGCCGCGCGAGTCAATGCCGCGCTCGGCCTCTTGCCGCGCTGGAAGGCGGAGGTGATCAGCCGCGTCGCCGACGAGGTGATCGCCGGCAAGCTCGACAGCGAGTTCCCCCTCTATGTCTGGCAGACCGGTTCGGGCACGCAGTCGAACATGAACGTCAACGAGGTGATCGCCAACCGCGCCATTCAGCTGGTCGGCGGCGTCATCGGCAGCAAGGCGCCGATCCACCCCAATGACGACGTCAATATGAGCCAGTCGTCGAACGACACCTTCCCGACCGCCATGCATATCGCCGCGATCGGCGAGCTCGAGGATCGCCTGCTGCCGAAAACCGGCGCCCTCGCCGAGGCGCTGGCGGCCAAGGCGGCGCTGTGGCGCGATGTCGTCAAGATCGGCCGCACGCATCTGGAGGATGCCGTGCCGCTCACCGTCGGCCAGGAATGGTCGGGCTATGCCGCGCAGCTGCGGGACGCCATCGCGCGCGTCCGCGCCACGATGGGCGGGCTCTACCGCCTCGCCGCCGGCGGCACCGCGGTCGGCACCGGGCTCAACGCGCCGCCGGACTTCGACACCATGATCGCGGCCGAGATCGCCGCCCTCACCGGCCGCCCTTTCGTCACCGCCCCGAACAAATTCGCCGCCCTCGCCTCGCTCGACGAGATGGTGCATGCGAGCGCCGGGCTGCGCGCCCTCGCCGTCGCGCTGATGAAGATCGCCAACGACATACGCTTCCTCGCCTCGGGGCCGCGCTGCGGCATCGGCGAGCTGGTCCTGCCGGAGAACGAGCCCGGCTCGTCGATCATGCCGGGCAAGGTCAATCCGACCCAGTGCGAGGCGATGGTGATGGTCTGCATCCAGGTCCTCGCCGAGGACGGCGCCATCGCCTTCGCCGGCTCACAGGGCAATTTCGAGCTCAACACGATGCGGCCGATCGTCATCAACAATTTCCTCCATGCCGCGCGCATCCTCGGCGATGCCTGCGAGACCTTGCGCGTCTTCTGCATCGAGGGCACCGAGCTCAACCGCGAGCGGGTCGCCGAGTTCGTCGAGCGCTCGCTGATGCTGGTCACCGCCCTCAGCCCGGTCCTCGGTTACGACACCGCCGCAGCGATCGCCCATAAGGCGCTGGTCGAGGGCACCACCTTGCGCGCGGCGGCGATCGCCAGCGGCAAGATCACCGCCGCGCGCTTCGACGAGATCGTCGATCCGCGCGCCATGGTGGGGAAGGTCGAGGTGTAAGGGGGCGGCAGCAAAACGAGCTCAGCCGCCGATCACCCCGTCGACCAGCGCGGCGATCTCGGCCGAGATCTCGGCCACCGGGCGCGTCGCGTCGATGATGGCGTGCGGCCGGCCGCTTGCCTTCGCCTCGGCGAGAAACCCGGCGCGGACGCGCTGGTGGAATTCGAGGTCGAGCTCCTCGAAGCGGCTCTCGGCGCTGCCGCTGCGGCTCAGCCGGCGCTTGCTGCGCTTGAGGCCGAGCGCGGGGTCGATGTCGAAGATGACCGTGAGATCGGGCCACAGATCGCCGCAGGATTGGCGATGGAGATCGCGGATCAGCGCGGTCGAGATCCCCCTCCCGGCGCCCTGATAGCTCAAGGTCGAGAGGACGAAGCGGTCGGAGACGACATGGGTTCCGGCGGCGAGGGCCGGCGCGATCACCCGCTCGATATGCTGCGCCCGGTCGGCGACCATCAGCAGCGTCTCGGCGAGCGGCGTCCACGATCCCGCCGATGCGGTGAGCAGCAGCTTGCGCAGATGCTGGCCCTCCGGCGTGCCGCCCGGCTCGCGGGTCATCAGCACGGCCTGCCGGCGTTCCTCGAAATGCCGCGCCAGGCGGGCGATCTGGGTGCTCTTGCCGGCGCCCTCGCCGCCGCAGAAGGCGATGAACTTACCGCGCGTCACGGCGGCCATGCCGCCTTGGCCTCAGCGCTTGCCGCCGAACACCAGATAGCTGAGCGCGGCGCCGACGCGGCCCATCGCGCCGAGGCGCTCGACCGAATTCGCGGCGACCAGCGGGAACTCGGTTTGCGTCTGGCCTGGCACCGTCACCACCAGCTTGCCGACCGGCTGGCCCTGGGCGATCGGCGCCTTGATCGGCCGGTCATAGACCGCCATGACCTTCATGTCCTTGCGGCTGCGGCGGGGAATCGTGACGACGGCGTCGCCGCTCACGGTCAACGGCACCTTGGCGGTGGCGCCGAGCCAGACCTCGGCGTCGTCGACCGTGTCGCCCGCTTTATAGAGGGCATAGCCGCCGAACTCGCGGAACGCCCATTCGATCAGCCGCTCGCTCTCGGTCGCCCGCGCCTTCATCGACGGCAGCCCGGCGAGCACCATGATGATGCGGCGATTGTCGCGCACCGCCGAGGCGGTCAGGCAATAGCCCGCCTCGTCGGTATGGCCGGTCTTCAGCCCGTCGGCGCCGAAATCCTTGTAGAGTAGCGGGTTGCGGTTGCCCTGCTTGATGCCGTTATAGGTGAAGTCGCGTTCCGACTCGAACTTATAGAACTCCGGATAGTCGGTAATGATGTGCTTGGCGAGATTGGCGAGATCGCGCGCCGTCATGTAGTGATCGGGATCGGGCAGGCCGGTGACGTTGGTGAAATGGCTGCCGGTCAGGCCGATCTCCTGCGCCTTCTTGTTCATCTCGTCGACGAAGGCCTGCTCGCTGCCGGCGAGGCCCTCGGCGAGCACGATGCAGGCGTCGTTGCCCGACTGGATGATGACGCCGCGCAAGAGATCCTCGATCTTCACCCGTCCGCCGAGCGGCACGAACATCTTCGAGCCCTGGGTACGCCAGGCCTTCTCGCTGACCGGCAGCATGTCCTCGAGCGTCGCCTTGCCCTCCTTGAGGTAAGAGAAGACCGTGTAGTAGGTCATCATCTTGCTCATCGAGGCGGGCGGGATGCGCGCGTCGGAATTCTTGTCGAGGAGCACCGCGCCGGTACGGAAATCGATGACATAGGCGGCGCGCGCCTCGGTGTCGATGCCGCTCGCCGTGCCGCTCGTCGCGCCGGGGGCGGACGTCTCCGGCGTGGCCTTGCCCTTGGCGGCGGGAGTCTTGGCGGCTGGTTTCGGCGGTGCCGTTGCGGCGGAGGCAAGCCAAGGGACCGCCGCGGCGGACAGCACGAGGGCGACAAGGCAAGCTAAGATTCGGTTGGTGTTCGGGCGGTTCATGGTCGGGCTCATCGGTTGCCGATCGGCGTGAAAAATAACCGGCGATTGTGCCGGAACTGTGATGCCGCGCTCATCGCCTCGCCTGTCGTCTCACCGATCGTCGCGTCAATCGACGACGATGCGCGCCTCGGCGAGACCGCTGCCGACGACCTGCGCCAGCAGCCGATCGGCTTCTTCGACGGTCGGGATCGGGCCGAGCCGCACGCGGTACATGTCGATGCCCTGCGCGCGCACGCCGGTCACCCGGACAGGACCCAGCTGGTCGATGCGGCTTTTCACCCGATCGGCATTGTCGGGCCGGCTGAAGGCGCCGGCCTGGATGAAGATCTGCGACGGCTTGACCGGCGCGACGGTGACCTTGTCGACGGGCGGCGGCGGTGGCGCGACGGCGGCGAATTGCGTCACCGGCGCGGCCGGCGGCGTCGGCAGGGCCGGCTGCGGCGGCGGCGCTGCGGCGCGCACGCCGGGCGGCGGCGCCAGCGGCTGCGCCGCGACCGGAGGCAGCGGCGCCGGCTTCGGCGGGTCGATCGCCGCGATCGCCTTGTCGTCGCCGCCATTGTGGCGCGCCAGGCTGGCCACCTGGATGCTCTCCGGGACCAGGATCTTGACGCGCACCTTGGCGGTGCCCTGCCCCTCGAAACCGAGGAGCTGGGCCGAGCGGCGCGACAGGTCGATGATGCGGCCGCGCGCATAGGGACCGCGATCGTTGACGCGGACCTGGAGGGTGCGGCCGTTCTCGAGATTGGTGACCTCGACGATGGTGGGCATTGGCAGCGTGCGGTGCGCGGCGGTTATCGCGTTGAGGTCGAAGCTCTCGCCGTTCGCCGTGTCCTTGCCGTGAAAGGCTTCGCCGTACCACGAGGCAATGCCGGTCTCGTTATAGTTCCAGTCCTCCGCCGGGTAGTACCAGGCGCCGTCGATCTGATAGGGATTGCCGACCTTGTAGAGGCCGCTGCTGCGCGTATCGCGGGAAGCGCTCGCCGTGCCGGGAGCATGCCGGGTGCCTGAGCATGCCGCCAGCACGAGGGCGAGAACGACCAGCGCCGATAATGGCGCGAGACGACGCGACGACAGCATGTGGTGGTGGAAACCCCCTCAAACCGGCAGATTTAGTAGTCTACCGCTGTTCCATGCTATCGGCAAGGCGGCCGACGGCGCTCGCGAAGAAGAGCGAGTTGTTCCATTTGAGAATGGTGCGGAAATTGTCGTAGGCGAGCAGCGCCGGACCGTCATCGCCGCCCGGCAGGACGAGCGCGGCGGCGTTCTCGGCCGCCGGCAAATCGCCGCCATCGGCGCGCCGCACGCCGAGTCGCTGCCATTCCGCCAGCGGTTTGACCGCATCGACGCCGGCGAGCGAGCGATCGAAGCCGGGTGGCAGCCTGACCTCGCGCCCCCAATTCTGGTCGCCGCGCCAGCCGACGCGCGCCAGATAATTGGCGATCGACGCGAAGACATCCTCCTTGCGGTTCCAGATATCGCGCCGCCCATCGCCGCGCCAGCCGACGGCATAGCTGAGATAGCTCGACGGCATGAACTGGCTCTGGCCCATGGCACCGGCCCATGAGCCCATCATCGCCTCGGGGGCGATGTCGCCGTGATCGAGGATCTTGAGCGCGTTGAGCAATTCCTTGCGGAAGAAGCCGCTGCGGCGGCCGTCATAGGCCAGCGTCGCCAGGGCGCCGATGACGGGAAAGCCGCCCATGCCGCGGCCGAAATCCGATTCGATGCCCCACAGCGCGACGATGAAGCGCGGCTGGATGCCGTATTTGGCGCCGATCTCGTCGAGCAGCGGCCGGTTCTCCGCCAGCCTCGCGCGCGCCGCCTCGATGCGCTGCTGGGGAACCAGGCGATCCATATACTCGGCGAAGGTGAAGACGCGCTCCGGCTGCTTGCGATCGAGCTCGAGGACGCGCGGGATCGGCCGCAGCCCGGCGAGGGCGCGATCCAGCGTCGCCGGTTGGATGCCGGCGGCGAGCGCATCCTGCCGCACGCCGGCAAGAAAGCTGGGGAAGTCGGTCGGGTTGGCGGCGCCGGATGGCGTCGTCGACGCGAGCAGCGCGATGAGGGAGAGCGCGACGGGCGCGAGCCCGGTGAGGCGGCGGAGTGCGATGCGGAATGTCATGACGACGGCATGGTTAATCGATCGCGCCGGTTTAGGCAAACCCGGATAAAGGGTGATGCCGCCACTAGATCAAGGGCGCGCTCGCCGCTTCTCGCCATAGATCATGTAGATGCTGCTGGCGACGATGATGGCGGCGCCGAGCCAGGTCCAGAGGTCGGGAAACTCCCCGAAGACGGTGTAGCTGAGCAGCGCGGCGCCGAGCAGCTGGCCGTAATTGAACGGCATGACGACCGGTGCCGGCGCCAGCTCGTAGGCGCGGACGATGAAGTAATGGCCGAAGCCGCCGAAGACGCCGAGACCGATGAAGAGCAGCGCGTCGAGCAGGCTCGCCGGCATCCGCCAATAAAAGGGCAGGATGGCGCTGGCGAGCACGAAGCCGGCGAGCGCGATATAGGTGATCGAGATCTCGGCGGCGTCGTGCGCCGCCAGCTTGCGGGTGAAGAGCTGGTAGAGCGCCGAGGTGGTGGCGCTGCCGAAGACCAGGAAGGCGGCCCAGTGATTGGCATCCAGTCCCGGCCGCACGATGACCAGCGCGCCGGTGAAGCCGAACCCCACCGAGGCCCAGCGGCGCAGACCGACCGCCTCGCCGAGCACTGCCGGGGCCAGCAAGGTCACGATGAAAGGTCCGGTGAAGCTGATCGCCGCGGCGGTCGGCAGCGGCACGTAGCTGATCGCGGTGAAATAGAGCGCCGTCGAGGCGAAGAGCAGGGTCGAGCGCAGCAGTTGCATCACCGGCCGCGCGGTGATCAGCAGCCGGACGCCGCGGCGCGGCGCAAAGGCGATCAGCATGTAGAAGAAATGCCCGGCATAACGGGCCCAGACGATCTCGGGGATCGCGTAGTCGCGGCTGAGATATTTCGCCGAGGCGTTGAGCAGCGGAATGAGCGCCATGGCATATGCCATGTAGAGCACCGCGCGCTTGACGTCGTCATGCGGCAGCCCCCCGGGCGCGCCGGCGGTCTCATGCGGGCGCGCCGCCTGCGCGGCGAGCCGAATTCCTCGCCATGCTGCGGCTCCGCGACGGTCGGGGCGCTTGTTCTACCGCGGTGCCGGCAGGCTCGCCAGCGTCGCAACCGCGATCAGGGTTTCTGCGGGCGGCCGTCGTTCGGCGCGGCGGCGGGGCGAATGCCGGAGTCGGCATCGCCATCGAGGATCTCGCGCACCGTCTGGGCCAATTCCTGCTTGCGATAGGGTTTGCTGAGGAGGCGAATATTCCGCGTCGGCAATGCCTCGCGATCGAGCCGGGCCTCGGGGAATCCCGAGGTGAGCAGCACCTTGAGCTTGGGGTGACGCGTCATCGCCTCGCGCGCCAGCTCGAGCCCATCCATGCCGGGCATGACGACATCGGTGAACAGCAGCCGCACCGACGGGTCCATCGCCAGGGCGTCGAGCGCGTCGTCGGCATTGCCGACGCCAATCACCCGATAGCCGAGATCGCCGAGCAGCTTGGCGACCACGCGTCGCAGGTTCTCGTTGTCCTCGGCCAGCACGATCGTCCCGCCGGTCGGCTGTGCCGGCGGCGGCACTGCCGCCGCGCTCTCGTCGGCGGCGCTACCGACCTGAATCCGCCGCAGATAGAGGCGGAGCGTCGTGCCTTGGCCGGGCTCGCTATAGACGTTGATGTGGCCGCCGGACTGTTTGAGGAAGCCGAAGACCATGCTGAGACCGAGACCCGTGCCCTTGCCGTGCTCCTTCGTCGTGAAGAAGGGCTCGAAGGCGCGGCTGAGGACCGGCGCCGGCATGCCGATTCCGGTATCGGTCACCTCGACCACCACGTAGTCTCCCGCCGCTACGCCGGGATGCTGCGCTGCGTAATTCTCGTCGAGCTGGCCGTTGCGGGTGGTGATGGTCAGCCGCCCGCCCTTCGGCATCGCGTCGCGCGCATTGGTGGCGAGGTTGGTGATCGCCGCCTCCAGCTGGATCGGGTCGATCACCGTCTGCCAAAGATCCGGCGCCAGGTCCATCGCCACGTCGATTTGCTCGCCGAGCGTTCGGCTCAGCAGCTTGACGGTACCGGCCACCAGCTCGTTGATCTGGACGAGCTCGGGCCGCAACGGCTGGCGGCGCGCGAAGGCCAGCAGCCGGCGTATGAGATCGGCGCCGCGCAACGCCGCTTCCAGGGCTTCGTCCCTGAGCTCGGCCGCCTCCGCCTCGTCCTTCGGACCCTCGCGCAGGAGATCGAGATTGCCGATGATGATGCCGAGCAGGTTGTTGAAGTCATGCGCCATGCCGCCGGTGAGCTGGCCGATCGCCTCGAGCTGCTGCGAGCGACGCTGACGCTCCTCCGCCGCGATGTGCTCGGTCATGTCGCGTCCGATGAAGAAATGCTGCTGCTCGCGGCCGGACCACACCCCTGTCCATGCCAGCAAGACGATGCGGCCATCGCGATGGACGTAGCGGCACTCGAAATTGCGCATCAGATGGCCGCGCCGCGCGAGGCGCATCTCGTGGCGCGTGCTCTCGAGATCGTCGGGATAGAGGAACTCGGCGGCGCTGTGCCCGACCAGCTCGTCGGGGCGATAGCCGAGTATCGCCAGCGAGCTCGGGCTGACGCGCAGAAAATTGCCTTGCCGATCGACCACCAGAATGAGGTCGAGCGAGGTTTCGAAGATGCGCTGGTTGATGGCGCGCGCGATGTCGAGCGCCTGCTCGTCCGCGAGCCCTGCGCGCGCCGCCTCCCGTTCCGCCGTGACGTCGCGGCACAGGATCGTGTAGCCGCCGGGACGCGGGTAGCCGCGCAACTCGAGCCAGCGGCCGAGCGATTCCGAATAGGCGCCGATCGCGATGGGAACGCCGTTCGCCCGCGAGGCGAGGCAACAGAGGCGAAACGGGCTCTCGGGATCGCGGCTCAGCAGGTCGAGGAGGCTCTCGCCGACCAGCTCACCCGATCGGCGGCGTGCGAGGTCTTCCCCTGCCGCATTGGCATAGACGATGCGCCAGCCGTCATCGGCGACCAGCACCGCATCGGTGAGGCTGGCGAGGACATCGTCGGACAAGTGTTCCGTGGCCATCGTCGCCCTGTCGCTCGCGCCCCGATCGACCGGCCGATCGCTCATGGGAGCGCCGGGTTCACCCGTCGCTCGCCGGGCTCAGGATGGCGCGCAACTCGGCGACGCGGACGGGCTTCGACAGCGCGCCGATCATCGAGAGCCCATGGGCCGCCCCCAGCCGGTAGGCGGCATCGAGCACCTTGGGGTCGAACCCGCTGATGATGAGGATCCGTGTCTTGCTGGCTTTCTCGGCCAGGAAACGCAGAAGCTCGATGCCATCGACCTGCGGCATGACGAGGTCGAGGATGACGATGTCGGGCGACCACGAGGCGCAGGCCTCCTTGAAGCCTGCCGCATTATCGGTCAGCCGCACCTCATAGCCGCAATCTTGCGCCACCCGGGAGAGAAAGGTGCGCATCTGCGGCTCGTCGTCGATCAGCAGGAGGCGTCGCGTCGGAGCCGTCATCGCCGGATCTCCCCGTCGGCAATGACCAATCGACCGAGCAGAGCGAACGTACTATTCATAGGTCACCCGAGAGGGCTAAAACGAGCTGTGGCTCTCTATTCTAGTATCTGATTTCTTTCGCAAATTTTCGGAAGAATGGAATCGGCAGGGAAATGCGTTTCGACCTTCCAACGCTTTTACGATACGATAATCACTCAATGATCACCTAAATTTCGCAGCCTTCAAGTCAATATTCGTTTTTTAGTTCACATTTTAGAAGTCGGGCGCGCGGCGGCCGTCTCGACGCCGCGGCGCAGTCTGCTATAAGCAGCGCTGCGCTGCTGCCCGGCTGCGACAAAAGGCCGGTGGAGCGGGGATGGGTGGCCGAGCGGTTTAAGGCACCGGTCTTGAAAACCGGCGTGGGCGCAAGCTCACCGTGGGTTCGAATCCCACCCCATCCGCCAACGCAGACGCCGATTGCCCCCGACGGTACCCCTGGCACAACGAGATTGTCATCGCAGCCAGCGTCGTCTTGACTTTGCCGCAGCAACGAAGGGAAAGGGTTGAGGGATGGCGAAGCTTGTCACCGGCCGATGCTTCTGTGGAGCAGTCCGGTTCCAATTCGACCAGATGCCAGTCGCCACGCGCGCCTGTTGGTGCAGAGATTGCCAATATCTTTCGTCGGGCAATGCGTCGATCAACGCGATCTTCAGAACCGAGAGCTTCAGACTAACGGGCGAGGTCAGCGAATACGTCAGCACAGCGGATAGCGGGAGCGTTATGCGCCGCCGTTTTTGTCCCAAATGCGGGACGCCATTGTTCAGCGAGGCGCTGAGCCGGCCCGACCTCATGGTGGTCCGAGCTGGCGCGCTGGATGATCCCGAGCTCGGCCGTCCGGCGAGCTTTATCTGGACGGCCTCCGCCCCGAGCTGGGGATTCCTCGACCCGGATCTGCCCAGCTGCGAAGGTCAACCCGCCGCAGCCTCCCAGCGATAGGGCAGCGTCAATAAGCGAAGTAGCGCGGATAATAATAGGTCGGCGGATATCCGTAGGGCGGCGGCACGTAGGCATAGGGCGGTCCGACATAGCCGTAATAGGGCGCCGCGTTCGCGCGGTCGGTTGCTTCGCCGAGACTGCCGCCGATGATGGCGCCCAGCGCTGCGCCTGCGCCGATTGCCGCGAGATTGCCGGAGCCCGCGCCGATCTGCGCGCCGAGCAGGGCGCCCACACCGGCGCCGGCAAGGCTGCCGCCCACCTGGTTCGGACCCGGCCCTTCCACCACGCAGCCGGAGAGCGTGAGAGCGGCCAGCGCCAAGGCGGCATTTCGCATTTTGACATCTCCTGACCCGAGGCTGCGAGGAGTCAACGCCTGGGGAGACGATTTCCTATGCGGCAGAGATCATTTCGCCGCTCAACGGCGGCGATCCGCGAAACCGGCAACTTGAATTAACTGGACGCCATCTGCGCGGCAAAGACCTAGCCGTCGTCCCGGTCACCTCGAAATCTCACGCTTGAACCGGCGAATTTGGTTCCTTTGAGGTGCATTTGGGCTAGCCGATTCGCTCGGTACGGAGATCGAGCAGTGTGTGCCACCATGACGCATGTCATAGCAATAGGTGCGTGCCATGCAGAACACTTTGCTGGCCAACGGCGGGCAAGAGATGACAGCGATGAAAGGCGCTTCCAACGCCGTTCAAATCGTAGTCGTTGACGATGACGATTCTTCACGCGAATCGCTCGATCTCAATCTGATCGACGGGGGCTACGAGGTTACGAGCTTCTCGAGCCGTGCCGCGCTCGAGTATTTTGCCGCGGGCGGTACCGCTGACGTCGTGCTGCTGGATTGGCGCCTGCCCGGACTCGAGGTGTTGCGCAGCCTGCGCCGCGCCGGGAGCGCTACGCCGGTTATCTTCCTTACTGTGCTCAGCGAAGACATCGACGAAGGGGCGGGGCTCGAAAGCGGCGCCGTCGATCTCATCGACCAACTGCGCCGCTTGTCGATTGCCGCCAAACGCTCTCGCCTGATCGCGGAGCGAGCGCGGCCAGCGCCGGAGCTGGATCGCCCACCGTGCGACGATATCCTGCAGCTCGGCAATCTAGAGCTGCGCTTCGACATCAATCGCGCGAGCTGGGCCGGCACGCCGATCGAACTGACGCTAACCGAGTTCAAGATCGTCGCGCTGCTGGCGCGGCGCGCCGGCGAGGACGTCTCCTATCGTGAGATCTACGATCTGGTTCATGGCAAGAATTTCGCCGCCGGTTATGGCGACGAGGGCTATCGCCCCAATGTCCGCACCTTCATCAAACGCATTCGCAAGAAACTCCGAGCCATCGATCCTGATTGCGAGCAAATTGAAAATTATGCCGGGTTTGGCTACCGCTACCGCCGGAGCGCCGGCTGATCGCTCTCTGTTTGGTCAGAGGTGTTGCGTTTCCTGCGCCGCTGCCGGACTCGGCGCCATCCCTGCCCTCTCGTCCTAGGTCTCCAGTACCCTAATCTGACGCCCGCATTGCGGGGCAATGCCGAGCCGGCGATGCGGAGACAATCGATTACAAGAAGCGGATCGGAGGTCGACGGCTAGCGTGAGCACCAGGCCTCAGCTGCGCGCCTCGCTCGCTTCGACGAGTGGCGTTCAATCGCTGGCATGCCAATCCCAACCTAGTGACGGTGGCGAAGACGAGAAAGACGTGGCCTGCGTGGCCGCAAACTTCCCTGTGCACATGCGGAGCAACACCGGGTGCTTGGTGCCCGGAACGCAGGTCGGGCGGATCGTGCAGCCCGCCTCCGGCAAGAGCGCTTGCTCCGGCAGTTCGCCGAGACACGCCGAATCGACCGACCGGTCGAGTGCGAGCGCCTTCTGTACCGATGTATCGGTCGGAAGGCCGTTCTGAATTACCGAAGGCGAACCGTCCAGCGGCCCCGTATTAGCCGGGGCATGGTCGCCGCCACCAGTGCCGCCGAACAGCGCCGAGAGCAGCAGGAGCGGAGCGCAACCGGCAAGGCCGACCGCCTGGAGCAAGATCGCTGCGCAGGCGATGGGCGGGAATGACCGGCGCCGCTTCGACATGGCTCGACGACGGCTTCAATTCGCGATGGGTTGCGGCCGGATCTGATGGCGTATCATCCAGAGTTGCGCCGCCTGCCCGGCATTCGCCACCTGATTCGGCGTCAACACGGCAGCATATTGCTGCACGACCTGTTTTGCCTTGGCCTTGGTCTCCGGCTCCGCAGCCGAGGCCGCGATCATTGCCCATTTCATGCCTCCGACCGGATCCGAGTTTGTGCCGGTGCCGTTGAACTGCATTAGCGCAAGATTGATTTGCGAGGACGCGTTGCCGCCTTCCGCCGCGCGCGCATACCATTTGACCGCCTCCTTCTCGTCCTTTGCCACTCCCGTGCCGGTCTGAAGGAGCCAAGCGAAATCATGCTGCGCGCCGGGAAGCCCGGCGAGGGCGGCCTTGCGAATCAGCGCCGCGCCCTTGGCGGTATCCCTCGGGACGCCGTCGCCGGCGATATAGAGGATGCCGAGATTCGCTGTCGCCGCCGGCAGACCTTGCTTGTGCGCGGCCTCGAAATTCGCCGCCGCGGCAGCCGGATCGCGCGGCACGCCGGCACCGCGTTGCAACAACTGTCCCAGCGCATTCTGCGCCTTGGGGTCGCCGATCTCGGCGGCGCCGCGAAAATACCTGGCGGCGCGCGCGAGATCCCGCGGCACCAGCGAGCCGATCTCATAGAGCGTTCCGAGCACGAAAAGCGATCTGTTGTCCTTTTGCCGCGCCGAGGCCTCGAGCAACGGCAGCGCCTCCGCTTTCTTGTCGTCGCCGAGCCGCCCGGCGAGATAAACGATCGCCAGGTCGAACTGGGCGCTGGCATCGCCGGCTGCGGCGTCGCGCTTGAGCGCCGCGATGTCCACCGGAGTCGACCGGTCGGTCTTGCTCACGTTGGCGCCGGTTGCCTGTCCGGTCGTCACGATGGCGATCGTCGCGACCGTGGCGGCCAGGTTGGTCAAGCGGCTGGCGATCATCTCGTGTCTCCCTGTTGTCCCATGCGGGCACGTCGCCGAGCTCGACGGTGTCCGCTCGATTGCGTGCGCTTAGTGCGGACCGCCTTGCCCGCCGGTGAGGCTCTCCAGGACGTTGACCTTGTTGCCGATCTTGGTGTCGGTCTGAGCTGACGAGCCTTGATTGCCGAGACTGTCTTGTGCCGAGGTTCCGATGCTTCCCGAGGAGCCGCCGGACAGGGTCTGGCTGACCTGGTTGTAGTTGCCGATCGAGGTCGAGTTCGAGCTGTAGCTGGTGCTGTTGTTCGTGATGTATTGCTGCAGGGCGTTCATCCCGGCGGCCGTGCTCGACGCGGCGCTCGCCTGCATTCTCTGCTGGAAGTCGAATTGCGCTGCCAGGCTCGGCGTGCGGGCCGGGCCGGAATACGGATCGTGGCCCATCTGCTGAGCGGCGGCGGGAAGCGCTGAGGCGATCATCGTCGCCACGAGGGCGATCGAAGCCGGTTTGCCGATGCGCCGAATGATCATGACGCTGTCTCCTTATGCTGATCTCCGATACCGGCGGGGCCGGATCGAAATCCGAAAGAAGGGACGGCGGTTCCGTCCCTTCCCCCCGGTGGTGTTGCCGCTGGCGTCTTAGTGGACGACCGGCGTCGCGACGTTGATGGACTTGTTGTTGCCGACCGCCGTAGCCACCGAGCTCACGATCGGACGGCCCAAGGCGGAGCCAAGGTTCGTGTAGTTGTAGAGCGACACGTCGTTGACCTTCGAGGTCGCCGTGACGTCGGCGATGGCCAACTGCGTGACGTCGCCCATCAGCAGCCGGTTGGAACCGGTCGCCGCGACAGCGAGCTGACATAGGCGACGTCGAACGTCTGCGAGTTCACCACCCGCACGTCGAGGCCGACATTGATGACAACCGTCCGCCCGCTGGCACCAATGCCCGAAATGAACAGGCCGGCACCGTCGCTGACGATGTTGTAGTTGAGCTCGGTGAGCGCCCCCATGACGACGAAGTTGCTGGCGCGAACCGGCATGGTGGGCGCCGCCTTCTCCGTCGTGATGTTGAGCTGGGTCATCCGCGCTTCGGCGAGCGGGACGCGCAGATCGAAACGTTCCACCAGGCTCGCGCGCCGCGTCTTGTGAAACGCGCTGATCATCATCTCGGTAATGCCCTGGCTGAAGACGGTGCTGTAGTTGGTGCGATCGATCTGGCCGGTCTTGTCGGCGATCTCGCCGATTGCGATGACCGGAAGATTGGTCGCCGGAATCGTCCCCAGAGCGGACAGGCACTGCGAATAGGGCGTGTCGTTGGTGGTGACCGGAAAGCTGAAAGCCGGCTTAACCCCCCGCTGCCGGATAGGGGCCATGTGAGCAGGCGCTGAGCGCGACGGCTGCCACCGATAGGATGCAGGCGCGAGACAGCATGACTCCTCCCCTCTGGGGTTGTGGCCGCCAGATGCCCAAAGCGGGTTAGCGGCAAACACCACTCGTTGATAAAGGAAGAAAACGGGGAAAATTCTATTATAATGAGGTACATCAGAGGAATGATTTGTCGCGGCCGGGTAGCGAGTACTCCAAATGGATTACCTCGATTTTAGCGACGAGATGACTTTGTGAATTTAACCGTTTGTTCTGGTCCGAACTATTATTGGCCCTAATGCCGCCGTGGCGGCTTTATGAGGGTCTGCCGGAATGCGAATTCTGCTCGCGGTTCGCGACCCCTGGTTGGCCGCGTCGTTACGCGATGCGTTGTTGCTTGCACCGGCTCTCCAGCTCGCCGGCATCGTCGATCCGACGATCGATCGCGCACTTGGCGGGTGGAATTCCTACGCCGACATTGTGTTGATTGGCGCCGACGAATTGCTGTGGCTGCATCGCTCCGGCAGTGGCGGTTCCGTGGCGGTAAGTGCCACGATGCACGTCATCGTGCTGCTCGACGAGAGCCGGATCCTCGATCTGTTTCATCAGATCGACCATGGCTTCGATCTGGTCCTTGACCTCGAAGACCATCGCTTCCTCGCCGAGCGCATCGATCTTGCGGTGGCAGGATATGTCGTTCTACCTGCACCGCTGCTGAAGCGGTGGATGGGTGATCACCTGCGCCGCCGGCTGATCGCCGACCTCTCGCCCGCAGAGCGGCGCATCTTTTTCTGCGTCGGCCGGGCGCTGTCTAACAAGAGCATCGCGGCCGAAACGAGTTTCCCGGAGAATGAGGTCAAATCGCTGGTTCAATCTGTGACGCGCAAATTGCGGATGAAGAACCGGACGACCGTCGCCGTCTTCGCGGCGAGCATCCAGCCGGAGGAAGATGGATGTGCCGGCTGAAGCCGCGCCTGACCCACTCGAGTTTCTTGCAGCTGGTGATTACTGGAGCTGGACAGCGATGGGCCGATCGCGCGTGACCTGGGATCTCATTTTCAACAGCCGATCGAATTTTCCCCGAATGGCGCCGTAACATTCGCAGGAGGCAGCTTCCGCTCCCTTGGATCGACGGCACGCATGGTGCCGTGAAACGCCCGCGCGTCAGACGACGCGCGTCGACTTTTCGGGCTACACCGCTCGGCCATTTGAATGTTGATCATACCATTTTTATCCCTTCCTACCCCAAAGAACACGTTGCAGAGTCCCGAAAGCACACGCATTGATTGCAGGAGGAGGTAAATGGTTACCCATATTCAATAACCAACTCGCGCAAGGATGATCGATTTGCCCAAAAAAGCGGCCATTTACGTGCGGGCCGCCCCTCGAGCGGTTCGATATAACTGTGAGCGAGAACGGTCGGAAGCAAAGGGCGCCAAGATAACTGTAGCTGCTGGAACAAGACGAAAAAAGTTTCTCGCACAAGAAAAAGCCCAGCCTAACAATAAGAAACGTGAACTTTCTAAAATCCTTCAGAAAAGCGTCTTCGACGCGGATCATTGCGGAGGTATACCCCATGGCCAGCGACTCGGTTTTTCTGATTGATGCAAGCCGTCTCTTTCGCGAGGGGCTCCGGCGACTCTTCTCAGATTCTTCATTCGCCGTCGCCCACGAGTCATTCTCCATCGAGGACGCGCTCCCGTTCATCGAATCCTTGCAGCCGTCCCTGGTGCTCGTCGACTTGTCGGATTGCGGGGAGGCGTTGACGGGACGCATAGGTCAAATCCGCGCCGCCGCGCCGCGCACCCGAATCGTGGTCTTGACCGAAGCGATCCGGGTCAATCGGCTGGCCGACGCGTTGTCGGTGGGCGTCGACGGCTATCTGCTGAAAAACATGTCGGCCGACGCATTGCATCAATCGCTGCGGCTTGTCCTGCTTGGCGAGAAGGTGTTCCCGACCGATCTCGCCCACCTGCTGACCAACGGGCGGATAGTGTCGCGGAGCGACAGCGGGCAAATGGGCCACTTCAACGGGCTTTCGGATCGTGAAATGCAAATCCTCGGCTGCCTGCTCAACGGCGCGCAGAACAAGCAGATTGCCCACGAGCTCAAGATCTCCGACGGCACCGTCAAGGTGCACCTCAAGGCGATCCTGAAGAAAATCCATGTGCAAAACCGGACGCAGGCAGCGATCTGGGCACTGAACCATGGTATTGCTAGGGACATCGGCTCCGAGTCGCAGCGCGTTCTTGCCGGCAAATGAGCTGAGTGACCACAGCAGCCAGCGAGCGATCGTCGGCCATTCTACCTGCAGTGCTCCAGGCGCGGCGGTAGTCTATCCCTTCTGCTGAGGCTGTAGGGATGGATTTCGAAATAGCATAAGGTCATTGGCGATACCTCGCCCCCTTGCCACGGTGCGAAGGACCAAGGTCGCTATATTGGATTCAGACAGCGGGCGGACCGCAGAAGGCAAGTCGCCGCGAGGGCCGGTCGACGGAGAAGGAGAGGCCGATGACAAAGCCCGGATTTGTGCCGCCGCCTTGGCCAGCGCGGTGCTCATCGCGTCACCGGCACGGGCGCAGCTCATGGGAAACGCTCCGTACCAGCCGATGACTGGAAATATCGGCGGTGTGGGCATGAGCCCGGCCTATCGGCAAGCGATCCTGAATTCCAAGCTGCTGGGACAGCAGACGAACCCGCTTGTGCGCGATCAGAACGGCTTCCTGCTGTCCGTGGACCGGCGCAATAGCCAGGCCTTTCTGCGCGTGCCGAACCAGCCTTTCCTGGTTGCGTCGGACGGCGCCGGAATCGTCTCGGCGGATCGCGCCGGTATCGGCAGCGGTCTCGGATGGGGCTGGGGCGGCGCCGATGGCTACCGGGCGGCGGTTTATGTCGGCAGTGGTCCTTATGACGGACATTCTCTCTACTGGATCGGCATGCTCAACGAGCCGCCGAACAGCTTGCCCTGGAGCGGCGTCACCTCCGGTGCCGCTGCAGCTGTGCCGATCAGCGCCTGGATCGCCCAACTCAATTCCCCCTGAAGGGAGAGCGGGGATAGGCGTGTCGGATCCGGTCGTCAGCTTTCGACAGAGCCGGTCAGAACCGCGACCGGCAAGTGGCCGAAGAGATCGCGGATCGGAATCGCGGTGTCGCCGCCGGCGAAGCATCGGCCGGTGAAGAGATCGCGCAATGGCGACGACTGACCCTCGGGCAAGGTGAGCGTCGTGTCTCGCCACGTCTCGGGAGCCGGAAGCGTGGCAGCAGGCGCCGTGAGCGCGGCGAAGTGGCGCCCTGCGACGACGATGATCCTTCGCCCGTTCCGCGTGCGCAGGAAGGCGCATACGCGCTCCGCCAGGCTGCCTTCGACGGTGAGCGGCCGATATTCGCTGGCGGTGAAGAATTGCGGCATCGCTTGGCGCAGGGCGAGCAACTGACGCAGGAGGTACAGCTTGATCCGGCCGTCGGGCCAGGCCTCCCGCAAGCGATCGACCGCGCTCGGGTGGTGGTCGCTCGGCGGCATCGCTAGCGCGGCGATCGCGTCGAGATGCGCGGCGCGTTCCGCGAAGGCCACGGCCCGCCGATTGTCGGGATCGACCAAGCTGAGATCCCACAGCTCGGTTCCCTGATAGATGTCCGGCACGCCGGGCGACGTCAGCTTGAGCGTCGTCTGCACTAGGCTGTTGAGCATGCCGAGCCGTGCGATCCGCGACTGGAAGGGAAGGAAATGGCGCAGGAAGGGTTGGCCGCGCTTGGGATCGAGAATGCGGCTGATGAACGGGCCAAGCGCCGCCTCGTAATCGGTATTCGGATTGTCCCATGACGTGCGCTCCTTCGCCTCGCGAGCGGCCTTCGCCATATAGGCCTGCAGACGCTCGGTAAAGGAACCCGGCGCCGCCGCCGCTTCGCGCTCGGCATCGAATTCGCAGGGCAGCGCGCCGACCAGGGTCTGATACAGCAGATACTCGTCGTTGCGGCCGGGCGCGGGCCGGCCATCGAATTCCTGCTTGTGACGCTGATTGAGCTTTGCCCAGCGGGCGGTTGCTTGCGCCCATTCCGAGGGAATCTCCGAAAGCACCGCGATGCGCGCGCGGGTGTCCTCGCCGCGCTTCGTGTCATGCGTCGTGGTTGCCAGCATCGCATGCGGCCAATCGCGGGCGCGCTCCTGATTGGCGTGGTGAAAGGCGGCGACGGAGAGGCCGAATTGTCGCGGATCGCCGCCAACCTCGTTGAGCGAGATCAGCCGGTGGTAACGGTAGAAGGCGGTATCCTCCAAGCCCTTCGCCATCACCGGGCCGGTATATTGCTGAAACCGCATGGCGAACCTCGTCACCTCCTCCCGCCCCGCGCCGCTTGCCGAATTGCGCGCGAGATCGGTGGTGAGGACGGCGTGGATGAAATCGAGAATCTCGTGCCCGAGCCCACGCCATTCCTTGCGCGCCCGGGCGACCGCCCATTCGATATCCCGGCGGTCCTCGGTCGATACGCCTTCCGATGTCACATAGGTGCGATAGACCGGGAAGCAGGCGATCACCGCGCGCAGCGCCCAGCGCAACCCGTCCCACGTATAGTCGCGGCTGTTCCAGTGGCGCTGCGCGATACGATGAAGATCGGTCGCGAGCACGCCGAGCTCGCTGCCGAGCATGGTATCCATCACGAGATGCTTCGCGTCGCGGAGCAGCTCGTCGAAATCGGCCTCGCGCCGGATGAAGCGCGCATAGTTGCGGGTCGCCGCCGCCTCCTGCCGCGCCTCGACCAGGAAGCCGTTGAGCTGGCCGATGAAATCATAGCCGGTGGTGCCGGCCACCGGCCATCCCGCGCGCAACCGCTCGTGCCGTGCCAGGATCTTTTCGACGACGACGTAGCGCGCCGACGCGGCGCCTCCTTCGGGGGCGATCAGCGCCTGCAGGCGGGCGCAGTACTCACCGGGGTCGAACAACCCGTCGATATGATCGATACGCAGCCCGTGCAGCTTGCCCGCGGCAACCAAGCTCGCCACGAGACGGTGGATCGCCGCGAAGAGTTCGGCGTTCTCGACGCGGATGCCGGCGAGGTCGTTGATGCTGAAGAAGCGGCGGTAGTTGATCTCGTCCGAGGCGACGCGCCAATAGGCTAGCCGGTAGTGCTGGCGCTCGAGAAGGCGGTGGAGCGATCGGAAGCTTTCGGGATCGCCCGGATCGCCACCGAGCGCGGCGACGCCGCGCGCGAGCGCCTCCGCCACCGATACGTCTTCGCAGGCGAGTTCGGCAAGCTGCGCCTGGAGCCTTCGTGCCTCGGCGCGGCGCTCGACGGCGTGCGAGAGGCTCCCTGCGACGAACAGGCCTTCGAAACGATCGGCGAGCGCTGCCAGCGCGTCGCATGACTCTGTTGCGCAGGCGTGACGCAGCAGATCGGGATAATGCGGAAGCGCGATCGGAAAGCGATGTTCGAAGTACCAGACGCTATAGGTGCCGCTCGCCGCATCGAAGCGGGGAACCAGCCTGCCCGCCTCCAATTCGCGCCCGTATTGATCGGCGAGAAACGGCAGCAGCACCTTGTTATGAAGATGACGCTCCGTCGGCTCCCAATCGATATCGAAATAGCCGGCATAGGGCGACGCGCGCCCCCATTCCAGTACATCGAGCCACCAGGCATTGTCCGCCTTGCCGATGCCCATATGGTTGGGAACGAAATCGACGATGTGTCCGAGGCCATGATCGCCTAGCACCGCAACCATGTGCTCGAACCCGTCGGCACCGCCGAGCTCGAGATTGAAAGCGTTGTGATCGGTGATGTCATAGCCGTGCTGGCTGCCGGGGCGTGCGGCGAAATACGGCGACAGATAGAGATGGCTGATGCCCAGCGCCGCGAGATAGGGTGTGACCCGCGAGACGTCGTCGAAGGTGAAATCGCGCGTCAGCTGCAGCCGGTAGATTGCTCCCGGAACTGCCGCGGGAACCTCGTCATCACCGCCATGCGGCGCCGGTCGCGGCGTGGTGATCGGCCGGTCGCCGCGCCAGCGGCTGAGCGTTCGAGCCAGCGACGACAAGCGTTCTCCGGTGACGATCGCGCGCAAATCCGCGTCAAGCCGCCAGCGCCAATTGGGATATTGCCGATCGGTTCCAGGAACGTTGATCTGCTCGACCTGGCCCACGACATCCTCGAGCTGAACCATGAGCAGCCGACAGGGTGTCCTCGCGAGCAGGCCATAGAGAGCCGCAATCGGCGGCTCCCCGGCCGCCGTCGCAGCTTCCAGCAACCGCTCGCTCCGCAGGAGCTCGATCAATGCTGCGCGATCGCTCTCGCGGGCGTGCAGCGCGGCATCGCGTTGCGCCGGCGACGGCCACAGATTCAGGCGATCGCGCAAGGCGAGGTCGCTTCCCGTCCAGTAAGCGGTCAGAGTCGGCAGATCATGCGTGCCGACCGCGACTAGCGCCTCGCGCGGATAACGGTCGGGCGGTCGGCAGGCGGTGTCGGTCTCCTTTTCGAAATAGAGCAGGCGGTATGAAAGAATGCCGGCTTCCGCCATGGCTTCGCGCAGTCCTTCGGGAAGCGTACCGAGATCCTCGCCGACGATGAGGCAGCGATTGCGTCGGCTCTCCAGCGCGACGATGGCGATGAGGTCACGCCACGGGTAGTTGACGTAAGCTCCGGCGCGCGGCGTGGCGCCGGCCGGAATCCAAAAGAGCCGCATCAGGCCGAGGATATGGTCGATGCGCAGGGCGCCGCCGCGTCGCGTCGTGGCGCGCAGCAGCTCGACGAAGGGCGCGTAGGCGTGCTCGCGAAGCCGCCGCGGATGAAGCGGCGGGAGGCCCCAATCCTGACCGTTGCGGTTCCACTCATCCGGTGGCGCGCCGACGCTCGCCCCGAGCGCCAGCACGGTCTGGCAATCCCACGCTTCGGCGCCGCCGCCGTCGACGCCGACCGCGAGATCGTGATAGAGCCCGATCGACATGCCGAGCCGCTCGGTGACGCGGCGCACCTCGGCGAGTTGCCGCTCCGCCTGCCATTGCAGATATTGGTGATACGCGACCCGTTCGGCACATTCCTCAGCGAGCCGTTCAACGGCCGGGCTCTCAGGGTCATGCAGCTCGACATCCCAACTGCGGAAGCCGAAGCCCCTACCCTCGCCCTTGGCACGCTCGGCAAGCGTCTCGAATAAGGCAAAATTTCGCAGCAAATCTCGGGCGCGTGGGCTCTCGGGATCGCGCCGGCACTGCTCCCTGAACGAGCGGTAGAGCAGCTCGAGGATCTCCATCTTGCACGCCGCCACCACGGGATAGTCGACCAGCTTCGCCTCGCGCAGGGTGCGCAGTCTCACCTGGAAGGGCGAGCTGGCGACGACGCGGCGCGCCGCGGCGCTATCGCGGTAGTCATCGAGCGCCTCGATGTCGAGGTAGAGAATGTTGAGGAAGATGCGGCTGCTCGGCGAATAGGGGCTGGCCGAATCCGGCTGCAGCGGGAAGAGCGCGTGCAGCGGATTGAGTCCGACAGCGGCGGCGCCGAGGCGCGCGGCGCCGCGCACGATCGCCATCAGGTCGGTGAAATCGCCGATACCCCAATTGCGTTCCGAGCGCACTGCGTAAAGCTGCACGGCGATGCCCCAGCGACGCCCCTCGCCTTCGAGCGACATCGGACGGTAGCAACGGCGCGGCGCCATGATCAGGCGCGTGCTGGCGCTGCTGACGCGACGATTGGCGGCGATTTTGATGCTCAGCTCGTGGTAACCGAGCGGAATCGGTGACGTAATGGTGAGGTGGCGGCGCTCCTGGCCGTTCGGCAGCGCCTCCATCAGCGGCAGTACCGCGAGCTCCGCGCTACCCTCGAGGGTTGCGCCATCTTCGCATGCCAGGCGCCAGCTCAATCGCCCCCGCTGCCCGCCGGATACCGTGACAGGCACCGTGACGAACGCTTCGTCCTCCGGCGTCACGATAACCGGCGGCAGCAGCATGCCGTGGTGGCGCTGCTCGAGCTCGGCGATCGAATGCGAAGCGGCATCGTCGCTATCGGCCGGATACCCCATGGCGGCGAGCAGCGCGCGCTGGGTGGCGTCGGGGACGTCTTGCGGCGCTCCCCAGGCGTCGCGGTAGGACGTCTGAAGCCCGGCCAGCCTGGCCATGCTGCTAAGCAATGCGTGATCCGTCATCGCGGCGTCTTCTTCGCAGCTTCGAGCGAAAAGCAAACGGTCCAGGGTGGCAGGTGCTGGACGCTGCCTGCGCCGGACCAGTCGGCGGGCTGCGCGTAGAGGCATTCGCCGGGGAGCAGCCAGTCGACCTCGCCTGTCGGTCGCGGCGACAGGTTGGCGATCAGGGTGAGATGCGAGCCGTCGCCGAGCCGCCAGCGAACCCGCAATGCCTGCTCGGCGTGGACTTCGTAGCTACCGCTGTTGCCGCTCGTTCCAGCGAGAAGCGGCGCGATGACCGAGCGGCGCAATTCGAGAAGATGACCAACGAGTGCTAGATGACGCTGCCCCTTCGCTGTCTCACCCTCGGCCCAGTCGAGACGCGAGCTGACGAACGTCTCCGGCGCATTGGGATCGGGGATGGGCTGTTCGACTGTCATGCCGACTTGACCGTGCAGCTCGGCGAACTCGCGTTGCCGCCCCTCGCGCACCACTTGCGCCAGCTCGCCGGCGAAGTCGCAAAAGAACAGGAATGGACGCTCGCTCGCCCATTCCTCGCCCATGAACAGCATGGGGATCTGCGGCGACAGCAACGTCACCGCGGTAAGCGCCCGTAGCCTCGCTTCCTCGACCAGGACGGCCAGCCGCTCGCCGAAAGCGCGGTTACCGACTTGATCGTGATTCTGGATGAAGCTGACGAAAGCGGTCGGCGGCAGTCCGGCGCTTGGCCCGCCACGCCGCGCCCCGTGTCGATGGGTCGACGGCTCGCCTTGATAGGCGAAGCCCTCGGCGAGCGCCCGCCCCAGGTGCTCGAGCGGTGCTTGCGCGTAATCCGCGTAGTAGCCGCGCGTTTCCCCGGTGGCGACGACATGCGCGGCGTGGTGAAAATCGTCGTTCCATTGCGCGCTGTAATGGCACGGGCGACCATCCTGGTCGCGCCTGAGATAGCGCGTCGCGTTGTCGTCGTTCTCGAGCACGAGATGGACATGCCGTGCGCCGTCGACCCGCGTGCGGATCGTCGCGGCGATTTCCTCGAGAATATCCGGCTGGCCGTCGTCGCGGATGGCGTGAACGGCGTCGAAGCGCAGACCGTCGAAGCGATACTCCTGCAGCCAATAGAGCGTGTTGTGGATCATGAAGTCGCGTAGCGGACGCCCCTCCGGCGCGACGAAATTGAGCGCCTGTCCCCAGGGCGTGTGGTAGCGGTCGGTGAAGAAGTCCGGCGCATAGCGATGGAGGTAGTTTCCGCTCGGCCCGAAATGATTGTAGACAACGTCGAGGAACATCATCAGGCCACGGCCGTGCGCCTCGTCGATCAGGCGCTTCAACGCGTCGGGCGTGCCGTAAGCCGAATCGGGCGCGAAGGGCAGCACGCCGTCATAGCCCCAATTCCGCCGGCCTTCGAAATCGGCGAGCGGCATGAGCTCGATCGCGGTGACGCCGAGGCGCACGAGATGATCGAGACGGCGACGCGCGCCGTCGAAATCACCCTCGGGGCTGTAGCAGCCGAGATGGGTCTCGTAGAGGACGACCTCATCCCAGGGACGCCCCGACCAGCCGTCATTCTGCCAGACATAGCGGTAGGGATCGACGACCTGGCTGGCGCCGTGCACGTCGTCCGGCTGATAGCGCGAGGCTGGATCGGGAACGGCAAAGCCGTCGGCAAGGCGGTAGCGATAGCGTGAGTCCGCCGCCGCCCGATCGGTCGTCAGCTCGAACCACCCCGCGCCATCCGGTACCATCGCCAACTCGATGGCGCGATCGCCGCGCTCGACGACGACGGTCACGGTGGGTTGTGCCGGTGCCCAGAGGCGGAACCGTACCGCTCCGTCGGGCAAGATCTCGGCACCGAAAGGCAGGGTATGGCGATAGCGCGATGGCATGTCTCAGCCCTCCAGCCTGTCACCTTCTGTCGCAAGGCAAAGCAGCATGACCGATCGACTATCGAGCCGTGCCACGGTGCCGAAGCCGATGAGGTCCTTGACGGGCGTCCCGTCCTGCGCCGTGTCGATCAGCCTCGACCAGCCGATGCCGCGCGGCACCGCCGGCAGAACGAAATCTTCGGCCTCGGAGCCGCCGTTGATCAAGAGGATCAGCAGCGGGGAGACGATCGGCTCGCCGCCATTGAGCATCAGGCCGAGGCAACGACGTTGCCCCTCCTGCCACTGTTCCGGGGTCATTTCGGTTCCCGCCGGCGACAGCCAGGTGATGTCCTTCACGCCCTCGGGACTGCGATGGTGCCCATGCAGGAAGCGCGGCCAGCGAATGACCGGGTGTTGGCGGCGCAGCGCGATCAGTCGGCGCACGAAGGCGATGACCTCTTGTTCCGCCGGCTCGATCGCCGCCCAGTCGAGCCAGCTGATCTCGTTATCCTGGCAATAGGCGTTGTTGTTGCCGCGTTGGGTGCGACCGAATTCGTCGCCTGCCAGGAGCATTGGCGTTCCTTGCGAGAGCACCAGTGTAGCCAGCAGGTTGCGCCGATGGCGGCGGCGCAACGCAATTATCGTGGCATCGTCGGTCGGTCCCTCGGTGCCGTAATTGACGCTGTAGTTCTCGTTATGGCCGTCGCGATTGTCTTCGGCGTTCGCCTCGTTGTGCTTGTGCTCGTAGGCGACCAGGTCGGCAAGCGTGAACCCGTCATGCGCGGCGACGAAATTGATGCTCGATGACGGCCGGCGGGCGCGGTGATCGAACAGATCCGCCGAACCGGCGAGGCGTGCCGCCAGCTCCGGCAGGACGCCGTCATCGCCGCGCCAGAAGCGGCGCGCGCTGTCGCGGAAGCGATCGTTCCATTCCGACCAGCCAGGACCGAAATTGCCGGGCTGATAGCCATCCGGCCCGACGTCCCATGGCTCGGCGATCAGCTTGACGCGGGAGAGCACGGGATCCTGGCGCACGGCATCGAGAAAGCCGCTGCCGGGATCGAAATCCTGCGCCTCGCGCGCCAGCGTCGTGCACAGATCGAAGCGGAACCCGTCGACATGCATGTCGAGGACCCAATAGCGCAGGCTGTCCATGACCATCTGGAGGACGCGCGGATGGCTCAGGTTCAGCGTATTGCCGGTGCCGGTATAATCGACATAGCCGCGCGGGTCGGCGGCAAGCCGGTAGTAGGACGCATTGTCGATGCCGCGAAAGCACAGGGTTGGACCAAGCTGGTTGCCCTCGCCCGTATGATTGTAGACGACGTCGAGAATGACCTCGATGCCGGCATCGTGCAGCAGCGTCACCATGGTCTTGAATTCGGCCAGCGAGCCGGTCGCGAGATAGCGCGGCTCGGGCGCGAAGAAGGCGATCGTATCGTAGCCCCAATAATTGGTGAGCCCGCGCTTGGAGAGATGCCGGCCGCTGACGAAAGCGTGGACCGGGAGCAGCTCGATGGCGGTGATCCCGAGCGCCTTCAGATAGTCGATGACCTCGCGCACGCTCATGCCCGCTGCCGTACCTTTCAAGCCCTCGGCGACGGCAGGGTGCAGCTTGGTGAAGCCGCGTAGCTGGGTCTCGTAGATGATCGTCTCATGCCATGGCCGATCCGGCGGACGATCGGCGCCCCAGGTGAAGCCGGGGTCGACGACGCGGCATTTCGGCATGCCGCGTGCGCTGTCGCGACGGTCGAAGGAGAGATCCTGGCGCGGCGAATCGATGCGATAGCCGAAATGCGCATCGGACCAGCGAAGGCTGCCGTGCAGTGATTTGGCATAGGGATCGAGCAGCAGCTTATGGGCGTTGAAGCGATGGCCGCGCGCCGGATCGTAGGGACCGTCGACGCGGTAACCGTAGAGCGTGCCGGGGCGCGCGTCGGGCAGATAACCGTGCCAGATTTCGTCGGTATACTCGGGCAGCGCGTAGCGGGCGATCTCGCGAACGCCCGCCGCGTCGAACAAGCAGAGCTCGACTTTGGTCGCGTTGGCGGAAAAGAGCGCGAAATTGACGCCCTTACCATCCCAGGTGGCGCCGAGCGGATAGGGCAAGCCCGGCCTTATCCGAGCGGCTGGCAAGCAATGCTCTCCTTAGCTTGGGCGGCGTTCGAGGATCACGGTGGCAAGCGGTGGCAGGGTGAGCAAGAGCGAGTGGGTCCGGCCGTGCGAAGGCACCTCGTCCGACCAGACCCCGCCGAGATTGCCGACATCGCTTCCGCCATAGGCTTGCGCGTCGGTGTTGATGACCTCTCGCCAGAAACCCGGTAGCGGCACGCCGACGCGGTAGCCGCGGCGTGGCTGCGGCGTGAAGTTACAGGCGATCAGCGTCGGGCGATCGGGGTCATGGCCAAATCGCAGGAAGACGAGGACGCTTTGCAGGTCGTCATCGGCGACGATCCAGGCGAAGCCGCCCAACTCGCTGTCACGCTCGTGCAGGGCGCCGATCTCGCGATAGGCGTGGTTGAGGTCGCGGACCAGCGTTTGCATGCCCGTGTGCAGGGAGCCGCCGAGCAGGTGCCAGTCCAAGCTGCGGTCGTGACTCCACTCGCGCTCCTGCGCGAACTCGCCGCCCATGAAGAGCAGCTTCTTTCCCGGATGGCCGAACATGAAGCCGAAATAGGCGCGCAGATTGGCGAAACGCTGCCAGGTGTCGCCGGGCATCTTGGCCAGGAGCGAGCCCTTGCCGTGCACGACTTCGTCATGGCTGAGCGGGAGAATGAAATTCTCCGAGAAGGCATAGAGCAGGCCGAAGGTGAGCGCATGGTGATGCCATCGGCGATGGATGGGATCCTGCGCCATATAGCTAAGCGTGTCGTGCATCCACCCCATGTTCCATTTGTAGCCGAAGCCGAGCCCGCCCTCGCCTATCGGGCGTGACACGCCCGGCCACGCGGTCGATTCCTCGGCGACGGTCATCGCAGCTTGGTGCCGCTCGGCGACCAGCTCGTTCAGCCGCTTCAGGAAGGCGATGGCTTCGAGGTTCTCGCGGCCGCCATGCAGATTGGGCACCCATTCGCCCGGTCGGCGGCTGTAGTCGAGATAGAGCATCGAGGCGACGGCATCCACACGCAGCCCGTCGATGTGATAGCGGTCGAGCCAGAACAAGGCATTGCCGAGCAGGAAATTCACCACTTCGCGCCGGCCGTAATTGTAGATCAGCGTGTTCCAATCCTGGTGGAAGCCCTGGCGCGGGTCGGCGTGCTCGTAGAGATGCGTGCCGTCGAAATAGCCGAGCCCGTGCGGATCGGTCGGGAAATGTCCCGGCACCCAATCGATCAGGACGCCGAGCCCGGCGCGATGGCAGGCATCGACAAAGGCGGCGAACTCCCCTGGACTGCCATGGCGATTGGTCGGCGCGTAGAGGCCGATCGGCTGATAGCCCCAGGAGCCATCGAACGGGTACTCGCTCACCGGCATCAGCTCGATATGGCTGAAGCCCATCGTCCTCGCATAGGGTATGAGCTGCTCGGCGAGCTCACGATAGGTCAGGTAGCGATTGCCGGCTTCCGACACACGCCGCCACGAGCCAAGATGCACTTCGTAGATCGATATCGCGGCGTCGCGGCTGCTGGCGGCGCGCCGATTTGCCAGCCAGCTGTCGTCATGCCATGTGATGCCGGCGAGATCGGTCACCACCGACGCCGTGCGTGGTGCGTGCTCGGCGCTTAGCCCGTAAGGATCCGCCTTCAGCGGCAGCAGCTCGCCGTGCCAATCCTTGATTTCGTATTTATAGAGGGCGCCGGTGTCGACTTGCGGGACGAACAGCTCCCAGACACCGCATTCATGGCGAAAGCGCATCGGCAGACGACGGCCATCCCAGCTGCAGAAATCGCCGACCACGCTGACGCGGCGGGCGTTGGGCGCCCATACCGCGAACGCCGTGCCCGCCACGCCATCGATCGTCGTCCCGTGCGCGCCGAGCCGCTCGTAGTTCTCCAGATGCGTGCCTTCGGCGAGAAGATGGACGTCGAGCTCGCCGAGGATCGGCGGAAAGCGGTAGGCGTCCTCGAACTCGAACGGCCCGCCGGGCATCTCGGCGCGCAATCGATAGACGGTCGCGGCGTGGGTGCGCGGCACGATCGCCGCCCAAAGCCCAGCCTGATGAACTTGCTCGAGGGTGCAGATCACCCCGCCCCCGTCCCGCTCGATCGCCACGATCGAGCGGGCGCCCGGAAGGAAGACGCGCAGGGTGATTTCGCCGCGCGGACCATCGCGATGGCGACCGAGAACGGCGAACGGATCGCCGCAATCGCCCCGCACGACGGCCTCGATCGCCTGCTCCTTGCCGGTGACCGCCGCGCGGGTCTTGGCGACGTGGAGCGGCCGCGACGCCGTCGGGCTGCGCGGCTTGGCGAGGCGGGTCACGCCGGGCGGCGCGCTCGGCTCGGTTTGCGTCGAATGACCGTTGGCGCTCCCCTTCATGACGTCCGGTGCGTCTCGGCATCGAGCATTTCACTAACCCCTTTGATTGGAATCCCCAGCCAATCGGGACGGTTGGCCGCCTCGTAGCGCAGCTCGTAGCAGGCCTTCTCGATCAGGAAGAGAGTGAGAAGCCGCTGCGCTTGCGCTTCATCCTTCGGATAGCTCGGTGATTCCGTGGCGGTCTCGCGATAGGCGGCGAGGAACGTCGTCGTGGTCTCGTCCCGCCAGGCGAGCGCGCGCTCGACTTGTGCGTCGGGCACGCTGCCGACGGTGATCGCCGTACGCTGCAGCGCGGCGCGGGCGGCGTAGTCGAACGAGCGCAACATGCCGGCGATGTCGCGCAGCGGCGAGTGCTTGCTCCGCCGCGACGACAGATCCTTGGCCGGCTCGCCCTCGAAATCGATGATATACCAATCGGTCTGGGCGAGAAGCACCTGGCCGAGATGGAGGTCGCCATGGATGCGGGTCTTGAGGGCGTCGATTGGGCCCTCGAAGAGCCTGTCCACCAGCGCAAGGCATTCGCGCTTGCGCTGGTGGAGCGCCTTGGCGTCCGCCTGAAGGGCCCCCGAGAGTTTAGCGACGGCCTGATTGAGCGTGGCAAAGGACCGCTTGATATCCCGCTGCATGGTCGCCCGCCACGTGGCGAGATCCTTCGGCGAGATCGGCTGCGGCTCGAAGGCCGGGTCGCCGGTCGGCGTGGCGAGGGCGCGGTGCAATTCGGCAATGCGGCGAGCCAGCGTTGCGATGAGGCCGGGATAGAGGACCGGGGCGGCGATCTGCGATGCCGCCTCCCCCGCCTCATGTGCTTCGAGCACGCGGTGCAGATGGTCGGATACGAAGGTCCAGCCGTCGCCTTGGTTGCGGATGAAAGCCTGGGCAACCGCTAGAGCGGTCGGTGCGCCGCGCGCATCGAAATGCTCCAGCGCGCCGAGCATCGTCGGGGTGTTCTCATAGCCGACCTTCGCCAGGAAGATGCCGAATTCGACTTCCGGGTGCGTGCCGGGGACCAGGCGGCGATACAGCTTGACGACGATCTGATCGCCGATGATGACCGACGAGTTGCTTTGATCCGCGCCGAGCCGGCGGACTTCGACCTCGGGAGGGAGTGCGACGGCGGCAAGCTGCTCGCTGGTGGTGCAACGCAAGCGGCCGACCTCGCTGGTCAGCTCACGGCCGCTGGCGATCGCCCGTACCAGTGCGAGCGGAAACTCGCGCAGGCCAATGCCGTCATAGAGTCCCTCGAGCTTTGCACCGCGCCGCACCTGCGCCACCATGAACGACACCAATGCCGGGCCGCTGCTGGACGTATCGGCGCCGCCGGTCAGCGACAACGGAATGAGGTAGCGTTGCGTATCGCCGCCGGCGAGCGTCACGTCCGCCTGGGTAAGGAAATAGATTGCCGTCTCGTCGCGCAGCTCGGCGGCGTCGACGATCCGGATCGACGCGATGCGATCGTCCTTCGCGGCAAACCAGCGTTGGCGGATGAAGAACGGCGCCAGCGCCTCTTTTTCGAGCACGGTGCGCGACGGCGGCTTCAGGATGTCTCGCCATCCCTCGCGCGCCACCAACGTGACGAATTCCGGCACCGGCTCCGGTATCGAGCCGTGCCAGTTCGGCAGCTCCTCCTGTCCGGCAAGAGCGAACCAATAGAAGCTGTAGCCGGGAAGCGTCAGTTGATACGGCAGATCGCCGATCGGCGGAAAGGCACTGCGGCCCATCAGCTCGATCGGGATGCGCCCCTTGGCGCGGCTGAGATCGAGCTCGACTGCCTGTGCCGAACGGGCGAGGTTGAAGACGCAGAGGACCGTCTTGTCCTCATAGGAACGCAGAAAGGCGAGAATCTTGCGGTTGCCGGGATAGAGGAACTCGAGCGTGCCGCGTCCGAAGACGTTCTGGCCCTGTCGTACGGCGAGTGTACGCCTTGTCCAGTTGAGCAGGCTCGAGGCACTGCTCAGCTGCGCCT
>WNFM01337813.1_pt4 | contig 37940 bp, 35 predicted proteins | sample 5400271 | NCBI WGS metagenome assembly WNFM01 (sample SAMN13153352, study PRJNA577476) | soil metagenome | isolation source: 60 cm saprolite on Douglas fir-dominated hillslope | place: USA:California | collected 2013-09-17
CGGCGATGCCGTCGCCCGGGCCTATCGCAAGGATTTCCGCGCATCGCTGCGAGAATCCACGCCCTACGCGATGGTTTGCGTGTTCGCGCTGTGCGCGCAAACCGATGCCGAGGCACAACGGCTTGCCGCCAGCATCGACCATCGCCGGCTGCTGATGGCGATCGGCCGTGAAGCGCCGATCGCCAGCGTCGAAGAAGCGCAGGCCTATCCCTATACGGAACGCGACCGCACGATCATCCAGCGCGAACGATCGCGCGCGATAATCGGCACGCCTGACAAAGTGAAAACGCGCCTGCTGGAAATTGCGGATGCTTATGCGGCCGATGAACTCATGATCATCACCATCACCGGTGATTACGCCAGCCGGATGAGGTCTTATGAATTGCTGGCAACAGAATTCGGACTTACACCAACCACCACCTCACCCCCCGCCCTCTCCCCCTGAGGCGGAGAGGGTGCTCGATGCATGATAGCCTCCGCAATATCGCAGGTCCCGTTACGGCAGTGGCCTATCGAATTTCTGCCAATGCAAACCCCACGCCTTTAATGGTAGAACACAAATGACAATGAACGACGCACCTCCTCACCCTCTCCGCCCTGAGGGGGGAGAGGGCCGGGGTGAGGTGGGCGGGGTGGGCGGTGGTGAACGCTCTTTGGTCCTGGTCCTGGCCGCCATCCAGTTCACCCACATCATGGATTTCATGATCATGATGCCGCTCGGCCCGCAGTTGATGCGGGTCATGCTCATCTCGCCGCAGCAGTTCGGCCTCCTGGTTTCGGCTTACACCCTTACGGCGGCGGTCGCGGCTCTGGCCGTGGCCTTCTACACCGACCGCTTCGATCGCAGGCAAGCGCTGCTTTTTCTGTACGCGGGCTTCGTAATATCGACGCTGCTGTGCGGCATCGCGCCGGGTTACGGCGAACTGCTGGCCGCGCGCGCGGTGGCCGGGGCTTTCGGCGGGGTGGCGGGCGCGACCGTACACTCCATCATCGGCGACGCGGTTCCCGAGAATCGGCGCGGCGCGGCAACCGGCATGATCATGTCCGCCTTCGCGCTGTCTTCGATCATCGGCGTCCCGATCGGGCTGGTGCTGGCCGCGCATTTCTCGTGGCGCGCCCCCTTCCTGCTGCTCGTTGCCGCCTCGGCGATCGTGTTCATTCTCACTTGGCGAATCCTCCCGCCGATGCGAGGCCACATCGTCGAGGGTGAAGTGCATCGTCCGCTGGAACAGATGAAAGCCGTGTTGGGCACCGCCAACCACCTGCGCGCCTTCGTATTCATGTTCGCCTTGATGTTCGCCGGCTTCTCGGTGATTCCCTTCATCAGCCCCTACATGGTGGCCAATGTCGGCCTGAAGGAAACCGACCTGCCCTATCTGTATTTGTTTGGCGGGCTGGCCACCGCCTTCTCATCGCGCTATATCGGCAAGCTGGCCGACAAGTACGGCAAGCGGCAGATCTTCACGCTGATCGGCCTGATCTCGATCGTGCCGCTGCTGATCACGACCAATCTGCCGCCGGTCCCGGTGTGGATCGCGATCTGCGCGTCGGTCATCTTCATGGTGTTCGTATCGGGACGTTTCGTGCCGGCGATGGCGCTGGTCATTTCCAGCGTGCAGCCGCACCTGCGCGGCGGCTTCATGAGCATCAACTCCGCGATCCAGCAACTCGGCCTCGGCGCGGCATCGCTGCTCGCCGGCACGATCATCGGCCACGGCGTCGGCGGCACGCTGACGCACTACTGGCTGGTGGGATTCATTGCGGTGGGGGCGACGCTGCTTGCGATTGCGCTCGCGTGGCGCGTCGAGCCGGTGGCGTAGCGACCGAGGGGCTAGAGGTGAGGGGCTAGGATTTTGCTTTCCCCCTAGCCCCTCACCCCTAAACCCTCACACTCGCAACGTCAGTTGCTTGTGTCGGGTTCAAAGAAACACCACCTCACCGCCGGGAACGCAACGCGCAAATCCGCCTCGACGCGGTTGATCGCGTCGACCAGCGCCGTTGCACTCGCGGTTTCCGTCATCCTCGCCTTGACGGCCAGCATGACGCCTTCGCCCATCTGCAGGGTCAGCAGGTTGTAGACTTCCGCGACTTCGCTTCGCGCTACGAGGAAGCGGCGGATCGCACTTTCGGTTTCGGCTTCGGCGCTCTCGCCGGTGATCAGCGCCTTGATCTCGAGCGACAGCAGGACGGCGACGACGATCAGCAATACACCGACGGCCATGCTGCCCAACGCGTCGAACATCGGGTTCCCGGTCGCGAGCGCCAGCAATATGGCGATCAGCGCCAGCGCCAGGCCGGCCAGCGCCGCAATATCTTCGCCCAGCACGATGATGAGTTCGCTGTTGCGCGACACGCGGAAGAATTTCCACAGCGATATGCCGCCGGACACCTTGCGGATTTCGCGCACGCATCCGGCCAGTGAAAAGGCCTCCAGTACGATCGAGACCGCCAATACGCAGATCGCGACGATGGGGTTGGTGATGGGCTCGGTCTGATGCAGTTTGTGCCAGCCCTCGTAGACGGAAAACAGCCCGCCGAGCGTGAACAACAGCACCGCCACCAGGAAGGCCCAGAAATAGACGACATTGCCGTAGCCGAGCGGATGTTTCGCATCCGGTTCCCGTTTCGCCTCCTTCATGCCGCGCAACAACAGCACCTGGTTGCCGCAATCGGCGGCGGAGTGGATGGCTTCGGCCAGCATCGCGCTCGAACCGGTCACGGCCGCGGCCGTGCCTTTCGCGATCAGGATGCCGCTATTGGCGCCCAGCGCGTAAAGCACCGCGCGCAGTGAAGAAGCTTGCGACATTGAGTTCCTTTGTCGGTTATTCGGACGTTCGCATGGATAGATTGTGAATGATATCCAGACGCTCAGGCATCCGGAATTAATCATTCTCCAAGGAGGATTCTTTACATCTCGCTACGAAGTACACGAAGCGGCACGAGGAAAGGTGAAGCTGGCACTATATTGAAGCTCTCTGGTTCGTGACCATAGCCGGCAGCTATTGCGACACTAACCTGCATAAAAATTATGGTTGACCTCTTCGTGTTCCTTCATGGCTTCGTGGTGAGATTTTCAGTTGCCGTAGATAGGGCGGCCCTCGTTCAGGCTACCCGGTTCACGCGCTCGGCGATGGCCAGCACGCGGTACATCGAACGCACCACCGGCAGTTCGATCAGTTCGCCGTCCACGACCACCAGGCCGGTGCTGTCCTGTTCGAACGCGGCGCAGACCTTGCGCGCCTTTTCGACGGCCTTGGCGTCCGGCGTGAAGGCTTCATGGATGATCGCGAGCTGGTTCGGGTGGATCGACGCCTTGCCGGTGAAACCGAGGCGCGCACATGCCTGGGCTTCTTTGCGCAGTCCTTCCGGATCGTCGAGGCTCAGATAGGGCACGTCCAGCAGGTCGATGCCGGCCGAAGCCGCAGCGTGTACCAGACGCGAACGCGCATACAGCAACGGCTCCCAGGATTTCTCGCAGCGCAGGTCCGCGGACATGTCCACGGCGCCGAGGATGATCGAGTCGATGCGTGCGGACGACTTTGCGATCTCGATCGCGCGTTCCAGGCCCTGGTTGGTTTCGATGATGACGCAGAAGCGGATCTGGCGCGCCGGCCCGGTTGAGAGCAGCGTTTCGATCAGCTGCACTTCTTCGGCCGAGCGGATCTTGGGGATCATGATCGCCGGCGGCGGCGCGTCGGATGCGATGATCGCGCTCAGGTCCTTCAGGCCGTCCGGCGTGGACAAGCCGTTGATGCGCACCATGCGTTCCACGTGCGGATGCGTGTTCGACTGGAACAACGGCAGGGTCAGCGCACGGCCTTCGTCCTTGCGGCTGCGCGCAACGGCGTCTTCCATGTCGATGCAGACGATATCCGCGCCGGAATCCAGCGCTTTGGCGTAACGGTCCGGCCGCAGGGCGGGGACGAACAACAGGCTTCTGCGCGGCCGGACGGTGGAGCTTGACTGCAGCATGGAGCGTAAACCGATTCTGATGAAAGACGGCATGCTAACACCCTCTCCCCGCCCTCTCCCGTCAAGGGAGAGGGCGATGAAGAGGCCAAGGGCAAAAAGGTGTGCACATTTTCAAACTCCAGAACTCCCTCTCCCTTGACGGGACAAGGGCACACTTGAAGCGCAGCAGAGGGCCGGGGAGAGGGTGCGAATCGCGACGACAACGTAGCGCAGCGGACCGCCGGGCACTACGCTGTCGAACGGATAGCAGGTCACCAGGGTCAGGCGGTCGTCACCGGTATCGAGCAGCACGCGCACGTCCTTGTTGCGCACCACTTCGATACCCAATACGACGTAATGCGCCACGCGCCCGTCCGCGGTTTGCACCTCGAGCGGGTCGCCGGAGCGCAGGTCGCGCAGGAAGGCGAAGTGTGTGTCGCGATGTCCGCTGACCACCGCATTGCCCGGGTCGCCGGGCAGCGGCGTGCCGTCCACGTGCCCCGGCCCGAACGCAAGGGTGCGACCGCTCGCCCCGGCCAATACCATGAGCGTCTGCCTCTGGCGTGACGCTTCCAATCGCGCGACCGGGTAGGTATCGGCCCAGGGCCAGGGCTTCGCGGCGGCGCCGGAGGCAAGCGATCGACTCCACGCCGATGCAATGAGGCGCTGTGCGAGCCAGGCCTTTGCGTGAATGTACGCCGCCTCGCCCGCCTGCCAGATCGCCATGGCCGCCAGCCCAAATACGAGCATCCGCCGGGTGCGCGCAGTCACAGCTTCCTCCCGGCAAGCGCATAGGTGAGCAAGGCCAGTGTCGCAAGCAGGAGCGCCAGCATCAGGTGCAGCGGCGCAGGCGTCGCCGTGCGCGGCAGCGAACCGAACACGGCGTCCTGGTCCCAACCGTGCGGCATGTTAACGGGCAGCGCCTGGGAATCCAGCGGTTGGCCGCCGGGACGGGCCGGCGTCACGTCGATGGCAACGAGGCTGGTATAGCGCGAGACCAGGTGATGCTTGAGGGCGATATCCACGACGTCCTCCCGGACCCGCTGCTTGTCAGCGCCATCCTGCAAGGAGTCGGTCAGCGACTCGATCTTGCGCCGGGCCCAAAGTACCCCCATGCCCTCGCCTTCGTGCGTGTACTTGAGATCGAATTTCGTGCTCCATGGCGCGCCGCCGGACTGGCCGCGCACGACGACTTTTCCCGCGAGCAATCCCTCGACCCGCGCGCTCAGAATCACAGGCTCGCCGAGGTAAAGGTCGGGCAGCTTCTTCGGATACATTTCCGCGACGACGCTCCTCGGCCACTCGACGACGATGTCGGACAGCACGGGATGTTCGAGCTTGGCGAACAGCGCGCCCATCTTTTCTCCGACCTCGGCGACGTCGCCGATGTAAGTGAAGGTGCCGCGGCCGAGCTCGGCCGCCTTGCTCATGAAATGGCTGTTAGGCACCGACCCGATGCCCACGGTGAACAGCCGGCTGCGGCCGAGCTTTTCCTGGATCAGCCGGAACAGCTCGTCCTCGTTGCCCACACTCCCATCCGTCATGAACACGACCTGGCGCAGGTACCCCTCCTTCGTGTCGGGTTCGAGCGCGGCGCGCAGCGCCGGCGCCATCTCGGTGCCACCCGTCGCGCGCAGCCGGTCGACGAACTGCCGCGCGGCTTCGAGGTTCTTTCCGGTCGCCTCGTGCGGATACGCGAACAGGGAGTCGGTCGTCGAATTGAACTGGATCACGTTGAAACGATCGCCCGCGCCGAGTTGCTTGAGCGCCACGTTCAGCGCCCGCTTCGCCTGCTCAATCGAGGCGCCATGCATGGAGCCGGACGTGTCGATGACGAATATGGCCTCGCGCGGCAGCCGCTTCCCGGTGGCTTGCGCGCCGACCGGGGGAAACAGGGTCAGCAGCACGTGGGTTTCGCCGTCCTGCGTCTCGCGGAACAGGCTGCCGCGAGGCACGGCGCCAGCCATCGGGTGCCACACGAGCTCGAAATCCCGGTCGGCGGGGAATGGCCCGACGGCCAGGCTTACGCCGTAACGGCTGTCGTCGCGCTTCTCCACATCGATCGCGTGATAGCGGCTCACGACGTCGTTGACCGGGAAACCGGCGTCGATTTCGACCGCGATGGTGACAGGATTGCGCGGTGCTTCGCCCGCGTCGACGACAGGCGGCGTGATGCGCGACGCGTCGGCCACGCGGTCGGTGTCCGGCGCCCAACCCGCACCCTGCGCACCTTCGGAGGACGGCCTGCCCGGAATGTAACGCGGCGCAACGACTGTCGGAAAACGCAGGCTGACCGACTGATCATCAAAGCGCAGAGTCTGCTGGTACTCGATCTCGACCACGAGCGTCTCATTGGGCCCGAGGTTTGCGACGCTGCTGGTGAAGATGTTCGGTCGCTCCTGTTCGACCAGAGATGCGCGCCGGCCGTTGTCCCGGGCGGCGGCGTACTCGGCTTTCGCCTGCTCGCGTTCGCGGATCTGTCCCTCGATCGTGCGGTCGCCCACCTGCATGCGCAGCCGGTCGACAGCCGCGTTTTCCGGCAGCGGGAAGACGTAGATGCCTTCCACCCAGTCCGGTGAATCGTTCCTGAACTGCTGCGAGACGACCGCGCGCGCCACCATCCCGCTGACCGCGATCTTCACGTCGGTGCTCAACGCCGCGGAGCGCACCAGCTTGCCGGACGGGCGCACGCGCACGAGGAAGCTGCCGCTCTTCTGGCCGCCAGGGGTCTCCGAATCCGCGTCGGCCGCCTTGGCGGCGACAACGTTGCCGTCGGCCCGCGCGACCGACACAAAGGCCACCATGACAAAGGCCAGCAATGCCATCGGCAGCACAATTGAATCGGCTATCCTGCCCAGGATCCGCGCCAGAAGGGAACCGTCCGGAAATAACCCGGACGCTTCCCGCGCGCCGCCGTTCGAAGGACGTAGCGCGCGGGCCGTCACGATTTTCCTTTCGCCACGGTGTAGCCGAAATAACCGAGGAGACCGGCCAGCAGCGCGAGCACGATGTAGAGCACGACCGGCGGCTTCGATTTTTCGAGCGACTCGTACATCCTCTCGTGCACCGCGACCTGCGGCGGCTGCTTGGCCTCGGCCTGCGGTTGCGGGTCCGCGGCGGCGAGATGGATTGGCGCTGCGGTGACGGCGCCGGTACCTGGTCCACCGCCGTTCACGGGGGTTTCAGTGACAGTGACCAGCGCGCCGGAAGCCTGGGCAGGCGGCGCGATCACGGTCAGCGACAGGACCGTCAACGCGAGCAAGAGCGCGAAGGCCGTACCCGCGAGCACCGCCATCGTGACCATGCGAAGGATATCGCGCGCAACGCCGGGCGACGGCGCTTTGGTTTCGGCGGCGCCGAGCGGCGTGGCCAGGTTGCGAAGGGACAGCGTTTTCATTTCGGTTTTCTCCAGGAAGGGCGTGCGCAAGTGCACGGTGGGCATTGAAACGCCGCACAGGGGCGCGAGCGCGTCGCGGGAAGGGAAAGGTGCAGGCGGAATGTGGCAAAAAAATGGCATTTCGCGCGCGCCCGCGTGGGCACGCCGCGCTCGGGTATAGTGCTGCCACCTCATCCCCCGGGCGGGCGGACACGTTAGTGATGGAATCACCCGTCTGCGGGCAGCACGCCGGGCTCCGCCTCCCGCCCCGGATGGCTGCGCCAACGCCGTGTCGGCGGAGTTCCTCCCCGAGCGGAGAAGGTGCTGAGATACAAGTGCGCGACTAATGGTCGCTTGGTGTTCCATCTCCCTCTCCCCCTCACGGGGGGAGAGGGTTGGAGTGAGGGGGGTGGTGAATATCTTTTTATAAGTGCCCCAGCATGGCCAGACGCATAGCCGTAGTCGAAGACGACCCCGCGATCCGCGAGAACTATGCGGATGTGTTCCGCCGCCAGGGCTACGAGGTCGCCGCCTTCGCCAATCGTCCGGAGGCGCTCAAGGCGATGCGCATCCGCCTGCCCGATCTGGCGCTGATCGACATCGGGCTGGCGGACGAAATCGAGGGCGGCTTTGCGTTGTGCCGCGAACTGCGCGCGCTGTCATCGACCTTGCCGATAATCTTCCTGACCGCGCGCGACGGCGATCTCGATACCGTGTCGGGCCTGCGCATGGGTGCGGACGACTACCTGACCAAGGACATCAGCCTGCCGCACCTGCTCGCCCGCATCGCCGCGCTGTTCCGGCGCGTCGAGGTTATGGGAGCGCCGGCGTCCGCGGAAGACGTGCTGGAACGCGGGCGTCTCAGGCTGAACCTGAAACGCATGGAAGCGCATTGGGCGGAGCAGCAGGTCGAACTCACGCTGACGGAGTTCTGGATCGTGCACGCGCTGGCCAAATTCCCGGGACATGTGAAGGATCGCGACGCGCTCATGCGCGAAGCCAGCCTGACGGTGGACGACAGCACCATCACCTCCCATATCAAGCGCATCCGCCGCAAGTTCGCGGCACTCGATGCCGCCTTCGATTCGATACAAAGCGTCTACGGCATGGGCTACCGCTGGCATGGCGAGCGCTGATTTCCCTGTAAACCCCGGGCGGCGCGGCCCGGGCCTGCGCGTCGGGCTGCGCCTGAAGCTGTTTCTGGCGGCGGGCATCCTGTTGCTGATTCCCCTGCTCGGCTTTCTGTACGTGCGCGAGCTCGAGCATCTGTTACTGAAGGTGCAGGAGCAAGGGGTGGTCGCGACGGCACGGGCCGTGGGCACCGCACTCAACGACCGGCCCAGCCTGTTCCTGAGCGGCGAGGTCTATCCCTTCGCGCTGGCGCAGGACAACGACCTGCGCATCGACAACCTGCCTGCGCCGATCGTCGTCGATGGCCAGACGGAGGACTGGGCGAAGCAATCGGTAACGCCCCATGCCGTCGGAGCGGGCGCCGGCAGTCCCGAGTCCCGCGCCTTCTCCGCGCGCTATCGAATCGGCCGGCAGGGCAGTTCCATCTATGCGCTGTTCGAAGTGCAGGACGCCAAGGTGGTACTGCGCGATCCGGACAACGATCCCTTGCATGCGGCCGACCACCTCGAAATAGCCGTAGTGACGCCCGATGACGAGTTCCTGCGTTTCGCCATCGACGCGCGTGGAACCGGCAGGGCATCGGTCCATCTTCTTACCGCGGACGGCGAAGAGATCCTCGACAACCGCATCCAGGCCATCTTTCGTCTCGTGCCGGGAGGCTACCTGATGGAACTGCGCCTGCCGCGCTCACTGGTGGGGCCGCGCCTCGGCTTCACAGTCGTCGATGTCGACGATCCTGCAGCCGGAGCGGCAGTGGTTTCGATCAGCACGTCCGATACGTCGAGCAAGCAGACACTCGGTGCGGTCATCGTGCCCTCGCCCGAAGTCAGCGAGCTGGTACGCAGGCTGGGCCGCGGCTCGACGTCAACCGCCGGGTCATCGCCCAGGCCGGCTCGTTGCGCGCACCGCCGGCGCAAGCCGAGCCCGACCAGGAACCGTTCATGCGTTTCTGGGAAGCGGCGGCCGATGTGCTTGTGCGTCCGATCCTGCGGCTGGCGATGTCGGAACCGAACGAGGATTTCCAGGACATCGCGCCCGGCACCTATCGCCTCGAGGGCCGCGAGATCGACGATGCCCTCGCCGGCCAGACCGGCACGCGCCGCCGCCTCACGCCGGATTCGCGTGCCGTCGTGCTCTCCGCCGCGCAGCCGGTTTGGCTGGAAGACAAGGTGGTGGGCGCAGTGCTCATCGAGGAGACGACCAACGACGTGCTGGCGCTGCGCAATCGCGCCTTCGAAAAACTGTTCGCCGCCCTGCTCGTGGTCTATGTCGGCGGCACCGCGGCACTGCTGGTCTTTGCGACGCGATTGTCCTTGCGCATCCGCCGCCTGCGCGACGAAGCGGAGAAAGCAATCGACCCGCATGGCCGGGTACTCGGCAGTGTTGGCGGCTCGGATGCGGGAGACGAACTCGGCGACCTTTCGCGCAGCTTCGCGGACATCCTGCGGCGACTGCAGCAGTACACCGGCTATCTCGAAACGCTGGCCGGACGGTTATCGCACGAACTGCGCACACCGGTCGCGGTGGTGCGGTCTTCCCTCGACAACCTGAAGCAGGTCGAGCTGCCGGATGAAGCGCGCGTCTATCTTCACCGCGCGGAAGAAGGCCTGGCGCGGCTGACCACCATTTTCACGCGCATGAGCGAGGCGACGCGCCTGGAACAGTCGCTCGCCTCGGTCGAGCGCGAGCGTTTCGACCTGGCCGAAGTGGTGCGCGGTTGCGTCGAGGGTTACCGGCTCGCGCATCGCGACCGCGTCTTCACCTTCGACGCCGGTCCCGGCCCCTATCCGGTGATGGGCGCGCCGGACCTGGTTGCGCAGATGCTCGACAAGCTCGCGGCGAATGCGGTGGAGTTCAGTACGGTCGGCAGCACGATCCGCTTCGAACTGCAAAACGACACTTCGGGTGCGCGCCTGTCGGTCATCAACGAAGGCCCGCCGCTGCCCGCCGACATGCAGGACCGGCTGTTCGAATCGATGATCTCGGTGCGGCAGAAAAAATCGCAAACCGAGCCGCACCTCGGGCTCGGGCTCTACATCGTGCGCCTGATTGCCGAATTTCACGGCGCCCGCGCAAGCGCGCGCAATCGAGAAAATGGTTCGGGCGTCGAGATCCGCATCGAGTTTCCGCTCGCGGACAACACCCTCAACACATAAAACTGAAAATCTCACCACGAAGCCACGAAGAACACGAAGTGGCACGAAGAAAGGCAAGATCGAAGAAAATTGTTGTCCTCCGGTGGTCGCAATTATTCTAGTCTGTAGGGAGACCCCCCGGCTCTGCCGGGGTGGCAGTAGAAGTTTGACATTTCAGGGAGTCCATCGCGGAGGCGCCTGATCGTGAGCCGCCAAGCACACGAGGAGGAGTTTCAGGATGGACAAGTACGAGAGCCTAAGGCAGACGACGTGGCAGTGGAAGTGGTGTTCGTTCTGATGTGTCATAGAAGGATCACGTACGCGTCACCCCGGCATTGAATCGGGGTCGCGCGAGCGGCCCCGCTTAGCCGCTTTGAGCGGCTCACAACTTAAAGCCCCCGGCTTTGCCGGGGGATACTTACTTGGACGGCACGTCGATCGGCTTCTTGTGTATACGAGAGCCACCCGACCCACATTCTTCTTCGTGTTCCTTCGTGTTCTTCGTGGCTTCGTGGTGAGATTTAGTTCGTCGTGAGATTTAGGGTTTAGCCATCCCTATTCCGCAATCACCATCGCCTCGGCGCGGTCCGCGCCGCGCGGCGCTTTCGTCTTGCCGATGAACAGCAGCAGCGGCAGTGCGGCGAGCGCGATCAGCGCGAAGATCCAGAAATCTCCGGTGAAGCCGATCACCGCGGCCTGCAGACTGACTTCACGCTCCATCCTTGCCAGCGCGTGGGTCGTGGCCATGCCCCAGCCTTCGTGTCCCTGCGCCTGCAATGCGCGGTTGAATGGCGAGACGTGCTCGGCGAGCTGCGCGTGCATCACGCTGCTTGTGCGCACGAACATGGCCAGCGCGCCGGAAACACCGATGCTCGCGCCGAGGCTGCGCACGAGGTTGAACAGCGCTGTCGCTTCCGTGCGCAGGTGCGGCTGCAACGAAGGAAATGCGATGACCTGGATGGGGACCATGATGATGCCGCCGCCGATTCCCTGCAGGAAGTTCGTCCAGAGCAGCGGCCACATGCCGACATCGGCCGTCCAGTTCGACATTTCCCAGCTCGACCATGCCAGGCACAGCAGTCCGAAGGCAATCAGCGCGCGCGGATCGATGCGCCCGGTGACGCGCCCGCCGATCATCATGGCAATGAACAGGCCGACACCTCGGGGCGCTTGCAGCAGGCCGATCATGTCGATCGGGTAGCCCCGTACCTGATCGAGGAACGACGGCATCAGCACCATCGGTGGCGTGGTCACGAAGCCGTAGACGAAAACGAACACCAGGCCGAGAAAGAAATTGCGCTGGGTCATCAGCCGCGGATCGAGGAAGGGCTGCTTCGTCGTGAGACTGTGCACGTTGAAAAGATAGAGCCCGAGTACGGCAAGACAAGCTTCCGTGATGATTTCCCACGACTCGAACCAGTCGAGCTGGCCGCCGCGATCGAGCATGAGTTGCAGCGACCCGATCCCGAGGGACAGGCTCAGGAAACCGAACCAGTCCAGCTTGCGCCGGGCATCGTGCGGCGTCTCGGGCAGGAACACGGCCGCACCGGCAAGCGCCAGCAGCCCGAAAGGCACATTGATATAAAAAATGTAGCGCCAGCTCAGATATTCGGTTACGTAGCCGCCCACGGTCGGCCCGACGAACGAGCCCAGCGTTGCCGCCATGCCCCACAGCGCCATCGCCTTGGCCTGCTCTTCCGGCGGATAGGTGTCGAGGATGATCGCGTGCGACAGCGGAATAAGGAACGCGCCGCCCATGCCCTGCACGATGCGCGCCAGCACTTCCACTTCGAGCGAGTTGGCCGATCCGCAGACCACCGACGCGACGAGGAAAATGATCACCGCCCACATGAACAGCCGTTTGCGCCCGAAACGCAGGCTGAGCCATCCGGAGGACGGCATGGCGAGTGCGGACGCCACGATATAAGAAGTGATGACCCAGCCGATCTGGTCCTGCGTCGCGGAGAAAGTGCCTTGCATGTGCGGCAACGCCACCGCCGCAATGGTCCAGTCGACCGAATACAGGAAACTTGCCAGCCCGACCGAAGCCGTGATCAGCGCCGGGTGCTTCGACGCACCGGTCATGTCAGCGTCGCGTACTGGCGACTGCGGAAGCCGGCGTGAGGAAGCGCGGCAACCAGCCCTCGTCGACCATCTTTTGGACCATGCGCGGCAAGCCGCGCGGATGGCCGGTAGCCACCGTGACCGTGACTGTCATGCCAGCGCGCAACTGCTGGGTGCTGCCGGCCTTCGGTTCGACCTTGATGCGCACCGGCACGCGTTGCACGACCTTGACCCAGTTGCCGGTCGCGTTCTGCGGGGGCAGCACGGCGAATTCGGCACCGGTCGCGGAAGCAATGGTCTCCACGCTGGCCTGCCATTCCGTATCGGGGTACGCATCGGCAACGACTTTCGCGACCTGCCCGACGCTCATGTAGGTGAGCTGGGTTTCCTTGTAGTTCGCTTCGATCCACGGAGGACCGCTCTCGATCAGGCTGAACATCGGCGCGCCCTTCTCCACATACTCGCCGACCTGCAGTTTCATGTTTGTGACCACGCCCTTGAACGGCGCCTTGATGCGCGACCGGGTCATATCCAGATTCGCCGCGTCATAGGCCGCGCGCGCTTCCGCATAGCGCGGACTTTGCTCGGGCGGAAGGTTCGGATCGCCGGAGAGATTGGCGAGCACGCGGTTCGTCCGCTCGCGGATGTTCTCCAGGCGGCTTTTCGCGCCGACCACTGCCTGGCGGGCTTCGTCGTAGGTATCCCCGCGCGTCATGCCCTTTTCCTTCAGGTACTCCTGGCGCACGAGCTGCTTTTCCAGGAAATCGATGCGGCTGCGTGCTTCGGCAGCCTCCTGCAGGGTGGCGCGGTATTCCGCGCGCATCGACTGGACTTCAGTGCGAACGACATCCATGCGCGCTTTCGCGCCGTTCATCGCAATCTGGTAGGGCTCCGGATCCAGCCGGAACAATACCGTGCCGGCTTCGACTTCCTGGTTGTCGCGGGTGAGGACTTCGATCACGCGGCCGGTCACCGCTGCGCTGATCGGCACGATGTTCGCCTTCACGTACGCGTTGTCGGTCTCGACGTCCTGGCCGCCGGTGGCGTAGATATAGAGTCCGGCAACGACAGCAATAAGCGGAACGACCACCAGCAGCAGGATGCGCACGGCGCGATGCACGACGATGACAGCCTTGTGCGTGGTTTCCGACATGTCAGCGCTTGCGCTTTTTGGCGCCGTTACCGTTCGCGCCGTTATCCTGCCTGGACAAGTTGGCCTTGATCGTCAGCAGCGTGTCGACGAACTGGTCCTGCTGCGCAGCATTCAGGCCGGATAACGCGTCGCGCCTCAACTCCACCGCCGCCGCGCGCATGGCCTTGATTGCGGGTTCGACTTCTTCGGTCAGGAATACGCGCTTGGCGCGGCGGTCGCCGGCATGACCTTCGCGGCGTACCCAGCCTTTCTGCTCCATGCGATCCAGCAGCCGGCCCAGCGTCGCCTTCTTCACTTCCAGGATGTCGGCCAGTTCGGACTGCGTCACGCCGTCGTTGCGGAACAGGTGGTTGAGCACCCACCATTGCGAGCGCGTCAGCCCGAGGGACTTCACGCGCCGGTCGAAGGTGGTGCGCATCAGCCGGGCGACATCGTTCAGGATGAAGCCGAAATTGCGGGACAGGTCTTCGCGGAACATAGGACGGATTCTACCCGAACTTGGTCGCCTAGCTTACTATATGCCAGGCTATCATTTCACCTAGGGCGTTTTTCACCGCAAAGGACGCCAAGGACGCGAAGGAAAGACAAAAACAAGGGAAAGCACACTGGCATCGGTGTAGCGCATCTGTTCATCGTCCCATACCGCCAACTGTCACTACGACCGCTATATTGGCCCGGACCACTTTTGCCACCCCGTTACTTGCTTTTGCCCTTCCTTTGCGTCCTTTGCGGTGAACCATTTTCTTGATAACAGCCTGCTAGAATCTGTCTTAAACAAGAGAGGGAAGTCCACAAGATGAAAATAACAGCCGTCGAAACCATCAACCTCGCCGAATTTCCGAACGTGCTGTGGGTGCAGATCCACACCGACGAAGGCATCGTCGGCCTCGGGGAAACCTTCTATGCGGTCGCCCCGGTGGCGGAACACATCCACCAGACTTGCGCGGACTACCTGCTCGGCAAGAATCCGCTGGAGATCGACAAGCACAGCCGGTACTTCCTGAACACCTACCTCGGTTTCAACAGCGTCGGCGTGGAGATGCGCGCCGCCTCCGCGATCGATATCGCGCTGTGGGATTTGTTCGGCCAGGTTACCAACCAGCCGATCTACCAGTTGCTCGGCGGCGCATCGCGCGACAAGGTACGGGTGTACAACACCTGCGCCGGCTACCAGTACGTGCGCGCCAAGCCGACGCAAGGCACCGCGAACTTCGGCCTGCCGGCAAAAGTCGACAAGAAGAACCGGCCTTTTGAGGACTTGATGGCGTTCAAGACCGATGCCGGCGAACTGGCGAAGTCGCTGCTGGAGATGGGCATCACCGGCATGAAGATCTGGCCGTTCGACGAAGCCGCGGAAGCGTCCAACGGCAGCTACATCTCGAACGCCGACCTGAAGAAGGCCATGCGCCCGTTCGAACAGATCCGCAAGGCCGTCGGCGACAAGATGGACATCCACGTCGAATTCCACTCGATGTGGAACCTGCCCACCGCCATCCGCATCGCGCAAGCGCTGGAGCAATTCGATCCGTTCTGGTACGAAGACCCGATCAAGATGAATAACATCGACGCGGTTGCGGATTACGCGCACCGCACCAATGTCTGGGTCACGGCGTCGGAGACGCTGGGCACACGCTGGGGTTTCCGTGAATTGTTCGAGAAGCAGGCCGTCTCCGTGTGTATGCTGGATGTCGGCTGGACCGGCGGCTTGTCGGAATCCAGGAAAATCGCCACCATGGCGGAAGCCTACCAACTTCCGATGGCACCGCATGACTGCACCGGCCCGATCCTGCTGACCGCATCCGTGCACCTGTCGATGAACTGCCCGAACACGCTGGTGCAGGAAATGGTGCGGGCGTTCTACTATGACTGGTACGGCAAGCTGGTCACCGAACTCCCACCGGTGAAGAACGGCTACATCACCGCGCCGAAGGGACCGGGGTTGGGGACGAAGTTGCAGCCTTCCGTATTCAAACGCAAGGACGCCACGCGGCGGATATCGAAACTGGGAAAGTAATTCCAATCTAAACCGGAATGCGCACCACGAAGGCACGAAGGACACGAAGTGGCACGAAGAAAGGCAAGGTCGAAGAGATTATTGTCCATTGAAGATGGTAACCTCGGCGGTGAATATGCACATCAAATCGGCAACCCTCATCCACAGATCCTGTTCTTCCTGCATCCGTTCTTGCCCTTCTTCGTGTTTCTTCGTGTCCTTCGTGCCTTCGTGGTGAGAATTTGAATTGGAAGTAGACTAAGGATCCAGATATGGCCGACATGAAAACAAATACGGACCCCCGCGTCCTGGTACTCGCCCCCGGCGATAACGTCGCGGTTGCGAAATCGGATATTCCAGCGGACACGACATTGCAGGTCATGGGCGTGACCGTGACGCTCAAGGCGGCAATGGAAACCGGCCACAAATTCGCATTCCTGAAAGTCGCGAAGGGCGGCGGCATCACCAAGTACGGCGCGCCGATCGGCGTTGCGACAAAAGACATCGAGCCGGGCGACTCCATGCACATCCATAACGTCACCAGCGACTACATCCCGACCTACACCCTCGACGAGGGCCACCAGTTCTTCAAGGAGCACTGATCATGATCAATGCCTACCTCCGCACCGACGGCCGCAAGGGCATCCGCAATACCATCGTTGTCGCCTACCTGGTCGAATGCGCGCATCACGTCTCGCGCGAAATCTATTATCCGTTCCGTGAACAGGGCGCGCATCTGATCGGCTTTCCCGGCTGTTTCCCCAACGTCTACTCGCACAAGATGATGGAGCGGCTCTGCACGCACCCGAACGTCGGCGGTGCGCTGCTGGTTTCGCTCGGCTGCGAAGGTTTCAACAAGGGCAAGCTGCAGGAGACCGTCCGCAAGTCCGGGCGTCCGGTGAAACTCCTGGAAATCCAGAGCACCGGCGGCACGCGCAAGACCATTGCCGAGGGCAAGGCCTGGATCGAACAGACCCTGAAGCAACTGGAAGCCACGCCGCGCGTGAACATGACGCTCGACGAGTTGATCGTCGGCACGATCTGCGGCGGCTCGGATGCGACCAGCGGCCTGACGGCGAATCCGGCCATGGGCCGCGCCTTCGATTTCCTGGTCGAGCAGAACGCCACCTGTATTTTCGAGGAAACCGGTGAACTCATCGGCATGGAGCACTGGATGGCGAAGCGCGCCGAGAATCCCGTGCTTGGCGAAGAGATCGTCAAGACCGTCGCCAAGGCTGCGAAGTATTACGCGACTTACGGGCACGCCAGCATCGGCCCCGGCAACGCCGACGGCGGACTGACCACCATCGAGGAAAAATCCCTAGGCGCCTACGCCAAGTCCGGCCAGTCGGTCATCTCCGGCATCATCAAGCCGGGCGACGTGCCGATCCGCGGGGGGCTGTATTTACTGGACGTCGTGCCGGACGGCGAACCGCTGTTCGGTTTCCCGAACATCAGCGACAACGCCGAGATCGCGGAACTCATGGCCTGCGGCAGTCACCTGAGCTTGTTCTCCACCGGCCGCGGCTCGGTGGTCGGTTCTGCGATCGCCCCGGTCATCAAGGTCTGCGCCAACCCGCATACCTACAAGCGCATGTCGGACGACATGGATGTAGACGCCGGCCGCATTCTCGAAAACCGCGCCACGCTGGACGAAGTCGGCCGCGAGATCTATGACCTGATCATTCGCGTCGCCAATGGCGAACAGACCAGGTCGGAAGCGCTTGGGCATCAGGAATTCATTCTGACCTACAAGAGCTTCGAGCCCATCGGGCCGGCTTGTTTTCCTTCGGCTGCCTAAACCCTCTAAACCTTTCCACCCAACACGGAGACACGGAGAGCACGGAGGGCACGGAGGAAAGAAAATTTAGATATTGGGATATAGCTGCCGGCAGAGTTGGTCCGGTGGTATCAGCGGCCCGCCTCGAGCGGGCCGTGTCATTTCTGTTACGTTGCCGCGTGACCTGATTGACAGGCCGTTTCGGGGCTTGCAGACTGCGGTTAGGTTTCTATGCAGATGGGATTAATATGCTCGTTCCCGTTGAAAAAACCAGCCGTTTGATGCTTTATAAAGCGTCTTTTAGGGGCTCTACTTCACGTTGGGTGCGCCATATCCAAGTAGCTCGATGCAGGTATCCCAAACTTCGTAGAAGGCGGTATGAGCCTCTTCAGACTTCGACGGACGCGAAAATTGTGCTTATCGTTGGTCCCCAGCTGCTGTATCAGCGTAGGCCATTACAGTGACTGAACAATGAAACTTGTTTTTTCGCGTGCGGGGGTTGTTGGATTAGTGCTCGCATTCGTTTTGTTTGAATCACTCTTTGCGTGCGCTTCTGAAAATGCGCACCAATACTTTAAAATCTGGCTACAAAGGGAGATTGGTAGAAGCATCGATGATCCCGGCACCTATATAAATCGCTATCCTGAGTATTGCGTTACGACGCGGGACTTGCCTGACGGCAACGTGGAGGAGGAGTGCAAAGGAGGGCATCTTCTTCGTTGCAAAGTCTATTTCGCCATTGATAAATCATCGCGAAGGATTATCGACGATCATTACGAAGGCACCGACCAGAATTGCAGTCTAAACCATTAAGATATTTTGTAAGAGCAAGAGTGAGTTTGCACGAAAACTCGAGGCCGACCTTGTGGCCGCGATCAAGGATCGCTTCGGAAGCTCTTCCGTGAATTCAGTGCACGTAAATTATCAGCCCAACAACAACATGGAGAGGACGCGCGCAAAAGCAACGCGCGCCCCTCACCGTGAACGTTAGAGCGCGAACTTGAACAAAGTTACCGTCGCAGTTTTTTTGTTCTCACTTGCTGCCTGTGCAACCGCTCCAGACGAAAATCACTCAAAAGAGTCGTTTCTAAATGGAGAGTGGCAAGGTGAATTTTCATGGGTAAGACTGTCGGAAGACAATTACCCAAAGTCCGGCATCAGGAAAGTATTGCTTGCTGTATGCAAAGGGGAAGCCAGCATCCGGATGAAGGAAGATGACGGCAAGTACAGTAAGGCCATTTCCCTCGAAGTGCGTTCATCCAATGAAATGCACGTCCTTTCCTTCTTACGCCACCAGCAGTCGGACGATCCTTCTTGGGTGGAGAGCCAAACATGGACCATCATCGAATTGGATTCTGACAATCTCCTAATTCAATGGAGCCGAGCTATTCGCAATCGACACCTTGAACGTCTTGATCCTCTTCGGACAATTCATTTTCAGGGAATGGGACGAATGGAACGTACGAGTCGTGAATGTGAGTCCGATTTAGTAAGGCCGGTAGGTTAGGGTGTGCACCCGGTCTTTTGTCGAAGCAAGGCTCAACTATTCGGTGTCGCCAGGCCGATTCAAAAACAATGCGCTCTGACCTTTTGCTCCAGCATCGGACCGTCCGCGAGCGGCCGGCCGCCGATCTTTCACGTCAGCCACTTATGCTTGTGCATGGTGGATCCATGAAACTGCGTCTCGCGCTACTCACTTTCAGCATCATGTTGTTCTCGCCGCTATACGCGGCCGACATTTATCGGTGGGTCGATGAAAATGGTCGAATTCAGTTCTCGGACGTCGTTCCCGAGAAGTACAAGAAGTCGGCCAAAAGAATGGATTCGCGACAGTACGAACTCAGCCCAGAACAGCGAAAAGAAGCTGAGGGCCCGCGCAAAGCAGGAGAAGGCGCAAGCGGCGGAGGAAACGCAAAGGAAGGCGCGTGCCGACGCAGAAAAGGCCGCCAACGCCGCCGCAGCCGCGGCGCAGACTAAGCCACGACCGGCAGTCGATGAGAACACCGACTGCGCAACGCTGTACAGGCTGTACAGGGAAAGCCTGGACTGCTTCGCTCCCTACATAACGGCGAATGGCACCACGAAAGCTGAAACCTTCGCAAAGTGCACGACGGTTCCGGACCCGTCACGGAAGTGCGGACCAGCCAAGTGAGTGGCCAGGGAGATCGGTAACAAAACAGTCCGGGAACATGGGTTGCAACGAATACATCAACCTGGCTGGAAATTGTCTAACTTTAGTCTCAGCAGACGCTTATCGGCGCCGCTGACCATGACGTTATGCGCCATCAAGGCTGCCAGCCGTGATCGAGATTGTCGATGCAACGACCGATAGTAAGTACCTTTCCGGGAAGGCGTTGATCGAGGAGTACGCCCGAAACCTCGGTGTCGAAGATGCTGCGTAACAAACCAATAGTGCAATACCCAAAGTCGCTTGACCCGCTAGTCCACCAATTCCGCTTCACTGATATCACTCAACAGTCCTGAAGGGGCCGGATTCTCAGGACTGTTTCATACCTTCGGCTGCGTTCCGAAATCCTATTCCCGTCGTTCAGCCCACAAGTGACTCTCGCGTTCGTCCTCGCTTGCGCGGCGCCGATCGCGACCCGCCAGGGCAACGTAGGCACGCTTGAGCATCCTGCCCAGCCGGGCGAGGTCGCGACGTACGATCTGGCCCGGATATTCATACGCCAACCAGATCTTCCTCATATTCTCCGAGGCATCGTCAATTGAGCGCTTGGTCATCTTGGCACCTCCGTCGTTGTGAGCTAAAGACGCAATACTCAGCTTTAACTGGCGCATGGGTTATGCCAGTCGGGGGTGTCGAAAAAACGGCATATGTTAGGGCATGAAAGCCATCTGTTTCTGAAGAAATATTGGGGTGTCGGTAAATCGGCAAGGCGACCTGACGAACTCTCAACAATAGGGCTGGCGCAGAAATGTCATGATCGACGCAAGATTCGCCGGAGTTCTCGCCGGACGCTGAATACCGGCTGCGGCCGAAGGCCGGGTTCGGGCTTGGTATATTCAACAATCGATGCGGTACGGCAAGCCCGATCATCAAACTCAAGAAGCATTGACAGCAATGACAGCGGAAAAACTGAAGGCGAAAATCAAAGTCTGCATGTTCGACCAATACGGCACGGTGGTGGACATGCAGAAGGGGTTGACGGAAGTGGTCACGCCTTATCTGAAAAGCAAAGGCTGGACCGGAAAACCGGATTCATTCGTGACCTGGTGGCGGCGCACGCATTTCGAGAATTCGATGATCGATGCGCTCCTCCACAAGGAGCACACGCCTTACCGGGAGATCGGGCACCGCGCCGTCGCCTACACGCTGGAACGGGCCGAAATTCCGCATACGATGGATGAGGTTCGCTTCCTGGTGGCGCAAATCGAACGGCTCAAGCCCTTCCCGGATGTGCCCGCGGCGCTTGCCCGGCTGACCACGCGATACAAGATCGCCGTGCTTTCAAACGGCGATCCGGACATGCTGGAGGCTGCCGGCGCGTTTCACGGGATTGCGTTCGATGCGGTGATTTCCGTCGCAGTCGCCAACTCCTTCAAACCGCACGTGGCGACTTACAGCAGGGCCGCGGAGCTTATGGAAGTACGCATGGACGAAGTCCTCTTTGTCGCGAACCATGCGTTCGATTGCATCGGGGCAAAGGCGGCGGGAATGCATACGGCTTTCATAGACCGCCGCTCGCGGCCCTTCGGCATGACGCCGCATCAGCCGGACGTCCTGGTTCCGGACATGAAAAGCCTGGCCGACATGATGGTCTGAGCGAACCGGCTTCCTTTTCTTGCGACACAACGTTCTTTCTTCCGCACTTGCGCATGCGTTTCACCTGGAGATGTCCCGGTTTCGTTGCATCGTTTGCCGGGCTGACGTAGGATCGCAAACGGCTTTCAATATGAGCCTGGCATATCCACTGGTCATTTCCAACTGCTGAAGGGGGATCTGTAATGAAGAGGTTCAAGTCGCCGTTCGCTGCCGTCGTGCTGCTTCTTTTGGTGTCCGGTTGTGCTTCGGTACCCATGGCTTCGAAGGAAGACGATGCTGCCGCAAAGAGTTTCCAGGTACCGTCCGACAAGGGCCGGGTCTACGTCTACCGGAACGAGCTCATGGGAGGCGCGGTCAAGATTCCCATTACTTTGGACAGCAAGCTGGTCGGCTCGACGGTCAAGAACACATTTTTTGTATTCGACGTCAGTCCCGGCAGCCATGAAGTGGGTTGCGTTGGCGAAACACCGGGCAAGGTCACAGTCGACCTGAAGGGCGGCGAGGCTGCCTACGTGTGGCAGGAGATGAAAATGGGCATGTGGGCGGCAAGCTGCGCCATGCACATCGTGGATCAGCAGACAGGGCAGAAAGCCGTATCCGAATGCGCGCTCGCCGCGCCACAGTAGCAGTGCCGGGCGCGAGACCGGCGATGAAACCACTCCGATTGCAGGTGACTTGTGATCTTCGCTCTGGAACTGGCGGCAGCACTCGGTAGCGGCCTGATCGCCGGGGTCTTTTTCGCCTTTTCGGCCTTCGTCATGCAGTCCCTGGCCCGCCTTCCCGCGGGCCAGGGCATTGCGGCGATGCAGACTATCAACGTCGTCATTCTGAAATCGGCGTTCATGGCCGTCTTCCTTGGCACGGCGGCGCTTTGCGTCGTTGCGCTGATTGTCTCATTCCTGCGTTGGCACGAGCCGGACGCCATTTACCTGCTGGCGGGCAGCGTGCTGTATCTGGTCGGCAGCTTCCTGGTAACGATCGTATTCAACGTCCCCAGGAATGACGCACTCGCGTCCATCGTGCCAGCCGATTCCACCAGCGCGTACCGGTGGACCGAATACGTTGCGGGCTGGACCATCTGGAACCACGTCCGCACCGCGGCTTCGCTTGCGGCGGCGGCATCGTTCAGCGTGGCGCTCGGTTGTTGAGCAAATCACTGGCTTAAATCAACTTCGGATACTCGACTATCAACGCCCTGCTCTGCCGGCGGGTGGACCCCCAATGCGCATGCCGGCGCCGCGTGAATCCAATGCATGCGGGGGAACGTATCAGGTGATGAATGGACAAACGGATATCTGTTCATTCGACTCGATTTCACTTCTGCCAGGAGTTTCAACATGCCATTCCCGATATCGCGATGGAGGACATCGTTTGCTTTCGCCCTGCTGCTCGGCGCAGCGGGCATCGCCTGGCAACTTCCGTACGCAGCCGAAGCGCCTGTCGTCATCGCACCAGCCAAACTCGACAACCCGACGGCCGTGCATTCGATGCAAACGGCCGTATTGGCGGGTGGCTGCTTCTGGGGCGTGCAGGGCGTGTTCGAGCACGTCAAGGGCGTGCACAAGGTCGTTTCCGGTTATTCCGGCGGAGACAGCAAAGGTGCGAACTATCGGGCGGTCAGTTCCGGGGACACCGGTCACGCCGAGTCGGTGCAGATCACGTTCGACCCCGCCGAAGTTTCCTATGGTGAATTGCTGCGGATCTTTTTTTCTGTGGTGCACGATCCGACGCAGCTCAATCGGCAAGGCCCGGATTCAGGCACCCAATACCGCTCCGCCATTTTCTACGCCGACGAGTCGCAGAAAAAGGTTGCGCAGGCTTACATCGCGCAACTGGATGCTTCGCGGGCGTTTCCAGCCGCAATCGTCACGCGTGTCGATTCGCTGAAGGCGTTCTTTCCGGCGGAGGAATACCACCAGGACTTCCTGATCCGCAATCCGCGGCATCCTTATATCGTGTTCAACGACTTGCCGAAGGTGGAGAATTTCAAGCGCCTGTTCCCCGACATCTATCGCGCACAACCGGTCATGGTGGGAAGCGCGGGGGCGCAGTAATGCCAGAGATGGAATGGTCGGCGTGCAGGCGGAATCGCCTGCAGATCCACCCGCCATGCGGGGCTGTGCTTACTTCAGATTGCCGGTAATCGCCAAGCTCGTGTCGGAATTCTGCTTCATGAGCTTCGACGCCATTTCCTGCGATTGGTATATCTTTCTTTCCTGATACTGCTGCGTCTTCTTGGCGTCCGCTTCGCTCACGTCGTCGAAGCTATCCTTCCTGCTCTTGAAGTCTTGCCTGGCATTCATCGAGAGCCCTCCCAGGCAGGCATTCCGGAAACCATCCTCCAGGAGGTCGCCGGCCGATATCGCCACCCTGGCCGAATCGGCTCGCTCGGTCGGGACGCCGGAATCTTGCGTCGCGCAGTCGACAGGCGCAACATTGCAAGGATTGCACAGCTTCGTAATGCTGCCCAGGGAGGGTGATCATGCGAGCCTTGTTCCATGCGCTATTGCTTTGCGGACTTTCAGCCGGTATTGCCGGATGTGCAGGTGTCGGAATCATCGCGAAATCCGATCCTGCGGCAAAACTTCACGACGCGACCGACCTCTTCGACAGGCAAGACCGGCCGTTGATCGCCGAAAAACTCATTCGCGATGCGATCGGCAGTTATCAGAAAAGCAACGATCAACTGGGTCTGGCCAACGCTTACCGAACCTATGGGTTCTTTTTCCGGTCGGCCTCCATCGAGGGCAAGTGGCGCAAGCACTATCGGGAAAATGGTTTCCTCGACAAATCCGCAAGCTTCGACGACAGATACGAGCAGTCCATCGAGTACTTCGAAAAAGCGCGGACCATTTATGCTGAATACAAGCGCTTCGATGCGCTGCTCACCGTGAACCTCAATATCGGCTTCATCTACGAGGTGATGGGCTATCAGGATGCTGCGTGCGAGGCATTCGACAGGAGCGTGGAGAATAACCGGGACAATCTCCAGGTTTCGAAGACGAAGATTGCCCTCCCGCAAGGTTTCGCAACCTACGAAGACTTCCTGGCGCCGCACAGGCAGCGGGCGGGATGCGTCGAGTGGCACAAGCACCCGCCCAGAAAAAACGCCGTGCAGGTCGCGTGAGCTTTCAAACCGTGACGGCGAAATGATGCGTTACCGGCGACCGGATTTTTCATTCACCAGCCGGACAGCCATCGCAGGAGGGCTGGTGAAACGGCTTCTTCACGCCTGCCTGCTTGTCGCTTCGGTATCGGCCTTCGCGGAAGAGCCTTCGTTGCCCGCACGCGCCAGCGATTCGGCGGAGACTTCCGCGCAACCCATCGTTCTTGCCGCAACGCGTGTGCTGACGTCCCACGGGCTGCTCGCGCAACTTCAGGGCTACATGCGCCAACGGGGTGTCGATGCGAACGACCTGAGCGCCGATGAAATGGTCAGGCTGATGATCGACTGGTTCCGGTTTGCGCCGGTCGACGCAGTGGGCGGAGCTGCTTCTTCCGATACGCTGGTTTTCCGGTATGGCGGCTGGTCGGAGGGTTGTGCAACGGCTTTCAAACTGAGCCTGCTCCGGCAGGTAACCGACAAGAATGCCAGCGAAGGCGCAAGCGAACTGCTCGCCGGAATCACGTTGATGTTCGAACCGAGCGGCCAGGCGGAGTTGCGGCCATTCTCCACTGCGTCTTCCGACTGGAAGTCCATCGACGCTTTTCTGCAAGCCGTGGAAAGCTCGCCGGCCTTCAGGGAACTCGCCGGCGCCAAGCCGATGTCGGTCATGGTCGAAAGCGGCGGCTTGCGCTAAATCAAGGAAAGCCGCAACGGCAATCCCGGTCACGATCCGGCACGCCCCCCTCCCTTTCGTTTGTCGGCATAATCCGGATATCAAACCGGGCCTGCCGATTCGGCAATGATCCCGATACGTTTTCCCCAACGAGGGAGGAGATATCAAAATGATCCGCTGCGCCGCAGCACTTGCCGCTCTGTTTCTGGTCATGACCGCGCCTGCGCGGGCCGAAGGCGTTCCCGAATTCCGCGTCGATCCCTTCAGGCCGAAACCACTGCCGAACAACTGGATCCTCGGTCAGATCGGCGGCATCGCGACCGACCGTCACGACCATGTCTGGGTTTATCAGCGGCCGCGTACGTTGACCGACGACGAAAAAGGCGCGGCGGTCGATCCGCCCACATCGAAGTGCTGCAAACCCGCGCCGCCGGTGCTGGAGTTCGATGCGCAGGGAAACCTTCTGCAGGCGTGGGGCGGCGATGGCGAGGGCTTCGACTGGCCGCGCAGCGAGCACGGCATATACATCGATGCGAACGATCACGTCTGGCTCGCCGGCAACGACAAGGACAACGACGCCCAGGTGCTCGAATTCACGCGCGACGGCAAATTCGTCAAGCAGATCGGCGAGGCGCGCCACACCGAAGGCAGCAACAGCACGCGTTACCTGGGCCGCCCTGCCCTTGCCATCGTCGACGAGTCGACGCACGAGCTCTACGTGGCCGACGGCTATGGCAACAAGCGCATCGTCGTGTTCGACGCGCGCACCGGCGAATACCGGCGCCATTGGGGTGCCTACGGTGCGAAACCGGACGATGCCGATCCAGGCAAATACGAACCCGGCGTCCCGATCGCCAAACAGTTCCGCAATCCGGTGCATTGCGTCCGCATCTCCCATGACGGGCTGGTCTACGTCTGCGACCGGGTCAACGACCGCTACCAGGTATTTCGCAAGGACGGCAGCTTCGTGGCGGAATATGTGTTGGACCCGAATACGCGTTTCGTCGGTTCCGTGTGGGACATCGCCTTCTCCCGGGATCCGGAACAGAAGTATTTATTTGTCTGCGACGGCAGCAACAACCAGATCCATATTCTGCTGCGCGAGAGCGGCAAGGAAGTCGGCTCATTCGGCAGGCAGGGCCGCTACGCGGGCGAATTCCATTGGGTGCACACCATGGCGATCGATTCGCACGGCAACATTTTCACCGGCGACGTCGACACGGGAAAGCGCGTGCAGCGCTTCGAACGCGTCAGGTAGGATCCACAGCGATATAGCAAGGCAAGTCACGCTACGGAGCGACTTGCTTTGGCAACCGATTTACGGTGCGGGCATGACGATAAAGTTCTGGTTGCCGGCCATGAATAGACTGCCCCCATCCGGACTGAGCACCATCTGCTGAAAGCCCGTCCCCGGCACGCTGGCGACCGGCGTGCCCGTTCCGATCTCAGTAAATCCTCCGGTCCCATTCAGATCGAATTTTCGTATCGTGCCGGTTGCACTGAAATACGCATAAGCCTTGCTGCCATCGGGTGAAATTACGACGCCTTGCAGGTCATTTGGCAGTGTGCCCAATATATTGAACGAATCGTCATACACCGCCGTCACCTGCGAGGGCGTACCAGCGAAGGAGGTGAGGATCACGCGAGAGCCGGTTCTGCTCTGACTTGCCTGCGTGGTCGAACTTGTGGCTGCGGAAACCTCCGTTTGGCTCCGGTCGCCGGCGGCGTAGAGAACGATATTCCTGGATCCTGAGGAATCGTTGAACGGCAGAACCAATCTGCTGCCGTCACCGGACGCCGAAACTATGCGCCGCCCCAGGTCCGACGTCGCGCTCAATGTGCTCAGAACGTCGAACTGCTTCGTAAGCATGTCGTAACGGTAAAGGCTGGGATTTCCCAATGTCGGCAGATTGATGGCCCCGATCGCCGTTCCGTCGTTGGCGAAAGCGATATCGGCAAGATACACGCTTCCAGTTCCTGTCAATGAATCAGCATTCTCAAGAGACAACGGAAAAAAGGTCACAGGATCTATTCGCGCAATCCGGCTTATATTCGCTGAAATGAGTTCAGTGCCGTCCGGAGCCAGCGTGATGAAATTCAAACTGAAACCCAATCCCAGCGAGGTCTTTATCCAACTCGTTCCGTTGAAGCCATATCGCTCAATTTCGTCACCCGTCAGGTAAATTGCCCGACGTTCCGCGTCGTATATAAGCCTCGAGACTCCGACATTCCGGGCCACTGAAAAAACTCCGAAGTTCGGCGGATTGACGACGACCAACTTCAATTCAGCTCGCGACGGCAGGGTAAGGGAGGCATTCTTGACGGTAATCGGGTAGCTGCCTGCGGTCAACCCGGAATAACTCGCCCGAATTTCGGTATCGCTCACGACAGTCGCGCTAGCAGCGAGGTGCGTATCGAAAAACACCTGCGGTCCTGTCGTGACGGCTGAAAACCCATAGCCGCGAATGATGACGTCCCCTGCGCCAGATGTCGTAACGTATGGCGAGACAAAATTGGCCGCCGGGTCCTTGACAGTGATTGTGACCGGCACTGCCGTGCTTACACCACCAGCGATGAAAGTCACTGTTGCGGTATGAGTTCCCACGGGAGGTACGGGAGACACGCTGATTGTGGCTGTCCCGGGCAACGTCCCTGTGGATGGGGTAACAACGAGCCAAGTCGACGACGAGCCGCTGTTATTTACAATATTTCTAGTAAAACTCGCAGCGCCAGTGCTCAGCGCGAGGGCCACGGATTGCGCCGCCGGCGCAATTCCCGTGCTTGTCAGGAAATCCAGGGAAGTGGGGTTCGTCGACAGTACCGACAACGGCGAGACAGTGTAGTTTACGGTGATGGTCTTGGGGCTGCCCGCTATATCGCCGCTGCTGCAATTATTCGTCGAACATCCTCTGACCGTAACGATGCCGCCGTACGTCCCTACATTTGAAGGCGCATCCGGCGTTATCGTGATCTCACCAGTGGTGGGACCGGTGGTCTGGAACAAGACGGTGAATCCGTTGCCGGATTGAGATACCCCAACAAAAACAGTCCCGCTATCGACGGTTACAAACACCTTTTGTGCAGGTGGAGTCGCGCTGCCCTGCGTCGCCGAAATAGCAATCGTGCTGGCCGAGATCGAAAAAGACGCCGCCTTGCCACCACTCCCACCGCCGCCACCGCCCCCGCAGCCGGCAAGAACGCCGCCGATTGCCAGCACTAATCCAAACCGGATGCTTGAGCGTGCGCGCGACAACGCGCGGAGAATGCCGCCTGACATAACCCGCCTCCCCGACAAGTTATTGAATTAGCACTTTGTACCGACCGGACAGAGCCCGGCCCGCATGTAGAAATGAGGTCCGTTTTTTAGTCCGTCGCGACTGCTTCCGTATTGATTGCGCCTATTCTGCACGAAATCCTGTGGCGGTGGAATGACGCCGGCATCAGGATTGATCTGCGGTGGACATCCGGCAGTTTTTCAGTCACATTTTCCGACAGCGGCAGTGGGCGATGCATAGAAAGACCATGAGGAGATCTGAATGACGACGCGCACGACTCCCCCTTTTCGCGCCGATCACGTCGGCAGTTTCCTGCGACCCAAGGCACTGCTCGACGCGCGGGAGCAGAACAAGAACGGGAGCCTGTCGCGGGCCGGTTTGCGCAAGGTCGAGGACGCGGCCATCCGCGACATCGTGCGTTTCCAGGAAGACCTCGGCCTGAAGGGCATCACCGATGGCGAGTTCCGCCGCACTTACTTCCACATCGATTTCCTGGAGCAGCTTCAGGGCGTCGAGACGAAGGGCGGCATCGCCGTGAGTTTCCGCAGCGCCGGCGGCAACGTCGATTTCTCACCGCCGGTCATGCACGTCACCGGCCCGTTGCGCCATGTGCGCCCGATCCAACTCGCAGATTTCGAATTCCTCAAGTCGGTGACGAAGCAGATACCGAAGGTGACCATTCCCTCGCCGACCATGCTGCATTTCCGCGGCGGCCGCGGCGCCATCAGCAAAGAAGCCTATCCGGAACTGGAACCGGCTTTCTACGACGACGTGGCAGGCTGTTATCGCGCCGAGCTCAAGACGCTTGCCGATGCCGGCTGCCGCTATGTGCAGATGGACGATACCAATCTCGCTTACCTGTGCGATCCGAAGATGCGCGAAGGCGCGCGCCAGCGCGGCGACGACCCGGACGAACTGTCACGCCGCTACGCCCGGCTGATCAACGCCGCCATTGCCGAACGGCCCGCGGACATGACCGTGTGCGTGCATCTGTGCCGCGGCAACTTCCGCAGCGCATGGGCCGCCGAGGGCGGCTACGAGCCGGTGGCCGAGGTGTTGTTCAACGAACTGGCGGTCGACGGTTATTTCCTGGAATACGACGACGTGCGTTCGGGCAGTTTCGCGCCGCTGCGTTTCGTGCCGAAAGGAAAGACCGTCGTGCTCGGGCTGGTGAGCACCAAGGTCGGCGAACTGGAATCGAAGGACCAGCTCAAGCGGCGCATCGATGAAGCATCGAAACATGTCGACATCGGGCAGCTCTGCCTGTCGCCGCAATGTGGCTTCTCCAGCACGGTGCACGGCAACGACATCGCGCTCGAAAGCCAGGCAGCGAAATTACGGTTGGTCGTAGAAACCTCCCGCGAGGTCTGGGGCGACGCCTGATCTAAAACTTAAATCTCACCACGCGCCGCAAGCGGCACAAGTGTTCCCTTGAGGCACGAAGGACACGAAGGAACACGAAGAAAGGCGAAAGGAAAGTCACAGAAGATGAGGACGCATTTGACGGGTCTGTGCAATTGGACATCGCACAACGGGAATGTCAACTCTCTCCGCCACTCCCCTTGGTTTTCTTCGTGACCCTTCGTGTCCTTCGTGCCTCAAGGGAACACTTGTGCCGCTTGCGGCGCGTGGTGAGATTTAAGATTTATTTGCTGTATTTCGCAATCAGATCGTGAGCAGCCTTGAGCAGCGCCTTGCCGTCCACGCCCTTCGCGTTCGCATCCGCAACCCAGCCGTCCGTCACCGGCTGAACTACCTTCTTCCATTCCTCGATTTCCTCGTTCGCGATTACGTTCGTCACGCCGCCGATTTTCTTCTTGTTGGCGACTTCGACTTCGGCGAACAGCCGGCCGATCTGTCCCGACAGGCCGATGCCGCTGTTGGCGTCGATGACTTTCTTCAAGTCGGGTGGCAGCGCGTCGTATCTGGCCTTGTTCATCGCGATGATGAACACCGAGTTGTAGATCAGCGGCTGCGAGTCATCCGGTCCGCTGTGATACTTGGTCAGTTCGTCGACTTTCAGCGCCGGCATCACCTCGTAAGGCAGGATCGTGCCGTCGATGACGCCTTTCTGCAGGGCTTCGGGCACCTGCGGCACCGGCATGCCAACCGGCGTGGCACCAAGGGCTGCCAGCATCTTCGTCGTCTGCCGCGTCGGAGCGCGCACCTTCATGCCATTCAAATCGGAGCGATGCACGATCGGCTTCCTGATCATGTGGAATACGCCGCCGCCGTGCAAATGAAACGCGATGGGATGCACGTCCTTGAATTCGTCCGCGTCGTGCAGCTGCACGTAATCCCAAAGCGCCTTGCTGGAGGCTTCGGCGTTATGCATGAAGAACGGCAGTTCGAAGACCTCCACCAGCGGAAAGCGGCCCGCGGAGTAGCCCGCGACCGTCCAGATCACATCGACTACCCCGTCCTTGACCTGGTCGTAAAGTTGCGGAACGGAGCCGCCGAGTTGCATCGACGGATAGATCTGGCATTTGATGCGGCCCTTCGATTCGGCGGTGATTTTCGCGCACCAGGGTTCCAGTACCTTCTGGTGCGCGGTCGACGTCGACGGCAGTGGATGATGCACCTTCAATATGATTTCCTGCGCGTGGATGGAACAGGCGCAGACCGACACCGCCACTCCCGCGAACACTCGCAACCATTTCATTATTGTTTTCCTCCCGTCCGGATATCGAAGCAATCGAATCGGCCGCATCGGCATGCTGCACTGCAGCCGAAATGCGTCTGCGAGCGTCGATGGTAAACTCCCCGCCACTTCGGCTCCAACACATACAACGATAGCAAGAGGAGTTGCGCGTGGCAAAGACCATCGATTATTACTTTTCCCCGGTGTCGCCCTGGACTTATCTGGGCCACGAACGCTTCCGGGAAATCGCCCGCAAACAAGGCGCCACGATCGCAGTGAAACCGGTGGACTACGGCCGCATCTTTCCAGTGTCCGGCGGATTGCCGGTCGCCAAACGCCCGCCAGAGCGGCAAGCCTATCGCCTGATCGAACTCGAGCGCTGGCGAAAGCACCTCGGCGTGCCGATGAATGTCCAACCGAAGTTTTTTCCTTACGACGCCAGGCTTGCGGCCCTGGTCACCATCGCAGCCAACGATGCGGACAAGGCAATGAAACTGGCGGGTGCCTTTCTCCGTGGATGCTGGGCCGAAGAAAAGAACATGGCCGACGAAGCCGAGGTCGCCGCGGTGATTCGCGCTGCGGGGCTGGACAGCAACACGTTGCTAAAGCAAGCGAACGCGCCTGAAACGGCGGCACGTTTCGACGCCTTTACCGACGAAGCCATTGCGCGCCAGGTGTTCGGGGCGCCGACGTATGTCTACAAGGAAGAATTGTTCTGGGGGCAGGACCGGCTGGAGTTTCTGGATCGAGCGCTGACCACCTCATCCCCCGCCTTCTCCCCATAGCGGAGAAGGTGCGCTGCGCGGGCCTGAGGCGCTAATGACTTTCACATACCCTCTCCGCTGGGGGAGAGGGCTAGGGTGAGGTGGTCAGTCGGTGTTATGCAGCCGCGCCTTGAACCCCGCAGCTTCCAATACTGCGATGACCTGCCGCACATGTTCGTGCCCCCGTGTCTCCAGCACGAAATCCACCGCGGCGGACTGCACGGGCAGATGCGAAAAGGCGCGTTCATGGTGGACTTCTTCGATGTTGGCATTGGCTTCGGCCAGTGCCGCGGTGACTTTCGCCAGCGAGCCGGGCAGATCGCGCAACTGAACCTGCAGGCGCGTCAACCGGCCGGCGCGCACCATGCCGCGCTCGATGATGTCGGCCAGCGTGAGCGGATCGATGTTTCCGCCGGAGAGCACCACGCCCACTTTCTTTCCGGCAAATTGTTCGCGGTTGCGCAGCAGCCCGGCGAGCCCCGCCGCGCCCGCGCCTTCGACCACCGTCTTTTCGATTTCCAGCAGCAACAGCATTGCCTCTTCGATATCGCCCTCGTCGACCAGTACTATATCGTCGACCTGCTTGCGGATGATCTCTAGCGTAAGTTTTCCCGGTTCCTTGACCGCGATGCCGTCGGCGATGGTGTTGCTGCCGAATTCCGGTTTCGATCCCTTCAATGCCGCGTACATCGAGGGAAACCGCTGGGTCTCCACGCCGATCAGTTCAATGCCGGGTTTCACGGCCTTGGCCGCGCTTGCCATGCCCGCGATCATGCCGCCTCCGCCGACCGGCACGATCAGGACGTCCAGGTCAGGCTGCGCTTCGAGCATTTCGAGCGCGATCGTGCCCTGCCCGGCCATGATCTTTTCGTCGTCGTAGGGATGCACCAGTGTGAGCCCCCGCTGCGCCATCAACTGCAGCGCTCGGGTTTTCGCTTCGTCGAAATTCTCACCGTGCAGGATGACTTCCGCGCCGAAGGCGCGGGTTTGTTCGACCTTCACGTTCGGCGTGAAGCGCGGCATCACGATGACTGCGGGAATTCCCAGACGCTTCGCATGATAGGCGACGCCCTGCGCATGGTTGCCGGCCGAGACCGTAATAACGCCGGCCTTGCGCTGTCCCGCATCGAGCGACAGCAGCTTGTTGAGTGCGCCGCGCTCCTTGAACGACGCCGTGAACTGGTGATTCTCGAACTTGAGGTAGACCTGCGCGCCGGCAACGCCGGACAGCGTGTGCGACAACAGGCAGGCGGTATCGAGGACGGCGCCGGAAATGGCGGACGCGGCGTTGCGGACATCCTGCAGGGAAACCGGCATTGTTTGGGACCAAAAAACATTCAGCCGAACTCTATATGGACGAGTCCAAGACAGGCAACAAAAAACCCGCCGGAGCGGGTTTCCTGTCCCGGCACGCGGTGACTACGCGCCCTGGATGTTCGAAGCCTGCTTGCCCTTCGGACCGGTGGTCCTCGAAGCTGACTTTCCGGCCTTCCTTGAGCGTCTTGAAACCTTGCATGGTCATTGCCGAAAAATGCGCGAACAGATCATCGCCTCCGTCGAGGGAGTGATGAAGCTGTAGCCTTTCGAGTCGTTGAACCACTTGACGGTGCCATCTGCCACGTTGCTTCCTTCTGCTGGTATTGGAATACGGGGTGCACCCGATGTTGGAGTTGCAGGTGGACCGCGTATGGCAGGACCGATACCGAACACTCTTTCACTCTGGCTGACGCGGCAATACGATGATTACAAGCGCTAAAACCTTCAACACGCGCGCATGTTACGTCAAAATTTGTCGAGGGTGAAGAGATTATCCCGGGGCAACGGACCCCGCTTTTGACAGCCGCGGGCGCTCGCCGGATGGCTACAATGCGCTAGCTAATGAGCGCCTCCGCCCCCCATCCGTTCCTGCATCGCCTGGTCCACGTCCGCCGCGAAGAAATCACCGCGCTGTTGTGGTCGTTCGCGTATTTTTTCTGCCTGCTGTGCAGTTACTACGTGCTGCGGCCGGTGCGCGACGAAATGGGCATACAAGGCGGCGTGGACAAATTGTCCTGGCTGTTCACGGGAACCTTCGTCGCCATGCTCGCCGCCGTGCCGCTGTTCGGCTGGGCATCGTCGCGCTTTCCCCGCCGCAAGCTGCTTCCGATCGTCTACCTGTTTTTCGCCGCGAACCTGGTGGTTTTCTACGCCCTGATGGAGTCTGGCGCCGCGCCGGCCCGCGTCGCCCAGGCTTTCTTCATCTGGGTCAGCGTTTTCAACCTGTTCGTCGTTTCCGTGTTCTGGAGCTTCATGGCGGACCTGTTCCGCAACGAGCAGGCGCGCCGCCTGTACGGTTTCGTCGCGGCGGGCGGCAGCGTCGGCGCGCTGGCCGGACCGCTCGTCACCGCAACGCTGGCGCCGTCGATCGGCCCCGCCAACCTGCTGCCGGTGTCCGCCGTCCTGCTGTGCGCTTCGGTGATCTGCATCTATCGCCTCGCCGAATGGTCGAAACGCAATCCGGCCGAGCGCCGCTCACCCCCCGAGAACGTCGAGGAACCGCTCGGGGGAAATATCTTTTCGGGCGTCACGCTGGCACTCCAGTCGCCCTACCTGATCGGCATCTGCATTTACGTGATGCTGGGCACATTGCTCGGCACCTTCCTGTATTTCCTTCAAGCGAACATCGTCGCCGTCGACATCCCTTCTCCGGGAGAGCGCACGGCCTTTTTCGCGAAAATTGATTTCGCCGTGAATGCACTGACCTTGTTCTGCCAGTTGTTCGTCGTGGGGCGCCTGATCAGCCGCTTCGGCGTGGGAATCGCGCTGATCATCCTGCCGCTCGCCGGCGCCGTCGGCTTCTTCGTCATCGGCCTGTTTCCGACCCTCGCCGTGCTGGTCGTGTTCCAGGTAATCCGCCGGGCCGGCGAGTACGCAATCGCACGGCCGGCGCGCGAAATCCTGTTCACCGTGCTGAACCGTGAAGAGAAATACAAATCGAAGAACATCATCGACACGGTGGTATTCCGCGGCGGCGACGCGGCCAGCGGCTGGCTGTTCGAAGGCTTCAGGATGCTGGGACTGGGTTTCTCCGGCATCGCCTTCATCGGCGTGCCGATCGCGTTGCTGTGGGCGAGCACCGGCTGGATGCTCGGACGCACACAGGACGAAATGCGCAACAGAAACGCAGCCATAAGGAGGCCAGATGAATCCATCCTACAGTCCGGTACGGCGCCGGCTGATCCAGGCACTGGCGGCGGCCAGCGTGTCGGCGATGTCGACCCGGTCCAGCGCTGACGTCGGCCCGGCCATGCTGAAACGCCCGATTCCCTCGAGCGGCGAAATGCTGCCGGTCGTCGGGCTGGGGACTTACCAGAGCTTCGACGTCGGCAGCGGCGCAGCGGAGCGGGATCCGCTGAAAGAAGTGTTGCGCCTGTTCGTTGCGCAGGGCGGCAAGCTGGTCGACAGCTCGCCGATGTACGGACCTTCCGAATCCGTGGTCGGCGACCTGGCCACGGAGCTCGGCATCACCGCACAATTGTTCATGGCCACCAAGGTCTGGACCAGCGGCCGCGAAGCCGGCATCCGCCAGATGGAGGAATCCCTGCGGCGCATGAAAGTCGAGCGCATGGATCTGATGCAGATCCACAACCTGCTCGACTGGAAAACCCATCTCGCCACCCTGAAGCAATGGAAGGCCGCCGGGCGCATTCGCTATATCGGCATCACGCATTACCATTCCGGTGCGTACGGCGAACTGGAGCGCCTGATGAAGACGAAGGATTTCGAGTTCGCGCAGTTCAACTATTCGATCGCGGAGCGCGAGGCCGAGGAACGCATCCTGCCGGTCGCCCGTGAATTGGGCGTCGCCGTGATCGTGAACCGGCCATTCGCGCAAGCGAGCCTGTTCGCCCGCGTGCGTGGAAAGGAAGTACCGGCGTGGGCGGCGGAGTTCGACTGCAAGTCCTGGGGACAGTTTTTTCTGAAGTACATCCTCGGCCATCCGGCAGTCACCTGCGTCATTCCTGCGACCGGAAAGCCGCAACACTTAGTGGATAACACGGGCGCAGGTACGGGGAGGCTTCCCGACGAAAACACGCGCAGGAAAATGGCTGCGTTCATGGACAGTTTGTAGACTGCACTTTAGGGGGAATCATTCATGTCGCGCTGGCAGGCACGCCGCGAGCGTTTCCGTTCGGTACTTTCCGGCAGTAAATGCGTCTATCCGGGATCGGTGTTCGACCCGATGTCAGCCCGCATCGCCGAGGAACTGGGCTTCGAGGTCGGTATGTTCGCGGGCTCGGTTGCTTCGATGACGGTGCTCGGTGCGCCGGACCTCATCGTTCTGACGCTGACCGAATTTGCGGAGCAGGCCTATCGAATCTGCCGCGCGGGAGACCTGCCGCTGCTGTGCGACGCGGACCACGGCTATGGCAACGCGCTGAACGTGATGCGCACCGTCGAAGAACTCGAGACAGCGGGCGTGGCCGCATTGTCGATCGAAGATACCGATTTGCCCGTCCCTTTCGGCGGCGGCAAACCGCGCCTCATTTCCATCGAGGAAGGCGTGGGCAAGATGCGCGCCGCGGTTGCCGCGCGCCAGGATTCTGGGCTGGTCATCGCGGGACGAACCAGCGCGCCTTCGATGACTTCCATCGCCGACACGATCGCCCGCGCCAAAGCCTATGAAGCGGCGGGCGTGGACGCGATTTTCCTGGTCGGGGTCAAATCGCGCGCGGATCTGGACGCAATCGCCACGGAAGTGAAGTTGCCGCTGATCCTCGGCGGCGCCGGCAAGGACATCATGGATCGCGAACTGCTCGCGCAGCGCGGCGTGCGCGTCTGCCTGCAAGGGCACCAGCCGTTCGCCGCGGCGGTCCGTGCCGTGCACGACACGCTGCGCGCGCTGCGCGAAGGCACGCCACCGGAAAAGATCGAAACCGCTGCCAGCGACGAAATGATGAAGCGGCTTATGCGCAACGACGACTACGCGCGCTGGATGAAAGACTGGCTGTAATTATCTACCTCGCACGGAAAATCTCACCACGCGCCGCTTGCGGCGCGTGGTGAGACTTAAGATCTCACGCGGTCACAGCCCTTAGAGCAATCCCCGCGAAGCGAGGTTGCGCATGAGGTCGGCAATGCCGAAGGTCCACGGCGCGACCTTGTCGCAATGGTTGACGCGGTTGATCAGCATGCCGAGGGAATCGGCGCGGATCGACACGATGTCGCCGATCTTGTGCGTGAAGCCTTTGCCGGGCTGGTCGCGATCCTGCACCGGCGCGAACTGGGTGCCGAGAAACAGCATGGTGCCGTCCGGATACTGGTGCGTGCGATTCACCGCCTGGCCGGCGAGGTCCAGCGGATCGCGGCTGATGTTGGCGAGATGGCTCTCACCGGACAGCTTGTAACCTTCGGGACCGGTGATCTCGATCCGGATGTGCGTACGCCGCAGGTCGTCGATGCCGTAGTGGCGGTCGAACAAGCGGATGAACGGCCCGATCGCGCAACTGGCATTGTTGTCCTTTGCCTTGCCCAGCAGCAGTGCGCTGCGCCCTTCGAAATCACGCAGGTTGACGTCGTTGCCGAGCGCCGCGCCGACCACCCGGCCCGCGCGGTTGATCGCCAGCACGACTTCGGGCTCGGGATTATTCCAGGAAGAATCTGCGCGCACGCCAATCTCCGCGCCCAGGCCGACAGCGGACATGGGTTGGGACTTGTTGAAGACCTCCGCGTCGGGACCGATGCCGACTTCCAGGTATTGCGACCAGAGATTGCGCTTGATCAGTGATTCCTTGACGCGTTTCGCTTCGGGAGAGCCCGGTTTGATGGTTTTGATCTCCGCGCCGATCTCCGCGCCGATGGAACGGCGGATCTCCTCGGCCTGGTTCTGGTCTCCCTTGGCGTGCTCCTCGATGACGCGCTCGAGCATGCTGGAAACGAAGGTCACGCCGCAAGCCCGCAAAGCCTGCAGGTCGCAAGGCGTAAGCAGATAGGGCTTCGAGGCATCGCGGCGGTCGGCGTGCGAATTGGCGATCAGTTCTGCGATTGCCCCCACGCGCTTCGCCCAGCCGCTCTTCACCGCGTCGAGCGCGACCCTGACCGGATCCTGCAGGTTGAGCAATTCGCTGACCGTCG
>WNFM01065372.1_pt1 | contig 37893 bp, 42 predicted proteins | sample 5400271 | NCBI WGS metagenome assembly WNFM01 (sample SAMN13153352, study PRJNA577476) | soil metagenome | isolation source: 60 cm saprolite on Douglas fir-dominated hillslope | place: USA:California | collected 2013-09-17
CAGGCATGCACCTGGAGCGGCATCGGATTATAGGATTGCGGCGCCGAGATGTTGATGATCGACGCGCCGGGCTTGCGCAGATGCTGATGCGCCGCGCGCAGCACGTTGAAGGTGCCGAGCAGGTCGATGTCGACCACCGCCTTGAAGGCGTTGGCCGACATGCCCAGCGCCAGCGCCGGGAAATTGCCGGCAGCGCCGGAGACGAGCACGTCGATCTCGCCGAGCGCGTCGAAGGCGGCGGCCAGCGCGGCCGAGATCGCCGCGTAGTCGCGCACATCGGCGCTCTTGCCGACGACCTTGCCGCCATGGCGCTTGAGTTCGCCACAGGCGCGCTCGACGCGCTCGGCCGAGCGGCTGGCGATGGCGAGGCTGGCGCCCGCGGCGGCGAAGGCGTCGGCGATGCCGAGATTGATGCCGCTGGAGCCGCCGGCGACGAACACCGCCTTGCCGGTGAAATCGAACGCGCTGGTCATGGCTTTTTCCTCCCTGCCTCAGCGTACTCTAGAGGGCGGCGGCGCGGCAGCGAAAGCGCTTTGCCGGGCCGGCGCGCGGGTTGTAAGGTGAGGCCACCGCCAGCGGCCGTCTGGCCGCCAAGAAGAAGCCCGTCCCGCTAATGGACCTGTATCTCCCCATTGCCGCGATGTCGCTGGACGTTTTCCTCCTGCTGGCTCTTGGCGGCGGAGTGGGGTTCCTCTCGGGCGTGTTCGGCGTCGGCGGCGGCTTCCTGCTGACGCCGTTCCTCATCTTCATCGGCGTGCCGCACGCGGTCGCCGTCGCCTCCTCAGCCAACCAGCTCGTCGGCGCGTCGGTCTCCGGCGCGCTCGCGCATTGGCGGCGCGGCAACATCGATTTCCAGATGGCGTTCGTGCTGCTCGCTGGCGGCCTGGTCGGCTCGGCCGCGGGCGTGTGGCTGTTCGCCGTGCTGCGCCGCATCGGCCAGATCGACCTCGCGATCAGCCTGTCCTACACGCTCCTCTTGGGCACGCTCGGCGCGCTGATGCTGGCGGAGAGCACGCGCGCCATCCTGCGCTTGCGCAAGCCGGGCGGGCCCAGGCGCAAGCTGCATCAGCACATCTGGCTGCACGGGCTGCCGCTCAAGATGCGCTTCCGCCGCTCGAAGCTCTACATCAGCGCGCTGCTGCCGCTGTCGCTGGGCTTCGCCGTCGGCGTGCTCTCGGCGATCATGGGCGTCGGCGGTGGCTTCGTCATGATCCCCGCCATGATCTACATTCTGGGCATGCCGACATCGGTGGTGCCCGGCACCTCGCTGTTCCAGATCATCTTCGTCGCCGCGACCGTCACCGTGCTGCAGGCGGTGGGAAACGGCACCGTCGATGTCGTGCTGGCGCTGGTGCTGCTGGTGGGCGGCGTCGTCGGCGCGCAGCTCGGCACGCGCTTCGGCCAGCGGCTGCGCGGCGAGCAGCTGCGCGCCATGCTGGCCTTCATCGTCCTCGCCGTCGCGGCGAAGCTGCTGTTCGACCTCACCGTGGCGCCACCCGACCTCTATTCGCTGGAAACGATCGGCCCATGAGGCGCGGTTGCTGGTTTCTCGCGATTGCGCTCGCGGCCTCATCCGCCGTTCCGGCCGTGGCGGCGGAGCCGCTCATCGCCGACCTCACCAGCCATTTCATCGCCATCACCACCGGCTTCACCGGCACCGATGTCGTGCTATTCGGCGCCACCGACGGCACCGGGGACGTCATCGCCATCGTGCGCGGGCCGGAGCACGACGCGGTGGTGCGGCGCAAGAGCCGCGTCGCCGGCATCTGGGTCAACACGCAGCAGATGACCTTCACCGGCGTGCCCAGCTACTACGCCGTCTACAGCAGCCGCCAGCTCGACGAGATCGCGCCGCCGTCGATGCAGGCGCTGCACCAGATCGGCCTCGTCAATCTGCGCTTGGGCGCGGCCGAGAAGAACCGCTCGCCGGAAGAGATCAACGATTTCCGCGCCGCGCTCATCCGCGAGCGGCAGCGCCAGGGCGTGTTCGGCGATGGCGTCGGCCGCATCGCCTTCCTCGGCGACCGCCTGTTCCGCGCCACCATCCCGTTTCCCGCCGATCTGCCGACCGGTGAATACCGCGTCGAGATCTTCCTGGTGCGCGACAAGGCGGTGATCAGCGGCCAGACGACGCCGCTCTACGCCTCGCAGGCGGGCATCGACGCCGATGTCTACGAATTCGCCAACCGCGAGGCGCTGCTCTACGGCATCATTGCCGTGGCCGGCGCGGCAATGGCAGGATGGCTCGCCAGCTTGCCGTTCCGCAACGCCTGAGGCGCGCGATGAGCGACGATCTCGCCACACCGCGCATCTTCCTGGTGGTCGTCGACGAGACCGAGGAGATGCGCGTTGCCTTGCGCTACGCGGCGCTGCGCGCCCGCCACACCGGCGGCCGCGTCGCCTTGCTCTACGTCATAGAGCCGACCGACCTGCAGCAATGGATGGCGGTCGAGAGCCTGATGCGCGAGGAACGGCGCGAGGAGGCCGAGGCGCTGCTGCAGAAGCTCGCCGCCGAGGTGAGCGGGTGGTGCGGGACGCTCCCCATCGTGCATATCCGCGAAGGGCATCGCCGCGACGAGCTGCTGGCGCTGCTCGACGAGGATCCGGGCATCTCGATCCTGGTCCTCGCCGCCGGCGCGGGATCGGAAGGGCCGGGGCCGCTGGTGACGCAGCTCGTCGGCAAGATGTCGGGCCGCATGCGCGTGCCCATCACCGTGGTGCCCGGCAGCCTCACGGACGAGCAGATCGCCGCGCTCTCCTGACATGCGCGGCGTGACCCAGCAAGGCGATCCCTATGCGGCGCAGACCGTGTGGTCCGACCCGCTACCTCACCACGCGCGCTACCAGGCCGAGCTTCCCGCCGACCCGCGGCTTCTGCCAGATTGCCTCGAAGTCTTCGTCATTCATCACGCGGTGGCGCGCGCCCTCGGATTTGGCGTCCCCGAAGCGGCCGAGGGCGATCGCAATCTGCGCCAGGTCTCGAAGCTGCCGGATGCCGCTCGCACGCGCGACCCGAGGCCGCTCGCGGCACAGCGGCGCTCGCCTCTGCACGCTTAACCCTATTCGCGAAAGGGTTGACTTGGGCCGCCGCTATACCAAGGTAGAGCGGCAAGCAAGCGCCGAACCCGCGAGTGCCAGAGGACGCCATGTTCATCCAGACCGAGCCGACGCCCAACCCCGCGACCCTCAAGTTCCTGCCCGGCCGTGCCGTGATGGAGCAGGGTTCCGCCAATTTCCCCGATGCCGCGGCGGCGGGGCGCTCGCCTTTGGCCGAGCGTCTCTTCACCGTGCCCGGCGTCACCGGCGTGTTCCTTGGCACCGATTTCGTCACCGTGAGCAAGGACGAATCGGCCGAGTGGTTCCAGCTCAAGCCGGCAGTGCTCGGCGTCATCATGGAGCATTTCACCGCGGGCCGTCCGGTGCTGCTCGACGCCGCCGCGGCGGCGGCCGAGCCTGCGGACGAGGATGAGGACGAGGTCGTCTCGCAGATCAAAGAGCTGCTCGACACGCGCGTGCGGCCGGCGGTGGCGCAGGATGGCGGCGACATCATCTTCCACGCCTACGAGGACGGCGTCGTCTACCTGCACATGCAGGGCTCGTGCTCGGGCTGCCCCAGCTCGACCGCGACGCTCAAGGCGGGCATCGAGAACATGCTGCGCCATTACGTGCCCGAGGTGCAGGAGGTCCGCGCCGTCTGAGCGGGCGCCATGACGCGCATCCTCGACGACCGCAGCCTCGACAGCCTGTTCCGCGCCGCGCGCCCCTGCCGCTCCTGGCTCGACAAGCCTGTGAGCGACGCCATCATCGAGGCGGTGTGGGAGCTCGCCAAGCTGCTGCCGACCAGCACCGGCGTCTATCCCGCGCGCATCGTCTTCATCCGCTCGCTCGAGGCCAAGCAGGAGCTGCTGGCGGCGCTGGCCGCCGAGGACCGGGCCGCCGCGGCGGCGGCGCCGATCAACGCCATCCTCGGCTACGACGGCGGCGCCGGGCCGGCCGCGCTGCGCGATGGCAGCGTGCAGGCGGGATACCTCATCCTCGCCGCGCGCGCACTCGGCCTCGACTGTGCGCCGCTGTCGCTCGCCGATCCCGCGCGCGTCGATCGCAAGTTCTTTGGCGACGCCCGAGTCAGGAGCAGCTTCGTCTGCAATCTCGGCTACGGCGACCCGCAGGCGCCCGACGACGGCGTGACTCGGCCCAGCTTCGAGCAGGCATGCCGGATCGTCTGAGCGTCACATCATCGACTCCGGCAGGTCGGCATCGCCGAGCAGCGGGTACTGCCGGGCGTTGAAGAGCTGATAGTGCCACCACTCATTGCCGTAGAAATCCCAACCCGCGGCGCTCATGAGGCCAAGCAGGACAAAGCGGTTGCGCTGCGCCTCGGCCGAAATCTCGGTGTTGCCATGATGCGACAATGGCGTGAAGGCGTCGAACGGCGTGCCCATGTCGAACTCGCGCCCGGCCGCGTCGAGCAAGGTCAGATCGACCGCCGCGCCGCGCGAATGCGGCGAGCCGCGGCGCGGATCGGCGAGGAAATTCGGGTCGGGGCAGGCGTTCCACAGCAGCCATTGCGCCTCGGACGGACGGAAGGCGTCAAAGATCTTGACGCCGAGGCCGAGCCCACCGGCCAAAGCGACGGCCCTTGAGAGCTTCGCCGCCGCCTCGGTATGAAGGTAGCAGGCGGATCTCCGGTAGACCGGCCGGCCGGTGAGGTTCCGCGCGGTCGCATAGGCCAGCTCGATGACGACCTGATGGCTTTCCGGGGTGATCTCGGCGAGGGACATGAGGGGCGATGCGCGGAATGGGGACGCAAATGCTTGCCTTTACTAGCGGGAAATCGCGAGCGGGGATAGGCGCTGGCTCCGTCAAGGCTCCGCCTTGGTGAGCGTGCTTGCTTTCGACACCGCCGGGAATGGCTGTTCGGCGGCGGTGCTGCGCGAGGGGCGGCTCGCGGCGCACCGCTTCGTGGCGATGGCGCGCGGCCAGTCCGAACGGCTCCTGCCGATGATCGAGGCGGTGCTGGGCGAGGCCGCGGTGCCAATCGCGGCGCTCGACCTTATCGCCGTCACGGTCGGGCCTGGCGCCTTCACCGGGCTGCGCATCGGCATTGCCGCCGCGCGCGGCCTGGCGCTGGCCAGCGGCGTGCCGGCGCTCGGCATCACCAGCTTTGCCGCCGTGGCCGCCCAGGTGGCGCCCGAAGCGCGCGCCGGGCGAACGCTGGTGGTTGCGCTCGACAGCCGCCGCGCCGAGCTTTACCTGCAGGCGTTCGGCCACGACGGCGTTCCGCTCGGCGAGGGCGCGCTGGTCGCGCCCGCGGCCCTCGCCCGATGGGTTCCCGCCGGGCCGCTGCAGCTGGCGGGAGATGCGGCGCCGGCCCTAGCGGCGGCGCTGGCACCGCGCACGCCGGATTTGGCGCCAGGGCCCGGCATCGCCGACGCCGCCGATGTCGCCCGGCTCGCCGCGGCCGCGTGGCGGCCCGGTCTGCGCCCGCCGCCGCCGCGGCCGCTTTATCTCCGCGCGCCCGATACCACCGCGCCGCGCCACGCCGCGGCCGGCCGATGACGTGGCGCCTGCGGACCGCCGACGCCGTCGACATTGGCGGCCTCGCCCGGCTGCATGCGCAATGCTTCCCCGACGATCACTGGGACGCGGCGGCCCTGGCCGAGCTGTTGGTCATGCGCGGGGCGAGCGGCCATCTCCTCGAGGAGATCGGCGAGAGCCAGCCGCTTGGCCTCATCCTCGACCTCATCGTGGCCGAGCATGCGGAAATCCTCACCCTCGGCGTGGCACCGGCCGCGCGGCGGCAAGGCATCGCCCGGATGCTGCTCGACGACCTGTTCCGCCGCGCCCGGCTGGCCGGGGCGCACAGCATCGGGCTCGAGGCGGCGGCCGACAACCTGCCGGCGCGACGGCTCTACGAGGCTGCCGGCTTCGCTCAAACGGGGCAACGCCCCGGTTATTATCGCCGCGCCGGTGCCACAGTTGATGCCCTGGTCTTTCGCCATACGCTGCTTGGTTGAGGCATCCCGGCAACTTGCCGGTTCTCTCGATTGACTGCCGCTCGATTGTTGCGCGCCGCAAGGGACAAGTCGCGCCGAATCGAGCCGACGCATATTTCATGCGTCGCAGGCACTTATCGCGGCCGAACAAAAAATCAGTCTTTTTGCGGTGATCATCATTGCTTCGCCGCACAAAAACACATATGTCTATGCAAGTGACCGGTGAGAGGAACTGCGGACGATGACTGACAATTCGACCTCGAACGATCTGCTGGCACTGACGACCGAAATCGTGGCGGCGCATGTGTCAAACAATACCGTCGCTGTCGGCGACCTCCCGCAGCTAATCAACCAAGTCTACCAGTCGCTTTCCAGTATTGGCAAAGCCCCTGCGCCGGCGGCCGAACGACCGCAGCCGGCGGTGAGCGTCAAGCGCTCGGTGCATCCCGACTACATCATCTGTCTCGAGGATGGCAAGAAGCTGAAGATGCTGAAGCGCCACATAAAGACCGCCTATGACATGACGCCGGACGAGTATCGCGAGCGCTGGGGCCTGCCGCCCGATTATCCCATGGTGGCGCCCAACTACGCCCGCCAACGCAGCAAGCTCGCCAAGGAGATCGGCCTCGGTACGCGCGGACGGCGGACCAACGCCGCCTAACGCCTCCGCCTCCCGCGCCCGGCCCGCCAAGTCGCCGGTAGGCTCCTCTGCGCCTTTGGGCTATAATGCCCGGGCTGGCGCCAATTGTGACGGGTGGGGATGCCCTCGCGGCTCGAACAGCTTTGTCTCGACAAGGGCCTGAAGATGACCGAGCAGCGCCGCGTCATCGCGCGCGTGCTGTCGGACTCGGCCGATCACCCCGATGTCGAGGCCGTCCACCGCCGCGCCAACGAGGTCGATCCCAAGATCAGCATCGCCACCGTCTACCGCACGGTGCGCCTGTTCGAGGAGGCGAACATCCTGGCGCGCCATGATTTCGGCGACGGACGCGCGCGCTACGAGGAGATGCCGACCGACCATCACGACCACCTCATCGACCTGCAGACTGGCCGCGTCATCGAGTTCCGCAACGAGGAGATCGAGAAGTTGCAGCGCGACGTCGCCGAGCGATTGGGCTACCGGCTCATCGAGCATCGCCTCGAGCTCTTCGCCGTGCCGATCGATTCCGCCCACAAGGCCGAGCGCAAATGAGCGCCAGCCGCCGCGGGGCGCCGTGATCGAACCGCAGCGCCAGGCGCCCGGGCCGGTCGGCGGGGAATCCGTCGTCGACGTGCGTTCCGGCGCGCTGCAGATGCGGCTCGCCGAGACCATGGCGGACATCGACGCCGCACAAGCGCTGCGCTATCGCGTCTTCTACGAGGAGATGGGCGCGTGGCCCAGCGCCGAGATGGCGCGGCAGCGCCGCGATTTCGACAGCTTCGACGGCATCTGCGACCACCTGCTCGTGTGCGACCACGCGCGCGGCAGCGGCGCCGACGCGGTGGTGGGAACCTACCGCCTCATCCGCCGCGCCGCGGCGGCGCGCCACGGCAGCTTCTACTCGGCCGCCGAGTACGACATCGCCACGATCGTCGCCGCGCCGGGCGAGATCCTCGAGCTCGGGCGCTCCTGCGTCGATGCGGCCGCGCGCAACCGCCCGACCATGCAGCTGCTGTGGCGCGGCATCGCCGCCTACGTGTTCCATCACCAGATCGCGCTGATGTTCGGCTGCGCCAGCCTGCCGGGCATCGACCCCGACGCCCTCGCCGTGCCGCTCTCCTATCTCCATCACCATCACCTGGCGCCGCCCGAGCTGCGGCCGCGCGCGCTGCCGCAGCGTTATCTCGACATGCGACGCCTCGATCCCGCCGCTCTCGATCCGGCGCGCGCGCGCGCCGACCTGCCGCCGCTCATCAAGGGCTATCTGCGGCTCGGCGGCTTCGTCGGCGACGGCGCGGTGATCGACCAGCAGTTCAACACCACCGATGTCTGCGTCGTGGTCAAGACCGACCTGGTCACCGATAAGTATTATCGGCACTACGAGCGCCAGGCGCGCGATCCCACGGCAGCGTGAGGTCATGGGCGCGCTGCCGCTCCGGCTGGTCCGGCTCTCCTTCTATCTGTTGCTCACGCTGCCGCTCATGCCGGTGCAGGCGCTGCTCGTCGCCAGCGGCAGCGCATGGGCGCGCCGCCTGCCGCGCCTCTACCACCGCTGGTCCAGCCGGATCCTCGGCTTCCGCGTCGCCGTGCAGGGCGAGCGCTCGGCACGGCGACCGACGCTGTTCGTCGCCAACCACGTCTCCTATGTCGACATCGAGATCCTCGGCGGCGTCATCGAGGGCAGCTTCATCGCCAAAGCGGAGGTGGCACGCTGGCCGCTGTTCGGCTGGCTCGCCAAGCTGCAGCGCACCGTCTTCGTCGACCGGCGCATTCGCAGCACCGCGGCGCAGCGCGACGCCATTCGCGAGCGGCTCGACGCCGGCGCCGACCTCATCCTCTTTCCTGAAGGCACCTCCGGCGACGGCAACCGCATCCTGCCGTTCAAGAGCGCGCTGTTCAGCGTCGCCGACTATGCCAGGCAAGGCACCTTGACTGTGCAACCGCTGTCAATCGCCTATCTGCGGCTCGACGGCATCCCGATGGGGCGCGCCTATCGGCCGTTCTTCGCCTGGTATGGCGATATGGCGCTGGGCCCCCATCTATGGACGATGCTTGGCCTCGGCACGGTCGACGTGACGGTGACGTTTCATCCGCCGGTGACGCTCGCGGAATTCGGCTCGCGCAAGGCGCTGGCCGAGCATTGCCATCGCATCATCGCCGCCGGCATGGCGAGCGCGCTTGCCGGGCGGGAGCCGGAGCCGGCCGGCGAGCCCTTGCCAGCGGCGAAATCGGCGCGCGAAGCCGCCGAATGACAGAAGAAAATCGAGGCCGCGGCGTGGCGAAGAAGCTCTACATCAAGACCTATGGCTGCCAGATGAACGTCTATGACTCCGCGCGCATGGCGGATGTGCTGGCGCCGCTCGGCTACGCGCCGGCCGCCGCGCCCGAGGATGCCGACATGGTCATCCTCAACACCTGTCACATCCGCGAGAAGGCGGCGGAGAAGGTGTTCTCGGAGCTGGGCCGGCTGCGGCCGCTGCAGGCGCGCAAGAACAGGCAGGGCAGCCGCATGATCCTCGCCGTCGCCGGCTGCGTCGCGCAAGCCGAGGGCGCCGAGATCGTCGCGCGCGCGCCCTACGTCGACATCGTCCTCGGCCCGCAGACCTATCATCGCCTGCCGGAGATGGTGGCGCAGGCGGCGCGCGCCGGTGGCCATGTGCTCGACACCGACTTCCCGGCCGAGGCCAAGTTCGATTTCCTGCCGGAGACTGCGGCACCGCAGGGCGTGAGCGCGTTCCTCTCGGTGCAGGAGGGCTGCGACAAGTTCTGCACCTTCTGCGTCGTGCCCTATACGCGCGGCGCCGAATTCTCGCGGCCGGCCGCGGCGATCATCGCCGAGGCGCGCCGCCTCGTCGCGCAGGGCGCGCGCGAGATCACGCTGCTCGGCCAGAACGTCAACGCCTATCGCGGCGCCGCGCCCGACGGCGCGGGCGGCTGGGGCCTGGGCCGACTGATCCGCGCGCTGGCGGAGATCGCGGGGCTGCTGCGCCTGCGCTACACCACATCGCACCCGCGCGATGTCGACGATGCGCTCGTCGCTGCGCATCGCGACGTGCCGCAGCTCATGCCGTTCCTGCACCTGCCGGTGCAGTCGGGCTCGGACCGCGTGCTCGCGGCGATGAACCGCCGCCACAAGGCCGACGACTACCGCGGCGTCATCGACCGCCTGCGCAGCGCGCGCGCCGACATCGCCCTCTCCTCGGATTTCATCGTCGGCTTCCCCGGCGAGAGCGACGCGGATTTCGCTGCGACGCTCGACCTCGCGCGCGAGATCGGCTATGCGCAAGCCTTCTCGTTCAAATACAGCCCGCGCCCGGGTACGCCCGCCGCGCTGATGCCGCAGCAGGTGCCGGAGGCCGTCAAGGCCGAACGCCTCGCCGCCCTCCAGGCGCTGCTGGCCGAGCAGCAGCGTCAATTCAACGTCGCTGCGGTCGGCCGCGAGATGCCCGTGCTGTTCGAGAAGCGCGGCCGGCATCAGGGCCAGCTGGTCGGCCGCAGCCCTTACCTCCAGGCGGTGCATGCCGCCGCACCCGAGCGGCTCATCGGCGCGCTGGCGCCGGTGCGGCTCGTCCGCGCCGAGCCCAACAGCCTGGCGGGCGAAGTGATGCTGCTCGGCGAGGAGGTGCCGGCGTGAGCACGATCGATCGCGGCGCCGAGGACGGTCGCGTGCAGATGCAGTTCGACGATAATTCGCTGCTGCCGCAGCTCTTCGGCGAGCGCGACGAGAACCTCGACCGCATCGAGCGCCAGCTCGGCGTCTCGCTCGTCTCGCGCGGCAACCGCATCGCCATCTCCGGCCCGAGCGCGCGCACCGACGTGGCGCGCACGGCGCTCGCCGCGCTCTACGACCGCCTGAAGCGCGGACTCGAGGTGGATCCCGGCGCCGTCGATGCGGCGCTGCGGCTCGCCACCGATGGCACCGGACATCGCGGCGCGCAGCTGTGGGGCGAGAGCGACGAGATCCGCACGCGCAAGCGGCGCATCTCCGCGCGCAGCGCCAACCAGGCCGCCTATATCCGCGCCTTGCGCGAGCACGAGCTGGTGTTCGGGCTGGGCCCCGCCGGCACGGGCAAGACCTATCTCGCCGTCGCGACCGCCGTCGACATGATGATGACCGGCGCGGTCGAGCGCATCGTGCTGTCGCGCCCGGCGGTCGAAGCCGGCGAGCGCCTGGGCTTCCTGCCGGGCGATCTGCGTGAGAAGGTCGACCCTTACCTGCGGCCGCTTTATGATGCGCTCCACGACATGCTGCCGGGCGAGCAGGTGATGAAGCGCTTGAACAGCGGCGAGATCGAGATCGCGCCGCTCGCGTTCATGCGCGGCCGCACGCTGGCCAATGCCTTCGTCATCCTCGACGAGGCGCAGAATACGACGCCGGTACAGATGAAGATGTTCCTGACGCGGCTCGGCGAGAACGCGCGCATGGCCGTCACCGGCGATCTGTCGCAGATCGATCTGCCGCCCGGCGCGCAATGCGGCCTGCGCGACGCCGTCGACACGCTGGCGGGCGTCGAGGGCGTCGCCATGATCGAATTCACCGACGCCGATGTGGTGCGCCACCCGTTGGTGTCGCGCATCGTCCGCGCCTACGACCAGCGCCAGCGACGGGTGCAAGCCGCGCCGCGAGCGAAGAAAAGCGATGACCGACGACCCTGACCACGGCGGCACGCTGACGATCGACATCGCCGAGCCCTGCACGCGGTGGCGCGAACGGCTTCCCGACGTCGATCGGCTGTGCGGCGAGGCCGCGCGCGCGGCGCTGGCCGGCGCGGGAACCGCGCTCGGTCCGGCCGAGCTCAGCATCGTGCTGGGCGACGATGCGTTGGTCCAGGCGCTGAATCGGCAATGGCGCGGACACGACAAGCCCACCAACGTGCTGTCCTTCGCGGCCCTGCCGCCGACGCTGCCGCCCGGCGCCCCGCGCCTGCTCGGCGATGTCGTGCTCGCCTTCGAGACTCTGGCCGCCGAGGCCGCTGCGCAGGGCAAGCCGCTCGCGCATCATCTGCGCCATCTCGTCGTGCACGGCGTACTGCACCTGCTCGGCTTCGATCACGCGGCGGCCGGCGAGGCGGAGCGCATGGAGGCGCTCGAGGTCGCGGTGCTGGCGGGACTTGGCCTGCCGGACCCCTATCGCGTGACGGAGGCGTCGCATGGCTGACGCTTCGCTCGGCCGGCGGCCACCCGGCGACGACCACGAGGGACCGTTCCACGGCCTGCGCAACTGGCTGCGCCAACTGACGCGGTCGCGCAACGGCGAGACGACCTCCTTGCGCGAGGAGCTCGAGGAGCTGATCGAGGAGCACAAGCAGGAGCAGCCGATCGATCCGCATGAGCGGACGCTGCTCACCAATATCCTCAAGCTGCACGAGCTCAACGCCGCCGACATCATGGTGCCGCGCGTCGACATCGTCGCCATCGAGGTCGACACGCCCTTCCACGAGGCGGTGAAGCAGATCGTCGAGCATGGCCACTCGCGCGTGCCGCTCTATCGCGAGACGCTCGACGACGTGCGCGGCATGATCCACATCAAGGATCTGCTGCCCTACGCCGCCGACGGCAAGCCCGTGCCGCTCGCCAAGATCGCGCGCAAGGTGCTGTTCGCCGCGCCGTCGATGCCGGTGCTCGACCTGCTGCTGCAGATGCGGCTCGCGCGCGTGCACATGGCGCTCGTCGTCGACGAGTTCGGCGGCATCGACGGTCTCGTCACCATCGAGGACGTGATCGAGGAGATCGTCGGCGAGATCGAGGACGAGCACGACGACGCCGACCAGCCGAAGCTGATCGAGCGCCCGGACGGCTCGCTCATCGCCGATGCGCGGACGCGGATCGCCGCGCTGCAGGAACGCGTCCCGGCGCCGCTGCTGTCGCCCGAGCAGGAGGAAGGCATCGCGACGCTGGGCGGCCTGGTCGGCGCGCTCGCCGGCCGGGTGCCGGCCCGCGGCGAGGTGTTCAAGCATTCCTCCGGCCTTGAATTCGAAGTGCTCGATGCCGATCCGCGGCGCATCAAGCGCGTGCGCGTGCGCGGCCTGCCGCCGTCGCCCGCCGATGCCAATGTCTGACCTGCCCGCGGGCGTCACCTTCCGCGCCGCCGGGCCGCTCGCGCCGCTGCAGCGCGCGGCGATGTGGACCGCCGGGCTCGCCGGCTGGCGGCGCCACGGCTTCGCCGCTTTCCTCGGCATGCTCGCCGCGGCCGCGCTCTCGCCCGTCGACATGACGCCGCTGCTCGTCATCGCCTTCAGCGGCCTCGTCTGGCTGATGGATGGCTGCATCGGCCGCCGCGACGCCGTGCTGGTCGGCTGGAACTTCGGCTTCGGCTTCTTCCTTGCGGGCCTGTACTGGATCTCCGCGGCGCTGCTCGTCGACATCGCCCAGTTCTGGTGGCTCGTGCCGTTGGCGCTGCTCGGCGTGCCCGCCGGCTTCGCCATCTTCACCGCGCTCGCGGTCCTCGCCGCGCATGAGGCGACGCGCCGCTTCGGTCTGCTCGGCAGCGCCCGCATTCTCGTCCTGGCGGTGGCGTGGGTCGCCGCGGAATGGCTGCGCGGCCACATCCTTACCGGATTTCCATGGAACCTGATCGGCTATGCCTGGGCCGGCGCTTTCCCGGGCGCGCTCGCCGTGCTGCAACTGACCGCGGTCACCGGCATCTACGGCCTGAGCCTTATCACCGTGCTGGCGGCGGCGCTGCCGGCGCGGCTCGGCGACCTCGGGCGCGGCCGGCACTGGGCGCTGGCCGCCGCGGTGCTGCTGATCGCGCTGCCCGCGGCCGGCGGTGCCTGGCGCCTCGCCGCCGCGCCGCGCGAGACGGTGCCCGGCGTGACGCTGCGCCTGGTGCAGCCCTCGATCGCGCAGACGCTCAAGAACGACCCGGACGCCGTCGCGCAGAATTTCCGGCGCCTGCTGGCGCTGAGCGCGTCGCGCGGCGCCGACGAGGTGACCCATCTGGTGTGGCCCGAAGCGGCGGCGCCGCCCTTGCTCGAGCGCTTCGCCGAGGAGCGCCGCGCGATCGCGGCGGTGATCCCGCCGGGCGGGCTGCTGCTCACCGGCGCGGAGCGGGCCGAGCCGGTGACGGGTTGGCCGCCGCAGCACATCTGGAACAGCGTCGTCGCGCTCGACAAGCGCGGCGACATCATCGCCGCCTATGACAAGGCGCATCTCGTGCCCTTCGGCGAGTATGTGCCGCTGCGCCGCATCTTGCCGATCGAGCGCATCGCGCCGGGGCTGGGCGACTTCTCCCCTGGCCCGGGGCCGCGCACGCTGACGCTGCCGGGGCTGCCGCCGGTCGGTCCGCTCGTGTGCTATGAGGCGATCTTCCCGAGCGCAGTGATCGACCCGGCGAAGCGTCCGCAATGGCTCCTCAACGTCACCAACGACGCCTGGTACGGCCTCAGCTCCGGACCGTTCCAGCACCTCGCCATCGTCCGCGTGCGCGCGATCGAGGAAGGGTTGCCGCTGGTGCGCTCGGCCAACAACGGCGTCTCCGCGGTGTTCGATCCTTACGGGCGCATCGGCCGGCGGATCGATGGTGGGGCGGCGCGACTCGATCTCGACTCGATCGGCGTGCTCGACGCGCCGCTGCCGCGTGCGCTGGCGCCGACACCATATGAGCGTTTCAGAGATGAGATTTTCTTCGCCGCCGCGCTCTTAATCCTGGCGATAGCTGCGATTCTCTCCCGTACCAATGGGCGTGCTTCCGAAAAGCTGTGAATTATTCGCGATTTATCGGTCTATAAGCAATTACAACATTGACCGCGCGCGATTCCGCATACGATAGTCTGAGCAAATTTGGGCTTTGTAGCAGGCGTACGTAGGCGGTAATGAACAACAAGCCCATCGGCGGACGCAGGCGGCGGCGAAAATCCGACAAGCCCAATCCGATCGACGTCCATGTCGGCACACGCGTGCGCTTGCGGCGCACGCTGCTGGGCATGAGCCAGGAAAAGCTCGGCGACGCCCTCGGCCTCACCTTCCAGCAAGTGCAGAAATACGAGCGCGGTGCCAATCGCATCGGCGCCAGCCGGCTTTATGACCTGAGCCGCGTGCTCGACGTGCCCGTCTCCTTTTTCTTCGACGACATCAAGGCGGAGACCGTCGAGGCGGCGCAAGGCGACCCCGACCGGCGCGAGCCGGCCAATGGCGGACACGAGCCAGACCCGATGATGCGGCGCGAGACGCTCGAGCTCGTGCGCGCCTATTACCGCATCCCCGACGTGCAGATCCGGCGGCGACTTTTCGATCTCACCAAGGCGATCGCCAACGCCTGCAGCAGCAGCGCCTGACGCCCGGCGGTCGCAGGCCTCTGAAAATGCTTGACGGCGCGGCGGCGGCTTGCCACACGTCGCCTCGGTATGAACGCGCGAACAGGCGGGAGCGGTTTCGCCCGGAATGCGTTCATCAATGCCGGCATGGCGGCTCCCGAACCCGGGCGGCCGAGGCAAGGAGAGCGGGAACGTGGCCAAGCGCGACTATGTTTTTACCAGCGAATCGGTGTCGGAAGGGCATCCCGACAAGGTCTGCGACCGCATCTCCGACGTGGTGGTCGATACCTTCCTGGCCGCCGATGCGCAGGCGCGCGTCGCCTGCGAGACGCTGGCCACGACCAACCGCGTGGTGCTGGCCGGCGAGGTGCGCGGCCCGGAGGCGGTCACCAAGGACTTGCTGATCGAAGGGGCGCGGCACGCCATCAAGGACATCGGCTACGAGCAAGAAGGCTTTCACTGGCAGCACGTCGACATCGACTGCTACCTGCACAAGCAGTCGAGCGACATCGCCCAGGGCGTCGACGCCAGCGGCAACAAGGATGAGGGCGCGGGCGACCAGGGCATCATGTTCGGCTATGCCTGCCGCGAGACCCCCGAACTCATGCCGGCGCCGATCTATTACGCCCACGCCATCCTGAAATCCCTGGCCGAAGCGCGCCATTCCGGCGCGGCGCCGCTGCTGGGGCCCGACGCCAAGAGCCAGGTCAGCCTGCAATACGTCAACGGCAATCCGGTGCGCGCGACCTCGGTGGTAGTCTCCACCCAGCACGCCCAGAGCATCGACCAGGACGAGGTGCGCGAGATTGTGCGGCCACATGTGCTGAACGTGCTGCCGCAGGGCTGGATGTGCGACGAGGACCATTTTTACGTCAACCCGACGGGGCGCTTCGTCATCGGCGGCCCCGACGGCGATACCGGGCTCACCGGACGCAAGATCATCGTCGATACCTATGGCGGCGCCGCACCCCATGGCGGCGGCGCCTTCTCCGGCAAAGACCCGACCAAGGTCGACCGCTCCGCCGCCTATGCGGCGCGCTACCTCGCCAAGAACGTCGTCGCCGCCGGCCTGGCCGAGCGCTGCACGATCCAGCTCTCCTACGCGATCGGCGTGGCCAAGCCGCTCTCGGTCTATATCGACACCAACGGCACCGCGCGAGTCGACGAGGAAAAGCTGTCGCGCGTGCTGCAGGAGCTCCTGGATCTCTCGCCGCGCGGTATCCGCACGCATCTCGGCCTTAACAAGCCGATCTATGCGCGCACATCCGCCTACGGGCATTTCGGCCGCGCGCCCGAGGCAGATGGCGGCTTCTCGTGGGAGCGTCTCGACCTCGTGCCGCAGCTGCGGGCGGCGTTCTGAGCGACGCGGGCGCCGGCGCGCGCCGGTCGCTTCTGCACGGCCGCCGCCGCGGCCGCAAGCTTCGTCCCGGACAGCGCCGCCTTCTCGATACGCTGTTGCCGCGGCTGCGCCTCGCGCTGCCGCGCGAGCGGCCGCTCGACCCGCGCCGCTTGTTCGAGCGGCCGGTTGAGGCGGTGTGGCTCGAAATCGGCTTCGGCGCCGGCGAGCATCTGGCGGCGCAGGCGGCGCGGCAGCCCGGTCATGGACTCATCGGCTGCGAGGTGTTCGAGAATGGCGTGGTCAGGCTGCTAGCCGAGGTCGAGCGCTTGGGCCTCGCCAATCTGCGCCTGCTGATCGACGATGCGCGCCCGCTGCTGGGCGCGCTCGCCGAGGCCTCGCTCGAGCGCGTGTTCATCCTCTTTCCCGACCCATGGTCGAAACGGCGCCACCACAAGCGGCGCCTCGTCTCGACGGCGACGCTCGACGCCTTGGCGCATGCCATGCGCGACGGCGCCGAGCTGCGACTCGCCACCGACGACATGGATTATCTGCGCTGGATGTTGGAGCGGGCGACGGCACATGTCGCCTTCGAATGGCAGGCGCGGCGGCCGCGGGACTGGCGCGAGCGGCCGCCGGACTGGCCTGCGACGCGCTATGAGCAGAAGGCCCTCGCCGCCGGCCGGCGGCCGGCCTTCCTGCGCTTCCGGCGGCGACCGCGCGCGGCGCGCTCCGAGCCGACGGTTTGAGCCTTGCGGCGGGCGGGGAAATGATTATATTCCGCAAAAAAGTCCCATAGGCTCCGATTATTCGGACCTTCAAAGGGTGGGCTAGCGGCCCACTTTTTTGTGTTTAGACGACGGTTAACGGGAGCGTTCTTGGATACCGGCAAGATCGAGGCGATCATCGCGCCTTCGCTGGAGGCGATGGGCTACCGCGTCGTGCGCGTCGCCATCACCGGCGGCCGCCGCGCGACGCTGCAGATCATGGCCGAGCGCGCTAACGATGCCGCGATGACCGTGGAGGATTGCGCCGGCATCAGCCGCACCGTCTCGGCGCTGCTCGACGTCGCCGATCCGATCGACGGTGCCTATCTCCTCGAGGTGAGCTCGCCGGGGATCGACCGGCCGCTGGTGAAGCGCGAGGATTTCGCGCGCTTCGCCGGCCACGAGGCGCGGGTCGAGCTCAACGCGCCGGTCGACGGCCGCAGGCGCTTCCGCGGGCGGCTCGAGGGCATCGCGGGCGATCAGGTGCGGCTCGTCGTCGACGACGCGCCGGTCGCCTTGCCGTTTCCGGCAATTACCCGCGCCAAGCTCGTGCTCACCGACGAACTGCTCGCCGCCGCCCCGGCACCACCCCTTGGCAGGACTGCCTGAAGAGATGGTCAACACCATGCAAACCAGCGTCACCTACGCCCGGCCCGAGCTGCTGCAAGTCGCCGATACGGTCGCCCGCGACAAGGGGATCGACCGCGACGAAGTGCTGCAGGCGATGGAGCAGGCGATCCAGAAGGCCGGCCGTTCCAAATACGGCCAGGAATACGACATCCGCGCCGAGATTGACCGCAAGAACGGCGAGATCCGCCTGATGCGCTTCCGCGAGGTCGCCGATCCCGTCGAGAACGAGGCGACGCAGATCCCGCTGGGCGAGGCCAAGCGCCTCAACCCCGAGGCGGAAGTCGGCGATTTCATCACCGACCCGCTGCCGCCCATCGATTTCGGCCGCATCGCCGCTCAGACCGCGAAGCAGGTGATCGTGCAGAAGGTGCGCGATGCCGAGCGCCAGCGGCAATTCAGCGAGTACAAGGACCGCGTCGGCGAGATCGTCAACGGCCTGGTCAAGCGCGTCGAGTTCGGCAACGTGATCGTCGATCTCGGCCGCGCCGAGGCGATCCTGCGCCGCGACGAGCTTCTGCCGCGCGAGAGCTTCCGCCAGGGCGAGCGGGTGCGCGCCTACATCTACGACGTGCGCCAGGAAGTGCGCGGGCCGCAGATCTTCCTGTCGCGCACGCATCCGCAATTCATGGCCAAGCTCTTCGCGCAGGAAGTGCCGGAGATCTATGACGGCATCATCGAGATCCGCGCGGTCGCGCGTGATCCAGGGTCCCGCGCCAAGATTGCCGTCATCTCCAACGACAGCGGCATCGATCCGGTCGGCGCCTGCGTCGGCATGCGCGGCTCGCGCGTGCAGGCCGTCGTCGCCGAGCTGCAAGGCGAGAAGATCGACATCATCCCGTGGTCGCAGGACCCCGCGACCTTCGTCGTCAACGCGCTGGCGCCCGCCGAAGTCGCCAAGGTGGTGATGGACGAGGAGCAGCGCCGCATCGAGGTGGTGGTGCCGGACGAGCAGCTTTCGCTCGCCATCGGCCGGCGTGGGCAGAACGTGCGTCTCGCTTCGCAGCTCACGGGCTGGGACATCGACATCCTCACCGAGGCCGAGGAGAGCGAGCGCCGCACCGAGGAGTTCCGCACGCGCAGCAAGATGTTCATCGACGCGCTTGACGTCGACGACGTCATCGCCCACCTGCTGGTCACCGAGGGATTCACCTCGGTCGAGGAAGTCGCCTTTACGCCACTCAACGAGCTGGCGCGCATCGAGGGCTTCAACGAAGATGTCGCGAACGAGCTGCAGCAGCGCGCCCGCACCTTTCTCGACGAGCAGAACGTCAAGCTCGAGGCGCGCCGCAAGGAGCTGGGCGTTAGCGACGACATCGCCGCCATCGCCGGCGTGACGCCGGCGCTGCTGGCGGCGGTCGGCGAGAAAGGCGTCAAGACGCTCGACGACCTAGCCGATCTCGCCGGCGACGAGCTCGTCGAGATGGCGCAGCCGACGGTGAAGCTCGACCAGGAACAGGCGAACGCCATCATCATGGCGGCGCGCGCCCATTGGTTTGCCGACGGGAGCACCGGCGCCGCGGGCGGCGCGGCCGCAGTGGAGTAGGGCCAAGGGTGGCCGCGGCGAGGCAGCACGACGAGGACACCGAGAGCGGGCCGCTGCGCCGCTGCCTCGTCACCGGCGAAAGTCGTGCAAAAGCAGAACTTCTTCGCTTCGTCGTCGCGCCGGACGGCAGGCTGGTGCCGGATGTGGCGGGTCGGCTGCCCGGCCGGGGTTTGTGGTTGACGGCGCGGCGCGATATAGTGGTCGCAGCAGTGACCAAGCGGCTCTTCGCCCGGGCGGCGCGACAGGCGGTCATCGTCGAGGATGGCTTGGTTGATCGCGTCGAGGCCTTGTTGGCGCAGCGTTGCCGTGACCATATCGGCCTGGCGCGACGTGCCGGCCAGGCGGTCATGGGTTTCGTCAAGGTGCAGGCCGCGCTGGCGGCCGGCAAGGCGGCGGTGCTGGTCGCCGCGACCGACGGCGCCGCCGATGGCCGCGGCAAGCTCGAGGCCGCCGCGCCGGGCCTGCCGCTGGTCGAGTGTTTAACGAGCGTCGAGCTGGGCGCGGCTTTCGGGCGCGAGCATGTGGTGCATGCGGCGCTGGCGACAGGGCGGCTTGCCGAGATGTTCGTCGGTGATGCGATGCGGCTCGCCGGTTTTCGCCCGCGCGCCGCGGAACAATTTTCGGATGCGGCACGGCCGCAGCACAGGAAAGAGTGACGGTACCGAGTAACGATGACCGATAACAGCGATCACGACACCAAACGCCCGCTGAGCCTGGGTCGCCCGAGCGGCAGCCGGCTCGAGCTGCGCAAGCCGATCGAGACCGGCCAGGTGCGGCAGAGCTTCCCGCACGGCCGCTCCAAGACGGTCCAGGTCGAGGTGCGCCGCAAGCGCGCCGTGCCGCCGGGCCTGGCCGAGCGGCCCGACGCGCCGGCGCCCAACGAGGCGGCGAAGCCAGCAGCGGGCTCGGCGACGCCCGCGGCGCAGCCGACGCGGCGCCCGATGGTGCTGCCGCGCGGCCTCACCGCGGAGGAGCGCGCCGGCCGGGTGCGCGCGCTGAAGGGCGCCATCCGCGCCGACGAGGATGCGCGCAAGCAGGCCGTCATCGACGCCACCCGCGAGCGCGAGGAAGAGGCACGGCGCGCCGAAGAGGAAGGCCGTCGCCGGGTCGAGGATGAGGCTAAGCGCAAGGTCGACGAAGAGGCCAAGCGCAAGACGGAAGAGGACACCAAGCGCAAAGCGGAGGACGAATCCCGCCGCCAGATGGCGGAGCGCGCCGGCAAGGCGGCGGCCGACAAGGTCGCGGCGCTGACCGCGGCCGGCAAGGTGAAGGTCGAGGACGAAGGCGAGGAGGAGGCGACGCCGCGGCGCGGCGGCCTGCGCGCCGACATCAAGAAGGCGCCGACGCCCACCCGCCGCGACGAGCCGCGCCGCCGCACCGGCAAGCTCACCGTCACCAAGGTGCTCAACGAGGAGGACGGCGAGCGCATGCGCAGCCTCGCCTCGGTGCGCCGCGCCCGCGAGCGCGAGAAGCAGCGCCTGCTTCAGGCGCAGCAGGAGCCGACCAAGATCGTCCGCGACGTCGTCGTGCCCGAGACCATCACGGTGCAGGAGCTCGCCAACCGCATGGCCGAGCGCGGCGCCGATGTGATCAAGGCGCTCATGCGCATGGGCGTGATGGCGACCATCAACCAGGCGATCGACGCCGACACGGCCGAGCTGCTGGTGACCGAGTTCGGCCACAAGATCAAGCGCGTCTCCGAATCGGACGTCGAGATCGGCCTCAAGGGCGACGACGATGCCGAGGAGAACCTCGCCTCGCGCCCGCCCATCGTCACCATCATGGGCCATGTCGATCATGGCAAGACGTCGCTGCTCGACGCGCTGCGCGACACCGACGTGGCGAGCGGCGAGGCCGGCGGCATCACCCAGCATATCGGCGCCTATCAGGTGCAGCTGAAGAGCGGCCAGCGCATCACCTTCATCGACACGCCGGGCCACCAGGCCTTCACCGCGATGCGCGCGCGGGGCGCGCATGTCACCGACATCGTCGTGCTGGTGGTCGCCGCCGATGACGGCATCAAGGAGCAGACGGTCGAGGCGATCCGCCACGCCAAGGCGGCGAAGGTGCCGATCATCGTCGCCATCAACAAGATGGACAAGCCCGACGCCAAGCCCGACCGCGTGCGCCAGGAGCTGCTGCAGCACGAGATGGTGGTCGAGAAGCTCGGCGGCGACGTGCTCGACGTCGAGGTCTCCGCCACCAAGAAGACCGGCCTCGACAAGCTCGAGGAGGCGATCCTGCTGCAGGCCGAGATCCTCGATCTCAAGGCCAACCCGGACCGCCCGGCCGAAGGCACGATCATCGAAGCCAAGCTCGAGCGCGGTCGCGGCCCGGTCGCGACCGTGCTGATCAAGCGCGGCACGCTGCATGTCGGCGACATCTTCGTCGCCGGCAGCGAATGGGGCCGCGTGCGCGCGCTCATCGACGAGCGCAACAACAACCTGAAAGAGGCGAGCCCGGCGACGCCGGTCGAAGTGCTCGGCCTCAATGGCATGCCGCTCGCCGGCGACGATTTCGTCGTCGCCGAGAACGAGACGCGCGCGCGCGACATCGCCGATTATCGCCAGCGCCGCCGGCGCGAGCAGCAGGCCGCGGCCGGCGCCCGCGGCACGCTCGAGCAGATGTTCTCGCAAATCGCCGCCGGCGGCGCCAAGGAACTCGCCGTCGTCGTCAAGTCCGACGTGCAGGGCTCGCTCGAGGCGATCACCGCCTCGCTCGACAAGATCGGCACCAACGAAGTGGCGGTCCGCGTGCTGCATGCCGCGGTGGGCGGGATCAACGAGAGCGACGTCATCCTGGCGAAGGCGTCGAACGCGGTGATCATCGGCTTCAACGTGCGCGCCAACCCCCAGGCGCGCGACATGGCCCGGCGCGACAATGTCGAGATCCGCTATTACTCGATCATCTACAACGTGATCGACGACATGAAGGCGGCGTTGTCGGGCCTGCTCGCACCGAGCCTGCGCGAGCGCTTCCTCGGCAATGCCGCGATCCGCGAGGTCTTCACCGTCAGCAAGGCCGGCAAGGTGGCGGGCTGCATGGTGACCGAGGGCGTGGTGCGCCGCGGCGCGCGCGTCCGCCTGCTGCGCGACAACGTCGTCATCCACGAGGGCAGCCTCAAGACGCTGAAGCGCTTCAAGGACGAGGTGCGCGAGGTGCGCGAGGGCTTCGAATGCGGCATGGCCTTCGAGAACTACCAGGACATCCAGGTTGGCGACACCATCGAGTGCTTCGAAATGGAGGAGGTCGCCCGCGCGCTGTAGCGCGGCGATGCTTCAAGCGAGCTCACAGATCCCCTCACTCTCCCGCTGATGAGAGCGACCGCATGCGGGTCGCTCTCCCGCTCCCCGGCGGGGAGAGGGCCGGGGTGAGGGGGCGAGATAAATCTCATGCGCAAACACGAGAGAAACCGCGAGCCGGGCCAGCGACAGTTGCGGGTGGGCGAGGAGCTGCGCCATGCCCTGGCGCACATTCTTCAGCGCGGCGAGTTGCGTGATCCGGCGCTGCAGGAGGTTACGGTGACGGTGACGGAGGTGCGGGTCAGCCCGGATCTCAAGCACGCCGTCGCCTATGTCATGCCGTTGGGCGGGCGTCATGCCGCCGAAGTCATCGAGGGGCTGACGCGCAGCGCCGGCTATTTGCGCGCACAGCTCGCGCGCGAGGTGCCGCTGCGCTTCACCCCTGGGCTCGCCTTCGCCCTCGACACCTCCTTCGACCATGCCATCCGCATCAACGAGCTGCTGCACCGGCCCGAAGTCGAGCGCGACCTGGCGCAACCGGAGGCGGATACGCCGGAGGAGTCCGACGGCGATGGCGCGTAGGCGGCGCGGCGTGCCGCTCCATGGCTGGCTCGTTCTCGACAAGCCGCCGGGCATGACCTCGAGCCGCGCCGTGGCCGCGGTGCGGCGCGCGCTCGACGCCGAGAAGGCCGGGCATGGCGGCACGCTCGACCCGCTCGCCACCGGTGTGCTGCCGATCGCGCTGGGCGAGGCCACCAAGACCGTGGCGTGGACCATGGCGGGGCGAAAGATCTATCGCTTCACGCTGCGCTGGGGCGAGGCGCGCGACACCGACGACACCGAGGGCAAGGTCACCGGGACGAGCCCGGTGCGGCCCGATGCCGCGGCGATCGCGCGCGCGCTGCCACGCTTCATCGGCGACGTCATCCAGCGCCCGCCCGCCTTTTCCGCGCTGAAGCTCGACGGCGAGCGCGCCTATGACCTGGCGCGCGACGGCGTTGCCGTCGCGCTGGCGCCGCGGCCGGTGCGCATCGACGCGCTTCGATGTCTCGGCCAGCCCGACGCCGACCATGCCGAGTTCGAGGCGGTGGTCGGCAAGGGGACCTATATCCGTGCCCTCGGCCGCGACCTCGGCGAAACGCTCGGCACCTGCGCCCACGTCACCGCGCTGCGCCGTCTGGCCGTCGGCCCCTTCGCCATCGCGGACGCGATTTCCCTGGATAAACTGGCAGCGCTCGGGCATAGTGCCGCCGCTTCCGGGCACCTTCTTCCGATCGAGACCGCGCTGGACGACATCCCGGCGCTGGCCTTGACGGAAGCCGAGGCCCACCGCTTGCGTCGCGGCCAGACCGTGACGCCGTTGCAGCCCTCCGATCGGGCGCGCATCGATCAACTCGGCGACGGCGCGACGCTCTGCGCCACCATCGGCGGCAAGCTGGTGGCTCTGGTCGAGGTGGCAGCGGGTGGGCTGCGGCCGGTGCGAGTCTTAAACCTTTGACCCAACAGGAGATACCGATGTCGATAGCGCTCGCGCGCAAGCAGGAGCTCGTCAAGGAATACGCCCGCAAGGACGGCGACACCGGCTCGCCGGAAGTGCAGGTCGCGATCCTCAGCGAGCGCATCAAAAACCTCACCGATCATTTGGCGACGCATCCCAAGGATTTCCATTCGCGGCGCGGCCTCTTGGTCATGGTCGGCCAGCGCCGCCGCCAACTCGATTATCTGAAGCGCTCCGACCCCGGCCGCTACGAGCAGGTGATCGAGCGCCTGGGGTTGCGTCGCTGAGCGCGGCTGCCGGCCGGCGGCGGATCGGGACCACCGGCCATCTGCATTCTGTGCCAGGGTTTTCACGCCGCTCCGGCGGCGCCACATCATGGCTCGTCCATTCCGGGCGCGCCGCAGCGATGGCCATGACGGCCGGTCGTGCCGCGCCCCACAGGCATTTCTGAAGAAGGAAAGAGAGAGATGTTCGACGTACACCGCAAAGAGCTGATGTGGGGCGGCCGCCGCCTCGTGCTCGAGACGGGCAAGGTTGCACGCCAGGCCGACGGCGCCGTGATGGCGACTTACGGCGAGACGACGGTGCTGTGCACCGCCGTCGCCAACAAGCAGGCGAAACCGGGGCAGGATTTCTTCCCGCTCACCGTCAACTACCAGGAGAAGACCTTCGCCGCCGGCAAGATTCCCGGCGGCTTCTTCAAGCGCGAGGGCCGTCCTTCGGAGAAGGAGACGCTGACCTCGCGCCTCATCGACCGGCCGATCCGCCCACTCTTCGCACCGGGCTTCCGTAACGAGACGCAAGTCGTCTGCACCGTGCTGTCGCACGATCTCGAGAACGATCCCGATATCGTCGCCTTGGTCGGCGCCTCGGCGGCGCTGACCCTGTCGGGCATCCCGTTCGTCGGGCCGATCGGTGGCGCGCGCGTCGGCTACATCGACGGCCGCTACGTGCTCAACCCGAAGCTCGAGGAAATGCCGAACTCGCAGCTCGACCTCATTGTCGCCGGGACCCAGGAAGGCGTGCTGATGGTGGAGTCGGAGGCGAAGGAGCTCTCCGAGGATGTGATGCTCGGCGCCGTCATGTTCGGCCACCAGCAGTTCCAGCCGGTGCTGCAGGCGATCATCGAGTTCGCCGAGGCCGCGGCCAAGGATCCGTGGGATCTGCCGCCGCCCGCGCCGGAGGCGGAGGAGATCGAGCGCAAGGTGCGCCAAGCCGTGAGCGCCGACCTGGCCGCCGCCTACCGCGAGCGCCAGAAGCAGCTGCGCACCGAGCGGATCGACGCGGCCAAGGCCAAGCTCGAGGCGCTCTTCCCCGAGGACGCGCAGCGCCAGATCGCGGCCAAGGTGTTCAAGGAGATCGAGAAGGACATCGTGCGCGGCGCTATCCTCAAGGGCGAGCCGCGCATCGACGGGCGCGACACCAAGACCATCCGCCCCATCGTCTGCGAGGTCGGCGTGCTGCCGCGCGCCCACGGCTCCGCGATCTTCACCCGCGGCGAGACGCAGGCGATCGTGGTGACGACGCTCGGCACCGGGCAGGACGAGCAGATCATCGACGCGCTCGAGGGCGAGTACCGCTCGCATTTCATGCTGCACTACAATTTCCCGCCCTACTCGACGGGCGAGGCGGGCCGCATGGGCTCGCCCGGGCGTCGCGAGATCGGCCACGGCAAGCTCGCCTGGCGCGCCGTCCATCCGCTGCTGCCGGAGAAGGAGAGCTTCCCCTACACCGTGCGCGTCGTCTCGGAGATCACCGAGTCGAACGGCTCGTCCTCCATGGCCACCGTGTGCGGCGCCTCGCTGTCGCTGATGGATGCGGGCGTGCCGCTGAAGAATCCGGTGGCCGGCATCGCCATGGGCCTCATCAAGGAGGGCCGCGACTTCGCCGTGTTGTCCGACATTCTCGGCGACGAGGACCATCTGGGCGACATGGACTTCAAGGTCGCCGGCACAGCACACGGCGTCACCGCGCTGCAGATGGACATCAAGATCACCTCGATCACCGAGGAGATCATGCGGATCGCGCTCGGCCAGGCCAAGGGCGCGCGGCTCCATATCCTCGGCGAGATGGGCAAGGCGCTGACGGGAGCGCGCGAGGCGGTCAGCAGCAATGCGCCGCGCATCACCACCATCACTATCCCCAAGGACAAAATCCGCGAAGTGATCGGCTCGGGCGGCAAGGTGATCCGCGAGATCACCGAGGTCACCGGCGCCAAGATCGACATCGAGGACGACGGCACCATCAAGGTGGCCGCGGTCGACGCCGACGCCTCGCGCGCGGCGATCGACTGGATCCGCGGCATCGTCGCCGAACCCGAGGTCGGCGTGATCTATTCGGGCAAGGTGGTGAAGACCGTCGATTTCGGCGCCTTCGTCAATTTCCTCGGCGCGCGCGACGGGCTCGTCCATATCAGCGAACTGGCGCCGCAGCGCGTCGGCAAGACCACCGACGTGGTCAAGGTCGGCGACCAGGTGAAGGTCAAGGTGCTGGGCTTCGATGATCGCGGCAAAGTCAAGCTCAGCATGAAGCAGGTCGATCAGGCGACTGGCGAGGACATCGGCACCAAGCGGCAGGAAGCCAAGGCGGCGACCTGAGTCAAATCGGCATCGATGACCGCGCCCGAGCGGCGATGGCCGCGCATCATCGGCCATCGCGGCGCGGCTCTGGCGGCGCCCGAGAATACGCTGGCCGGGTTCTGCATGGCGGCGGCGCTCAATGTCGAATGGGTGGAGTTCGACGTGCGCCTGACCAGCGACGGCCGCTGCATCCTGCTGCATGACGACACGCTCGACCGGACGACCAACGGCCGTGGGCCCGTGTCGCGCCTGACCTTCGACGAGGTTCGCCGCCTCGACGCCGGTACGTGGTTCGGTCCGGATTTCGCCGGCCAGCCGGTGCCCGGCCTCGAGGAGACCATCGGCCTTCTCGCCCAGCTCAATCTCGGCGCCGTGGTAGAGCTGAAGCCGGGGCCGGGTGCCGAGGCCGCGACCGGGCGCACCGCGGCGGCCGTCCTCGCCGAGCGCTGGCCCGCCGCGCTGCCGCCGCCCGTGCTGTCGAGCTTCAAGCCCACCGCGCTCGCGGCGGCGCGCGCGGTGGCGCCGCATCTCGCCCGCGCCCTCCTGGTCGGCACCCTGCCGCGCGACTGGCGCCGCCAGGTCGAGGCGCTCGACTGCGCCATGCTGCACGCCGACCAGCGTCGGCTCGACCAGCCGACGGTCGAAATCGTGCGCGACGCCGGACTGTCGCTATTCGCCTATACGGTCAATTTGCCGCAGCGGGCGCAGGAGCTGTTCTCCTGGGGGGTCGATTCCGTCTTCAGCGACTGTCCCGACCGCGTCGCCGAAGGGATCGCCGGCAAAGCCCTTTGATTTCGTTAATCTGATTGATACATATAGCGTGGTCCGATGGCGTCCGGCGCAGGCGTGGGGAAGGCTGGGAAACGTGATCGCACTCAAACCATTGTTGATTTCCGGCCGCGAGGTGCTGCCGCTGGTCGAAGGCGGCAAGGGCATCTCCGTGTCCAACGGCGAGAGTTCCGGCGCCTGGGCGGCGTGCGGCGGCGTCGGCACCTTCTCCGGCGTCAACGCCGACAGCTGCGATGCGCAGGGCCAGCCGGTGAATCAGATCTATCGCGGGCGCACGCGACGCGAGCGGCATGAGGAGCTGATCGCCTATTCCATCGCCGGCGGCATCCATCAGGCGCGCGTCGCGCATGAGCGCTCCAACGGCGACGGCCGCATCCACATGAACGTACTGTGGGAGATGGCCGCGGCCGAGCGCATCCTGCACGGCGTTCTCGAAGGCGCGCGCGGCCTCATCCACGGCGTCACTTGCGGCGCCGGCATGCCCTACAAGATCGCCGAGATCTGCGCCAGCTACGGCGTCCACTACTATCCGATCGTGTCCTCGGCGCGCGCCTTCCGCGCGCTGTGGAAGCGCGCCTATCATAAGTTCCGCGATTGGCTGGGCGGCGTCGTCTACGAGGATCCGTGGCTGGCCGGCGGGCATAACGGATTGTCGAACAGCGAGGATCCGGAGAGGCCCGAGCCGCCGCTGCCGCGCGTCGTCGAACTCCGGCGCCTGATGTTCGAGTTCGGCCTCGCCGCCACGCCGATCTTCATGGCGGGCGGCGTCTGGTGCCTCAACGAATGGCGCGACTGGCTCGACAATCCCGAGCTCGGACCGATCGCCTTCCAGTTCGGCACGCGGCCGCTCCTGACCAAGGAGAGCCCGATCTCCGACGCATGGAAGCGCAAGCTGCTGACCCTCAAGGAGGGTGATGTATACCTCAACCGCTTCAGCCCGACCGGCTTCTATTCCTCGGCGGTGCGCAACAATTTCCTCAACGATCTGCAGGCGCGCTCGGAGCGCCAGGTGGCCTATTCGGTCGAGCCGGTGGGCGACCATCTGGCGCCGCTCGAAGTCGGCGCCCGCAGGCGCGTCGTCTATCTGACGCCGCATGACCGCGAGCGCGCCCTCACCTGGATGAGCCAGAGCTTCACCGAGGCATTGCGCACGCCGGATTCGACGCTCGTTTTCGTGTCGCCGGAAAAGGCGCTCGAGATCCGGGAGGATCAGATTAACTGCATGGGCTGCCTCAGCGCCTGCCAGTTCTCCAACTGGGCGCAGAACGAGGAGGGCACCACCGGCAAGAAGGCCGACCCGCGCAGCTTCTGCATCCAGAAAACCCTGCAGCAGATCAGCCATTCCGAGGATGTCGAGTTCCAGCTCATGTTCGCCGGGCATAACGCCTATCGCTTCGCCGGCGACCCTTATTACGCGAACGGCTTCATCCCGACGGTGCGCGAGCTGGTCGAGCGGCTGCAGACCGGCAATTGACGGGACGCCCGGACGCCCAGTTCTTCCTTTGATGCGGCGGCGCTCTGAGCTAAAATCGCGCCGTTCGCCCGACTTTTGTGGACGCCTGTCCTGGTAACGCGATGAGCGCACGTCCCTTCGCCAATGCTCTCGAGCTGCTGCGCGCGGCGGGCCTGCGCCCGACCCGGCAGCGCTTGGCGCTCGCGCGCCTGCTCTTCGACCAGGGCGACCGGCATGTCAGCGCCGAGCAGCTGCATGGCGAGGCGATCGCCGCGTCGGTGCCGGTCTCGCTCGCCACCGTCTACAACACGCTCCACCAGTTCGTCACCGCCGGCTTGTTGCGCGAAGTCGTGGTTAATCCAGGCCGCTCCTATTTCGACACCAATGTGGGCGACCACCACCATTTCTTCTTCGAGGACAGCGGCGAGCTGGTCGACATCCCCAGCGAGCGCATCGGCGTGACCAGCCTGCCCGCGCCACCCGCCGGCACGGCCATCCGCCGCGTCGACGTTATCATCCGCGTCGAGCGCGCCGCCGCCGAGTGAGCGCCGCGACGGCACCCACGGACATCTGAAAATCGCTGCCTAGAACGTTTCTAATCTATTGACACGTGCTGTCGCCGGGTCCATAAGGGATGAGCGCCGCGCGGTCGCGCATGGCACCCCGTTGGTGGCGGAAGAGGAGAGAACTCATGGCCAAACTCAAGGGTTCGAAGACCGAAGACAATCTGAAGGCCGCCTTCGCCGGCGAGAGCCAGGCCAACCGGCGATATCTCTATTTCGCGCAAAAGGCGGATGTCGAGGGCTACAACGACGTGGCCGCGGTGTTCCGCTCGACCGCCGAGGGCGAGACGGGCCATGCGCATGGCCATCTCGAATTCCTCGAGGAAGTAGGCGACCCGGCGACGGGCAAGCCGATCGGCCCGACCGGCGACAATCTCAAGGCGGCGATCGCCGGCGAGACCCACGAATACACCGACATGTATCCGGGCATGGCGCGCACCGCGCGCAACGAGGGCTTCGAGGAGATCGCCGACTGGTTCGAGACACTGGCCAAGGCCGAGAAGTCGCATGCCGGCCGCTTCCAGAAGGCGCTCGACCAGCTCGTCTGAGCTGCCCCTTTGATGCCTGAGAGACGCAAGGGGCGCGCGCCGCGCCCCTTCGCGCTCCTGGCGTCTGCCGAGGAACCTTGAGGACATGCGCGAAGGCAGTCTCGACGCACCGACGCGTCATCCCCTCGATTGGCAGGACCCGGATTTCTACGACCGCGCCAAGCTCGACGCGGAGATGCATCGCGTCTTCGACATCTGTCACGGCTGTCGCCGCTGCTTCAACCTGTGCGACAGCTTTCCCCGGCTGTTCGACATGATCGACAATTCCGCGACCGGCGAGTTGGACGCGGTCGATGTGAAGGACTACGCCACGGTCGTCGAGGCCTGCACGCTCTGCGACATGTGCTTCATGACCAAGTGCCCCTATGTGCCGCCGCACGCGTTCAACCTCGACTTTCCGCATCTGATGCTGCGCTACCGCGCCGCCGACTTCCGCGAGGGAAAAGTCTCCTGGACGCAGCGCCAGCTGGTCGAGACCGACCGCAACGGCAAGCTCGCCGCGGCGGCGGCGGCGCTGGTGAACTGGGCGACCAAGGTCGAGAACAGCGTGACGCGGCCCGCGATGGAGAAGGTGGCCGATATCGACCGCCGCGCGGCGCTGCCCAAATTCCACGGCCGCAGCTTCGTCATGCGCGCGAAGGCCGATGGGGCCGATGTGGATGCGAGCGCGCCAGCGCATGGGCGCAAGGCCCTGCTCTACGCCACCTGCTTCGTCAACTACAGCAGCCCGCGCATCGGCGAAGCGACGCGCGCGGTACTGGCCAAGAACGGCATCGCTACCGAAGTCGCCTATCCCGGCTGCTGCGGCATGCCGCATCTCGAGCAAGGCGACATCGCCCGAGTCGCCGAGCGCGCGCACAAGGTGGCCACGGCGCTCGCACCTTACATCGAGCAGGGTTACGACATCGTCGCGCTGGTGCCGTCCTGCGCGCTGATGCTGAAATTCGAATGGCCGCTGATCCTGCCGGAGGACAAGGCGGTGGAGCGGCTGGCGCGCGCCACCTTCGACATCAGCGAATACGTGGTCGACATCGCGCGCAAGGAAGGCCTCGCACCCGGACTGCAGACGCTGCCGGGCGGCGTCACGCTGCATCTCGCTTGCCATGCGCGCGCGCAGAACATGGGTGCCAAGGCGGCGGAGATGCTGCGCCTGGTGCCGCAGCCGGATGTCGCGGTGATCGAGCGCTGCTCGGGCCATGGCGGCAGCTGGGGCGTGCTCACGGAGAATTTCGACGTCGCGCTCAAAGTGGGAAAACCGGTGGCGCGCCAGGCGGCGAAGAACGCCAAAGCCTTCGTCGCCTCGGAATGCCCGCTCGCGGCGACGCACATACTGCAGGGCATGGCGACGGCGGATGGCGAGAGCACGCCGCCCGCCGAGGCGTTCCATCCGATCGAGCTCTTCGCCCGCGCCTATGGGCTCATGCGCTGAGGAACGATCCGTGGCCGCGAAACGTCAGCTCACCCGCGCCGACATCCTGCCGATCGAGCAATATGCGCGCGACCGGCGCGAGCACCGCCGCCGCATCGGCGAGATCAAGCGCCACCGCCGCATCGAAGTGGGGCCGTTCTGCACCTTCTATTTCGAGAATTACGACACGATGTGGCACCAGGTGCATGAGATGCTCTACATCGAGCGCGGCGGCGAGGCGCAGATCGCCGACGAGCTCTCCGCCTACAACCCGCTGGTGCCGCAAGGCAACGAACTCGTCGCCACCGTGATGATCGAGATCGAGGACGCGGCGCAGCGCGAGAAGGCGCTGGCGCGCCTCGGCGGGATCGAGGACCGCATGTTCCTCACCGTCGGCGGCGAGCGCCTCGCCGGCATCGCGGATCCGATGCGCGAGAACACCAGCGCGCAAGGCAAGGCGTCCTCGGTGCAGTTTTTGCGCTTCCCCTTCACCGCGCGGCAGAAGGCCGCCTTCCGCACGCCCGGGGCGCCGGTTGTCGTCGGCATCGATCACGCCAATTACGGCCACATGGCGGTGATGCCCGAACCGGTGCGCGCCGCCCTCGCCGGCGATCTGAGCTAAACGAGTTTCACCAGCACCGCTGTCGCGTCGTCGCGTCGAGGAGCCAAACCGCGCCGTTGCGCGCGCCCAGCGATCCTCGTTGACCCGCGCCCGCCGGCTGACACATCGCCTCGATCACCCGCAAGGGCAACGATGGGCCTCCGCTACTGCACGGCTTCATCGGGATAGACGCCCCAGATCTCGTCGCGCTTGAGCCAGCCCTTGATGCCCTGCGCCTCGACGCGGCACCAGGGGCCGCGGCATTCTATCAGGCGGGCGACAACTCCCGCCTCGGCGCGCGCCGCCGCCGGCGAGGCCGGATCCGGCTCGACGTGGAGGACGCGCACCGCGCCCTCGACCAGCACGTTGCGGGCGCCCGTCAGCATACGCTGATGCACCCAGCCCTCGCTGCCCTGGAAATCGCGTATCTTGCGCCACACGTCGAGCTCCTCGACGATTTCCACCGGCAGACCCTTTCGGACAAGGACCCAGTCGATGGGGTATCGCTCGCCCGGGCCGGTGCGCAGGTTCACCTCGTCGGCGCGCAGGCTGACGAAGCGCGGCAGCTGCTTCTCCGCCGCGCCGCCGCTCGATGCCACCAGCACGAGAATGGCCGCGGCCGCAAGCCGGAAGCGCGTGCGAGAAGGTGCTCGACGGGGCCGCGAGACGCACAACACGGCTTCATGCTCTAATCCCCTCGACTCTGGCGGTCAAGCGCCGGCGCCGCCGCGGGCTGGACACTCGCGGCGCCGCTTGGTATGGCCATGGTCAGCCGGCCGAGAGATGCCCGGAGCGAGGGAGCCAATGCCGCCGAAGAAGCCGCTCGTCATCGTCACGCGCAAGCTGCCGGACGTGATCGAGACGCGCATGATGGAGCTCTTCGACGCGCGCCTCAACCTCGACGACACGCCGATGACGCAGGCGCAGCTCGTTGCCGCCGTGCAGCAGGGCGACGTGCTGGTGCCGACCATCACCGACCGCATCGATGCGGCGGTGCTGGCGCAGGCCGGGCCGCGGCTCAAGCTCGTCGCGTCCTTCGGCAACGGCGTCGACCATATCGATCTCGCCTCGGCGCGCACGCGCGGCATCACCGTGACCAACACCCCGGCGGTCCTCACCGAGGACACCGCCGACATGACCATGGCGCTGCTCCTCGCCGCGTCGCGCCGCCTGAGCGAGGGCGAGCGGCTGATCCGGCAGGGCAAGTGGCAAGGCTGGGGCCCCACCTTCATGCTCGGCCATCGTCTGTGGGGCAAGCGGCTCGGCATCCTCGGCATGGGCCGCATCGGCCAGGCGGTCGCCCGCCGCGCGCGCGGCTTCGGCCTGTCGATCCACTACCACAACCGCCGCCGCGTGCCGGACGAGGTCGAGCAGGAGCTCGAAGCAACTTATTGGGAGAGCTTCGACCAGATGCTGGCGCGGGTCGACATCCTCTCGGTGAATTGCCCGCATACGCCGGCGACATATCACCTGCTCTCCGCGCGGCGCCTGAAGCTGCTGCGGCCTCATGCGGTCGTCGTCAACACCTCGCGCGGCGAGGTGATCGACGAGGACGCGCTGACGCGCATGCTAGTGAACCACGAGCTCGCCGGCGCCGGGCTCGACGTGTTCGAGCACGAGCCGGCGGTCAGCCCGAAGCTGCTCAAGCTCGACAATGTCGTGCTGCTGCCGCATATGGGCTCGGCCACGCTCGAGGGCCGCATCGACATGGGCGAGAAGGTGATCATCAACATCAAGACCTTCGCCGATGGCCACCGCCCGCCCGACCGCGTACTCGAGACGATGCTTTGAGGTTCATCTTAAGTAATCCGCACCGACTGCGAGAATTCTGAGCAATTCCGGGGCGTGCGGAGCCGCGCGCATTGAAACCATTTAATTGCCACCCCTGCGGGAAACACAATCTGCTTACCTACGGATATTGGCTCGCCGCCTCTCCAGCGGCGACGACTGCTGAACCTGCATTGTGGGCGCGGGGCGATGTCGTATGTTCTTGTGATCGACGACCAGCCGGCCATTCGCAGCATCGTGCAGACGGCGCTGGAGGAGGAGGGCGGCTTCCGGGTGAGCGGCGCCTCGACCGGCGACGACGCGCTTGCCCGCTTCGACAGCGACGCGCCGGACCTCATCGTGCTCGACCTGGTGATGCCGGGAATGCACGGCCTGGAGCTCGCGGCGCATGCCTGCGCGCGCGGCATTCCCGTCGTGCTGATGACGGGCGAGCCGGGCATGATCGCCACGCTGGAAGGCTTGGCGTGCCCGCATTTGCACAAGCCGTTCCGCATGGAGCATTTGCTGGTCGAGGTCCGTGCCGCGCGCGAGGATGCCGCCGCCAACACGCGCTCGGTTCGCCTCGCGCTGCAACGGCTGCTCGCCGGGGGCGACGCGAGCGATGCGCTGCTGCAACGCGTGCGCGCCATCCTAGAGCAGGCGCCAGGGTGAAGCCTCGCGAGCGGCGGCTCAGGGCCCGCGGCCGCAGGTCGGGCAGTCCGGGTCGCGCGGGAGAGCGATCTTGTGGAAGCCGGCGCGCAGCGCGTCATACATGAGCAGCGTGCCGGAGAGGCTGTCGCCCAGGCCGAGCACCTCTTTCAGCACTTCCGTCGCTTGCAGCGTGCCCATGACGCCGGCGACCGCGCCCAGGATGCCCGCGGTCTCGCAGCGCGGCACCAGGTCGGGCGGCGGCGGCTCGCGGAAGAGGCAGCGATAGCACGGATGCGGCGGCCCGAGATAGGCCTTGAACGTCGAGAGCTGCCCCTCGAAGGGCGACAGCGCCGCGCCGACCAAGGTCCGCCGCTCGGCGAAGCAGACATCGTTGAGGAGATAACGCGTCGCGAAATTGTCGCTGCCGTCGGCGACGAGGTCGTAACGCTTGACCAGCGCGGCCGCGTTCGCCTCGTCGAGCCGCTGCGCATGCGTCTCGACCCGCACCTCGGGATTGATGGCGGCGATCGTGGCGCGCGCGCTATCGACCTTGGCGGCGCCGATGCGCGCGGTCGGATGGACGATCTGGCGCTGCAGGTTCGACAGGTCGACCGTGTCGTCGTCGACGATGCCGAGCGTGCCGATGCCGGCGGCGGCGAGGTAGAGCAGCACCGGCGAGCCCAGCCCGCCGGCGCCGACGACGAGCACGCGCGCGGCCACGAGCTTGGCCTGCCCTTCCTCACCGACCTCGTCGAGGATGAGGTGGCGGGCGTAGCGCTCGAACTGCTGCTCGGTGAGCGCCATCTCGCGCCGTCCTTCACATGCCCTCGAACAGCGCGGTCGAGAGATAGCGCTCGGCGAAGCTCGGCAGCACCACCACGATCATCTTGCCGGCCATGTCGCGCCGCGCGCCGACTTCGAGCGCCGCCGCGATCGCCGCGCCCGAGGAGATGCCGACCGGGATGCCCTCGACGCGCGCCGCCTCGCGCGCCAGGCGGAACGCCGTCTCGTTGGCGATGCGCACGGTCTCGTCGATGAGTTTGGTGTTGAGGATCGCCGGCACGAAGCCCGCGCCGATGCCCTGGATCTTGTGCGGCCCGGGCGGCCCGCCCGAGAGCACGGCGCTGTCCTCGGGCTCGACGGCGATCATCTTGAGTTCGGGCTTGCGCGATTTCAGCACCTCGCCGACGCCGGTGAGCGTGCCGCCGGTGCCGACGCCGGAGACCACCGCATCGACCTTGCCGCCGGTGTCCTTCCAGATCTCCTCCGCGGTGGTGCGGCGGTGAATCTCGGGGTTGGCCGGATTGTTGAACTGCTGCGGCATGAAGCTGTCGGGGAAGCTCTTCAGCAGCTCCTCGGCGCGGGCGATCGCGCCGCGCATGCCTTGCGCCGCCGGCGTTAGCTCGAGCTCGGCGCCCAAGAGCTTCAGCATCTTGCGCCGCTCGACCGACATGCTGTCGGGCATGGTGAGAATGAGGCGATAACCCTTGGCAGCGCAGACGAAGGCGAGGGCGATGCCGGTGTTGCCGGAGGTTGGCTCGACCAGCACGGTCTTGCCCGGCCGGATCTTGCCCGCCTTCTCCGCCGCGTCGATCATGGCGAAGCCGATGCGGTCCTTGACCGAGGCGAGCGGGTTGAAGAACTCGCATTTGCCGAGGATGTCGGCCTTGACGTTGTGCGCCTTGGCGAGCCGCGCCAGGCGCACCAGCGGTGTTGCGCCGATGGTGTCGATGATGCTGTCATAGACCCGGCCGCGGAACTCGCCCGTCACGGCGATCTCGGGTCGTTCTTTCTGCACCTGCGCCATCGCCTTCTCCCGCCGGTCTGCATTTGCCGAATGACGGGTTCTAGGCGGTTTTCTCAAGCTGAGCAATTACGGGCAGCTACGCCTAGATCGTGTAATCGAACCGCGCCGCGTATTCGCCGGCGACACCGGCCTTGTGGGCGCGGTTGCACAGATCCTCGATGGTGACGCTGTCGAGGCGCTGCATGACTTCGTCCTGCAGCTCGAGCCAGAGCGGCCGCACCACCTTAAGGCCGAGCTCCGCGCCGCCCTCGCCCTCGATCGGGTCCTCGCCGCTCTCGAGCGAGCGCACGACGCGGACGATCTCGCCGAGGTTGATGCGGCGGCGCTCGCGCGCCAGGCGATAGCCGCCGCGCGGGCCGCGCACGCCCGAGAGCACGCCGGCGCGCACGAGCTGCTGCAGCACCTGCTCGAGATAGCGGCGCGGGATGCCCTGGCGCCGCGTGATCTCGCTCGACTGCACCGGCAGCGTGCCGGCGTTGTAGGCGATGTCGAGCACCGCCTCGATGGCGAAGAGGAGCTTCTTGCTGAGCCGCAACATGGCCCTCAGCCCGCTGCGCCGGAAGCGGCGCCGCTCATTCCGCCGCCTTGCGCTCGAGGAAGGCGGCGATGCGCTGCGCCAGGCGCTCGGCGACATCGCGCTTCGACAGCGGTGGCCAATCCTCGACGCCCGCCTCGTCGATGAGGTGGATGGTGTTGGCGTCGCCGCCGAAGGTGCCGGTCGCCGGCGACACGTCGTTGGCGAGGATCCAGTCGCAGCCTTTGCGGGCGCGCTTCGCCGTGGCGTGCTCGACCACCTTCTCGGTCTCCGCGGCGAAGCCGACGACGAGGCGCGGACGGCGATTGCCGGGCTTGCTCAAGCTGGCGAGGATGTCCGGGTTCTCGACAAGCTTGAGCGCCGGCGGCGCGCCGTTCTTCTTCTTGAGCTTCTGCGGCGCGGCCTCGGCGCGCCAGTCGGCGACGGCGGCGGCGCACACCGCGACATCGGCCGGCAGCGCCTTCTCGCAGGCCGCCAGCATGTCGCGCGCCGATTGCACATGCACCACCGTGACGCCCGGCGGGTCATGCTCGGCGGTCGGCCCGGAGATCAGCACGGTGTCGGCGCCGAGCTGCGCCAGGGCCGCAGCGATGGCATGGCCCTGCTTGCCCGAAGAGCGGTTGGCGATATAGCGCACCGGATCGATCGCCTCATGCGTCGGCCCGCTGGTGACGAGCGCGCGGCGGCCCTTGAGGAGGCCGCCGACGCCGAGCATCTGCTCGACCGCGGCGACGATCTCCAGCGGCTCGGCCATGCGGCCCATGCCGGTCTCGCCCTCGGCCAAGGCGCCGGCATTGGGACCGACGCGGCGCACGCCGCGCTTTTCCAGGAGCGCGAGATTGGCGCGGGTGGCGGCGTGCTCCCACATGCGGAAATTCATCGCCGGCGCGATAAGGATCGGCTTGTCGGTGGCGAGGAGCGCGGTCGAGGCGAGGTCGTCGGCGAGCCCGGCCGCCATCTTGGCGAGGATATCGGCCGTCGCGGGAGCGACGACGACGAGGTCGGCCTCGCCGGCGAGGCGCAGATGCCCCATCTCGCTCTCCTCGGTCAGCGAGAAGAGGTCGGTGTAGACGCGCTCGGCGCTGAGCGAGGCGGCGGCGAGCGGCGTCACGAATTGCTGCGCGCCCTTGGTCATGACGACGCGCAACAGCGCGCCGCGCTCGCGCAAGCGTCGGATCAGGTCGAGGCTCTTATAGGCGGCGATGCCGCCCGCGACGATCAGCAGGATCCGCCGGCCCTGGAGCGGCAAGCATACCTCCGGAAAAGGTGCTGCCACGATACAGGC
>WNFM01003215.1_pt1 | contig 37851 bp, 32 predicted proteins | sample 5400271 | NCBI WGS metagenome assembly WNFM01 (sample SAMN13153352, study PRJNA577476) | soil metagenome | isolation source: 60 cm saprolite on Douglas fir-dominated hillslope | place: USA:California | collected 2013-09-17
CGGGGCGGGCAGCCGCCTGCCCCAGTGCCTCCAGGACCACTTCCGGGCTCATGGCGGGTTCCAGCTCCGACAGCACGGTGAGCAGGGCATTGACCGGATCGCCGAGAGCTGGCCTATCGGGGGTGCTGGTCACTGGGGCGTCCCGGTGATCCGACGGTACGGAATCGGCGAAGCGGATCGAAGCCCGCGAACACGCAGTCGCGCAACGTCGGCCAGATTCGGCAGTCCAGTTCGCAACGCGCAACGGGTGGCCGCAGGCGCGGACCGGTTACAAGTCGCGCGCTGCGCTGACCCGTCCGGCGGCGACGGCGGCGACGAGCGCGTCGTGGTCTCGCCCGTTCTGGTCGGCGTACGTAGCCGAGAACTGGGTGATCGCCTGGTCGAACACATCCGAGGCGCCCAGGTAGGCGGCGATCGCGATGCGGTCCCCGGAGCAGGCGTGCGCCCGCGCGAGGGTCCAGCCGCACAGCTCGCCGTACATCCGCATATCGCGCGGCATCATCGACTCGATGTCCGCGGAGAACTTCCAGTCGCGTAGCTGGCGGACGTAGAAGTCGCGGGCCTGGCCGTCCAGCCCGGTCTCGGTCCGCTGCCAGCCCAGGAAGATGTCGCTGGAGGCCTGCATCAGCCGCTGGCCGGCGACCACCCGCTGGCCCTGGCTGGCGTATTTGCTGGCGCCGGCGAAGCGGCTGAGCACCGACGCCTCAGCCTCCTTGACCTGCAGGAACAGCGGGTCGCAGTGATCGCGGCCGAGCAGCAGCACGATCCAGCAGCGGGTTCCGACGCTGCCGACGCCGACCACCTTGCGGGCCATGTCGCAGAACTCGTACTGCTCGAGCAGGTACCGGCGGTCGGTCTGCAGCGTCCGCCGGTACCGGGCGACCAGGTCGGCCAGCTGCGATTCGAGGCCGTTGCGGTCGGTCTGCTCGGGTATCAGCTCGTCGACCGGCACGAGCAGCGGCGGGTCGGAGATGATCCGCGGCCGGCCGTCGGCGACGCGGGTCAGCTTGGCTACTTCCTGCATGCTGTCCCTGGTTCGCGCCTTGGCCATGTCCCGGTCGACCAGCTTGCGCTGCCGCGACTTCAGCTGAGGTTCGAACTGTGTCCGCAGTTGCTCGATGTCGGCGCGCGCATACCAGACGTCCAGGTTGGTCATTGCGGCAAAGCCGCGCATCGCCTCCCGGTAGCTGGCCACCGTGGCCGCGACGATCTGGCGGCGCTTCTTGCCGGAGAACCCGTTGTCGCGCGCGGCGACTTCCAGGCTGGCGGCCAGCCGCTTGACGTCCCACTCCCAGGGGCCGGGCAGCGTCTCGTCGAAGTCGTTGACGTCGAAGACCAGGCGGCGCTCGGCCGAGCCGAAGACGCCGAAGTTGGACAGGTGGGCGTCGCCGCAGGCCTGCACCGCCAGCCCGGACACCGGGGTGGCGGCCAGGTCGCTGGCCATCGGCAGGGCCGCCCCGCGGTAGTAGCTGAACGGGGAGACCATCATCCGGCCGTACCGGACTGGTACCAGCTCCGGCACCCGCGTCGCCGCCTGCTCCTCCAGCAGGGCGACCGGGTCCGGCCGGTCCGGCCGCGGGTCGAACACGGCGTGACTCTCCAGCGGAACCTCGGCCCGCGCCGCCTTGCCCCGTTCCGCGCGCTCAGCCGGGGTCAGCCGCGCGAGCGCCGCATCCAGCTGATACCGGTGCGCACGCCGCGGCGGCGCCTCACCCGTCGTCAGGCTCATCACCGGCTCCTATCCAATCTCCGGGGCGGCGACCCGCGTCGAAGCACCGCCGCCCCCTCAGCCGAGTCCGAGCAGCTGCGGTACGCCGGTGAAGTCGAATATGACCCTCTATTGACGACATGGCCGTTTTGCCACTGGGCGATGATGTAGTGGTTGAGGTACCCTCGCGGGGTCCCTCGCCCATGCAACGCGCATCCAGTCTCCCAGCAGGAGCCCGAGGCCGACCTCGGACCTCCAGCGTGATCGCGTCGCCGTCGGTCAGGTTGCTGGCGGAAGCCAGGCGCTCGGATCAAGTGCGCCGTCTATGGCGGCCTGGGCCACATCGGTGAGCCGGAGATTGTTGCTCCGGGCGTAGCTCCGCAGTCGGGAGAACGCCTCGGCCAGGTCGACTCCGGCCCGCTCGGAGAGCACGCCTTTGGCCTGCTCGATCACTATGCGGCTGGTGAGGGCGCCAGAGAGTTGGTCGTTCAGTCGCCTGGCTTCTGCGCTGGCCCGATGCTGCACGATACTGAGGGCGGCCAGGTCAGCAAAGGCACGGGCGACGATGCTGTCCGCGTCGGCCATTGGCTCCTGCGACACGCTGAGCAGGTTCAGGGCACCGAGGGTCACGTCACGCCACCGCAGCGGCATCGCGAAGGCCGACCGGAAGCCGGCCCTGAGGGCGGCGGCGGTGAAAGACGGCCACGGGCCCGATCCCGCCACCAGGATCTCGTGCTCGATGCGCTCACCGGTACGGAACGCGTCGAGGCACGGGCCTTCCTGGGCCTGCAGCTCGAACAGCTCCAGGAGGCGCATTGCCTCGCTGGAGGAAGCCACGAGCCCCAGACTGCCCGAGGGGGAGGCCAGCATCACTCCGGCCGCAGAGACGCCGAGCAGACTGACGCACCGGCCCGCGAGCCCGGTCAGCAGGTCGACGATGTCATAGTCGTCGACCAGAGTGTCGGCCATCTCGACGAGTGATCTGACGACGTCAGCCTCTCGGGTCATATCCGCTCATCCCCTTGAGCGCCCTGACCCGGCAGGGCCGGATCCCACCGGATCGCTGCGCCTATCATAGTGACCGATGCGGCCCGCCCTGGCCCGAGCATGCTGCGCTCATCCCAGCCAGAGCCTGCGGGCGACGACGTCCCGGGCAACGTCAGCGAGCAGCCGGTCGTTGCCGAAGGCGAACGCTCGAAGGCGGATGAGCGCCTCAGCGACGCTGACCCCCAGCTGGACCGAGATCATGCCCGCGGCGTTATGCACGGCGAAGTGAAAGTCGGCGCCGATCTCCAGCTCCGCCGCCACCGTATCCGAGGGCGCGCCGGCCTGGGTTTCCAGTACCCAGCGGGCGGCCACATCGGCTATCACCAGCGCGTCAGCGTGCTGGTCGTCGGTCAGCGAGCTGGGCCGGTCGCGGTAGAGGTTCAGGGCGCCGAGGCGAACACTTCCGACCCGCAGCGGGTACCCGAACACGGCCCGCACTCCCGCCTGGAGTGCCGGCGGCGTGAAGGCGAGCCACCGGCCGGTCACCGGCTCAGCCAGGTCTGGCTCAGCCACCACCTGATCCTGCCGGTAAGCGTCTACACACGGACCCTCACCCAGCGTGTACTGCAGTTCCTCGATGAGATGGCTGACCGCGTTGGTCGTGCACAAGGACCCGCGCGGTATGTCGCCCGACATGAGCATCACGCCGGCACCGTCCACCCCGACGATGCGCGGGCATACCGCGCACAGCCTGGCTGAGGACCACGAGTCTGTACCTCCGTCAGCGAGCGCGGCCAGGATCCGCCCCAGCCTGTCTCCGGCCATCCAGCGTCACGACCCATGACACGACTGCGGCGCACGGCGGGAAATGCCGACCCGATTCTTCACCTGCTGCTCCTCCACCTGAAAGGGGAAAGCGCCAGCAGGGACCAGACTCGACGCCGTTCCGGACCCGCGACCGGGCCTCGTGAGTCCACGTTACGCCACGCACGGATCGTCGGCCGGCCGCACCGGACGAGGCGGTGGCCTTCACCTGGAGCGCCGGGCCGTCCAACCAGTCGATGACATACCCGCGCTTCGTGGGGGGCTGCCTGCACCCTAGCCTGGCCGCAGTCACATAAGCGGGCGTGAGCCGGACGCTGAGCCGCTCCAGGCCGCGCAGCCGCCCGCCGTCGGCATCCGGCAACCCGTTCGTGCACGGTATGTTGACATTCGTCTATCTATTGGCCTATCTTCGTTCATCTCACATCGACGATCTGCCGGGTCACCCCGGGGGGGCCAGCATGCACCGGACGCCCGCAGTGTCACGTCCCGCCTGGATGATGGCGCTTTCGGGGGGCGGCGGCAGTGAGCGCCGGTCGCCGGTCGAGATCGTCGCGACCGCGGCCACGTACGTGGTCCGCACCCCGGCCGCGGACATCTCGGGGCTCTACGCCGGGCGGTTCGGGCGGTGGACCGATGGTGTCATGGCCATGCGCGGGGACTGCGCCGCCTTCGCCAGCCATTGGCAGGCGCACAACGCCCGGGCTCTCACCGAATCCGGGCCGCTGTGGGTGGTGCTCGGCGACTCAACCGCCCAGGGGCTCGGTGCGCCCAGCCCGGAGGCGGCTGCGGACCGGGCTGCCGTGGCGCGTGCTCAACCTGTCCGCGTCCGGCGCGCTCATCCGCGACGTGCTGCACGACCAGCTGCCCCGGCTTCCGGGCGCCGCCGACCTCGTGACCTGCGGCATCGGCGCCAACGACGTCCTGTACACCGCGCCGTCGAGGCTGCTGCGTGACCTGCGCGCCCTGGTCGGCGCAGTGCCCGATGAGACGGTCATGCTGGACCTGCCGCTGCCCGCCGGTTTCTGGGGGATCATCGGCCGGCTCAGCGTGCCCTACGTGGCGCGGATCAACCGGACCATCCACGAGGCTGCCCGGGCGCGCGGCCTGCCGGTCGCCGAAGTGTCCGCCCACTTCCGGCCGCCCTGGGGCGGGAAGCTGGCTTCCGACTCCTTTCATCCCAGCCGGGCTGGCTACCGCGAGTGGGCCCGGGCGCTGCTGACGGCGCTCCCGTCAGCGGCTGGCTGGCGGAGCCCTCAGCCCTGCTGATACCTGGCTCAGGGGAGCTCACCGGAGCTGAAGGAGCGCCGGACGCCGTCGTCGCGACGCGGGTCCTGCCCGGGAGTTTGACCAGGCCGGGCGGGGAGCAGGTGAGGAGGATGAGCCTCCCAGCGCAGCGCGGCCGGTAGCGGCGCATGTCCGGGTGGTTCACGACGCAGATCGTGCACACCGGGCGATTTCCGCTGTTCTGCTTCTTCGTCGCCTTCCTGGCCAGCTTCGGCTTCATCCGGGTGTCGGTGCGCATGATCCGGGCCCAGGTCCGCTGGTGGCCGGGGAACGTCAAGCACGGCGACACGCACGTGCATCACATGGTGTTCGGCGTTGTCCTCATGGTCATCGCCGGGGTAGCCGGGATCGCCGTCCCGGCGCAGTCGCTGGGCTGGCGCGCCGGATCCGCCGCGCTGTTCGGCGTCGGAACCGCGCTGGTCCTCGACGAGTTCGCGCTCCTATTGCACCTGCGCGACGTGTACTGGACCAGCGCAGGCCGGATATCGATCGACGCGGTCTTCGTCGCGGCCGGGATCACGGCGCTGCTGCTGCTCGGCGTCACCCCGGCCGGCGTCCAGGATGTAGCGAGCTACCGCCGGGGGCCTGGCAGCGGCCGGGGCCTCGCCAGCCTGGCGCTGATGGTGGTGCTGTTCGCCGTCGCAGCGATCACGCTGCTGAAAGGTAAGATATGGACGGTCTTGTTCGGGTTGTTCCTGCCCGTCCTGTTCTTCGTGGGCGCGCTGCGGCTCGCGCGGCCGCACTCGCCGTGGGCCCGGTGGCGATACCGGCGGAAGCCCGAGAAGCTCACCCGGGCCAGCCGCCGGGAGGAACGCTTCCGCAAGCCGGTGATCCGGGCCAAGGCGCGGATCGAGGATCTCGTCGCCGGCTACCACGACCGGTCGGCCCGGCGGGCTGACAGCGCGCGGGAGAAGCGCGACACGCGGTTAGTCCGCAAGTCGCCCGGGCCGACGGTCAGGGCGGGTGCGCCAGGCTTCGGCGGCCATGGCTAGCGCGATGCCTGCGACGAGGCTGCCGAAGATCTCGAAGGTGGTCTTGAGCCCGAGGTGGGTCACGACGACACCGGCGATGACGGCGGGCACCGACAGCGAGGCGTAGGCGACGATATAGAACGCTGACATGACGGCTGCGCGGCGCTGGTCCGGGATCACGACCACGAGCTGCCGCAGGCCGCCGAGGAACGCCACGCCGAACCCCGCACCGCCGACGACCGAGCCGGCCAGGTAGGCCGCGCTCGATCCGGTCACGGCGGCCGCGACGATCAGCATCGTCCCGGCCGCGAGAGTGGCCGAGCCGGCGGCTGCCCCGATCCACGGGGCAGTGCGGTGGAAGATCATCTGGGAGAGCGCCGCGGACAGCGCGAGCGCGACCGCGCCGATCCCTGCGATGATCACGCTGCTGGTACGGAAGAGCTGCGCGGACAGTCCCGGGCCCAGCGAGAAGAACAGGCCGCCCAGTGACCAGGAGCCGATGACGCCCAGGCTGGCCAGCAGGAACGGATGGCGTATCCCGGCGGGAACGCTGGGGCGCTCCGGGGTCAGCCGGAAGGAGGAGCGCTCGGGCACCGGCTCGGGCATCCAGTACGCGCCGGCGAACGCCGCGGCGAACAGGACCAGCAGCACCAGGTAGGGAAGCACGCGGGGCGCCGACCCGAGCTGGACCAGGGCCGACGAAACCAGGAAGCCCAGGCCGAGGCCGGCGGCGCTGGCCACGCCGTTGGCCAGGCCGACCCTGGCCGCGTCGCGGCGCGGGTGCAGGTCGAGGAGCGCAGCGCTGGCCGTGCTGAGGGCGGCCCCGGTCGCCAGGCCCTGGAAGGCCCGGGCGACGAACAGCCAGGCCGTCGCGTTGGCGACCATGAACAGCACCGAGGAGCCCATCAGGACCCCGAGCGCGGCAAGCAGAACCGGCCGCCGTCCGACCTGGTCGGACGCGCGCCCGGCGAGCAGGAGGGTGATCAGCACGCCGAAGGCGTAAGTGGCGTAGATCAAGGTCAGCGTGAGCGGCGAGAAGTGCCAGAGCACGCTGTAGGTGTGATACAGGGGTGACGGCGTCACCGACGCGAAGAGGCCGAGGCCGATCACGAACGCGGCAAGCGCGTATGCGACGCGGGGCGGCAGCGTCTGCCGGGCCGTCTCCGGGCGCCGCGCGACTGGGAGAGAGGCCAGGGTGGTGAGCCCCGGCTGCGCGTCCCCGGCCAGCTGCGGCCGGCCCGCGGCGCTCCCGCCCAGTGCGGGCTCATTCGGCACAGGGTGCTCCTTGTGATTCGGTGACTGAACCTGCGAGTCCTCACCATAGAGGTTCATTCACCGAACTTACAAGTGATATATTTTGTCCATGGCCCTGCCGCGCACCTACACCGGCGAGAACTGCGCCGTGGCCCGGTCCCTCGAGGTCATCGGCGAGCGATGGACCCTGCTGATCGTGCGAGACGCCTTCTACGGCGTCTGCCGGTTCAGCGACTTCCGCGATCATCTCGGCATCCCGCGCGCGGTGCTGGCCGAGCGACTGAACCTGCTGGTCGAGCACGAGATCCTGGCGCGGACTACCGCCGCGAGCGGCCGCGAGGAGTATTCGCTGACCGAGAAGGGGCAGCGGCTGTGGCCCACGATCTGGTCGCTCATGTCGTGGGGGAACGAGTACTACGTTCCCTCTGGGCTGCGGCGATCGTTCACCCATGCCGGCTGCGGGGGAGCGCTGGGCGCCGACGGGCTGTGCCAGGCCTGCGCGGCCACGCCAGAGCCTCGCGAGCTCATCCTCGGGCCCCGACCTCAGCATCCGCCGGGCGGCGACAAGCCCGACCTGGTCAGCCGGGCACTGTCGGTTCCGCATCGTCTGTTCGATCCGGTTGGGGGCACCCGCGCAGATCCCGGACGCACCCGCCACCAGCCAGCGCGCAACTGACCCACCGCCACAGCCAGAACGGGTCGCGGCCCGCCACTCACGTCGACAGATAGGGGACTGCGGCCGCCCGGCCGCCCGGCTCGGCCTTCCGCCGCCGCCGGCCGACCATGGTCGGCGCCGCGTCGGCGTCATGGATGGTCAGCGCCACCACAGCACCGACGATGACCACGCCGGCCGCCACGAGGAACGCGACGTGGTAGGCGGCGAGATTGGGCGTGATCCGGTCGGCGACGACCTTCGTGGCACCCACGGCGACGATGGCCGTGGTGAGCACCGCCACACCGACCGCGCCGCCGAGCTGCCGGACGACGTTGAACAACGTCGAGGCGCGCCCGGTGGCCTCGGCCGAGATGGTGGCGAACGCGGCCGCCTGCGCGGGCACGAAGACCTGGCCCATGGCGAACCCCAGGCAGAACATCAGCAGCCGCATCCACCACAGGCTCGTCTGGGCGCCGACCAGGGTCATCAGGGTGATCGACGCGGCCACCCCGACCATTCCCAGCGCGATGTTCCGGCGCGGGCCGAGCACCGGGTAGAGCAGCCGGCTGGCCAACTGCGCGCCGGCCATCACGCCGAGGGCCTCCGGGAAGATGCTCAGGCCCGAGGCGAGCGCGGACATGCCCCGGCCGTCCTGGAAGAACAGCGAGACGACGTAGAGCGTCCCGAGGAACGACGTGGAGGCCAGGATCATCACCCCGTTGTTGGACCGGAACAGCCGGTTGCCCAGCAGCCGCAGGTCGATCAGCGGCCGCCGCCTGCGCAGCTCGAAGAGCACCAGGAGGGCCAGCAAGACCGCTCCGGCCGCCACGGCGGCCCGCACGACGCCCGAGCTCCAGTGCCGGGTCGGCCCCTCCGACACGCCGTACATGACCAGCCCCAGGCCGGCCCCGGCCAGCAGGAAGCCGACCGCGTCGAACGGGCCGGGCTGCAGCGCGTCCCCGCCGTCCAGGAACAGGGCGCCGAAGGCGAGAGCGATGATCCCGAGGGGCACGTTCACGAAGAAGACCCATCGCCAGGACAGTTCCGTGACCAGAAGGCCTCCGAGGATCGGGCCCAGCGCGGGGGCGAGCGTGGTCGGCACGGTCAGGATGCTCGACGCGCGGACTCGCTCGGCCGGCGGAAAGACGCGGAACAGCATCGCCAGCCCGACCGGGGCCATCATGCCGCCGCCGACGCCCTGCAGCACGCGGAAGACCTCAAGCTCGGCCAGTGAACCAGCCAGGCCGCACAGGGCCGACGCTACGGTGAACACCACGATGGCGGCGAGCAGCACCCGCTTGCCGCCGAAACGGTCGCCGAGCCACCCCGACGCGGAGATGAACACCGCCAGGCTTACCAGGTAGTAGATCGAGATGCTGGCCACCGAGGTCGACGGGACCCGGAACGTCCGGCCGATCGTCGGCAACGCCACGTTGACGATCGTGGTGTCCATGATCGTCATGAACATCGCCGCGACATAGACCGCGCTGACGGCGACCTTCTGGCTGACCCGGCCGATCATGACCAGGTCAATGCCGCGACGTCCGGTTTTCTTCCGGGGCCCGCCAGGACCTGCCGGGACGCGAACCCCTCGTCAGCGCCCGGGGCCAGAGAGCGCGGCCCGGGCGCCCCGCGCTGCGCTTACGCAGGCCACCACCGCGGCGGCGATGACCAGGACCAGGTAGACCCCGGGCACCACGCCGTCGTGGTAGCCGGCGAAGTCATGGGCCCACAGCGAGAGACCGATCGCCCCGACGCTGCTGGCCGCGACCGCGAGGACCATGGCCGCCACGGCCAGGCCCGCCGCCACGGCGGCCCCGCGCACGGCCGGCCCGCGGGGGCACAGCCTGCGCAGGGCCAGGCCAGGCCCGGCGGCGGCCACGGCCGCCGCGGCGAAGCCGAGGACGGTGAAGGCCAGGAACCACCACGGGCCGACACCGTCGGCGTGGCGGACCAGCCTGACCGTCACGGACACGGCGATGAAGTACGCGGCGGGCGCGACCACGGGCAGCAGAAGGTAGGCCGTGTCGCGCGCGCGATGCTCGCGGCGGGCCCGGCGCAGCATCAGCAGCCACAGCGGCAGCCCGCCCGAGGCGGCGGCCAGCACCGAGAGGGCGAGGGCGGCATCAAAGATCCCGTAGGACCACCCCACGACCGGATGGCCGGGCAGCCGGTAGCCCTGGAACTGGGTGAGCTGCGCGAAGACCAGCCCCAGGCCGGTCAGCATCGACCAGGCCAATCCGGCAGTGGCCAGGCTGGCGCGCATCCGCGCGGGCCGGTCGTACAGATGCCTCGGCGGCGGCCAGATCCAGGCGGGCATCGCCCGCCAGGCGACGCTGGCGATCGCGCGCAGGCCGCCGCCGGACTCGGCCAGCAGTGCGCGGACCTCCTCGCCGTAGCGGGCCCGCCAGGTCGGCGGGTAGAGGGCGAGCGCCGCGCGGGACAACGGCGCGGCGCTGGGCGGCGTCGGCTCCGGGCAGGCCTGCCCCTCTGGCGCGCTCATGCTGTGTCTCCAGCTCGCCGCCGGGGCGCCCTCAGGCACCGCCTTCCCTCGTCGCTCGTCCCTCGCTCCTCAGTCCAGGCGGCACCGCGCCCCTCTGGCTCGCTCATGCTCCGGCCCAGCCGTAGCGAGTACTCAGCCGCTTCCTGGCCACCCAGGCGACGTGGCTCATCCGCTCTGACTGCTGGGCCAGCGCCTGCGCCCCGGCCATCGTGATGCGATACGGCCGGCGGCGGTCCTCGGACTCAACCGGCTCTATCAGCCCCCGGGCCTCCAGGCGAGAGATCACCGCGTAGAGCGTCCCGGCGCTGAGCCGCACCCCCATCGTCTCGGCCACGTCCTGCGTGATCGCGTAGCCGTGCTTCGGCTCATCGGCCAGGCTGGCCAGCACCAGCAGCGGCGGATCGGCCCATCGGTCCAGTCGGTCTCTCACGTAGCTCTCCCGCTCTCCTCGGCTGTCACCACGCTCGGGACGGCACTCGCCCCGTCTATAGCGGCCGACTCTATACCGCGGAGCGCTATACCGCAAGCCGATATAACGGCGACGCTCAATCATGCCCGGAGTAACCGATCAGGCGGTCGCGATGACGACCGACCGGGGACCGACGGTGATCGAGGCACCTGCGCCGACCGGTGCGCCCGCCGCGGGCGTTATGTCTTCTTGCGAGGTGTCCGCTCGCACTGTCCAGGTGCCCGAGGGCGCGTCGGGCACGGTGAACGGCAGCGGGTTCCAGTAGGCGTTGACCATGACCAGGGCCGACAGCGCCGGAGGGGCATCGGGGAACACGACGGCAAAGCTGTGCCCCTGGGGGTTGTCCCAGTCCTGGCTCCCGACCGGCGAGCCATCCGGGTCGAGCCAGGCCAGGCCGGTGTCGGCGACCGGCTCGTCCGCCGCGGGAGGACCGGGCTCGGGGAACCGTGCCGCCCGGAGCGACGGCACGTCGGCCCGCAGCGACAGAAGGCTGCGAACCACCGTGGTCAGGTTGTCCGCGGACGGGTCCTCGGTCCAGTCCACCCAGCTGATCGCGTTGTCCTGGCAGTAGGCGTTGTTGTTGCCCTGCTGGGTGCGGTTGCGCTCGTCGCCGGCCAGGAGCATGGGCACGCCGCGAGAAACGAGCAGGGTGGCGAGGAAGTTGCGCTGCTGGCGCCGGCGGAGGGCGGTTATCCCGGGATCGGTACTCGGCCCGTCGTCGGCGGGCCCGGCGCCGCAGTTCCAGGAGCGGTTGTCATCGGTGCCGTCCCGGTTGTTCTCCAGGTTGGCGCCGTTGCGCTTTGAGTCGAAGGACACCAGGTCGTTCAGCGTGAACCCGTCGTGGCAGGTGATGAAGTTGACGGAGGCGGCGGGCTGCCGGCGAAGGCCGTAGCGGGGAGCGCTGGAGGCGTACATGTCCGGGCTGCCGGCCAGGCGGGCGCCGGCCCAGCGGGGGCTCGACACCTGGTCCCGCCAGAAATCCCGCATGACGTCGCGGTACTGGCCGTTCCACTCCGACCAGCGGGGCGGGAACTGCCCCTGGTCGTTCCCGGCCGCGGTCCACGGCTCGGCGATCAGCTTGGCGCGGGACAGGGTCGGGTCCTGGAGAACGACCTCGAAGAAGGCGGCGCTGGAGTCCCAGCCCGGGTCGGCGTCGGCCGCGGTGCCCGGCTCGTCGCTGCCGAGCACCGCGCCCAGGTCGAAGCGGAACCCGTCGACGTGCATCTCCTCGACCCAGTAGCGCAGGGAGTCCAGGATCAGCCGCCGCACGGCCCGGCTGGCGGCGTTGATGGTGTTGCCGGTCCCGGTGAGGTTGTCGTAGGACTGCAGCTGGCCCGGGAGGAGCTGGTAGTAGGCGGCATTGTCGATGCCCCGGAAGCAGAGCGTCGGTCCCTGCTCGTTGCCCTCGGCCGTGTGGTTGAACACGACATCCAGGAGCACCTCTATCCCGGCGCCGTGCAGGGCCTTGACCATGGTCTTGAACTCGTCGATCTCGCTCCCGGGCGGCCCGCCGGCGCGCCGGGCCGATGAGTAGCCGCCGTGCAGCGCGAAGAAGCCGATCGTGTCGTAGCCCCAGTAGTTGCTGAGTCTCTCGCCGGCCAGCAGCCCGTTGGTCAGCGACTGGTGCACGGGGAGCAGCTCCACCGCCGTGATCCCGAGGCCTTGCAGGTAGGCGATGACCTCCGGGTGGGCCAGTCCGGCGTAGGTGCCCCGGTCGGCGGCGGGCACGGCGGGATGCCCGGCCGTGAAGCCCTTCACATGCAGCTCGTAGATGATGGTGTCCGTCAGGGCACGCCCCAGGGGCGTGTCGCCGCCCCAGTCGAAGGTGCTGCCCACCACCACCGAGCGGGGCGCGTCGGGCGCCGAGTCGGCCGGATCGGGCGCATCCGCCTGGCCGGCGGCCGCGCCGTTCCACGATGGCCTCCAGGCCAGGTTGCCGCTGATGGAGCGCCCGTAGGGATCCAGGAGCAGCTTGGCCGGGTTGCAGCGCGTGCCCGTCGGCGGTGAATAGGGACCAGACACCCGGAAGCCGTACTCCTGGCCCGGGCCGATGCCCGGGATGAGCCCGTGCCAGATGTCGCTGTCGACCTGCGTCAGCTGATGACGGGTCTCCGTGCCCGCTGCGTCGAATGTCGATAAATAGACAGTGTCCGCAACGCTGGAGTAAAGGGCCACGTTGACCCCGCCATCCATGATGGTCACCCCGAGCGGGAACGGGAAGCTGCGTTCGCGTTGAACAGCCATGCGGGCCACCTTCTCTCTGCCGATCAGTCTGCCAGCCCGCGCAACGCCGCGGGCCAGGCCGGCTACGGGCGGAAGGCTCGTGGTCGACCTGACCCGGTCGACCTTCCAGCACCCGCCGCGGCTGGGCCAGCCCGCTGCTCGACACCGATCCTGGCGCGCTCGCCTGCAGCACCTCCGGGCCCGGCGCGATCCCGTCGCCCGGTTCTATCTCGCCGCCTCGGTCACCACTGAAAGCCAGAACGGCAGGCGCCAGCGCCCGCCGTTGACGCCGGCCAGAAGCGCCCCGGCCGTGCTCAGGCCGCGATGAGGGCGCGGCCGCCGGGGTCACCCTCGACCGCCACGGGTAGTGGCGGACGCTCGTATATCATTTCCTGGCATCGGTAGGGGGCTCGGCCCGCAGTACAGTCGCGCATAGCGCTCCGCTTACCCGGAGATGGCCGACGACCGAGGTCGCGCGCATCGCCAGCAGCGTCACGTCATGGCTTGATGACCGGTTAGGAAGATCAATGCAGGATGGGCCGCGTATTCTGGTCGCCGCCGCGCTGGGAAAGATCATCGAACCCCTTCTGCGGCAGGGCCTGAGCGACGCCACAGTGCGCATCGCTGAGGACCAGGCCGCGGTAGAGCGCGCGGTCACCGACCGCTTGAGATTTGACGTGGTGGTCGCGGACCTTACCTGGAACGATTACGCCGTCGAGTACTCGTTCGACGGGCTTGACGTGCTGAACGCCCTCCGGGACGCGCTCAGGCCCACGCCGGTGATCTTCGCCGCTCAAGGCCACGGAGTTGAGCGTGATCATCTGGACGAGGCAGTGGAGCAGCCCGAAGTGGCAGGTATCTACCGAAAGGCGATGGGGCCCGGGCCACTTATAGAGGCCATTGACATTGCCGTCAAAGGTGGCAAGTTAACGACTTCTCGGTTTCCCCATGGCGGCAGCCCGCCCGATATTCCGCGGATTCATGCTTACTTTGGGAGAGGGAAAGGGATCACCGCGGCGCGGATGGCCGGGGCGATCGCCTCAGGCCGGGCAGTTAATCACGAGACGCTCGCCGGAACGGCACATGTCGGATACGACACTGCCGCAAAGCTTGTCGACTACCTCGGTCCTCTGATTAGAGAACGCTACGAACACAGCCACGAGCTTAAGATGACACCTGAAGTGGTTTACCGTTGGTGCGGTGAACACGCGCGATACATCCTGAGCTGGTGCCGCCGTAATGGCTATGGCGACATAGCCACGCGGGTCACGGCGACCTTGAAGTCATGAACCGCCCGGCTCAGGGTGCCATGTAGTGAAGCTGGCCGGATCGAAGTCTTGGTTCGCCATCCGCACCAGCCGGGCGCCGCGACCTGCTCCTGCTCGCGGGAGCATGCAAATTCTTGCATGGACGGATCAAGGCCGGGCAAGAAATTACCTGATAGTTCACGCGCCGACGCGACTGCTTAACTTCTGGATATAACTGGATCTGGCCGACGCTGAACTGAAGGCCAGCTATGGCATTGAGGTCCCAAGCCGTGCGCTTCCGCCGCTGCTGAACGGCAGTCGGCGCAGCGGTGCGAGCAGGAGGGCCAACCTGCCCGCTCCCGAAATCGCTCACAGGAGCGGCGCCGAGGGCACCGGGGGGGCGTCCTCGGTCGGCTGGCCGGGGCCGACCGGGCCGGGGCTGGCCGGGCCGGGGCCGGCGTCAGCCGCAGCCCGGGTAGCCCGCGCGGACACCAACCGCTCGGGCTACCCGGGATCATCACCGCTGACGGACCGGCGGGCTCAAGGTTTCTCCCTGCCGAGCGCGCGGGCGCGGCGGAGTACCTCGTCGGTGCCGAGCGCAGCAGCGACGCAGGCGAGGTTGGGGCTTCGGGTGGTTCCGGTCAGCAGTACGCGGATGACCCGGGATGCCTCCCGGACGGAGCCGTGGTAGGCCCCGGGGTCCTGCCGGTAAGCCTGCTGCGTGGCGGCGAAGCCGAGACCGGCTGCGAGGTCGCGGATCTGGGCGAACCAGTCGGCCGCCGATGCGGGCGGCTGGTAGGCGTCTGCGAAGCCGGACGCCAAGGAGCGGACCAGGTGGGAGGCCAGGCCACCGAACCTGGGGTCCGCGGCATCGGTGACCGGGCGGTGCCACTGGGAGAAGAAGTATCCGTACACGGGCCGGAAATCTGCCCATTTACGCAGGTCCTTACGCGGGTGGGCCGAGCCGTCGCGCTCGATGGCCAGAGCTCGCAGCGCCAGGTCCGGCTCTGCCCTCAGCGTCGCGGCTAGGTCGGGGTCGCGAGCGTCAGCCCAGGCGGTAACCCGGGTGAGGATCTGGATGCCGGGCAGTGTGGCGATGAAGTCAGCGCTGATGTCGTCGAGCTTGACCAGGTCGACCAGGGGCCCGGCAGTGCCGCACTCGGCCAGCCGGATCGGCGAGGCAAGCACCTGCGCCAGGGGCATCTCGGCGAGCCGCCCGTTGGCCAGGCCGCGCAAGTAGAACTGCACCGCCTCGAGCGGGTAGCCCTGCTCAATGTAGAAGCTGACGCTCGCCTCCGGGTCTCTGCGCTTGGACAGCTTGCGGCGGCTTCCGCCGTCCTGCTTCATCAGCGGGGCGATGTGTGCATAACGGATCCGGCCGAAGCCGAGCGCGTCGAACAGCTGAAGGTGCAGCGGCACCGAGGAGATCCACTCCTCGCCCCGGATGACCAGGCTGACGCGCATCAGGTGGTCATCGACCGCGTGCGCGAGATGATACGTCGGCAGCCGCGGCTCCTGGTCGCTGCTCTTTAGGATCACGGCGTCGTTGCGGTTGTCATCGAGCGCCAGCTCGCCTCGGATGGCATCGATGAAGCCGACCCGCGCTCCGGCAACGCCCGGGGAGCGGAACCGGACCACGTAACGGTCCCCGGCGGCCAGCCGCTCCGCCACTCGGGCGGGCGGGGCATCCCGCCAGATAGCCCACTGCCCGTAGTACCCTGGCAGGGCGCGGGCGGCTCGCTGCTGCGTGCGGATCTCCTCCAGGTCCGCCTTTGTGGCAAAGCACAAGTACGCCTTTCCCTCCTCCAGCAGCTGGCGCACATAGCTCAGGTAGATCTCCGACCGCCGGGACTGGGTGTAGGGGCCGTAACGGCCGTCCTCATCGGACTCGTCCGAGCTGATCGAGAAGTACGAGAACGCCTCAGCGAACTGGCCGACGGAGCCCCCGGCCACCCGTGCCTGATCGGTGTCCTCAATGCGGACCAGGTACGTGCCGCCCGAATGCCTGGCGACATCAACGTCGATGGTGGCCACGTACACCCCGCCGATATGCACGTAACCCGTCGGGCTGGGGCAGAACCGGGTGACCTCCGCCGCGTCAGGCAGGGCGCGCGGCGGGTAGCGGCGCTCCCAGTGCTCTGGGCCGGGCAGGCCAGCCGGGAACAGGGAGCCGATGACAGACTGGTCGAGCATCGGCGGGCTCCATCGCGATCCGGGATAGCCGATCCAGCAGCATGCAGGGCAACCCAGTCGCCCTGAGTGCCGACGACCTGCGCGCTATTCTCCTGCAAGCAATCTGAGCCAGCCAGGGCGGCAGTGGCGCGGCTGCGTTAGGTGCTGGCCGCCGAGCCGGAGGGCGCCGTGCCCGCGCTGTCGGCGAGGCGCGCCGGGCGCCAGTAGACGGCGAGCAGGGCAGCGCCGCCCAGCCCGCCTGCTCCTGCGGCCAGCACGAGCCCCACCCAGCCGTCGAGGCTGTGCGAGATGCCCAGCGCATTGTCGACCGAGATCTTGCCTCCGCCGAGCGCCCCGGCTGCCGCCGCGGCGAGGATGATCATGAGGACGTACTCATATCCTTCACCGGGACGGAAGATGAAAAAGCCGTTGCGCAGGTGATTGGTGATCATCGCGACCAGCATCGTGCCGACGACCCCGGCGGCCGCCAGCGGCGTCAGCGCTCCGAGTACCAGCAGAAACCCGGCGCCTAGTTCAGTGCCGGTAGCCATGAGCGCGTGCAGCCGCCCGGGCCTCAGCCCGATGGACTCGAACCAGCGACCCGTACCGGGAAGCCGGCCGCCGCCGAAGGCGTGGTTCCAGCCGTGGGCGAGCATGGTGCCGCCGATGGCCACCCGCAGGATGAGGGATGCAATGTCGGCACCGTCCATGTTGCTCCAATCCCGGGCCGGAGGATTCGTGCGTGGTCAGGGCAGTGGGGTGCGCAAACCGCGCCGTGGACTGGACGGCACCTCCACGCCGAGCAGGATATCTGGGGCGTTCCCGGCCGCGGGGCCTGGCGCCGCATCTTCCGATAACGCACCAAATATATAGTCATGCTTGCTGACCGGCCGTGCCTCTCGCCTAGGCTGGCTGCTGTCGCTGCCGACCGCAGGCGATCGTCGGCCAGCGTGCCTGCGGGGGTTCGGCCGGCTGGCAGACGGCCTGCGCTTCGGGATGAAGGGATCCGGCCCGGTCAATGGGGGACAGCACCGAGTCGTGGTTCGGCCGCCGGACATCACGCTGGCAGGACTGGCCGCCGCGGCGGCTGCTCGAGCTAAAGCTGCAGCGAGGCAGCCGGATCAGCGTCGTTATCGCGGCGAAGAACGAGGAGCCGACGGTGGCCGGCGTGGCCGGGGCCATCTCACGGTCGCTCATCGAGCAGATACCGCTGGTGGATGAGCTCGTGGTGATCGACTCGGACTCGACCGACGCCACCGCGCAGGTCGCAGCCCAGGCCGGCGCCGTGGTCTATCGCGCCCGCGACGTGGCTCCCTCGCTCGGCAGCTTTCCGGGCAAGGGCGAGGCGCTGTGGAAGTCCCTGCTGGTCACCCAGGGTGACCTGCTGGTCTTCATCGATGCGGACCTGACCCTCTGGGGACCGCATTTTGTCACCGGGCTGCTTGGCCCGCTGCTCAGCGATGAGCAGGTGCGCCTGGTCAAGGGCTTCTATACACGGGTACGCACCGAGGCTGACGGCTCGACCTCGACGGAGGGCGGGCGGGTCACCGAGCTGGTTGCGCGCCCGCTGATCAGCCTGTGGTGGCCGGAGCTAGCCGGGGTGGTGCAGCCGCTGGCCGGCGAGTGGGCGGCGCGGCGCAGCCTGATGGAGTCGCTGAGCATCCCGGTCGGCTACGGGGTCGAGCTGGCCACACTGATGGACACCACCTCCCGGCACGGGCTGGACGCGATCGCGCAGGTGGACCTGGGCACCCGCGCGCACCGGCATCAGGCCAACCACGACCTGGCCCTGATGGCAGCCGAGCTGCTGCTCGTCGCCGAGCGCCGGCGGCCCGCCGGGCAGCTGGCCGCGGCAGCCCAGCTGCAGCAGTTCGAGCGCGCCGCGGGCCAGGTCCGCAGGGTGTCCAGGCCGGTCCCCGCGCAGGAGCGGCCCCCAGCCAGATCGGTAACCGAGCGAGCTGGTGCTCCGGGGCTCGATGCTCCGCGGCTGGATGCTCCGCGGCTCGATGCGCAGCAGCCAGTTGCCCGGCGGCGGGACGGGCTGCGGTGAGCGGCAACGGCGGCACACCCGGCAGCGGTGCGTTCGGGGGCGGCCGCGAGCAGAGCGTGCTGAGGCTGGGGGGGCGGGGGTTCGAACCGGGGAAGCCGCTGGTCATGGGGATCGTCAACCGGACACCCGACTCCTTCTACCGCCCCGCCGTCACCTGGGACGAGTCGGCCGCCATGGACCGGGTGCACCAGGTCATCGCCGAGGGAGCTGACATCGTCGACATCGGCGGGGTGCCCGCCGCGCCGGGGTCGGAGGTGGACACCAGCGAGGAGATCCGCCGGATCGCCGGCTTGATTGCCGCGGTCCGCGGCCGCTATCCGGACCTAGTGATCAGCGCCGACACGTTCAGGCACGAGGTAGGCCGGGAGGCCTGCGCCGCCGGCGCCGACCTGGTCAACGACAGCTGGGGCGGGTGGGATGGCCAGCTGGCCGAGGTCGCCGCCCAGTTCGGGGCCGGCCTGGTCTGCTCGCACGCCGGGCGACAGCAGCCGAGGACCCGGCCGTTCCGCGTCGCCTATGCCGACGTCATGGCGGACGTGCTGGACCAGACGCTCCGGCTGGCCCGCCGGGCCGTGCAGGTCGGCGTGGACCCGGCGCGGATCGTCATCGACGCCGCGCACGACTTCGGCAAGAACACCTGGCATTCGCTGGAGATCACCCGGCGGCTGAGCGAGATGACGGCGACCGGCTGGCCGGTCCTGGTATCGCTCTCCAACAAGGACTTCATCGGCGAAACCCTCGGTGCCCCCGTGGAGGAACGCCTGGCCGGAACGCTCGCCGCTACTGCCGTGTGCGCGTGGCAGGGAGCGAGGATCTTCCGCGCCCATAACGTCAGGGAAACCCGCCACGTCGTGGACATGGTCGCGGCCATCAGGGGCGACATCCCGCCCGCCCGCGTCATCAGGGGAATTGCCTGAACGATGATCACAGCCGCCGCCCTGTGCCCGGCGCCGCCGCTACTCGCCCGCGAGCTCACCGGCGCGGATCCGGTCGTGCCCGAACTGCGGCAGGCATGCCAGGACGCGGCGGCCCGGCTGCTGGTCGACGACCCCGACGTGGTCGTCGTGGTCGGGGCGGGGGAGCAGACCGGGGTCTGGGATGGCGGCCCGGGCCTGGACATGTCCGCCTTCGCGCCGGGAATCGCCCCGGCCGCCCGGGACGGATCGCCTGGACTACCGCTGCCCCTCGGGCTGGGCGCCAGGCTGCTCGACCAGGCCGAGTACGGGGGGCGCCGGGTGCTGCAGCTGGTCGGCGAGGATGAGCCCGCCAGCCGGTGCGCCGAGCTGGGCGCCCGGATCGCGCGCTCGGCCGGGCGCGTGGCCCTGCTGGCGATGGCCGACGGCAGCGCGCGCCGGGGGCCCAAGGCACCCGGCTACTTCGACGGCCGGAGCGGCCCGTTCGACGCGGAGGTCGAGCGCGCCGTGCAGGCCGGTGACCTGGACGCGCTGCTGGCGCTCGACCAGGACCTGGCGCGCGAGCTGATGGCCACCGGGCGCCCGGCGTGGCAGGTGCTGGCCGGCGCGCTGCAGGGTACGAAGCCGGCCAGCGAGATCATCTACCGAGATGACCCGTTCGGCGTGGCTTACCTGGTCGCGTCGCTGGCGGTCCGCCCGCCAGCCGCATGAAGTGGCCGCACGGGATTGCCGGCCAGCCTCCTGTCGCTCAGCTGCAGCTGCACTAGCCGCCCGTGGTTGATCCAGCCGTCTGTCGATCTTGATTACGAGTGCCAGCCTGCCAGACCCTGGCGGCAAACTGCCCGCTATGACGCAACAGCTATCACCGCCGTGCCTGCGGCTGTTAGAGCTTCAGAACGGCGTTATCGCGACCTGGCAAACCGAGTCAGCTGGGCTCAGCCCCCGCCGTATGGAAGCCCTGGTTCACGCCGGGCGCTGGCAGCGGCTACATCTTTCATGATCCCGGACCGAAACCCACGCATAGTGCACATTCCAAAACAAGCTGAGTTCCCGGCGTGTCGGGTGGTTTAGCGTGTCATTCATGGGGGTCTGTGCTCTCGTGCAGGCCGGGGATGGTGACGCCGGCGGTTTCGGCGTAGCGGTGCAGGTCGTCCAGGGTGGGGAGGCTGGCCGTGCGGGCGGGGAGGGCGATGTCGTGCTGCGCGAGCAGGTCGCTGGTGTGCTTGATGGCGGGGCTGATGGTGTCGGTGGAGACGCCGAGCAGGCAGGCCAGGACGTGCAGCGGCAGGCCGAGGCGGGCGCGCACGAGGGTGGCGGTGAGCTGGGCGGTGAGGGTGAGTTTCGGGGGGGCGGCGGCGGCGCGGCGGCGGGGGTGGCCGGCGGTCAGGTGGAGGCGGTGCTCGCGGGCGGCGGCAGCGGGGAGTTCCAGCCTGGTGACCAGGCTGGCCAGGTCGCGGGCGGTCATCCCGGTCAGCGCAGGGTGGCCTAGGGCGGCCACGGCCTGGTCGCGGCGCGACGGGCCGGCCGGGGCCGGCGGGGGCGGCGGGGGCGGGGCTGTAGTTCCAGTCGCCGTGGAAGCCGTGCGGCATCAGCGCGCCGGCATCTTCCAGCTCCCGCAGCTGCGCTCTGGTGATCTTCACGCCGCGGGGGTACTCCCGGTTGTCCAGCCGGGCGGTGACCGCCAGCCCGGTCGCGGTGGTGGTCGCGGCGATGGTCTGGACGATGACCTCGTGACTGGTCAGCGGGCGGGCCCGCCAGCTGCGGGAGATCTGGGAGAACAGCCTGTGCTCGATCTTGTTCCACTTGGAGGTCCCCGGCGGGAAGTGGCAGCAGGTGATCTCCAGGCCGGCCTGTGCGGCCAGGGCGGCCAGCCCGGTCTTCCACGCCCGGGTCCGGTAGCTGTTCGAGCCCCCGGCGTCGGCGGTGACCAGCAGCCGCCGCGCGGCCGGGTACCGGTCCTTGCCCAGGGTGTCCCACCAGCAGCGGATCGATTCCACCGCGAACGCGGCGGTGTCGTGATCGGTGCCGACGTTCACGAACCCGGCATTGGCGCCCACGTCATAGACCCCGTAGGGGGTCACCTTGCCCAGGTCCTCATCGGGGAAGTCGTGGTCGCGCACCCGCACCGGGTCGCCGGCCGGGCGCCACTCCCGCCCGGCCTGGGCGTAGGGGCCGGCCTGCTCCTTCTTCTTGGCATCCACGCTGATCACCGGGTCCCCCGCGGCCAGGAACTCCTCCGCCAGGCCGGCGATGTAGCGGAACTGGGCGTCGCGGTCCGGGTGCTGCTTTCCCTCCACCGTCTTGGCGTTGGCCTGCAGGCTGAACCCCTGGCCGTGCAGCAGCCGCCCGGCCGTCTGCGGGCTGCACCGGTGACCGGCCGCGGTCAGCTCATCAGACAGGTTCTTCAGCGACCTGGTCGTCCACATCAGCGGCGACATCGGGTCTCCCCGGGTGCTGTCCTCCACCAGCGCCAGCAGCGCCGGCACCAGCTGCCCGTCGGTGTCAGCCAGCTTCTTGCGCCCCCCGCCCGGCCGCCGCACCCGCCCGGCCGCCGCGACCTGCCCGGACGCCAGCTCCGCCGCCCCGTCAGCCACCGTCTGCCACGACGCCCCGGCCAGCCCGGCGACCGCGGCCACCCCGCCATCCCCCGCCGCCCGGGCCAGCATCCCCAGCACCAGCCGTCGCGACTTCTCATCCAGCAACCGCTGCAGCAGCTCCAGATCCGGCCCCATCCGCCCTACCAGATCCGCCGCATCGCCCATTACCGCATCCTGCCACGCGACACACCGTAAACTCACGTTATTTCGGAATGCGCACTAAACGTGGGTTTGAGTCCGGGATCATGAAAACGGGCAAGCAGAGCACCCGCCTGGCTACGAGCCGTGGGGCCAGTGTGAATAGTGGGGCGAGCGTGGCGGGCGGGGTGGTACTGGGTCCAGGGGTGGCCACGGCCGACTGACCTCGGTGGCCCCGGCCGGTCACCCGGGTTACACCTCTGATGTCACCCCTGCGGCTCCGCCTCGAAGACCTGGGCGCCGATGATGCCGGCCCGGATGCCGGCGGAGGCCGGATGGGACAGGAACGGGCGCAGCGGGGTCCGCAGCACGCACAGGTCGCCGGGCTGCCCCGGCCCGACCTTACGGAGCTGGCCCGGGGCCTCGGGCGCGGTCAGGAACAGCCTGAGCGCCCGCGCGGGCGAGAGCCGCTCCGGCCGGCCCAGTACCCGGCCGCTCGGCGTGCGCCGTGCCACCGCGGCGGCGACGCACTGCCACGGGTCCGCCGGGCCGAACGGGGCATCCGTGCCGGCCGCCACTGCGGTTCCGGCCCGGGCCAGGGTCGCGCAGGGGTACAGCCAGTCCTGCTCCGGCGCCGGAACCTCGCGCAGGTAGTCGTCGCCACGCACGCTGATGAACCCCGGCTGGGTGACCACGGCTAGGCCAAGCCGCGCCAGTATCGCCGCGTACCCGGGCGGGACCACGCTCGCGTGCTCGATCCGGTCCCCGGCCACCCCGGCCTGCTCGAACGCGGCGACCGCCACGATCAGCTGCTCGGCGGTGACGCAGTGCACCGCCAGGGCGGAGCCGCGGCGGTGGGTCTGGTCGGCCAGCGCCGCGAGCTCGGCGACCTCGGGCAGGGCGGCATCGTCCAGGATCACCTTCCGCGGGCCCAGGGTGACCCGGCCCGCCGGCGGCGGCCGCAGGCCGGGCGGGACCATCAGGTGGAGCCGCTGCGGGAACACCCCGTCGGCGGACAATTTCCCGAACGCGTCGACGTCCGCCTGGTCCCGGCCGGGATTGGCATCGGTGAACCCGGTCAGGCCGAGGCGGGCACACTGCTGTCCGTAATTGGCCAGCCCGGCCCGGAGCCAGTCGGCGGGCAGGCCGGAAGGCAGCCGGTCGCGGAGCCAGCCGTCCGCGCGCAGGAGCCTGCCGGTCGGCGCGCCGCGGTCATCCCGCTCTATGCCGTCGACGTCGCTGTCGTCGGCGCCCACCTCGCGCAGGGCCGCGGAGTTCAGCACCCACATGGCGCCGCTGCGGTGCTGGACCCGGGCAGGCACCGCGCCGGTCAGCGCGTCCATCCGGCGCCGGTCCAGCGGGCCCGCCGAGGTCTCGCTCCAGCCGGTGGCGCGCAGCCACCGCCCGGCACCCACCGCGGCGGCCGCCGCGGAGACCATGCGATCAAAGGCCGCAGGATCGGCGGCCGCGGACACGTTCGCCGACAGCCGGGCCGCCAGCAAGCTGCGCAGGTGCACATGATGGTCGTGCAGGCCGGGGATGACCGCTCCGCCGTCAGCATCGAGCACGGCCTCACCGCGCCGGGGCACCAGCCCGGTGCCGACATCGAGGATCTCCTCCGGGCTGACCCGGACGCCGAGGCCAGGCCTGCCGCTGACCTCCGCGTTCACCACGAGCAGCGTGTTTTGTGCAGGCACTGTGTCTTGTGCAGGCACTGTGTTTTCTGCGGGCACTGTGCCGCTCACCACGACCTCACCGGCTCGGTCAGCTCGCCATGCCGGACCGTCCAGCGCGCCCCGCCCGCCCCCCTTGCCCCGCCCGCCCGGCCCGGCGAGACGACGTGCGGCCAGGCTGGTGCGGCGACCGGCCTGGCCAGGTCGGCGCATACCCCGGCCATGGACACATCGATCAGCCAGCCACCGCCTGCCGCGTGCGCCGCCAGCGCGGATAGCGCCGCATGCAGGCCGGTGAGCGGGTCGGCGATGGCATCGCCGCAGAACACCGGGGTGCCGTCGGCGTCGCGGGCGACCAGGCCGCCCGCGACCGCGGCGTCATCGCCGAACGCGACGCGCTGCCGCAGATCCTGGCGGCCGTAGCCGGTCACCGATACCCAGACCCGGCCGGGTGACGCGCTCAGCCAGTGATCCGCGACCACGCCCAGCTGGCGCAGGGCGCGCGGCCTGCTGCTCTCGACGATGATGCCGGCGCGGTCAGCGAGCCGGGTCAGCTCGGCGCGGCCCTGCGCCGAGCTGAAGTCGAGTATCACCGTCTGGCTGCCGGCGTGCAGGTCAGCGAAGAAAGCCGACGGCCCGGAGCGCGCGCCGTCCGGACGGCGGACATCCTCGACCTTGACCACGCGCCACCCCGCGCGGCCGATGATGCTCGCGCAGAGCGGGCCGGCCCACATCGCCGACAGGTCCAGGACCAGCCTGGGCGCGGCGCCGGCCGGCCCGAGCCGTGTCGCGGTGACCGGCACCGGCGGCTCACTGCCGAGAACGCCCGCCGGAATCCCGACGGCCTGCGCGGCAGTGGCGAGGTCGGCTGCGGGACGCGTCGCCGCCTCCGCCTGCAGCTCGCCCCATACCGTCCCGTCCGACGGCATGCCGCCCGACACCGTGTCGTTGGATACGGGGCCGGGCACGTCGCGCCCCAGGACGGCCGCCACCGAGCGCAGGTCGTCCGGCCGGGCCAGGTTCACGGCGAGCCAGCCGCTGGCGGCGCGCAGGATGCGGCACGTGCCGTTGGCCGAGACGGTGCCGCGCCGGCCCCACCCGGTCAGTGACGAGCGGAAAGCCAGCACGTGATCCAGGTCGAGCCGGACCGGAACGCTGTCCCGGCCGGTCAGCTCAGCGATCGCCGCCGCGATGGCGGCGGCCCTGGCCATTACCGGAGCCCGGGGCGCCAGCGGCGGCCCGCAGGCCTGTCCGGTCAGGTGCATGAGCCCGGATCGTGCCCACGCCAGTACCGCGCAGTCGGCCGGATCGTCACTGGGCTGCGTGCGAAGACCCGGCGGCTGCATTCCCGCCGGGAGCAGTCCTGCCAGGTGATCTTGCTCCTCGCGCGGGCCGGGCAGGCACGGCGCGGCGAACCGGTACTCGCTCATGCTGTGTTTCCCGCTCGCCTCCGGGACACCTTTTAGGCGCCGCCTTCCCTCGTCGCTCGTCCCTCGCTCGTCAGTCCAGGCGGCGCCGCGCCCCTCCGGCTCGCTCACTGGCCCGCGACCTGTTCCGCCACCGCGTCGACCAGTCCCCACCGCAGGCCTTCCTCCGCGCCCAGCAGATGCCCCGAGAGGGCCAGGAATGCCGTGCGCCAGCGGCCGATCCGGCGGGGCAGGCTGACCGTCCCTCCGGCACCGGGCACCAGGCCGAGCCGCAGCTCTGGCAGCCCGAGCCGGGAGCTCTCGGCGGCGACCACCCGGCCGGCAAAGGCCGGGAGCTCGATTCCCGCGCCCAGGCAGGAGCCGTGCAAGTAGGCGGTGGTCCGGGCGGCCAGCAGCTGCATCAGCGCGGCCGGGCTGCGGGTCAGCCGGGTCAGGTGGGCGATCGCCGGGTCGGGCCGGGAGCCGAACTCGTCCAGGTCGCCGCCGGCGCAGAAGTCCGGCCCGGCGCCTCGCAGCACCACCTGCAGCCCGGGATCGGCGGCGGCGATGGCCAGCGCGCCGGCCAGCGCGTCCCGCATCCGCCAGTCGACCGCGTTACGCCGGGCCGGGCGAGACAGCGTGACTCGCAGCTCGCGTCCGGCCCGCTCCACCAGCACCCGGTCGGTGCCGGACTCGGGCGGCCGGACCGGGCGGCCGGACCGCCAGCGACGGAACTCCGAGCCTTCCTGCAGGGCCGAGTAGGTCGCGGACTCGGCGACCAGGGCCGCGGGCACAGGCAGCCCGGCGGAGGAGCGCAGCAGCAGCGCGAGCGCGGTGCCGGCCACCGGATTCACGTCCAGGCTGGCGCTGATCTTCTCGATGGCGGCGCAGACCCCGTCCGCTGGCCCGACGAAGGGTGCGCCGGCGGTCTTGTCCTCGGTCAGGATCACGTCGGCCGCGGGAAACGCGGCGGCGGGCAGGCACAGCGGATCTCGGGCGACGGCCAGGACCACCGCGGGCAGGAGGGTGATGTCCAGGCCTGCCAGCTTGCGCCCAGCCGAGGCGTCGTCGGCCTCGACGATCACCAGCGGGCTCCCCATGACCGCAGACAGCCCCTCTGCCGCGGCCGGATCCGCCAGCAGGTCGCGAAAGGTCCTGGCATCGAGGTTGAGGCTCATCGCCTCCAGCATGCATTACGGCATCACACCGCAGGCCTCCGATCCGGCTCCTCGGCACCGGCGACGCCGAGACCATGATCGTGACATAGTTAGATAGGTACACCTTGATAGTTAGCCGGGCACGAATAGACATGGGGACCGGACCGGTGATCAGCGATACCAGGCAGGTCGGCCATAGCATCCGGGCGGCCAAGACCGGCGAGATGATCGCGGCCTACCTGCGCAGCAGGATCGTCCGCGGCGAGCTCGCGGAGGGTGAGAGCCTGCCGTCCGAGGTCGAGTTGATGCGCCAGTTCGACGTGTCCCGGCCGACGCTGCGCGAGGCGTTCCGGATCCTGGAGACAGAGTCGCTCATCGCGATCAAGAGGGGGTCGCGCGGAGCGCGCATCACCGCGCCCAAGGCGGAGGTCGCCGCGCGCTACGTCGGCCTGCTCATGCAGACGTCGGGTACCACGCTCGCCGACGTCTACGAGGCCAGGTCGCTGATCGAGCCGGCCGCGGCGGCGCTGCTGGCCCAGCGGCGCACCCCGCAAGACCTGGCCGACCTGGCCATGTGCATCGATGAGCTCGAGGCCCTGGTGAGCTCCGGCCGGGCTCCCGCCGACGTCGCGGCCTGGACCCGGGGCGCGCAGCGGTTCCACGACCTGGTCATGGAGCGCGCCGGGAACCGGACCCTGGCGATCCAGTCCATGGTGCTGCGCGAGGTCGTCGAGACCCACCTGCTGCTGGCGACCCGCGACTCGGCCGACGCGGTGACGACGGTCAGCCGCTTCTCCAAGCTCATCCGCTCCTACCGCAAGCTGCTGGCGCTCGTGCAGGCCGGCGACGACGTGGGTGCGCAAAAGCACTGGCAGGCGCACATGGAGGCCGCGGCCCGGGCGCTGCTGCCGGGGCGGCTGAAGTCGGCTACCGTGCTCGACCTGTTCAATTAGCCCGCTGGCCGCTTAGGCCGCCGGCCTGCTCCGCCCGGCACGGCCAGGCCGCGGCGCCCCAACCGGGCCTCACCCGACCTCGATGAGTTAGCTATTATAGTTAACTATCTCCAGTCCGAACTAGGGCTGCTTGCCGCGCCGGCGGGCGGCACCCGGAGGGTCGTATGCGAGACGCAGTCATCGTCCAGGCGGTCAGGACCCCGGTCGGCAAGCGCAACGGAGGCCTCTCCCGCGTGCACCCGGTTGACCTGTCCGCTCACGTCCTCACGGCGCTGGCCGAACGGTCCGGGATCGATCCAGCACTGGTCGACGACGTGGTCTGGGGCTGCGTGGGGCAGGTCGGCGAGCAGGCGATCGACATCGCCCGTAACGCGGTGCTCGGCGCGGGCTGGTCGGAGACCGTGCCCGGCGTGACGGTCGACCGGCAGTGCGGCTCCTCCCAGCAGGCGGTCAGCTTCGCCGCGGCCAGCGTGGTGGCCGGCCATTACGACCTGGTCGTGGCCGGGGGAGTGGAATCCATGAGCCGGGTTCCCATGGGCACGTCGACGGCCGGGAAATGGCCGTTTGGCGAAGGGTTCCGGGCCCGCTATGGTGACACCCCGCCGAATCAGGGCATCGGCGCGGAGATGATCGCTGACCGCTGGGGGTTCAGCCGTGCCCAGCTAGACGAGTTCAGCCTCGCCTCGCACGCCAAGGCCGCGGCGGCTCAGGACCACGGCCGGTTCTCGGCCGAGATCGCAACGGTGACCACGCCGGACGGGATCAAGGTGGAGGCCGACGAGGGCGTCCGGCGCGGCAGCACCATGGAGAAGCTCGCACAGCTGAAGCCGGCCTTCCGACCCGACGGCACGATCACGGCCGCGAACAGCTCGCAGATCAGCGATGGCGCCGCCGCGGTGCTGATCACCACCAGCGAGAAGGCGGCCGAGCTCGGCCTGACCCCGCTGGTCCGGGTGCACACCGCGGTGGTAACCGGCGACGACCCGATCATCATGCTGACCGGGCCGATCCCGGCCACGGCCAGGGCGCTCGCTCGCAGCGGGCTGTCCATCGACGACATCGGCGCGTTCGAGGTCAACGAGGCCTTCGCCCCCGTCCCGCTGGCCTGGCTCGCCGAGACCGGGGCCGATCCCGCCAGGCTCAACCCGAACGGCGGCGCGATCGCGCTCGGTCATCCGCTGGGCGGCAGCGGAGCCCGGCTCATGACCACGCTAATCCACCACATGCGGGCGAACGGTATCCGTTATGGCCTTCAGACGATGTGCGAGGGCGGGGGCCAGGCTAACGCGACGATCCTCGAAGCGGTCTAGCGGGTGCGCTCGATGATCCCTGAGCGTCCGGTGCTTATATTGCCCTCCTCCCCCGCGGTCACGGGCCCGGGCCGCTGATCTGACCTGGGAGGATCGGTGCATCTGTCCGAGATCGCGGGCCTGACGCCGGGCAAGCCCGCGATCGTCATGTCCGACGGCAGCCGGGTGAGGACCTTCGCCGAGCTGGACCGGCGCAGCCTGCAGGTGTCGCGGCTGCTCAGCGGGCTCGGGGTGCAGCCGAGGGGCCATGTGGCGCTGCTGATGGCCAACCGGCCCGAGTTCTTCGAGATCGCGTGGGGCGCACTGCGCCGCGGCACCTACTGGACGCCGGTCAACTGGCACCTGACCGCGCAGGAGGCCCGGTACATCGTCGAGGACTGCGGGGCGCAGGTGCTGTTCGCGGCGGCGGAGACGGCGGACGTCGCCGCGCAGATCGCCGAGTGGCTGCCCGGGATCACGGTACTCGTGACTGGAGGCGAGCGGCCCGGCCTGGCCAGCTATGACCACGCGGTGGAACGGCTCTCCTCGGATCCGCTGCGCGGCGAGGTCGAGGGGGTGCCCTTCCTCTACTCCTCGGGAACCACGGGGAGGCCCAAGGGCATCAAGCGCGAGCACGACTTCCCGCCGTTCGGCGCCGTCGGGAGCCTGGAGCAGCTGATGCGCGGGGCGTTCGGGTTCGGGCCGGAGTCGGTCTACCTGTGCCCCGCCCCGCTGTACCACGCCGCGCCGATCGGCTGGTCACTCGGCACCCACCGCCTCGACGGCACCGTCGTGCTGATGGAGCGGTTCGACGCCGCGGAATGCCTGCGGGCGATCGAGCGGTACCAGGTCACGCACGTCCAGTTCGTGCCCACCCACTTCGTCCGGATGCTCAAGCTGCCCGAGGCGCAGCGCCGCGCATTCGACCTGTCCAGCCTGCAGGTGGTGATCCACGCCGCCGCGCCGTGCCCGAGGGACGTCAAGCGGCAGATGATCGACTGGCTGGGCCCGCGGATCGCCGAGTACTACGCGGGCAGCGAGGGCAACGGCATGACCATGATCGGCGCGGCCGACTGGCTGGCGCATCCCGGCTCGGTCGGGCGCCCCGTCATCGGCGCCCTGCACATCGTGGGCGAGGACGGCGAGGAGCTGCCGGCCGGCCAGGACGGCATCATCTACTTCGAGGGCGCGCCGTTCGAGTACCACAACGATCCGGCCAAGACCGCCAGCTCGCGCAACGACCGGGGCTGGTCGACGCTGGGCGACATGGGGCACCTCGACCCCGACGGCTACCTGTTCCTGGCCGACCGGCGGACCGACCTGATCATCTCCGGCGGCGTCAACATCTATCCGGCCGAGGTCGAGGAGGCGCTGATCACGCATCCCGCTGTGGCCGATGTGGCCGTGATCGGCGTGCCCGACCCGGAGATGGGCCAGTCCGTTCTCGCGGTGGTCCAGCCCGCGGGCGACGGAACGCCGCCGCCGGGGCTGGCCGACGAGCTGCTCGCGCACTGCCGGTCCCGGCTGGCTTCGTTCAAGTGCCCGCGGACGATCGAGTTCGCCCGCGAGCTCCCCAGGCTGCCCACCGGGAAGCTACTGCGCCGCCGGCTGCGGGATGAGCGGCAGCGGGTCTGATCCTGCACACTGAGACAGGCAATGCTACGTAACGGAGGACATGCCGATGAAACCGCGCCCCGGCCAGGCCCTGGCCAGTCCGGTCGATACCACCACGGTGATCGTCGTCCGCGCCCCTGACCGCGATGTAGACATAACGTGCGCCGGGGTCGGGATGTGGGACCCGAAGAGCGGCGGCGAGGCGCCGGACGGGACCACTGACCCGGGGCAGCTTACCGGCAGCGTGCTGGGGAAGCGTTACGCCGACGACGAGCTCGGCATCGAGCTGCTCTGCACCAAGCCGGGCCAGGGGACGATCGCGGTCAACGGCGTGCCGCTTGCCCTGAAGGCCCCCAAGCCGCTGCCGGCCTCCGACTGACCCGCGCGATCGCCGGACTTCGCAATGAACGTGACGTTGCTGCTGGACATGGCGGCCGATGGCTTCCCCGACCGCGTCGTCGTCGGCCGCAGGCAGGACGGGATGACCGCGGCGCGGCTGCGGGGGATGTCGGCCTGCGCCGCGGCGCAGCTCCGCGCGGCGGGTGCGGGCGCGCTGGTCTACCTCGCGGTGAACGGGCCGGCCCTGCCCGTGGCGCTGTTCGCGGCCGCGCGGGCCGGGATACCCCTGGTCCCGCTGAACTACCGGCTGGGCCGCGAGCAGCTGGACCGGCTGCTCGCCAACCACGCCGGGGCCTACTGCATCGCCGACCCGGCTCATGCGATTCCCGCGGCGCAGGCCGGCCTCACCTGCCGGACGCCCGACCAGTTCCTGGCCGAGGCGCAGGGCGGGGCGGAGCCGTCCGGGCCGCCGGACGGCGCCGATTCTGACGAGCCGGCGGACACCGGCGCGCCCGCGGTGCTCATCTACACCAGCGGGACGACCTCGGCGCCCAAGGGCGTGCTGCTGCGGCACCAGAACCTGGTCTCCTACGTGCTCGGCACCGTGGAGTTCGCGGCGGCGGGTGAGGACGAGGCGGCGCTGATGAGCGTGCCGCCCTATCACATCTCTGCGGTCTCCAACGTGCTCACCAGCGTGTACTCCGGGCGGCGCCTGGTCACGCTGGAGCCGTTCACTCCGGACGGCTGGCTCGACACGGTCCGGCAGCAGGTCATCACCCACGCGATGGTGGTCCCGACCATGCTGGCCCGGATTATGGATGCCCCGGGCCTGGGCCGGACGGTGCCGTCCCTGCGCGCGGTCGCCTACGGGGGGGCGAGGATGCCGCTGCGGGTAATCGAGCAGGCGCTGCGGGAGTGGCCGAAGGTCGACTTCGTCAACGCCTACGGCCTGACCGAGACCAGTTCCACCATCTGCGTGCTCGGCCCGGACGAGCACCGGGCGGCGATCGGCGCCGACGACCCGCTGATCCGCGGCCGGCTCGGCTCGGCCGGGATGGCCGTGCCCGGGATCGACCTGGAGATCCGCGCCGAGACCGGGGAGGTCGTTCCGGTCGGCGTAAGCGGGCGGATCTGGGTCCGCGGGGACCAGGTCGCCGCCGAGTACGCCGGGCTCGGCGCGGTGGTCGACGCCCGCGGCTTCTTCGACACCCGGGACCGAGGGCGGCTCGACGCGGCCGGGTACCTGTACATCGAGGGACGCGAGGACGACACGATCATCCGCGGGGCCGAGAACATAGCGCCCGCCGAGATCGAGGAGGTGCTGCTGCGCCACCCCGATGTCACCGACGCGGTCGTAGTCGGGATCCCGGATGAGGAATGGGGCCAGCACCTGGAGGCTGCGGTGGTCACCCGGCCCGGCGCGGCGGTGACGGGCGAGGCGCTGCGGGCGCACGTGCGCGCCGCCCTCCGCGGGTCGAAGACGCCGGACAGCATCGCCTGCTGGCCCGAGCTGCCCCGCACGGCCACCGGGAAGATAATCCGCCGGGATGTCGTGCGAGCCCTGATGGACAACGTGGTCCCGGCCCCCGCCGACGCCTAGCGTTCCTCAGGGCTGGCCCGGCCGAGAGCCCGGGCGGCCATCTGCCGCAGGTCCTATGTGACACACCGGCGGCGGCAAGGCCGTCGCTTAGGCCAGTGCGAATGGGGTATGGCAGCCGTGGCCGCGGCTCTGGCCAGGCGACCGCCGGCCACTCTGTCTCGTTAGCAGGTCCGGGCCGCCGGGGGAAGATTAGGGTCGCCGACCCCCCCCGTTATGCCTCCATCGTGACCAGTAATCCCAACGCGACCGTCTACGCCATCGCCGCGCTCATCGGGTCCTGAATGCCATCCATTCCCCAGAAGCGGCAACTGAAATTGTGCTGCCGAATCTCAGAAAGGAGTCGACCAACATGATCACTAGCATCCTCGGAGCACGCCTAAGCTGGCACTTTCCCAGCGGCTGGGTCTTCGAGCCTGCCATCGTCGGGCCCGACAACGTCGACTACACCGTGAAAGAGGGTCCACATGCCGGACGGCATGCCATCCAGCAGTTCTACTACCAGCGGGTTGCCCCGGGGGTCGAGACCACGGTCTGGTACGAGGAGAGCGGCACGGTCGTCCATATGACGTGGTATCTGGAGACTCAAACGGTGCACCGCTTCGCTGCTCTTCCTGCCTGGCTGGCCCAAGACATGACCGTTTACCGGGGTGACAACCAGGACCCGGCGTTCGTCGAGAGAATAAGGAAGCTCATCTCACAGGGACCGGACTGGCCTCGGCGGATCCTGAACGACGACGGCTACTTCACGGTGATCTGATCGTCCTGGCGCCGCCATCGGTACATTCATCGCTGAACGTGCTATGGGTGGGTTGGTCGGGGGAGGCGCCGAGAGCGCGGCGGCAGAAGGACTGGACCGCACGGAACACCTCATCGCGCGAGGTAGGCGCATCGCGCACCGGATTGAGCCCGGCAGCGGCCCACGTGACGGACTGGACGAGCGCGGCGTCGGCGGACGGGTCGGCCAGCGGGAACGTCCCGTCGCGCCGGCCTGCCGCGAGGAGCTCCTCGAGAGGCGCGACCAGCAGCCTGGCCGCGTGCCTGCTTTCGTCTGCGTAGCCCTCGGCCCGCATTGCCCCGGGCGAGCCCAGTACCGCGACCCGGGCCGCCTTCCGCCGGTGAAACCCGAGGCTCATGATCTCGTCGATCCAGCTGCCCAGCGCGGCCAGCGGGGTCGCCGCCGCGCTGACCCTGGCGGTGAGCCGCTCCGCCGCCCGCTCGGCCTCGCGCCGGTAGAGCGCGCACAGGAGCTGGTCCTTGGACTCGAAATGGCGGTAGAACGACCGGGTCGACAGGTCGGCCTCGGCAAGGATGTCGGCGACGGCGGCGTCGGTGTAGCCGTTGCGCTCCATGACCACGAGCGCGGCGTCGAACAGCCGCCGCAGCTCGTCGGCCGGCTCGAAGCGGCGCGGGCGCCCGGCGATCGCGGTCTTGTCCCGTAGGGTCATGATTCCCTTGTTCCGTAACGGAAGGGGTACGTGGACTCGGTCGGTCAGGCGGGCAGCGCGGCGGCCAGGACCGGGACTTCGGCCAGCGCCCGCAGGGCGTCGTTCAGGTGCGTGCAGCAGTCGGTGCCCCTGATCCGCCGGAGCACCTCGGCTCGCAGCCCGCGCAGCGGCGTGTCGGTGAGCCAGGCCGCGTTCGGGGCCGCGAGCGGGCACTCGGCATACGGCAAGACCCGGGGCCGGGCCACTATCGAGGTCAGCGTCCCGGTGCCGCGGTCGGCCCTGGCCAGCAGCTGGTACTCGTGCACCGCGACCTCGGTTCCGTCCGGGTCCCAGCAGCTGTCCCGGAACATCGCGTCGATGCCGAGTTCGCCGCCGTCCGCCCAGACGTCGATGCGGCGGGCCCGGCGCATCGCCATCGGCGGGTGGTCGTCCAGCTCATGCCAGCCGTCCGGGTCGTCGGCTGCCGCGAGCGGCGGAACCCGAGCGACGTTATGCCCGACTGCCAACGGCGTGCCGTCGGCGAGCATGGAGCTGGCCCCGGGCCGGAACCCTGCGCAAACCCCCAGCATGCTGCGGCGCGGCACGCGCCCGCGGAGCTGCGTTAGCTCCGGGAGGTGATCCACCCACCGGAACATGGCGAAGCCGGCGATCAGCGTCGAGCCGGCCAGATCGTCCAGCAGCAGGTGCAGCGGCGTGCCCTGCTCCACCTGATCGGGCAGCTCCTCGGCGATCACGGCGCGCAGCCCGCCACCACCCTTGCGGCCGACCAGGCGCTTCAGCCCGGCGTGGGCCGGCTCGCTGGCGATGCTGATGATGTCGCGCTCCGCGCCGGTGCGCACGCGCAGGTCGGCGGTGGCCAGAATGGTGTCGGCCGGCGCGGTGGCGGCCGGCCAGGTGCAGGCCGGCCCGGGGGCGGCGTGGTCGGCCGTGGTCAGCAGGTCACGGCCGCGGCCGTCGAGGTGCAGGCCGGAGCCGGGGCCGTCCGGCCAGGTCATCAGCAGAGTCGAGGTCCGGCGCACCGATCCGCGGCGGCGCGGGGGAGGAGCGGCCGCGGGATCACGGGGCGCAGAGGTCATCGTGGTCATGTGCGCCTCCCCGGCTGTCCCGGTCGCCTCGCCCGCCCCGGCCGCGCAATTTCGCAAACCATGTTTGCATATTAGCCGCGCCGTCCCCCCGCGTCGAGCCAGGCTCGGAGCGCAAACGTGCCGTGCCAGTCTCTCGGCACGATGATCGATGAGTACACTCTTTATCTAACCGTACCGCGGGCGGAGCGCTCGCTGCCGGTGTGAACGCCGGGATAGCCTTGAGCCGATGGCCATGATCACTGCGAAGACGCCAGGGGACCTCCTGGCGCGGCCGGGTGTCGGCCCCAGTTCCAAGCGCGCTGCGAGGGTCGCCGACCGGATCGTGGGTGATGTGATCGCGAAGGGCTGGCCGGTCGGCGAGCTGCTCGGCTCCGAGGCCGAGCTGCTCGAGCGCTACCAGGTCAGCCGGGCCGTGTTCCGCGAGGCGGTCCGGCTTCTTCAGCACCAGCAGGTCGCCCGCACCCGGCGCGGGCCCGGCGGCGGGCTGGTCATCACCGAGCCGACGGTCGACGCGGTCATCGATGCCGTGGTGCTGTACCTGTACCGCGTCGAGGCCCCCCTCGACGAGCTGTTCGAGGCCCGGATCGTGCTGGAGGAGATCGCGAGTGACCTGGCGCCGGGACGGCTCGACGAGCAGGACCTCACGCGGCTGCGTGCGTTCGTCGAGGCGCGGGATGTGCCGGTCGGCCCTGACCCGCGCGAGCTGCACGCGCTGATCGCCTCCATCAGCCGGAATCCGGCGCTCGAGCTGTTCGTGGAGGTGCTCAACCGGGTAGCGATGCTGTACTCGAGCGGCTGGCAGAACTTCGGCCGCGCGATCGGCGCCGAGACCGCCTACGCGCACGCGCGCATCGCCGAGGCGGTCATCGACGCCGAGACCGGGCTGGCCCGGCACCGCATGCGCACGCACCTCGAGGCCGAGGCCGACTACCTGCGGCGGCGGCGCTCGACCCGGCAGCTGCTTCCGGACAGCGTGGTCGCGGGTGGCCAGTCGGGTCACGGCAAGCGCGCCGAGGCCGTGGCCCGCCGGATCACGCAGGCCGTGGTCGCCGACGGGCTGCAGCCGGGCCAGCTCGTCGGTACCGAGCCGGAGCTGATCGAGCGGGAGGGGGTCAGCCGCGCCGTGCTGCGGGAGGCGGTCCGGCTGCTGGAGCATCACCAGGTCGCCCGGATGCGGCGCGGCCCCGGCGGCGGCCTGTTCGTGTTCGAGCCGAGCGCCAGCGCGGTGACCGATATCGCCGCGATCTACCTGGCCCGGCGCGGCATGCGGCTGGCCGACCTCGCCGAGCTGCGCACCGGCGTGGAAACCGCGATCGCCGGGCTGGCTGCCTCGCGCATCGACGCGGACGGGGTGGCCGGGCTGAACGTGGCGCTGGAGCGCGAGGCGAAGACCCCGGAAGAAGAACGCGCCCAGGTCGTCCACGACCTGCACGAGGCCGTGGCATCCGCGGCGGCCAGCCGCGTGCTGGAGCTGGTGGCGCTGGTCCTGATCAGGCTCAGCCGGATCTACCAGATCGAGCGCCTCTCCCCGCGGGCCCGCAAGCAGATCAGCGCCGAGGTATATCGCGCCCACGAGGGCATCGCCGCGGCCATCGAGTCCGGCGACCGTGAGCTGGCCCGGCACCGGATGCGGCGGCATCTCGAAGCCCTCGCCGCCGAGATGCGCTAGCCCGCTCCTGTTCCGCAGCGCTCTCCTCCCTCGCTCTGTCGCGCCCCGCAGGCGCCGCCACGGGCGGCTCGCCCTCGCCGGGCGCCGGAGCATCAGCGGATGAGGGGGTCTCGGGGGAGGCCGAGGATCCGCTCGCCGATCTGGTTGCGCTTGATCTCGGAGGTGCCCCCGGCGATCGACATGGCACGGTTCCCGAGCACCAGCATGCCGGCGAGGGCGCCGGGGCCGTCGAGGAACGCGGTGTCGGGCCCGGCCAGCGCGGCGAGGATCGCCGCCGCCTCGTGCCCGTTCTCCGACAGCAGCAGCTTGGTGACGTTGCCCTCCGGGCCGGGGCCGCCGCCGGCCACCGCCCGGTGCGCACTGCGCAGGTTCAGCACGCCCATGACCTGGGTCCGGGCGACGTGGCGGCCGACCCGGGCCGCTCCGCCGGGCAGCCGCTCCGGATGCGCGTCCAGCGGACCGATGAATGCGTCGGGCGGCAGGGCCCTCCCGACGTCCCCGCCGATGCTGACGCTCTCATTCCCCAGGGTGGCCCGGGCGACCGTCCAGCCGCGATCGACGGGCCCGACCACGTCGTCATCCGGGATGAACACGTCGTCGAAGAAGACCTCGTTGAAGTCCGAGTGGCCGGTAGCCTGCCGGAGCGGCCGGACCGAGACGCCCGGGGCGTGCATGTCGACGACCACCATGGTGATGCCGTTGTGCTTGGGGGCGTCCGGGTTCGTGCGCACCGTGGCCAGGCCGTAGCCGGCCAGGTGCGCGCCGCTGGTCCAGACCTTCTGGCCGTTGATCAGCCAGCCCCCGTCGGTCCTGGTCGCCCGCGTCGTGACGCCCGCCGCATCCGAGCCGGCCCCCGGCTCGCTGAACAGCTGGCACCAGATCACCTCCTGGTTCAGGGCAGGGCGCACCCAGCGCGCGACCTGGTCCTGGCTGGCGTGCTGGATCAGGGTGAGGATCACCCAACTGGTGATTCCGTACGAGGGGCGCTCGACCCCGGCCGCGGCGAACTCCTGCTCGATGACCAGCTGCTCGACGGCGCCCGCATCCCGGCCCCAGGGCCGCGGCCAGTGCGGCATCACGTAGCCGGTCTCGATAAGCGCCTGCCTTCTCGCGTCGCCGTCCAGGTCGCGGATGCGCCCGACGACCTGCCGGACCTCGTCCCGGATCGGCTCCGCCTCGGGCGGCAGGTCGATCGCGGCGGCCCGGCGGACGCCGCGCCGCGCCAGGCTGGTCACGTCGCCGGCCGCCGCCTCCGGGTCGATGATCGCCTCGACGGCGGCGGCCCGCCGCAGGTAGAGGTGGGCATCGTGCTCCCAGGTGAAGCCGATCCCGCCGTGCACCTGGATGTTGAGCTGGGCGTTCTGGGTGGCAGCCGGAACGGCCAGCGTCGCGGCGATCGCCGCCGCGTAGCTGAGCTGGTCGCCCCCCGACGCCGCGGCGCGGGCAGCGTCCCAGACGGCCGCCGTGGCCTGCTCGGCCGCCACCAGCATGTTGGCGCAATGATGCTTCACCGCCTCGAAGGTGGCGATCGGGCGGCCGAACTGCTCGCGCACCTTGGCGTACTCGCTCGCCTGCTCGGTGCACTCCCGGGCGACGCCGGCCGCCTCGGCGGCCAGGATCGTCC
>WNFM01338726.1_pt3 | contig 37763 bp, 34 predicted proteins | sample 5400271 | NCBI WGS metagenome assembly WNFM01 (sample SAMN13153352, study PRJNA577476) | soil metagenome | isolation source: 60 cm saprolite on Douglas fir-dominated hillslope | place: USA:California | collected 2013-09-17
CCCCGCCATTTCGAAGTGATATGCAACGACTTCCGGCTGCGTTTCGACGATCTGCGGCGCGTCTTTGAGATAAGCGTCGGCTATCTGCCGATGATACTGCTTGCGCTTCGCCCGCAGCAACGTCTGGTAGGCGGCCTCGTGCAGAAGCGAATGCTTGAATGAGTAGGTCGAGGATGGCACCGCGCCGGTGACGTACAGAATTTCCGATTCCATCAACTCGTTGAGACCTTGGAGGAGTTGATCCCGCACGAAGGGCACGATGGCGGAGAGAATCTCATAGGAGAATTCGCGGCCGATGACGGCGGCGATCTGGGCGATCGTCTTGCCGATCTTGAGGCGATCGAGGCGGGCGGCGAGCAGACCGCGCAACGAGGTCGGGATATTGAAATTCTGTCCGACCCCGTGCTCCGCCGAGCCGTCGAGCGCGGTTTTCGGCATGGTTTCGTAGACGGTCTTTACCTGCTCTTCGAGAAAGAGCGGAATGCCGTCGCTGCGGTCGATGATCGGGCCGCGCAGGGCCGCGTCGCCTGCTGCGGGTGAGAGAAGGGATGACGGAACTCGGAGCGTGCCGTCACCACGATCATGATTTTTGCCATCGGGACATGGCGCGAAACCTGCTCGAGCCATTGGAGCGTCGATGCATCCGCCCAATGAATGTCCTCGACGACAAACAGCACGGGAGCACCGCTCGCCTGATTGGACAGCCAAGCGAGCAGCCACTCCATCGCGCTTTGTCGCAATCCCTCGGGGGACAGGAGGGGTCGTTGCACGCCATCCGGCAATTTAAGCGACAGGAAGACGGCGAGAGTTGAGACCGCCTCGGTCGGCAGGCCGGCCGTCTCGACAGCGGCGGCGAGGCGACGAAAATCGTCGAACTGCAGCTCGGACCGGCCGAAGCCAAATTCGTGACGCAGCATGTTGGCGACCGGAACGAAGGCGCTGCTAGCATTCTCGCTCGCGCAGTAGCAGTTCAGGATTCTGCTGTGATCCGCCGCCACGTTCTCCATGAAGGCGCGCATCAGCCGGCTCTTGCCGACGCCCGGCTCGCCGGACAGGATAAAGATGCCGCCTTGTCCGCGCCTTGCCCGCGCCCAGCCTTCGCTTAGAAGGCGAAATTCTTCCGTGCGATTGACGAGCCGGCTGGTGTCCCGGATCTGCGGCCGCGACGTGCCGAACCGCTCCGCCTCGGCTTCCACCTGATAGATCGGCATCGTCTTGGAGATGCCCTTCAGGCGCCGCGATGCCAGGCGCGTGCATCGAAAATGCGGCCCCACAAGCTCGAAGGTGACGGCGCTGATCAGCACCGAGTCGGGTGTGGCGAGCTGCTCCAGCCGCGCCGCGACATTTGGCGTCTCGCCGATCACACCATCACGCTCGCGCGCAGTGCCGGTGCCGAGCTCGCCGACGACGACGAGGCCGGTATGGATGCCGATATGCGCTTGCAGCGGCGACTTGAGGGGGAAGCCGCGGCGGGCGCCCAGCGCATTGACGTCATGAAGGATGCGCAGCGCCGCGCGCACCGCGCGAACGGCGTCGTCCTCATGGGCCTGCGGATAGCCGAAATAGATGAGCAGCCCGTCACCGAGATAGCGCGCGATATAGCCGCCGAGATCGTCGATGATGCTGTGAACCGCGTTGCGGTAGGCGACGATGATCTCGGTCAGATCCTCCGGGTCGAGATCCTCCGCCAGCGCGGTCGATCCGACGAGGTCGCAGAACATGACGCTGATCTGCCGCCGCTCGGCACGCCCGCTCAGCGCCTCGTCGTCATCCTCGTCCAGCCCAGCTGGCGGCTTGTCATCGTCGTCCGCTGGTCGGAGCCGATGACCGCATTGTGCGCAGAAGTTCGAGACGGCTGGATTGCTGCTGCCGCACGCCGGGCACGGTGCGGCCAAGCTCGTCCCGCACTGCACGCAGCGGTCCACGCTGGCGGGATTCTCCAAGCCGCAGGCCAAGCATTTCACCTCTCGCACCTTGGCAGTACCCCCCGCGCGAGATCCAGCATCACGTCGAGCGGTGGCATGTTAGGCGAGACAGAGTCAATCGTCGTATGACTTTTTTCATTTCGGGGTTGCATGGAATTGTCTATTATGGATATAATAATCCAATTCGGTATTTAGCAGGAAACGCCGTGCCCGCGGGGAGATATGCAGCGACAGACGAAGCGGATCGCGGGACCGGCGATCAACAGGGGCGGATTCGGGTATCCACCACCCGCAATGCTAGTGGTGACGACCCTGTGCTCCCTGCATTTCGCCTGCATCAGCAGGCAAATCTCTATTATCGCGAGAGCCCAGTCTTGCTTTTGACACGATGCCGTCGCACGGTATCGCGGTATGACGAAAGCGCGCTTGGGAAGGACGATCGCGATGCGCGAATGCGGTGAGCCGCGATAATGCCCGCTTTCGAGCGTCCGCCAAAGGTCACCTTTGCGCTGACCGAGACTTGCAATCTCGAGTGCCGGCATTGCTATGCCGACTGCAACAAGGCCGCCAAGCGTCCAGAGCTGTCGACCGCGGAATGGCTCGATCTCATCGACGAGCTCGCGGAGAATGGCGTCATTCAAACCTATATCGAAGGCGGCGAGCCGCTGCATCGCCCCGACATCTTCCGCATCCTGCGCAGGGCGGCCGGCAAGATGATGACCCTGCTGCGGACCAACGGCACGTTGATCGACGCGGCGATGGCCCGCCGGCTCAAGGCGAGCGGCGTCGGGCATGTCCTCGTCGATCTCATGGGGGCTTGCCGGGAGACCCATGACTGGTTCGCTGGCGTGCCCGGCAGTTTCGAGCTCGCCTGCGCCGCGGTGAGGCACCTCGTCGCGGCCGGAATCAAGACCGATGTGCTGACGATCTTGAACAAGCGAAATGCCGGCGAGATGCAGTCGCTTCTCGATCTGGCGCATCGCCTGGGTGCGCAGCGCGTCGGCGTCCTTCGCCTCTATCCCCTGGGCCGGGTGAAACATGCTTGGGACGAGTTCGCTCTGTCCCTCGACGAGCAGATGCGCGTCATTGCCGCGCTCCAGCCGCCCGCCGGGCTCGGGCTGATGCAGTCGTGGCATCCGCGAGATCGCAATTGCTGCTGGCAGAGCGCGACGGTCAATGCCTATGGCGACTCGATCGGTTGCCCCTATCTGCGCGAATACGTCAATCACGGCAACATCAGGGATGTCCCGCTGATGGAGATCTGGGACACCAATCCGCACTACAAGATGCTGCGATCCGGCAAGGTCGACAGCTCGTGCACGAGCTGCGACAAGAACGACGGCAGCGAAGGCGGTTGCCGGTCCACCGCCTTTGCGTTCCGCGGCAGCTGGACGGCTGCCGATCCTTTTTGTCCGACGTTGAATGGGGGAATCGATCTTCGTGCCCTACCGCAATGGCTGCTTCAGGAAAACCCGACACCTCCGAATTAGGCCGCTGCCGGAAATGGAGGCCTGTCTCGTCTACACCCCGAAGAACCCCAACCTCTATACCTTGAACGCCACGGCCTGGGTGGTTCTGGAGCTGTGCGACGGGCGATCTCTGCCGCAGCTCGAAACGGCGTTCTACCAATCGGTCGAGCCGCTGATGTCCGAGCAGGAAGCTGCGGAGTATCTCCTTGTCTCATTGCGCGATATGTTGGAGAAATCGATCGTGGAGGTTGTGCCGAGGGCCGGCTCCGGCAAGGCCCGATCGCAGCGGGGGAGTATCGCAACATGACGTCCGAAAAGAATCTCGACTTAGCGCAACGGTTGCTTCTTCGACGTGGAACGCCGGCGGCGCCGGCAATAGCGGCGGTGCCGACCGAGGTGCGCAGCAACGATGTGATCGCGATTCCGACGCCGGCTCCCGGCGAGCTGAAATACGCCATCGGCGTGATGATCATCGAATGGAGCTTCCGCCTGCCGCACGCCAAGATTCGCGAGTTCAATGCGTTCCTCGCCGACAACGAGGCGCTGATCGCCGAGTCCTGCGAAAAGCTCATGAAGGGCGTCCATTATCGCGGCACCTACATGACGACCAATGGCGAGCGCATCGAGTTCCGCACCTATTGGGCCTACGATTCGCAGGACGCCCACAATCANNGCACCTATTGGATCAGCGATCCAGACGGCACGCACCGGCATTTCTCGCCCGGCGCCCTGTTCGCCAAGGATCCCGGCGGCCATTTCTTCGGCTTCACCCTGGAGACAGCCGAGGACATGGCCGGTGGCGGCCCGGCAGGGCGTGCGGCGTCGTCCAAGCCGGCCGGGCGGCGAAAGGCGCGGGGCAAAAAGGCGGGGGGCAAATAGCGCTTGCCCCGATGAAGGCCTATGTCGCGGCCTGCTCCGCTGCGGTTGTCGTCTTCCTGGCATCGACCCGGCGCGCCGAGGCCGACTTCATCGGCAACCTGTTCCACGCCGATACGATGGCTTGGACGGTACTGGTCTTCGTCATCGGCATGCTGGTAGGCGCCGTCGCCATTCATCTTCTGCGCAAGAATCGCGGCCGGTGACAATGGCGCAGCGTTAATAGAGCTATTTCGCTCGCCGCGTAATCGGTGCACAATTCGCGCCTGCCTCATTGGGAGCTCAAGCCAGCGACGCCCATGCCCGGGAGTAGCACCATCGATCGCAGGGCGATCCTGCGCAACCACGCTCTCTTCGCCCAGCTGACCAGCGGCGAGATCGACCAGCTGCTTGCCCATGCGCGCGTCGCGCATTTCCGCCACGGCGAGGTCATCTTCCACAAGGCGTCGCCCGGGACCGGCATGATGGCGGTGCTCGGCGGTCAGGTGCGGATCAGCGCACCATCCGCGGATGGCCGCGAGATCGTCCTCAACATGATCAACCCCGGCGAGATCTTCGGCGAGATCGCGCTGCTCGACGGCAAGGACCGGACAGCCGACGCGGCAGCGCAGACCGATTGCGAGCTCCTGGTGATCGAGAGACGCAGCTTCATCCCCTTCTTGATCAGCAATCCCGAGGTCGCGCTTCGCCTGCTCGCCGTGCTGTGCGATCGGCTGCGGCGGACCACCGAGCAGGTCGAGGACATGCTGTTTCGCGATCTGCCGTCGCGCCTCGCCAAGAAGCTGCTCAGCCTTGCCGCGGCGAGCGGCGAGCGTTCCGAGCGCGGCCTGCGCATCGCCACAAAATTGTCACAGCGCGAGCTCGGCGCGATGGTCGGCATGTCGCGCGAAAGCGTCAACAAACAGCTTCGGCAATGGCAGGTCGAAGGTATCGTCGCGTCCGAGCAGGGCTGCATCCTGCTGGCTGATGAGCGAACGCTGCAAAGCCTCGCCGAGCCGGAAGTCTGAGGCGGCCGGGCGTATCGTCAGATCATCGTGGCGACGAGGGCGGCGGCTGCGACGGCGGTGAGAACCATCCAAGCGGACATGATCTGGCGGAGGGGGCCCTGACCCGGCCGATCTTCGAGTGCCATCATTTTCGCCTCGCGTGAAAACGGCGCCCTCGGCGCTTCGCCAGAGCTATATCCCCCGGCCGCGCATTTCGTTGTGAAGCGCCTCACAGGGGAAGCCGCCGCCGATTGACGCCATCACGGGCTGGTGCTCTGAATGGCTGACGAACGACCGGCGCCGCGATCGGTGTCGGTTCGCTCGGCGATGAACGGATCAGGGGGAAACCGGTGAAGCGCTTGGATGGAAAGATCGCCTGGGTAACCGGCGCGGGATCGGGGATCGGCGAGGCGGCGGCGCTCGGACTGGCACGCGCCGGCGCCACGACCGTCCTGACCGGCCGTCGTGCGGCGCCGCTCGCCGATGTCGCCCGCCGCATCACCGCCGAGGGCGGCAGCGCCTCGGTGCAGCCGGGCGATCTGATGCAGCCGACGACGGCGCGGCGGATCGCCGAGGCGATCACGCAGCAATTCGGCCGCCTCGACATTCTCGTCAACAATGCCGGCCTCAACATCGTGAAGCGAAGCTGGCGGCAGCTCGAGGAAGACGGCGCCGACGAGGTCATGCGCGGCAATCTCGCGAGCGCCTTCTATTGCGTGATCGCCGCGCTGCCGATCATGCGGGCGCAGAAGGATGGAATCCTCATCCATACGGCGTCCTGGGCGGGTCGCTTCGTCAGCCCGGTCTCAGGCCCGGCCTACACCGCGGCCAAGCATGGCGTCGTCGCGATGAGCCACAGCATCAACGGCGAGGAATGCATGAACGGCATCCGTTCCTCGGTGATCTGCCCGGCCGAGGTGGCGACGCCGATCCTCGACAAGCGGCCGGTGCCGGTGAGCGCGGAGGAGCGCGCGCGCATGCTGCAATCCGAGGATCTCGGCGATCTCATCTGCTACATCGCCGCCCTGCCGCCGCATGTCTGCCTCAACGAGGTGCTGATCAGCCCGACCTGGAATCGCGGCTACGTGGCGATGCTGCAACAAGCCCATCTCAAGGTGTGAACTCCCCAATGGTGATGATCAAAGCCGATCGCCTGCAAAATCTGGTGGGCGACATCTTCAGGGCTGCCGGCTGCTCGCGCGCGGAGGCGGCGCGCATCGCGCGCTACCTCGTCGCCGCCAACCTCGCCGGTCACGACAGCCACGGCGTCGTCCGCGTGCCGCGCTATGTCGAGATGCAGAAGGACGGTCGCGTCCTCGCCGATCAGACAGTCTCCGTGACGGTGGACACGCCGGTACTCGCGGTGCTCGACGGCAAGTTCGGCTTCGGCCAGAGCGTCGCGCCGCAGGCGGTGGCGATCGGCGTCGAGAAGTGCAAGGCGATGGGATTGTCGGCGGTGTCGCTGCGCAATTCCGGCCATGTCGGCCGGGTCGGCGACTGGGCGGAGATGGCCGCCGCCGCCGGCCTCATCTCGATTCATTTCGTTAATGCCGGCGGCAGCGTCCTGGTCGCGCCCTTCGGCGGCGCCGAGCGGCGCTTCTCGACCGCGCCCTGCTGCATTGGCGTGCCGCTGCCGGGACGCCCGCCGCTGGTCCTCGATTTCGCCACCTCGGTGGTCGCCGAGGGCAAGGTCCTGGTCGCCAGCCAGGGCGGCAAGAAGATTCCCGGCCATGCTCTGATCGGTCCCGACGGCGCGATGAGCGGCGATCCGACGATGCTCTATGGCGAGCACACGCCAACCGGGCCGCGCGATTTTCGCAAGGGCGCCGGCGCCATCCGCGCCTTCGGCGACCACAAGGGATCGGGCCTCGCCTTGATGTGCGAAATTCTCGGCGGCGCGCTGACCGGCAATGGCTGCGCCTCGCTCGAGCGGCGCTCTGCCAACGGCATGTTCTCGCTCTATGTCGATCCCTCGCGCATCGATCCCGAGCATATCTTCCCGCCCGAAGCGGTGCGCTATGTCGATCATGTGAAGAGCGCCAAGCCGTCCGAACCGGGCGGCGAGGTGCTGGTGCCCGGCGAGGCGGAGGAGAAGAGCCGCGCAAAGCGGCTAACCGAGGGTATTCCGCTGCCCGACGACACCTGGACATCGATCATGGCGACGGCACGCTCGGTGGGTCTCGCGGAAGCAGCCGCCGACAGCCGCTAGTCGTCTCGCCCACGCTTACAGGAGGATGCGATGCAGGCCGTGGTTTTCATGGGCGATCGCAAGCTGGAGCTGTTGAATTTCGACGATCCGACGCCCGGCCCAGGCGAGGTGGTGCTCGAGATCAAGGCCTCCGGCATGTGCGGCAGCGATCTCAAATTCTATCGCGCATCGAAAAGCGGCAGCCAGGCACTCGGCCTCGGCAAGACGAGCGGTCCGGTCATCGCCGGCCATGAGCCGTGCGGCGTCGTCGTCGCGGTCGGCGCCGGTGTCGCCGAGCGCGAGGCGCCGCTCGACGCGCGCGTCATGGTGCATCATTACAAGGGCTGCGGCGTCTGCCAGCATTGCCGCGTCGGCTGGTCGCAGCTTTGCGCCGAAGGCATCGTCGTCTATGGCGTCACCGGCCATGGCGCCCATGCCCGCTACATGAAGGTGCCGGCGAGCACGTTGGTGCCCTTGCCGGACGCACTCTCCTTCGAGACCGGCGCGGCGATCTCCTGCGGCACCGGCACCGCCTATGGCGCGCTGCGCCGGATGAATCTCTCGGGGCGCGACACTATCGCGATCATCGGTCAGGGACCGGTCGGGCTCTCGGCGACCCAGCTCGCCAGCGCGATGGGCGCGCGGGTGATCGCACTCGACATCAGCCCCGAGCGCCTGGCGCGCGCCACCGAATTCGGTGCCGACGCCACGGTCAATCCGTCATCCAATGATCCGATCGCCGCGATCAAGGATCTGACGCACGGGCTCGGCGCCGAGCTGACGCTCGATACCTCCGGCACGCCGGCCGGGCGCCTGGTCGCGGTGCGCAGCGCGCGCACCTGGGGCACGGCCTGCTTCGTCGGCGAGGGCGACAGCGTGACGCTCGATGTCAGCGCCGACATGCTGCGCAAGCAGCTCACCATCATCGGCTCGTGGACGTTCTCCACCACCGGCCAGGCGGATTGCGCCGATTTCGTCGCCGACCGCAAGGTCGCGGTCGACCATCTCTTCACCCATCGCTGGCGGCTCGATCAGGCGACGGAAGCCTATCGGCTGTTCGATGCGCAGACCACGGGCAAGGGCGTCTTCCTGATGTAGCGGCCACGCCGCTATGGCGAGGTCGAGCCGGCGAGCTTCTCCCAGATTTCCTTCGGCTCGACGCCGAGCGACAGGCAGATCTCATTGAAGGCGCTCGTCTTGGCAGGCGAGATCGCGCCATCGGCGGTGAGCACGAGATAGGCGATGCGTAGCAGGGTGCGTGCGGATTTATAATCGGCGGCGTAGCGACCGATCTTCTGCTCGAGCACGGAAGCAGCGCGCTCGCGATCGGATCTCAAATCGTCGAGGAAGTCGTCGAGGATGGCGATCGCTTTGTGCGGATCGTAGATACGCAACCGCTCCATCGTCTCGATGATCGCATCGATCCGATAGCGACCGCTGAGGCTGACCCGGCCGTCGGCCAGCGCCGTCAGCGCGCAGACCGCCATCGCTGCCTTCAAGAATCCCTTGTTCTGATAGCGCTCGACCTCGCTCTTCAGTTTTTCTAGCAGACTCATGGCGTGCTCCCCCGGGCGCGTGCTCGGCCTCGGCGCCGATTAAACGCCATCGCGGCGGTGCCGTCAGCATTTCAATCGTCCGCCAGCGTCGGAGAGCTCTCGATACCGACGGGCAGTGTTTGCCTGTGCCGTGGAATTGGCTCAAACTGCTCATCTCGCAACGACGGAGGCCGGCAATGGAGATCGTGCCGCTCGGTCCCGGTTTCGCTGCCGAATTACGCGGCATCGGCTTGGCCGATGTGGTGGTGCGGCCGGAGCGCTATGACGCGGTGCGTGCGGCTTTCGAGGAACATTCGGTGCTGCTCTTTCGCGGCCAGGATGTGACGGACGATGCCCAACTCGCCTTCACGCGCTGTTTCGGGCCACTGGAGGTCACCAAGCGTGCCTCGCTCGGCGAGGGCAGCCACTTCTCGATCCTGACCAACCTCGACCCCGACGGGCTTGTCGTCGCCGCCGATCACCGTCAGGCGCTGGTGGCGAAGGCCAATCAGCTCTGGCATACCGACAGCTCGTTCAAATCCACCCCGGCGCTCGCCTCGGTGCTCTCTGCCCGGGTTATTCCGCCGAATGGCGGCGAAACCGAGTTCGCCTCGACCCGGCTCGCCTGGCAACGCCTGCCGGACGATCTGCGTGCGCGCCTGGCGAACGCCTTTGCCTGGCACGATTACGCGCATTCCCGCGGCAAGATATCACCCGATCTGGCGACGCCGGTGGAACGGGAGACGCTGCCGCCGGTGCGCTGGCGGATGGCGTGGCGCAATCCGGTGAATGGGAAACTGTCGCTCTATGTCGCCTCGCACGCCTTCGCGATCGACGGGATGCCGGCGGCCGAGGCGCAAGCGCTCCTGCAGGCGCTGATTGCGCTGGCGACCGCGCCGGAACATACCTATCTCCACCACTGGCGGCCCGGCGACGTCATCATGTGGGACAATCGGGCGACCTTGCATCGCGGCCGGCCCTGGCCCGAAGGGCTGCCTCGCCACGTCGTGCGCACCACCGTCGCCGCGACCGACGCGGATGGCTTGGCGAGCGTGCGTCCGACGTAACGCCGGACGCACGCTCGCCTGTTCTACCGCAGCGGCAAATCTGTGAGTGGCGGACTATAAGGGCTAGATCAACCGTTCTCGCAGCAGCGAAGGACGGTCGGATGAAGCCTCCCGGTTCGAAGATTGGTCTCGCCCTGGGCAGCGGCGTCGCCCGGGGGTGGGCGCATATCGGCGTTTTGCGGGCTCTCGAGCGGCGCGGCATCAAGCCGGATATCGTCTGCGGCACCTCGATCGGTGCGCTCATCGGCGGAGTCTATCTGGGCGGCCAGCTCGACGAGCTCGAGGATTGGGCTCGTCAGCTGAACAAGGTCCGTCTGTCATGGCTCTTCGATTTTCAGCTCGGCTATGGCGGGTTGATCGCCGGTCGGCGAATCATGCAGATTTTCGACCGCGAGCTGCGCGACCGCCTGATCGAGGATCTGCCCCGCCGCTTTGCCTGCGTCACCACCGAGTTCGGCACCGGACACGAAGTCTGGTTGCAAAGCGGCAATCTGATCGACGCGGTGCGGGCCTCCTACGCCCTGCCGGGACTCTTCCCGCCGGTAAAAATCGACGGCCGCTGGCTGCTCGACGGCGCCCTGGTCAATCCCGTGCCGGTATCGGTATGCCGGGCGCTCGGCGCGCGCATCGTGATCGCCGTCAATCTCAACGCCGATGCCTTCGGTGACGAGATCGTTGCGCCGGAGGAGGGAAACGCGGCGGCCAAGCAGACGATCGGCAATACGTCGTTCGGCCTGCCCGGGGCCGCGCTGGTCCGCGCCCTGTTCAGCCGCGACAACGACGCGCCGAGCATGTTCAGCGTCATGTCCAGCTCGCTCAACATCGTTCAGGACCGCTTGACCCGATCGCGGCTGGCCGGCGATCCGCCCGACGTGACGATCGTCCCGAAGCTGGGCGATATCGGCTTGATGCAGTTCGATCGGGCTGCCGAGAGTATCGCCGCCGGCGAGCGCGCCGCCGAGATGGCCGAAAGAGCTATCACCGAAGCGATGCGACGGCTCGACTATGATCATGCCGCGCCGTTCGGGAGCGTGGCGGCCGCGAGCTGAACCGAGAACGGCGCGTTGCGATGAGCTCACGTCGCCGGCGCCTTCGCGATGGCGCAGTGCGAGGGTGGACGTGGTAATCTCCTGTCGCCTCACCTGATCGTGGGCGTGATCCGAACCAGGCATCACGGAGCGGAGACGATCGGTATGAACGCGCTCAAAGCGTTGCAGCAATATGACCAATCGATCTGGCTCGACTATCTCCGGCGCGATCTGCTCACCGGCGGCCTCGCACGGCTGATCGCCGAGGACGGGCTGCGCGGCATGACGTCGAACCCCTCGATCTTCGAGAAGGCGATCGGCGGCAGCACCGATTACGATTCTGCGATCCGCGAGCTGATCGGCCGGCGCGACGTCGATCCCGCCTCGCTTTTCGAGCAACTCGCCATTGCCGATATTCAGCAGGCCGCCGATATTTTCCGCCCCGTCTATGACGCAACCGAGCGGCGTAACGGCTATGTCAGCCTCGAAGTAGGGCCCGAGCTCGCCTTGAAGACCGATGAGACGATCGCCGAGGCGCGCCGGCTGTGGCGCGCCGTCGATCGTCCGAACGTCATGATCAAGGTGCCGGGGACGCCGGCCGGCGTGCCGGCGGTCCTTCAGCTCACCAGCGAAGGCATCAACGTCAACATCACTCTGCTCTTCGCGCAATCCGCCTATGAGGCGGTCGCCGCGGCTTACATCGAAGGGCTCGAAGCGCATGCCGCCGCAGGCGGCGATGTCGCCGGCGTCGCCAGCGTCGCCAGTTTCTTCCTCAGCCGGATCGACACGATGGTGGATGACGCCATCGCCGCGCGGCTGAAGGACACGTCGTCTGTCGAGCAACGAGCGGCCCTCGAAGGGCTGCGCGGCAAGGTCGCCATCGCCGGCGCGAAGCTGGCCTATCAATATTACAAGACCCTGTTCGGCGGTGCGCGCTGGCGGGATTTCGCGCGTCGGACCGGCGCGCAGACGCAGCGCCTGCTGTGGGCGAGCACGGGAACGAAGAACCCGGCCTATCGCGATGTCCTCTACGTTGAAGAGCTGATCGGTCCCGATACCGTCAATACGCTTCCGCCGGCGACGATGGACGCCTTCCGCGACCACGGAAGGCCGCGGGCCAGTCTCGGAGAGGGGCTCGACGAGGCGCGTCGGGTGATGGCGACGGTCGACCGGGTGGGGATTCCACTCCCTGCCACCACCGACACGCTGGTGACGGACGGCATTCGCCTCTTCGCCGACGCCGCCGACAAGCTGCTCGGCGCGGTGGCACGCAAGCGCGCGGCCGTTCTCGCCGATCGCCTCGACCGCCAGACCGTCTCGCTCGACGAGGCGCTGCAGAAATCGGTCGAGGCGTCGCTCGAGTCCTGGCGGCGCGGCGGCGCGGTGCGCCGCCTGTGGGAAGGCGATGCGGCGCTGTGGACGGGCGGGGACGAGACGAAATGGCTGGGTTGGCTGCGCGTCGTCGATGATCGCCTCGCCCATGTCGACCAGTTGAAGCGACTGGCCGCCGAAATCAAGGAAGCGGGCTTTTCCCATATCCTTCTCCTCGGCATGGGTGGATCGAGTCTCGGACCCGATGTCCTTGCCGCGACATTCGGGCGGCAGCCCGGCTTTCCCCAACTGCATGTCCTCGATTCGACCGATCCTGCGGAGGTCAGGGCGCGGGAGGCCGAGATCGATATCGCCCGGACGCTGTTCATTGTGTCGAGCAAGTCGGGCACCCCCCTCGAACCCGCCATGTTCAAGGATTATTTCTTCGCCCGCGTCAAAGACACGGTCGGTGCCGCTTCGGCCGGCCGGCATTTCATCGCCATCACCGACCCCGGCTCGGCGCTCGAGCGCATGGCCAGGGCGGAGGGGTTCCGCGGCGTCTATCACGGCGATCCCGCGATCGGCGGTCGCTATTCGGTGCTGTCCGATTTCGGCATGGTGCCGGCCGCGGCGATGGGGCTCGACGTGGCAGCATTCCTCCACGCCGCCAAGACCATGGTGCAGTCCTGCGCCGCCAGCGCGCCGCCGGCGGACAATCCCGGCGTGGTGCTCGGCACGATCATGGGCGTGGCGGCGAAAGCCGGCCGTGACAAGCTCACGATCGTCGCATCGCCAGGCATCGCCGAGTTCGCTGCCTGGCTGGAGCAGCTCGTCGCCGAATCGACCGGCAAGCACGGCAAGGGGCTGATCCCGATCGCCGCCGAGCCGCTTGGCCCGCCGCAGATCTATGGCGACGATCGCCTCTTCGCCTATCTCCGCCTCGATGCCGCCGCCGACGCCGCGCAGGACCGCGCCGTCGAGGCGCTGCAGCGCGCCGGGCAGCCGGTCGTTCGTATCGCCTTGCGCGATGCTGGGCTGATCGGCCAGGAGTTCTTCCGATGGGAGATCGCCACCGCGGTCGCCGGCGCGATCCTCGGCATCGATCCCTTCGACCAGCCGGATGTCGAAGCCAGCAAGGTCAAGACGCGCGAGCTCACCGACGCACACGAGAAGAGCGGGAAATTGCCGCCGGAACGGCCGATCTTCGCGCGGGACGGCATCGCCCTCTTCACCGATGAGCGCAACGCCAAGCAACTTGCCGATCTCGGCGCCGGCGCCTCGCTGGTAAGCTATATCCAGGCGCATCTCGGCCGCTTGCGGCAAGGCGACTACTGCGCGCTGCTCGCCTATGTCGAGCGTAACCGGCCGCATGAGGCGGCGCTGCAGGGGATGCGACGTGCCATCCGCGACGCCAAGCACGTCGCCACCTGCGTCGGCTTCGGGCCGCGCTTCCTGCATTCCACCGGCCAGGCCTATAAAGGCGGTCCCAATTCCGGCGTCTTTCTCCAGATCACCTGCGAGAATGCCAGGGATCTCGATGTGCCCGGCCGTCGTTACAGCTTCGGCACCGTCAAAGCGGCGCAAGCGCGCGGCGACTTCGACGTCCTCGCCGAGCGCGGCCGACGCCTATTGCGCGTCCATCTCGGCAGCGATGTCGCAGCGGGGCTCGCCGCGCTAGGATCGGCGATCGAGCAAAGTCTCGGCTGATCGCAGGAAGGGAGCACGGCATGCAGTTGGGAATGATCGGCCTCGGGCGCATGGGCGGCAACATCGTGCGCCGCCTGATGCGCGGCGGGCATGAATGCGTCGTCTACGACAAGAGCGCCGCCGCGGTCGCGGCTCTCGAAGCCGAGGGTGCCAGGGGCGCCGGCAGCGTCGCCGATCTCGTCGCCGCACTGACGAAGCCGCGAGCGATCTGGATCATGCTGCCTGCGGGCGAGATCACCGGGGCAGCGGTCGACGAACTGGCCGCGTTGCTCGCGCCTGGCGACGTCGCCATCGATGGCGGGAATTCCTTCTATCAGGACGACATAAAACGCGCCGCCATGCTGCAGTCGAAGGGCATCCTCTATCTCGATGTCGGGACGAGCGGCGGCGTCTGGGGGCTGGAGCGCGGCTATTGCATGATGATCGGCGGCGACCGCGACGCCGTCGCGCGGCTCGACCCGATCTTCGATACGCTCTCGCCGGGCATCGGCACGATCGAGCGGACCCCCGGGCGCGAGTCCAAGCGCGGCTCCGCCGAACGCGGCTATATTCATTGCGGCCCGAGCGGCGCCGGTCATTTTGTCAAGATGATCCATAACGGCATTGAATACGGTCTGATGCAGGCCTATGCCGAAGGTTTCGATATCTTACACAGCGTCGCCACGGCATCTGTTCCGCCCGAGCGGCGCTACGATTTCGATCTCGCCGACATCGCCGAAGTCTGGCGGCGCGGCAGCGTCGTCTCCTCCTGGCTGCTCGACCTCACCGCCATCGCGCTGACGAAGACCCCCGATCTCGCTGCCTATTCCGGCGTCGTCGAGGATTCCGGCGAGGGGCGCTGGACGATCAACGCCGCGATCGAGCAGGCAGTCCCGGCCGATGTGCTGTCGGCCGCCCTCTTCGCCCGTTTCCGCTCGCGACAGGATCATACCTTCGCCGAACGCATGCTGTCGGCGATGCGCTTTCAATTCGGCGGCCATGTCGAGAAGAAGCCGGGGAGCGATTGAGATCGATGGCCGAGCCCGCCGCCGACCGACGGACCGCCAAGCCGGCAGATCCCTGCGTCCTGACGATTTTCGGCGGGGCGGGAGACATGACCAAGCGCCTGCTGGCGCCGGCTCTCTGCAACCTGATCGAATCCCGCCTCCTGCCGGAGCAGTTCGCGGTGGTCGGCATTGCCCGCACCGCGATGGACGCCGCCGCCTATCGCCGGATGATCGATGATAGTATCGGAGAATTCGCCAACGCCGCGATCAAGCCGGCGACGAAGCGATGGCTCACCGAGCGCTGCCACTATTTGCAGGGCTCGTTCGACGATCCCGCGACCTATGAGAAATTGCGCGACATGCTCGGCGAGTTCGCCGCGACCTACGGCACGCGCAACGCCATCTTCTACCTCGCGACGCCGCCCGACGCCTTCGCGCCGATCGTCCGCCGGCTCGGCAAGGCGGGGTTGGTCGAGGAGAGCGAGGGCGCTTGGCGCCGCGTCATCATCGAGAAGCCGTTCGGCCACGATCTCGAATCCGCCCGCAAGCTGAACCGCAAGATCCGGCGCGTCCTCGACGAGGAGCAGATCTATCGCATCGACCATTATCTCGGCAAGGAGACGGTTCAGAACATTCTCGCCTTCCGCTTCGGCAACGGCATCTTCGAGCCGCTATGGAGCCGCCAGCATATCGACCACGTGCAGATCACCGCGGCCGAGACGGTCGGCGTCGAGACGCGCGGCAATTTCTACGACGCCACCGGCGCGCTCCGCGACATGGTGCCCAACCACATCTTCCAACTTCTCGCGCTGACCGCGATGGCAGCGCCCAACTCCTTCGCCGCCGACGCCGTGCGCAGCGAGAAGACCAAGGTGCTCGACGCCGTCCATCGCTTCAGCGACGAGGATGCCGTGCAGAATGTCGTGCGCGGCCAGTACGTCGCCGGCACGATCAATGGCAGGGCGGTGAAGGACTATCGGCACGAAGCCAATGTCGCCCGCGATTCCACCACCGAGACCTACGTCGCCATGAAGCTGATGATCGACAATTGGCGCTGGGCCGGCGTGCCGTTCTACCTGCGCACTGGCAAGGCGATGGCGCGACGCAAGACCGAGATCGCCATCCGCTTCAAGCAGGCGCCTTTGGCGCTCTTCCGCGACACGCCGGTCGACCGGCTGACGCCGAACTGGCTGGTGATGCATATCCAGCCCGAGGAGGGTGTCTCGCTGCAATTCGGCGCCAAGATCCCGGGACCGATCGTGCAACTCGGCAGCGTGAAGATGGATTTCCGCTACACCGATTATTTCGCGGCAAAGCCGAGCACCGGCTACGAGACGTTGATCTACGATTGCATGATCGGCGACGCCACGCTCTTCCAGAGCGCCGATAATATCGAGATGGGCTGGCGCGTCGTCCAACCGATTCTCGATGCCTGGCGCGGCCGGCGAGCAGAGGAGATCGCGTTCTATCCGGCAGGCAGCGTCGGCCCGATAGAGGCGGATGTCTTCATCGAGCGGGACGGGCGGCGATGGCGTGCGCTCGACGGCGCCGGCGACGAGGTGCCGTGATGACGGCGATCGACCGAGCAGCGGCGGCGGCGCTATCGGCGGTGATCGCCGACGTCGACGGCACCTTGGTGACGACCGACAAGGTCCTCACCCCGCGCGCCCAGGCGGCGGTCGCGGCGCTGCACGCGGCGGGCATCGTCTTTGCCATCATCAGCAGCCGCCCGCCGCGGGGCTTGCGCATGCTGATCGAGCCGCTCGCCATCACCACCCCGATCACCGGCTTCAATGGCGGCATGCTGGTGAGTCCCGACTTCACCGTGCTCGAGCAGCATCTCATCGATCCGGTGGTCGCCCGACGAGCCGTCGCCGCGATCACCGAGTACGGCGCGCAGCCCTGGGTTTTCACCGGCGGCGACTGGCTGGTGCGCGAGACCGACAGCCGCTACGTCGCGCATGAGCAGCACACCGTGCAATTTCCGCCCACCGTGGTCGCGGATTTCGGCGCCAGCCTCGACGGCGCCAGCAAGATCGTCGGCGTCAGCGCCGATTTCGCCCTGCTGGCACGCTGCGAAATCGAGACGCAGGCGCGCCTCGGCGCGGAGGCCTCGGTCGCGCGGTCGCAACTCTACTACCTCGACGTCACCCATTCCCTGGCCAACAAAGGCGCCGCGGTGCTCGCCCTCGCCCGGCACTTGAACGTCCCGACCGGGAAGATCGCCACGATCGGCGATGGAAGCAACGACATCCCGATGTTCGCCCAGAGCGGCATCAGCATCGCCATGGGCAATGCCAGTCCGGAGGTCCAGGCGCAGGCGCAGTTCGTCACCGGGTCGAACGAGGAAGACGGCTTTGCCGCGGCGATCGAACGGATTCTGCTGTTGCGCGCGCCCGAGGCCGGAACGGCGGGAGATGGACGCCATGCCGATCCCCTCGGTCAGTGAGCGCGAGCGGCAGAAGCGCGCCGCCGCCGCACGCACCGTCGAATTCGTCATGCCCGGCATGGTGCTCGGGCTGGGCAGCGGCTCGACCGCCGAGCTCGTCCTCAAGGCTCTCGCTGTGCGCGTCGCGCAAGGTTTGCGCGTCGCTGGCATCCCGACCTCGCAGCGGACCGAGGCGCGAGCGCGGCAGCTCGGCTTGACGCTGACCGATTTCGCCACGTACCGCCACATCGATCTGACGATCGATGGTGCCGACGAGGTCGAGCGGGGAAGGCTCAATCTCATTAAGGGACGAGGCGGCGCCTTGCTGCGCGAGAAGATCGTCGCCGCGGCCAGCGCACGGATGATCGTGGTGGTCGACGAGTCGAAGCTCGTCGACCGCCTCGGCACGCTTGGCCCGCTTCCGGTCGAGATCGTCGCCTTCGGCTGGCAGGTCGTTCTCGACCGCCTGGCAGAGAGCGGCGCGGTCCCGACGTTGCGCCGGGTCGGCGCGATGCCGTTCGTCACCGATGGCGGAAATTACATCGCCGATTGCGTCTTTCCCGGCATTGCCGATCCCGAGGCGCTGCAGGCGCGTCTCGCGGCGATGATCGGAATCGTCGAGAGCGGGTTGTTCGTCGGACTGGCCGACACGGTCGTCATCGGCGGTCGATCCGGAATCGAGATCATCGAGAGATGCGCCGCGGGGATCAGCTGAGGGCGCGCGTGATCATCGCCTGTGCTTCCTGCTGGATACGCCGCAGGTGCTCGGCGCCGCGGAAGCTCTCGGCATAGATCTTGTAGACGTCTTCGGTACCGGAGGGGCGGGCGGCGAACCAGCCGCCGTCGCTGATTACCTTGATGCCGCCGATCGGCTGGTCGTTGCCCGGCGCGCTGGTCAGCGCCGCGCGGATCGTCTCGCCGGCAAGGAGTCCGGCGCCGATCTGCTCGGCCGATAGCGTCTTCAGCAGGTTCTTTTGCGCCGGCGTCGCCGGGGCGTCGATCCGCTCGTAAAAGGACATGCCGAGCTCGCGCGTCAGCCCGGCGAAGATCTCGCCGGGGTCTTGTCCGGTCCGCGCAGTCATCTCGGCGGCGAGGAGACCAAGGATGATACCGTCCTTGTCGGTCGTCCACACCGTGCCGTCGAGGCGCAGGAACGCCGCGCCGGCGCTCTCCTCGCCGCCGAAGCCGAGCGAGCCGTCAAGCAGGCCGCCGACGAACCATTTGAAGCCGACCGGCACCTCGAGCAGCCGGCGGCCCAGCTTGGCGGCGACGCGGTCGATGAGGGAGCTGCTGACGATGGTCTTGCCGACGCCGCTATCGCCGCGCCAGCCAGGTCGGTTCTGGAAGAGATAGGAGATGGCGGCGGCCAGATAGTGGTTGGGGTTCATCAGCCCGCTCGAGGGACAGACGATGCCGTGACGGTCGGCATCGGTGTCGTTGGCGAAGCCGATGTCGAAGCGCTCGCGCAGCGAGACCAGCCGCGTCATCGCGTAAGGCGACGAGCAATCCATCCTGATCTTGCCGTCCCAGTCGGCGGTCATGAAGCGGAAGGTCTGGTCGACCGTATCGTCGACCACCGTGGCCGCAATGCCGTAGCGTGCGATGATCGCCGGCCAGAAATCGATCGCGGCACCGCCTAACGGGTCGATGCCGATGCGCACGCCGGCCGCGCGAATCGCCGCCATGTCGACGACGCTGGCGAGATCGCCGACATAGGACGCAATGTAGTCGTGACGGTGGACGGTCGCGGATTTGCGCGCCCGCTCATAAGGCATGCGGCGCAGCTCAGCGAGGTTCTCGGCGAGCATCGTGTTGGCCGCGCGCTCGATCCACCCCGTGGCATCGGTATCCGCCGGCCCGCCGTGCGGCGGATTGTATTTGTAACCGCCATCGGCCGGCGGGTTGTGCGACGGCGTGATGACGACGCCATCGGCGAGACCGCGCGTGCGGCCTTTATTATAGGTGAGGATCGCGTGCGAGATCGCCGGCGTCGGCGTGAAGCCGTCATGCGCGTCGATCATCACCTCGACGCCGTTGGCGGCGAAGACTTCGAGCGCGCTGGCGAGGGCCGGCTCGGAGAGAGCGTGCGAGTCGATGCCGATGAACAGCGGCCCGTCGATGCCCTGCTGCTGGCGGTGGTGGCAGATCGCCTGGCTGATCGCCAGTATGTGGCCTTCGTTGAACGAGGTGTCGAAGGCGGAACCGCGGTGACCGGAGGTGCCGAAGGCGACACGCTGGGCCGCGATTGCCGGATCCGGCTTGTTGGTGAAATAGGCCGTCACTAGGCGCGGCACATTGACCAGCATCGACTGCGTTACTGGTTTGCCAGCCAGGGGGTTCACCGTCTCCGCCATCTCGTCGTCTCCGGATCCGCGGCGTCGTCCGCGAAGGTCGAGCATAGGCCGGGGCGAAGGTGGTTCAAAGCGCCTTGCGGAATGTCAGGTTGATGCGGCACCGGCCGGTCAGCGGATGGTCGCCCTCCGCGAGCGGGCCGACGCCGTGGAAGGCCAGGCGGGCGGGACCGCCCCAGACGACGATATCGCCGCTCTCCAGTCGCAGACGGCGCGGCCGGTCGCTGCGGCGCAAGCCACCGAACAGGAATACCGCGGGCAGTCCGAGCGAGACCGACACGATGGGGGCGGTGAAATCGCGTTCGTTGCGATCCTGGTGCAGCGAGAGCCGCGTCCCAGGCTCGTAACGGTTGATCAGGCAGGAATCAGGCGCGAATCCGTCGAAGCCGGCAGCGACCGCGGCACGCTCGGCGAGGCGGCAGAACGGCGACGGCATTGCCGGCCATTGGCGCCCGGTCGTCGGGTCGCTCGCATCGTAGCGATAGCCGCGGCGATCGGTGACCCAGCCGGCGCGGCCGCAATTGGTCATCGCCACCGACATCCGATAGCCGCCGGGCGTCGTCATATGGCGGAATGGTGCCGCCGCAAGGATAGTCTCGAGCGCCGTCAGCAAATCGACCACATCGGCTTCGGCCCATCGCCTGAGAACCACCGCCCTCTCGGCGAGCGGCTCGATCGTCATGTCGGCGCTCGGTCCGCCGCGCAGCAGATCGCCCATTGCCGCGTCGGGGATCATCGTCATTTGGCGTCGTGGAAAATGACGCCTAGCGTATGGCGGCGACCCGAGCGCAGCCGGCTTACGCCATGGCGCAGATTGACTCGATAGAAGCCGCGAGTGCCGCGAGCCGGGCGATGATGCACGGGAAAGATCACGCCATCCCCCTGGCCGAGCGGCACGATCTCGACGCGCGATTGCATGCGCGGTCGCTGTTCGGTCAAGACGAACTCGCCGCCGGTGAAATCGCGGCCTGGCGTCGACAGGAGAAAAGCAGCCTGCAGCGGAAAGACATGCTCGCCATAGAGATCCTGATGAAGACAATTATAGTCGCCCTCGCCGTAGCGCAACAGGAGCGGGGTCGGCTTGGTCTGTCCCGCGCGATGACAACGAGCGAGAAACGCCGCGTGGCCGTCGGGATAGCGCCTCGCGATGCCGAGAGTTTCGTTCCAGCGATTGGCAATCGTGGCGAGCGGCGCATAGAGCGCGGTGCGGAGGCCGACAACAAGCTCGGGAAGGGGATGGCTGAAATATTGGTACTCGCCGCGCCCGTAGCCATGGCGCGCCATCACGATCCGGCTGCGGAAGCGGTCCGCCGCATCATAGGTCGCGACCAGCATCTCGCATTCCTGCGCAGACAGCACCGCCGTCATGATCGCGCAGCCATCGGTATCGAGACTGGCGGCAATTTGCCGCCAGTCTCGCTGCGCGATCCGCGCCGCGATGTCCGGCGCTGTCGTCGGTGCCCGCCGGCCCGTTACAGCGCCGGCGGTCATGCGGCTTCCCGCTCGAGCAGGGCCCGCTTGCGCGCCGCGCCCCACCGGTAACCCGAAAGCGTGCCATTCGTGCGCACGACCCGGTGACAGGGAATGGCGATTGCGAGCGCATTGGCGGCGCAGGCCTGGGCCACGGCGCGCGTCGCCCGCGATGCGCCGATGCGCTCGGCGATCTCGCGATAGCTCATCGTTGCGCCCGGTTGAATCTCGCGCAGCGCGCGGCAGATCGAGGCCACGTGCCGGCATCTCGACCAGCTCGACGATCCTCGTGACTAACGGCACGAGTGCTTGGCCGCCATCGATCAGCTGCGCCGTAGGAAAGCGGGCGCGAAGGTCCTGCAGCAAACGATCAGTGTCGTCCGCGAGCAAGATGGCCACAACACCCTCATCGGTCGCAGCAACGAGAATCGCGCCGAGTGAGCAGGTGCCGAATGCAAAGCGGATCGGCTCGTGGTCGCGACCACGATCCTTGGCGCCTGTTGCCTGTGCGGTCGTCATGATCAAGCTCCTCTACTCTATCGACGCCCGCTATCGTGGCGCCGCGAGCGGTATTTTGGCATTTGCGCGCCGATAGACACTCCGGTCCTTGCTCTCAAAATAAGCTTTTCAAGCGAGCGGGACTGCCACGACGAGCGATGAGGCGTCGATTCTGTTTCGGCTGATTGTTCTTGATTTGTTCTGATGAGGTGATACCCTGCAGACGAGGCTTCCGCCAATGCAATTGTCTCTCGCGCTCAATGACAGGCAGGTTCTGTGGCAGATCCGCGGGTGCCTTCTCGCCCGCTTCGGCCCGCAACGGGATGCCATGCGCCGCGATCCCGTAAGCCAGCTCGTCAATGCGATTATCAGCGCCAAGACGCGGGACGAGGTATCGTCTGCCGCCTTCGAAAGATTGCGGCGCCGCTATCCATCGTGGGATGCGCTCCGCCTGGCAGCGCCCGGCGAGGTCGAGGCAATCATCGCCCCCGTCCATCACGCCGACAGCAAGGCGGTTTACCTACCCCAGGCGCTTCGCAAAATCGTGGCGTCTACCGGGTCGCTCGAGCTCGATTTCCTGATCGATTGGGACGAGGAGATGGCGATGCAATGGCTCCGGGGCTTGGCCGGCGTCAAGTCCAAGGTCGCGGCGACGGTACTCAATTTCAGCACCCTGCGGATGCGCGTGCTGCCGGTCGATACTCATCTGCTGCGCGTCGGCGAGCGGCTGGGGCTGCTGCCGCCGGGCGCCGATTATAAGTCCGGCTACGAGCTGTGGATGCGTCTCGTGCCCGACCAATGGGATGCCGACGATCTCTACGAGCTCCATTGGCTGCTGAAATATCTCGGCCAGACCTTTTGTCCGTACGGCGTACCGGCCTGCACCCATTGCCCGCTAGGCGATCTCTGTCCCGGTAATGTTGCTCGTCGAGGCGGGACCGTGGCGCTCGGGAAGACGGTGGCGACACGGCGTTGATTGGCCGCGCACGGGCGATCGATGCCGCTCTGCGCGGGTTCGCTTTCGGTGGAACGCCGCAGGATTCGGCGGCACGGCCGAAATGCTGCTCGCGGGCGAGAGCGAGGAGAAACTCCAGCTTGTCGATCATGGCAGCGTTCCCGCGCGCTTCGCTCCGCGCCTATGAGGGTGTGAAGCCAAGCGCCGTCAGCGCGATGCGAACCGCCGGATCCTGCAGGAGCTCGACGAAGCGTCGCACCGCCGGGCGATCGCGACGGGATTTAGGCACGACGAAATCGTACTGCTCGTCCTGCACGGAGATAAAGCCGAGCTCATTCTGGCGGGCCACGCTGGCGATCGCGACGCCCCAATCGGCGCGGCCCTGAGCCACCGCAACGGCGACGGCGTTGTGCGATTTCGGTTGCAACCAGTAGCCCGGCGGTCGGGCGCCGTTCAGGAGACGATCGATCAGCATACGCGTGCCGCTGCCGGCATTGCGGCCGACCATGAAGCAGCCAGGATCGCCGAGCGCCACCGATACCGCCGCCTCCACGGAACACTCCTCGAACCGGCGGTCGCCCTTGCGGAACACGATTCCCTGCAGGCGGCGATAGCCAGGGACGAGATCCAGCGTCTCGGTCAGGAAGGGATGATTATACGCACCGGTCGCCGGGTCCATGAGATGGATCGCGGCAATGTCGCATTGGCCGCGCTTGGCCGCGGCCAACCCGCCCATGCTGCCGACGTTGAGCGCCTTCACCGAAACGCCCACCATCTGCAATCGGTCGATGATCGCGTCGAGCCCGACGCAATGGCTGCCGATGACGATGAGGTCAGGCAGGCGCAGCGCACGGCCGATGAGCTGCACGTTCACCGGCGCAGCCGCCGCCAGGCTCTCGACATGACGACCGACCGTGATGAAGCCATCGGCCTCGCTGAAGGCGGTTACCGCCCCCGAGCCCTTGGCAATCGGATAGGCGATCGGCGAATTGTCGTCCTCGCCGCGAACCAGCGAGACCATGACGAATTCGGTTCGGCCGGATTCCGAGTTGATGCGCAGGGCAAGGGTCGCCTCGACTCCCTCGGCTTGCTCGGTGGGCAGCCCGGCGAAGGCACGGATTACCGGCGCTGCAAATGCGTGAAACGTGAAGATCGCCGAGGTCGGGAAGCCGGGCAACACGATGATCGGCTTGCCACGCGTGACCGCTAGACAGACAGGCTTGCCCGGCTTCAGCGCGACGCCATGCACGAGGATTCCGGGATCGTTGAAGAGAGCAACGGCCCGATAGCAAAGGTCGCCGGCACCCTTCGACGTACCGCCGGACATGATGACCATGTCGCAGGCGGCGAGGCCCTCATCCACGAGGCGCGAGAGGACCACCTCGTCATCGGGGCCGATGCCAAGCTGCACGGCGATGCCGCCAGCCTCCTCGACGGCGGCCGCGAGGATGGCAGCGTTCGAATCGTAGACCGCCCCGGGACGGAGCGGCTTGCCCGGCGCAACGATCTCGTCGCCTGTCGAGATGATCGCCACGCGTGGCTTGCGGTGGACGTCGACCGTCGCGCAGCCGACTGCAGCCAGCATGCCGATCTCGCGAGAGGTCAGTACCCGTTCAGCGCGCAGAACCGTCTCGCCGCGTGCCAGATCGCTGCCGGCGAAGGCGATGAACTGTCCGGGCGCGGCCGGCCGGCGAATTTCGATGATGGTCCTGCCGTCTTGGTCGATGGCCTCCGTATGCTCGACCATGACCACCGCGTCGGCCCCGCGCGGCACCATGCCGCCGGTCGCGATCAGCGTCGCGGTGCCCGCCGCCACCGCCGCTTGCGGCGCTGCGCCGGGCGTCAGGATCTCATTGTTCAAGGTTAGCGTCTTCGGCGTCTGCTCGCTGGCCCCGACCGTATCGCCCGCGCACACGGCGAAGCCGTCGACGCTCGATCGATCGAACCCGGGGACATCGACCTCCGCGACGATCGGCTTCGCCAGGACCCGGTTCAACGCCTGCGACAGCGGGACCGTCTCGCTGCCGATCGGCCGCAGCTCGAGATGCCGATGAAATCGAACCGTTGCCTCCTCGCGATCCACCACGTCGAGGAACTGATTTTGGTGGGCGAGGCGGCGCAAGGCGGCTTCAATCTCTGACATTGGTCCAAACCAGCTCATCCAACCATCGGGTCCTGCGAAACGTCGCCGCTCGCAAGCAGATACACCTCCACTGTAGCACCCTGTGCGAATCCCTCGCTTCCTTCGGAGATGATGACGAATCCGTCGGCCATGGTGGCGGCGAACAGTCCCGCCTCGTCGAAGGAGGCGATCGGTTCCACCCGATCGTTGCCCAGCCGCCGCACCGGGCAGATCTGGGTGAAGCCGATGGCCGAGACGATCTTGCGCGCTGCTGCGAAGCTGCGCACCGCGTGGGGCAGGCGCGCATCGCGCCCGCCCAGGCGCCGGACGGCACGGCCGGCGAGGACCTCGTAGGCCCACAGGCACGACGACGGCGCGCCGGGCAGCAGGAGGACAAGCGCCGTTCCGACCCGACCGATGCCGGCCGAACCGCCGGGCCGCAGCGCAAGCCCGTACATTGCCAGCTCGCCAATTTCGGCCAATGCAGCGGCAGCTTCGTCGTTGCTGCCGAAGCCAGTGCCTCCCGTAACAAGGATGACATCAGCGTCTGCCGTAGCGGAGATCGCTTCGCAGATCGCGGCGCGCCCGCGTTCGATTCGCCGCTCGCCGGCAATCGTACCGCCGTCACGCGTCACCAGCGCGCGCAGGAGCGGGCCATCGCTATCGGGAATAAGGCTCAGGGGCAGGACGCTCTCGCTCTCCTGGGTTTTGATAACGGGATTATGCCCGACGCTGACCAATCGCACGCGGGGCCGTCTCACGACGGAAAGCCGCGCTAAGCCGGTAGATGCCAGAGCGCCGATGTCCACGGGGCCAACCTGACGTCCGGCAGCCAGGATCGAGGCCCCTCGTCGAATGTGGGTGCCACGCCGCTCGACATTGTCGGCTGGCGTCACGGCATCGATGATCTCGACGAAACCATCGCGCGTTTCTTGCGCGAGTTCCCGCGAGACGATCGCATCGGCACCGGCCGGCATCGGCGCGCCGGCCGCGACACGAACGGCAATGCCCGGGCCGGCTAGCGGAGCCGCCGCATCCGGGGGCTTCACCAGCTGAAAAATCATCGGATTGTAGGTGCCAGCTCCGACGGTTTCCGATGCGCGGAGCGCATAGCCATCGGCCGCCGCTCGATCGAAATGCGGCACGTCGATCGCGGCCGCGACGTCCGCGGCGAGAACGCGTCCCACCGCGTTATCCAGCGAGACCTCCTCTTGCCCGAGCGTGTGGGTATGGGCGTCGATCCAGACCGTGGCGCTTTCCACCGAGATTCGCTCGGCGAAATACCGGGGCCGAGTGCCCTTCTCTGTCGTCATATCCACGACGACTCCGGCTCCGTTTCCAACCTCCGTCCCTCTCATTCTTCCGGTCGCGAAGATGTGCGTCCAAGGGCCAAGAGTAGCATGTCTGTGAGGGAATCCGGGGCTCATGTGGGGTTCTACTCGGACGGTCAGCCGGAAATTTCGTCCCTGCTAAAATAGTCAGGCGGAAGCGATCCCGCTTATCGGCGACGACTATCAGACATGGGTCCCGAAAAGAAAATTCGGTGAGGCGAACCCATCTTGAGCGAAGGCTTCCGGGAAGGACTTCCCGTCGGCCTCTCGATCTCACAGTTCAGGCGACCAAGTCGGGCGGCTCAGCATGACGGCCTCGCCCTATCTCTCATAATGCTGCATACGTATTTATATTATGGTATGGAACTTTCACGGGAGATACGGCACTCTCTCCAACGCCCAGGCGCGCGGGCGCGCGCCTGGGCGGGTCGTAGCGACAGAATGGATTGTGCGATATGGCGCGGATGAAGGGTGCCGATCTGATCACGGAGCATCTGATCAGAAACAAGATCCCCTATGTGTTCGGCATATGCGGACACGGCAATGTCGGCATGCTCGACTCGCTCTACGAGGCGCGCGACAAGATCAAACTCGTCTCGCCGCGTCACGAACAGGTCGCCGCCCACATGGCCGACGCCTATTTCCGCGTCCGGCACGAGGCGGTGGCGACGCTCACCTCCTGCGGTCCCGGCTCGGCGAATATCGTCATGGCGCTGGCTGTCGCTCTATCCGACTCCTCGGCGATCCTCGCGATCACCGCGAACGTGCCGACGCAGCAGTTCAACCGCAGCCCGTTCCAGGAGATCAACCGCCACTATCAGGCGGATTTCGTCAACGTGATCCGCCCGGTAGTGAAGCGTAGCTTCCAGCCGACGCGCGTCGACATGCTGCCTCTGGCGCTGCGCCAAGCGACGACTACGATGCTGTCCGGCCGGCCCGGACCGGTGAACCTCGATATTCCGTTCAACGTGTTTCAGGAGGAAGACGACGTCGAGGTGCCGCCGGTGTCGCCGCCGCTCGGCGCCCAGCGCAGCGGCGCCTCGCCCGACGCGATTTCCGCCGCGCTGGATATGATTCTCAAGGCGGAACGCCCGGTCTTCTTCGTCGGCCACGGCGTCACTCTCTCCGAAGGCAGCGTCGAGCTGACCGCGCTCGCGCACCGGCTCGGCATACCGGTGATCTCCTCGCCAAACGGCTTCGGCTGTCTCGACATGACCGATCCGCTGTCGCTCGGCTTCATCGGCCGCAATGGCGCGTTTCCTGCCAATCAGGCCGGCCGCCACGCCGATGTCGTCATCGCCGTCGGTGCCCGCTTCGACGATCGCTCGGCCTCGTCGTGGCTGCCCGGCTATTCATGGAACTTCCCGCACGCGAAGCTCGTCCATGTCGATGTCGACCCGGAAGAGATCGGCCGCAATTATCCGCCGGATATCGGCATCCTGGCCGATGCGCGCACCTTCCTTCGCCAGCTGCTCGGCGAGCTCGATCACCGCAAATCGCCCGCCGACGGCGCCTTGCGCGCCTGGCACGCCGAGATCAAGGGCTGGCAGCAGGAATGGGAGGCCTTCACGCGGCCAAACTTCGACCTCCATGCGACGCCGATCCGGCCGGAGCGCGTGGTCGCCGATTGCCAGGCCGTGCTGCCGGACAACGCGATCCTCGCCTGCGACGTCGGCGTCAATCACAATTGGTACATGCAGTTCTGGAAGTCGCGACGCCCACAGACGATCCTGAACTCGTGGGGCTTCTCGGGCATGGGCTTCGGTGCTGCTGGCGCGCTCGGCGCGAAGCTGGCAGCACCCGACCGTCCGGTCGTCGCGATCGCTGGCGACGGATGCTTCAGCATGGTCCCGCACGTGCTGTGCACAGCGGTCGAATACAACATTCCCGTCGTCTGGGTGATCTGGAACAACTTCGCCTGGGCGTCGATCCGCGATATCCAGTACGGCATGTTCGGCGGCCGCGAACTCGGCACCGCGTTCTATCAGGGCGCCAACCAGACACCCTACAATCCCGATTTTGCCGCCTGGGCGCGCGCCAGCGGCGTCGATGCGATGACGGTCACCAAGTCGGAGGATTTCAAGGGCGCGCTGGAGCACGCGGTCAAGGCCAACAAGCCGTTCCTGCTCGATGTCCATGTCGACGCTAATGTGCGGCCGCCCGCGACCGGCGCCTGGCAGCTTCCGCCGACGCCTTACAACGAGCCGGTGTTCGGCAAGCGTTGGGTGCCCGGCGAGCTCGGGCCGGCGAAATAGCCGCTCCGCGGCCAATCGGCCATGGCGCGCATCCTGGTCACCGGCGGAAGTGGCTTCATCGGCGCGAACGTCGCGCGTGCGCTGAGCGCGCGGGGCAACCATGTGGTCGTTTTCGACATCGCTCGCTCGCCGCGGCTCGACGGCATTGCCAATCTCGCCTTCGTGCAGGGCGAGATCACCGAATGGCCGCAGCTCATGGCGACTATGCAGACGCACCCGCCTGACGGGATCGTGCATTGCGCCGCAGTGGTCGGCGTCGCCAATTCGCTCGCCAGCCCGCTCGGCACGTTCCGTGTCAACGTGGACGGCTCGCTCAATCTTTTCGAGGCGATGCGGCTGCTCGGCATCAAGCGCGCGATCAATCTCAGCTCCGAAGAGACCTACGGCGTCTTCGAGCAAGACCGGATCGACGAGACGCATCCAAACCGACCGGTCTCGCCCTATGGCGTCTCGAAATACGCGGTCGAGCGCCTCGCCTTTGGCTACGCGGATCGCTATGGGCTGGAGATCGTCCATATCCGCACATGCTGGGTGTACGGCCCGGGCCTGCCGCGCCCGCGCGCACCGAAGATCTTTGTCGATGCGGCCGTCTCGGGCGAGCGGCTGCCTCTCTCCGGCGGCGCCGATTTCCGCGTCGATCATGTTTATATCGACGACTGTGTCGACGGCATCATCCGGGCCCTCGACAAGCCGGCGCACCGCCACGACGTCTATCATATCGCCGCGGGTGAAGCGCCGTCGCTCGCCGAGATCGTCGCCCACGTGAACGATCTCGTGCCCGGCGCCGATCTCACGATCGGTCCCGGCCCCTATCGCTTTGTCGATGGCACAGAAACTTTGCGCAAAGGCGCGCTCGATATTTCTCGCGCCCGCTGCGAGCTCGGCTACACGCCGCGCTATCCGGTCCGTGCTGGCCTTGCCGCCTATATCGAGGCGACCCGCGCCGGCCGCGGCTGAACAACCGCACCAGGGAGAGGACGCCATGGTAGCCGAACGCAAATGGTTCATCCGCAACATCGCCGAGGTGCCATGGCGCCAGTTTCCCGATCATTTCGGCGGTGCGCTGTCGAAGCCTCTGGTAATGCCCGAGACTGCGGGTTCGCAACATATCGATTATCGCATCTCGATGTATCAGCCGATGGCCCATGTGAAGGTGCACCGGCACAAGGTACAGGAGCAGATCTACCACGTGCTCGAAGGCGAAGGCCTTATGGAGATCGACGGGAAGAGTCATGTCGTACGCAGGCACGACTATGTCTTCCTGCCGCCAGGCATCGATCACGCGATCTCCAACACCGGCCTCGTCGATCTCGTGTTCCTCGTCGTTACCTCGCCGGTGACCGACGATCCGAGGTAACTCAGTTCACTGTATCGGCGCTCGCGCAGGCGAGCGCCGCGTTGCGGCCCGCGCGGCGCCCGGAGGCGAAGGCCCATGCCAGATGGTGACCGTGCCCCTTGAGCAGCAGGCCGCCCTGTCCCGTCGAGCCCGCGGCAAAAAGGCCCGCGATTGGCTCGTCATCGGCGCCGAGCACGCGATGCTCCGCATCGACCGCGAGCCCGCCCTCGGCATGGACGAACACCGCGCGCACCGGCCCGAGCGCCACGTAAGGTCCCTCGCCGAGCGGCTGCCGATTTCCCGCCCTCTCGTGCGCGCGCAGCGTTGCCGTCGGCATTGAGAGCTTCCCTGCCAGCGCGTCGAGCGTCGGCGCCCGCGTGAAGATGTCCGGGCGGTTGCGCCGATAGTCGTCGAGATAGGCATAGGCAACGCCGGGCGCGGTCGAGATGAAATGCGGCCAGGCGGAAAACAGCTCCGCCATGCGCCCGTCGAGCAGGATATAGGCGGTCTTGTCGGGCTCGTCCGCTACGGCATAGGCGGGCCTGTCGAGTTCGTCCGTGAAGCGCTCGCCGCGACGATTGATCAGGATCGCGCCGCCGGCAAAGAGGGTAGGGGAGGGCGCGAGCGCCGTCGTCACGAAGCTCATTACGAAGGGCCGCAGCAGCGCACTTGGCATGTGTTCGAGCGACCATGCCATCAGGTTGGCGAGCGCGCGCCACGGCGGCAGACGCGACAGAATATTGGCCCGCTGCGGCGGCATGAAGCGCAGCTCCGGCCCGAGCGCGAGGTCGCCGTTGACGATGCGGGCGCCGAGCGGCAACGCCAATTTCTGCCCGTCGCCAGTCGCCGTCACGTTGACGCCGTCGATCTTGGCCTCCTGCGGCCCCATGTACCGGGTTTTGAGCTCCGGGTCGCTGGTGAAATCGCCGGTCGCGAGAACCACGCCGCCGCGCGAGCGAAAGCGTCGCCTGCCATTCAGCGTCTCGCAGTCGATGGCGACGACGCGCCCATCCTCGACGACGAGCGCCGTCGCGCGCACGCCGCATTGGATCGCGACCCCGTCGCGCCGCGCCGCCCTTTCGAGATGCGTGATGAAGGCGCGCGAATTCGGCAGCACGTTGTGCATGCGGGGCTTCTTGTGCGGCGGCTCGGGCATCGGACCATAAAAGCGGACGCCGTTCGCCAGGAGCCAACGGAACGTCTCCGGCATCGCATCGGCAAGTACGCGGCGCAGCGCCGCATTGTCGCGCGGTTCGAGAGCGCCATTGAAGCCTGCCATGTCGCGCCAGTGGTCTTCCGGGCGATCCTTGATGCCCCTGCGGAGCTGATGCGGCGTGGCGCTCGCGCTCACCGAACCGATCGACCAGGCGGTCGATCCGCCGAGCCGCGCGTTCTTCTCCAGCAACACCACCTCCCGCCCGAGCGCGCGCGCCTCGAGCGCGGCGGCAAGCCCGCTGCCGCCGCCGCCGACGACGGCGACGTCGTGGACGGACTCGACGCTCACGGCGATTGAGCGGCTCGCTGTCCCGCCGCCGTCCCGGCGATCTTGCCGAACACGGCGCCGTTCATCAGACCGGTGCCGCCCGGATAATTGAAATAGAACAGGCCGCCGACCAGCTCGCCGGCGGCGTAGAGGCCGGCGATCGCGATACCGTCGCTGTCCATCACCCGAGCGCTGGTGTCGATCTTGAGGCCGCCGAAGGTGAAGGTGAGCCCGCAGGTCACGGCGTAGGCCTCGAAGGGCGGCTGATCGATCGTGTTGGCCCAGTTGGACTTCGTAATAGCAAGGCCCCTGGTGCCGCGGCCGTCCTTGACGTTCGGATCGAACGGTATTTCGGTCATGACCGCCGCATTGTAGGTCTTGATCGTCGCCAGCGCCTTCGCGGCAGCGACGTCCTCGAGCTTCGCAACCAGCTCTTCCAGCGTGTCGGCACGCACCTTGGTGACGCGCTTGATGCGGTATTCGTCGCGCAGCATCGGGATGATCTTGGCGTCGAAGATCTGCCAGGCGAACTGCCCTGGCTGCATCAGGATGACGCGGCCATATTTCGCGTAGGTGTAGTTGCGGAAGTCCGCACCCTCGTCGATGAAACGCTCGCCATCGGCATTGAGCATGATGCCCCATGGATACGAGTGCTTCTGAAAATTGTCGCCAACCGAGAGATCGCCGAATTCCGGTGCGTTGCGATCCCAGCCGACTGCGTGGGCGCCAGACCAGTTCCCAGTCGGCATCGCCCCGATATTGAGCGCCATGCGGATGCCGTCGCCGGTGTTGAAGCGCGTGCCGCGGATCTTGGCGAGCTCCCAGCCGGGGCCGAGATATCGCGTCCGCATCTCGGCATTGGCCTGGAAGCCGCCGGCGGCGAGGACCACGCATTTGGCCCTGACCTCGACGGTCTTGCCGTGGTGCTTGACCCGCACGCCCTTGACGCCGTCGTCTTCGGCGATGAGCGAAGTGACGCGGGCATCGTAGGCGATGGTGACCTTGTTCCGTAGCGCGATCTCGCTGAGCGAGGCGACAAGCCCCGATCCGCCGCCCCAGGCCTCCACGGTGAGGCCGCCCCAGAACTTGAATTTGCCGTCGATCTTGTAGGCCTGGCGACCCCAGATCGGCGCGAAGCGCACGCCCTTGGACTGCATCCACTGCATCGTGGACTTGCTGCGGGCGACGAGGATCTCGCATAAATCGGGATCGGTGCGATATTCGGTGACGCGGCCCATATCGTCGAAGAACTTGTCCTCGGTGTAGGTGCCGAAATCGCTCTTGGCCACCTCTTCGTCGGTCAGATCCGGCATCAGGGTGCGCAAATCATCGACGCCGTCATAGACGCAGCGAAAGGCGCCCGCCGTGAACCGGCTGTTGCCGCCCGCCTCATCCTCCGGCGCGCGTTCGAGCACCAGCACCGAGACATTGTGCTCGGCCGCCGCCAAGGCCGCGCAGAACGCCGCATTTCCGGCGCCGACGACGATCACATCCGTGGAAGGTGGCAAGGCTGTGCTCATGATTGCCGATGAACCTCGTCTCAGTGATCGGGCGCAAGCCGCGAGCGGACGCTTCGCGAGACTGCGTGGCGATCGATATCCTGCAATATGAGTTCGTATTTGTCATTACGAAGTATCTGGTGCTATGACGGCGCGGCGAGCCTGCGAAGATGGAACGTGGCGGTTTCTGCGTCCCGCAAGAGTGTGCTCATTCCATAGGCTGCGCGGCGGAGCCCCTTTTGGCTGTGACGGGGGTTGTCGAGGGTGCCGCGGCGGCCAATGATGCGAGACCGTGACAATTCGACACCGCCGTTTGGAGGTCACAGGGTGAGAACGCGAACCAAGACGAAGGCGCCTGTGAAGCCGGCCGCTCCCAAGATCGTCCGACTGACCGAGCCCGCGCAGTCCGACATCGACGACGATGCGGAGGACCGGCAACGCGTCGGCATCCAGTCCTTGGGCCGAGCGTTCGCGATCCTGGAGGAGGTGGCGCGCCATCGCGAGGGTATCGGGCTCGCGGAGTTGAGCAAGCAGGTCGGCCTGCACAACTCAACCACGTTCCACCTCGTCAAGACGATGGTATCGCTCGGCTACGTCCGGCAGGAGAAGGATTCCAAGCGCTACCGCGTCGGCCGGCCGCTCTTCGCCCTTGCCGCCAGTTGCCTCGACGAGATCGAGATGGTGAACGTCGCGACGCCTATCCTCGAAGATTTGTCGCGAGAAACCGGCGAAAGCAGCCATTTCGCCGTGCGGATGGGCGATGCCGTGGTGGTGATCGCGCGCACCAGCGGGCCGGGTGCGTTTCAGCTCACCGACCGCGTCGGCGTCGTTCGGCCGGCCCACTGCACCGCACTCGGCAAGGTCATTCTCGCCGCGCTGCGTCCCGGTCAACTGGAACGCTTCCTGGAACGCGTCGAGCTCAAACCATCGACCGACAAGTCGATCACCGAGATCCCGGTGCTGCTGGGCGAGATCGACGAGGTCAGGCGTAGCGGCATTGCCTTCGACGACGGCGAGTTCAACGCCGAAGTCCGTTGCGTCGCCGTCCCGGTCAGGGACTTCACCGGCGAGATCATCGGCGCGCTCGGGATCTCCGGCCCGATCTGGCGTCTCTCCATCCGCGCCTTGCAAAGCAGCGCGAAGATTCTGCAGACGGCGGCCGATCGCTTGTCTGCCGAATTCGGCGCGAAAGGCCCCGCGGTCCTCGCGAATTTGCCGCCGGACTGAGCGGCCCGCGCTTTTGACGTTGACAGGCGCCCATCCCCTCCGAGAATATTATTCAACCATAAAAAATCGTCTCTCATATTCTCGCATACGCGAAAATTGAGGGTGATGGGCCGCGAGGCGGCAGCCGGGAGGAGACCAGCGATGATCCGCCACGACAGACGACGCGTATTACAGGCCGGCGCGGCGATCGCCGGCACGTGCGCCTTGGGATTTCCGACGATCGCACGCGGCCAGGCGGACAAGCTCAAGATCGGTCATCTGACGCCCTTGACCGGCTTTCTCGGCGCGCTCGGCGAATATGCCGTCCTCGGCATCCGAATGGCCGAGGAGGAGATCAACCAGGCCGGCGGTGTCATGGGCCGCCAGATCGCCGCTGCGACCAAGGCCCAGCGGATGCTAGAACGTGACGGCGCGACGGTGGTAATGGGCGAGATCAACTCGGCCTCGGCGCTGACGATCTCGCAGGTGGCCGACCGCAACAAGCGCCTGTTCATGAGCATCGGCGCGCGCTCCGACGCGCTGCGCGGCAAGAGCTGCAACCGTTACATGTTCCACGTCGATATTCCCAACACCGTGATGGTCAACGCCGTCGGCAAGGCGCTGCTGCGCGACAACATGGTGAAAGGCAAGAAATTCGTCACGCTGACTGCGGACTATGTTTTCGGCCATGACCTGTTGCGCGCCGCGAAGATTTTCTTCGCCGCCAATGACGGCAACCTGATCGACGACGAGTTGGTCGCCACCGACGTGACCGATTTCAGCCCCTATCTGTTGAAGATCCGACAGGCGAAGCCCGACGTCGTCTGCTCCAACCTGGCCGGCAATCAGGTCACCAACCTGATCAAGCAATACGCCGAATACGGACTCCCCTTTCCGATCGTTGGCTTCAACCTCAACACGGCCGATGCCTGGGCGGCGGGCGAAGGGAATCTCAGCGGAACATGGCCCACTGTCTGGCATCACGATGTCGACACGCCCGGCTCCAAGACCTTCGTCGCCGCCTTCATCAAAAAGTACGGGAAGCCGCCGGAGAACCATGCGTGGATCGAATACGTCTCGCTCAAGATCATGGCGCAGGCGATGAGCGAGACCAAGTCCACCGATAGCGAGGCGCTGATTGCCTATTTCGAGAAAGGGGCGCAGTTCGACATCCTGAAGGCGCGTAAGGGTTGGTTCCGGTCGTGGGACCATCAGCTGATGCAGGAGGCCTATCCGTTCACCGTCAAGCCCAAGGGTCAGGCCAAGAACAAGTGGGACTTCCTGGCACTGGGGCCGGCCATCCCCGGCGCGGACGAATCCCTCGAGGTTCTCGCCCCGACGCGCGAGCAGAACCCCTGCACCATGTAGTCGGATGCCGGGCAGGCGCACAGGTATGGAGCCCCGTGCGCGGACCGCAAGTCGGCCGGATGACGGCGCCGATGCGTTTTTGCGCGCCTAGGGTTTGAGCATGGAGCTCACGTTCCTGCTGGAACAGGTGGTTAATGGCCTCGTCCTTGGCGGCTACTACCTGCTGATCGCGCTCGGCCTGTCGCTGATCTTCAGCGTCGGCGGCATCGTCAATATGGCGCATGGCGCGTTCTACGCCTTCGGCGCCTATGTTTCGCTCGAAATCACGAAATATCTCGGCTTCGGCCCGGCAGTCATCCTGTCGCCCATCGCCGTCGGTGCGCTCGGGATCTTGTTCGAGCGATTCCTATTGCGCCGTTTCTACACCGCCGACCCCATCCTGAGCCTACTCGTCACCTTCGGCTTGGCGATGGTCGCCGAGCAGCTGATCCGCATCTTATGGGGTGCCGCGCCACTGCCCGCGTCGATGCCGGCCAGCCTCAAGGGCCCGGTGATGATCGGTGATTTTCTTTTCTCGCGCTATCGGCTGCTGCTGCTCGCCGTGGTCGCGGTGGTGCTCGCTGGCATCTGGTTCCTGCTGCACAAGACGTCGTTCGGCCGCGTGGTGCGCGCCGGCATACAGCGACCCGACATGGTCGCCGCGCTCGGGATCCGGCTGCAGCCGTACATGACGACCATCGTCGTGCTCGGCGTCGGCATGGCGGCGATGGGCGGCGCGCTCTTCGCCCCCATAGCGGTGGTCCATCCGGCGATGGGCGCCGAGATCATCACGGTGGCTTTCGTCGTGGTGGTGATCGGCGGGCTGGGCAGCTTCTGGGGGGTGGTGCTCGCAGCGCCGCTCGTGGGCGTGGTGCGCGGCATCACCATCCATTTCCTCCCGGCCGCCGGCGAAGCGTCGATGTACGTGCTGATGATCCTGATACTGCTGTTCCGCCCGCGCGGCCTGCTTGGCGAGCGCATCGAGAAATTCGAATGACGCCCACCCCTGCGTACTCGAAGTACAGGCCGCTCTGGATCGGTGCGACCGCCCTCGTCGTCATGCCGCTCGTCATGCACATGCTCGGCCTGACGGTGACCACCGCGAGCTGGGTTGTGATCCTGTCCATCGCGACGATGGGGCTCAACCTGCTCGTCGGGTACACGGGGCTCACCTCCTTCGGTCACAGCGCCTGGTTCGGCATCGGCGCCTATGCCGCCGCGCTCGCCCAGAAGCATTGGTTCAACGGCGAGATCGGTGTCCCGATCCTGTTCTCGGTCGTCTTCATTGTCGCCTTGTCCGGCATCGTCGGGCTCCTTGTCCTGCGCCGACGCGGCGTGTACTTCTCGCTGCTGACGCTGGCGACGGTGGCTCTCGCCTACAACATCGCCTTCCGCTGGACTGAAGTGACTGGCGGCGAGAACGGGCTGGGCGGGCTGAAGCGCGGCAGACTCGGACCGTTCAACCTCGACGACGGGCTCGCCTACTACGTCGTCGTCGCCGTAATCGGGCTCGGCGTGCTGTACGGGCTGTTACGCGTCTTGCGCTCGCCGTTCGGCCACGTGCTGGTGGCAATCCGCGACAACCCGCTGCGCGCGACGTTCCAGGGCTATCCCGTCGAGCGGTACAAGCTGGCAGCCTTCGTCCTCTCGGCGGTAGTGACCGGACTCGCCGGCGCTCTGGTGGCATTCCAGAACTATCTCATCTCTGCGGAGTCGACCTCGGTCGCGCTTTCCGGCGAGCTCCTGGCGATGGTGGTGATCGGCGGCATGCACCACATCCTTGGCCCCGCCATTGGCGTGCTTTTTTATATCATCGCTCGCGAGATGTTCTCGATGTGGACGTCGAACTGGCTGCTCTGGTTCGGCCTCATCTTCGTCGCTTTCGTGCTGTACTCGCCTGGCGGCCTGGTCGGGATTGCGGCGCAGCTCCGGCGGCGCTGGCGGCCATTGCCGGAGGAAGCGGCAGCGATGAGCAAGCGCCGGATCTACGACGGCCTGAAGCTGCCTGCCTTTCTGTGCCCGCCGCCCGGTGAGGGAAGCGTGCTTGAGGCCGATGCCATCTCGAAGCATTTCGGTGGGATCCGCGCCGTCTCGGGCGCGAGCCTTGCCGTCAGCGCCGGCGAGATCCATGCCCTGATTGGCCCAAACGGCGCCGGCAAGACGACCTTGTTCAACCTAGTCTCGGGCCTCTTCCCGGCCGACAGCGGGACCGTGCGCCTCAACGGCCGCGAGATCCAACGTCTCTCGCCGCACCGCATCTGCCAGGCGGGCATCGCTCGCTCGTTTCAGATCACCAACCTATTCCGCAAGCTTTCGATTTACGAAAATTTGCGCCTGTCGCTTCAGGCGCGGCACGCGGCGCGCTTCAACGCATGGCGCGATATCGATAGCTACCCCACAATCC